>JGI24024J18818_10000031_pt1 | contig 34207 bp, 21 predicted proteins | sample Cruoilmetagenom2_FD_18818 | JGI IMG/M metagenome (IMG submission 18818) | reverse complement strand
CTGCATGACCCGGTTCTAAAGGGAGAAGACCTTACCTATCGTGTCGAGATCATAGAAGGTGAGATCCCTGCAAGTGCAAATCATGCTTCACTGTTCATCGATGTGATCGGTAGACCGTTGACTCCTGGATCTGCTGCTGGTGTTCGCCGTCGGAGACGTCGTCGTGTCTATCGACGTAGATAGTACGATTTTGAGCTTATCAGCTATCGCTGTTTAAATGAAGTGATATCGGTATCTCTTTGAGGGCGAGTCTTGCTCGTTCTGCAAATACAATAATCTGAAACAACTTTATATGAGGTATTCAATATTATCTTTCTTTTATGTTAAATAAAATATATGAAATAAAGAGCTCTATAATGAAAAGGGTGGTGTTTTGAATAAAATAATAATGCTATTATCACTAGCTGCATTGGCAGGCTTACCTCTAATGGCAGATGAGGCAAGCAGCAATATTCAATCTGATCAAGCTGGCATCCCAATCCCGGATGTTCCTGAGTTTTCTGTCACATATCAGGGTGAAGCGCTGGTATGTTCCCCTATTGAACTGATCAAAACAAAGACCCACAAAGACCTTGTGAAATATCAATGCCAAGAGAAATATTCAGAGCATAAGGGTGAAAAAAATCAGGAAGAAGCGCGTGGACATGCAGAAACTGAACGATTAAGCAATGAGGTCAAAGACAAGATAGCTCAAGGTACTGTCTATACAGTAGAAATTCCTTTGTACGCTGCACATATATCCCAAAGACGGATACTTGCCGAGCAGCAGCTCAATGATAAACCCTATGGAAAATATCTCCATATGTTTCTCCCTGCAAAGCTCTATATCAGCATACGTCCCCAGCTCGCCAATAGCGGCGAGGATGGAGAGATGGAGTTGCGCAACGGTGGGTCAAAAGGGGGATTTTTTTACTATCATCAATTCAGTAACGATCTGGAGATGGTATTTCAATATGAGGCAAAAATTGACTTGGATGATGATACTCCTTTTATCAACACTTCGTCTGCTTCACAATCAAGTCGTCGATTGGGTTATTTTGCACTTAAATACGGAGATGAGAGTATCATAGCAGGGAAATACTGGTCAGCCTATTATGATATTGCCGGTTTTACAGACCAATATATGGCTTATGGATCCCAGGCAAGTGGGGCATTCAACAGTGGTACAGATGGCAGTCTTTCCGGTACGGGGCGGGCATACGATATGATACAGGTACGAACAAATAAAGAGACCTATGATGGCACGATCCAGGTTCAGTTAAAGCATGACACGCTTAGTGATCTCAATTCAAGCTATNACTATACTGTAGCAGGCAGTTTTATCTATAAAGGGTGGGAAGGCATCAAGGCTGGAGTCTCTGTAGATTATGGAAAGTTTGATCACCTCACTTCTGATATGCTAAATATCGGTATAGATGGCAATGAACTCTCTTCTATAGCAGGACTTAGCTATAAGAAAGACAAGTATGGTGTGAATGCTGTGCTTTCCTATACGAAAAATCATATGAGTGATGACAATGGGACCTATTTTGATGGTGTGGGGGCAGAACTTTATATGAGTTACGATATTGATGAGAGTTTCCGACTTGCCGGCGGTGGAAACTGGCTTATACCCAGAGATAAAAACTATGAGGGAGAATTCAGTATCGAAGATATCATCCTCTCAGTGCAATATACATTTGGACAGAAAACATTTGATGACGTAGTTTATCTAGAAGTCTCTCTCCCTAGTGGAAAACTGGCAGATGGAGAGAGAAGAGATGTCAGTGTAGCCATTGGACTTCGTTATCTTCTTGATTACTAGGGAGATGTTCTCACACCGATTATTCTTATAATACTTCCAGTTTTTTCTTTAAAATAATTTTCCCTGCTTCTACACCAGGTTGATCATAGGTATTGACATCTATAAGTTCCCCAACAAGAGAAGTAAGTAATTCATAATAAAAAATCAGAGAACCCATATTTGATTCTGTAACGCTTTGTATGGTTATAGTATCTAAAGGAATATTCTCTTGGTCAAGCAAAGCTTCTATCACAGAGTCACATTGCATATTAATTAACTTTGAAAAAGGAAGATTATTTAAAGTATCCAATGACTCTAAATGCGGTAATGTGATATCTGGAATAGTTATATCATCATGAAAATCTTCGATCTTGATAAAGGTTACAGACTTGTCTCTGGTTCCTTCCATGATAAGTTGAAGAAAAGAGTGTTGATCCTTTGGTCCAATAAGGCCAATAGGAGTAAGTCCCACATGAAAGGCACTATGACGTTGATGTTTACCGAGACTTTCACCCCAAAGTTGTACATACCATTGACAGAAATATGTAAGCGTTTCAGAATAGGCAAAGATACAATTGATATTGTACCGGGCATGATTTTTAGCATAATAGACTGCTTTGCTAAGTAGCATATCCTGTGTATAACCATTTTTAAAGAAACTGTCTTTAATAGTTTTGGCACCTTCTAACAAGGCTTTAATATCAATACCACACATTGCCAAAGGCACTAACCCGACTGTTGATAATACTGAGAACCTACCCCCTACATTGTCAGGAAGCGGAAGTACTGAAGCATTGATCTCTTTTGCATATTTATCAAGTGGAGAACCAGGGTCAGTAATGAATGTATAAGCAGAAGGATCATTTTGTAAAGAATAAATATATTTGTAAATGGAAAAAGTTTCGACTGTACTTCCTGATTTTGAAATGACGAGAAAATGGGTTTTTTTGATGTCAAACTTAGAGAGTAGATCTGTAACATTGATGGGGTCTGTACTTTCAAAGAAGTAAAGCTTTCTCGCCAGTTCCTTTACCGGTTTCATAAATTCATAGACTGCTTTCGCCCCTAAAGAACTTCCGCCAATACCAATCACAGCAATCGTTTCTATTTCCTTTGAAATCTCACTGCAATAAGCTAATATTGAACTGACATCTTGTGAGGGCAAGGCATAATAGCCAATACTGTTACGTTCTTTTTTAATAGCCTGAAAAGCTTTTTGTTCTTCTTTTTTACTACTTGAACTGAAGTAGAGTTTATTTTTCATTATATTGTCTTCCTTTTTATTTAATTATATCAATTGCCTCTTTACAAAGTTCTGTAATTTTCTTGAAGTCTTTTAGCACATTTTTTATCTCTTTTTGTTCATATACGTAAGATCATAACCGGTTCATTCCAAAATGTGCAGCCCCCAACAATGCAGTTTCCGGGTTTAAAGAAATTTTTACCTGCATACCGCGTAACATCTCTTCAAAGCGGCCCTTACTTGCAAAACCATCCATAAAGTGAGTATTTATCATGATCGGCAATATTTTAGGTGCAATGCCTCCACCAATATAAACCCCTCCCAATGACATAGATTTTAACGCCAGGTTTCCTGCTTCTGCACCGTATATTTCAGTAAATAAACGTAGTGTTTCTATACATAAAGGATCCTGCTCCTTTATGGCACATTTACTGACCATGGCACTACGGTCTTTTCCCTCTGTGATCTGCATCATTGAAGCAGGTTGTGGTGCAAAACCACTCTCATACAAAAATTCATACAATGTATAGATACCCGGACCTGATAAGATGCGTTCATAACTGACATGTCCGGGATAGCGATTACGCATCCATTTTAGCAGTTCGTCTTGTTGTCCTGTGACAGGTGCAAAATCACAGTGTCCACCTTCTGAGCCTATGGGATGATAGTCTGAACCGTCATAAAACAGCATCGCTTCTCCCAGTCCTGTTCCTGCTGCAATGATCGCACGATTACCATCCATAACACGTCCTGTTGGATTGAGGTCTACAAATTCATCTTCTGGCAGATATAACATTCCATATGCTGTAGCTTCAAGATCATTCATTAAACGCACTTTTTCAATATTTAAATATTCTTGCAAATCTGATGTACTGATATCCCAGGGTAGATTGGTGGTACGACAACGACCCTCTATAACCGGACCGGCGATACCAAAACAGGCAGCATCTATCTTAGGCATAGACGTTTGTGTTTCAAAAGCAATGATTACATCTATCAAGCTTCCAAAATCTCTACTGGCAAACTCATGCTGTGCCTGTATTGTCAGTGTCTTATCTTCCACTTTATAGAGTGCTAGATTGGTTTTTGTACCACCTATATCACCTGCTAATATCATGCTTTATCCTTATTGTTTTATGTTGTAACGTCATCATGTGTCTCTTCTGGTACGAGTAGATGCATCAATGCTCCGATAAATGCTCGGTCTGTATCTTGTGGTGACAAATAATAGAATGATTTCCAAGCCTTACCTCTCTCTTCCTGATAATTGCCAAAATTATTACTTTCCCATGCATAACGTACAGCATGACCGATCAAAACATCTAAAATAAGATCATCATCAACATAAAGTTCGGGATTTTCTTTAAAGAGTCTTACCAAACTCTCTAAAATTTCAATAGTAAGCTGACGATACTCAGGGGCATTAATACCTTGCAATAAGGCATCGATTATCAATACAAAACTTTGTTCACCTGCTGTTGTTTCAAGTGTACACTCTGAACCTATACGATTTTTTATGTTGTATTTTTCCCCGAGAACCAAGGCATTGCATTGACGCAAAAGATACCATATGTCTTGATAGAACGTCTCAGAGAGAAGACTAACCATCCCTTTCTCTTGTCTCCACTGATTCCAATCTTTCACTTCTGAAAATTCACTAAGAAGTGGGACACTTTTAATAGTAGTAAGAGATAATGTTCCTGAGATATGTAAGTTTTCCTGGCGTCGTAAATACGTGATTTCCTGAGTCAATGACTGCAATATAGATTTCAAACGATTATAAATGGTATGTGGTGCTAAACACAATAGATGATCATAGGCATCACCCATGGGCAGATTTTGTTCACGACTCACCTGCCCCACCAGTAATTGAATAAAGTACCATGTACGAAGTGTCAAAATATTCTCAAAAAGTTCAAATTCATTTCTTATTAAATGCCCAAGATGCAAAACAACCTCTTGTGTGAGTGTACTTTCTGCTGCATTGTTACCACAAAACTGTACTATAATCTCAACCATAGCTACACTCTCATGTGGTTTGGAGAAAGTAGCTTTTTCACTGTAGGCACGACCTACAGCAAGTCGTTTTTGCCTCACGACAATATCAAGTAATACATCTTCCAATCGATCATCGTACTTCCCGGTTAAATTCGCGATACGGCGTACCACAGACCATTCATTACAAACTGTAGCAGATTCATACAGTTTCTCCGCGATCAAAGACAATGGCATGAGGTTCTCTTGTATTAAAACTTCAAAATCAGCTCCCTTGCGCTGCCATAAAATACCAAGTATATGTGTCTTTAGCAAACGATTTTTATCCCCTGTAAGTGCAGCGATCAACAACTCCTCGTTCTGCATTTCAAGCCCTTGCACTTCTTCTGCACGTAAGGGGTCGTTTAATTCATTGGTTTGGGAACAGATATGTACAGATTGATCACTTGAGAGTAAGGTAATATTCTCCAATTCGAAACCATTTACATCATCAATACGTTCCATTGCTGCTGTACCCAACAGTTGTCTAAGTAAACCTGTTTTGACTGTGACGGAATCACTTTCTCCACTCTGTAACTCAAGTAGCAGTTCAAGCACTGTACTTTTTTCTTTTACTGTGAGCATTGAGGCAGAGACAAAAAATGGCAAGACAGGCTGGCCTGCTTTGTCCCACTGATTTACAAGGAACTTTAAAGATGCACGAAAATGTTCTACCAGTAATTTACTGTCATGAGAGGAATAAAATCCTTGCGGATTGAAATAATAGGGAAGAAAAACACTTTCTTCTCCAGCAAGCAAATGTAAGCTTGCTGTTGTCATTGTACGTGCAACCAGAAGTGGTCGACCGCTTAATCCGAGTTTTTTATTGCTTCCCAACAGCGTATGTATGTTAGAAAGCTGAGAAGCATACATAATTTTAACAGGTGCTACTTCCGTGATGGTTTCACTCTTAAATCCAAGTTCAAGCAGTTGTTGCTTCACTGTTTCATTTTCAGCCAGTACAGGGACAAGGGGTTGCGTATAACGTTTGTGCCCAATACGTAACCGTCGATGCAAGGGGTCAATATCACTGGGATGCAAGACACCGTCAAGGATCATATCAGATAAGATATACAGACTTTGCGCCCAGACCAATGGTACATTTTCATTAGGGATCCGTGTCTGACTTCCAGGGTTTTGTTTTTCAGCTTCTATCAATGCTTCAGGAACGATATAAAGCTCAGGTAACAACATCTGTCCATTCTGTGCAACAAAGAGAGGTTGTAGTTTTTTCTGCCAATGTTCGATGTCGTCTTTCTCTTCACGCATCAGTGCATCAAGTAGTAAATAGGTAAAAAAGAGTGGCCACTCTGATTCAATATGTTCAAATTCATGTAACTCTGAAGGTTCATAATGCAAACGACTGGCATCTTCAATACTGCTCTGATGTCCATCCAGCAAGAAGCGTTTGCACCCATAATTGCCGGCAAGTTTTTTAATGATCTTGTTGCGCGTACGTTTAACCAGTTTTTCATCTTCTACAGCATAGGCAGGATAGCCGATGATACTGAGCAATGCTGCATCTGTTTCTTTGGAATTTGATTCTCTGGGAAGAAGACCCATCAGTGTAAAACGTGAACGTGCCACATCACTGGAGACCACATGGATCACAGCTTCATGACTTGAGGTATTACCAAAAAGATTGAACCCGTCCATCGCTTCAAGTGCTGCTTTGGCCATACCTACTGAACTGCCATTCATCTCTGTTGTGCCATGATTGATCTTGTTTCCCCGTTCCCAAATACCAAAATCCGGGGTACAATAAGTGCGACTGATATAATGTACAAGGTTCTGAACAAAATTGACTTCATCCATCGTATAGATAAGTCGTAACCCCGATGCGGTCATTTGTGCTATCATCAGTAGATAAAGAGACGTAGCATCCAATTGTAAATGTCCCCATTCGTCATCGCCTACAACTGCCAAACCTGTGTCAGTACCATACTTAGCATGCAAAGCATCGATAGGATCAAGTGAATTTTTAAACGCTTCAACACGATCAGATTGGCGCATCATCGCTACAAGCAGACCTCTCATAAGTTTTACAACACTCTGACTCAAAAGGAAACTTCGATGATGTTCAGGAAAATGCTTACGATAGGAGAGTGCCAATCCCCAAACACTAAGAATACTATACACATTGTCTCTCACCCATGCATCCGTATAGTCACCGTGCGCAGTCACTGCTGTACTTGCCGGCAACAGTCCGGTCAGAGGATCCTGACGAGAGAGAATGATTTCATCAATCACTTTAAAATGCCGTGTAAGAGAATCTTCAAGTGTCTCTTGATCCATTTTATAACCTTTAGTGCTTTCTTTTGTTCTCACTGTCATTATAAATTAATTCCATGACAATACGTCATTTTTATTGTATCTATTTTAATCAAACAAGTAACATTATAGTAACGTTTTTTATTCAAAAATATATAAGTTTCATGCTATAATTTTCATATTAAATCTAAGAGGGGAAATTTATGAAGAATATAGCCATACTCTGTTCGGGTGGTGATGTATCAGGAATGAACGCAGCGCTGAAACGTTTTGTTGAATATAGTATTGCAAAAGGGCTTACTCCCTATTTTGTAGACAATGGATATGAAGGTTTGATAGACAATAAAATTTATCAGGTCGGCTATGGTGATGTTGCCGGTATCATTTCACGTGGAGGCACAAAGATACGTTCTTCACGCTCGAAACGTTTCATGGAACGCTCTTATAGAAAACAGGCACTCGATAACCTCAAGAGTCATAAAATATCGTATCTGGTCGTATTGGGTGGAGATGGCTCATTTAAAGGGATGCAGATGCTCAGTAACGAGAGTGAAGAGATAGGATTTAGTGGTATTCCCTCTACTATCGATAATGACATAGCAGGAACAGAATACTGTCTGGGTGTGGATACAGCATTGAATATCATTAAGTGTTCTATAGATGCTATACGGGACACAGCTTCTTCCTTCAGTCGTGCTTTTGTGATAGAAGTAATGGGAAGAGAGTGTGGCTATCTGGCACTTGTTTCAGCACTCACCTCTGGAGCAGAAATGTGCCTTATCCCTGAAGTTTCCTATGAATTGGACAGCTATAAAGAACGCTTTCAAGCACAAGTTAAAAATGGTAGGGGATATTTTATCGCTATTGTCTCTGAAGCCATGAAAAATTCAGAACAGGTTTCAAAGTGGTTTGAAGATGAAATAGGAATTGAATCACGTGTGACGTCTTTAGGGCATGTACAGCGTGGAGGCAGCCCTACAGTTTATGACCGTCTCATGGCTTTTCACTTTGTCACACATGCAATAGATGGTCTACTTGAAGGCAATAAAAGTTCTGTGGTCTGCTACAATGCAGGGGGATTTAATCATAAAAATATTGAAAATGTTGCTTTTAAAAAGTATGAAATAAATAGTGGCCTTCTCAAACTTGGCAGAGAATACGGTCATATCATATAAACTCTATTCGCAATTATTTCAGTTAACTCTATTAACAGGATGATTACACACTCTGAATATCATCGATATTCAGAGGTGATTATTTCTCGTAATTATACATCCACTTATAGTATTGGTGTGCCATACGACTGGAATCAAATTGTCTCATCACATCATTGATCGCATATTTCATGGTCTTTATCCAATTTTTTACATCATCATAATATAACGGTAAAATAACATTTTCAAGTTTATCCATCATTGCAGCATGATCCTGCTGATCCTGTTCGAAGATAGGTAAAGAGGCATCGGCTGTGTCTATGGAAAAAGCGTTCACATTATCTTTAGCAAATTCCGGATGCCATCCGTCATTGATTGAGAAATGAATGGATCCATTCATACTTGCTGTCATTCCGCTTGTACCACTTGCTTCACGTGTGACACGTGGTGTATTGAGCCAAATATCACTTCCTTGTTTAAGTATTTTAGAGAGTTTTATCTCATAGCCGATAAGTACTGCCATATTTTTATAGCTATGACTTAACGCAATCAGTTCATTAAATATATTGATCGCACCAACATCTCCAGGATAAGGTTTACCTGCCCAGATCACCTGCACCGGATAGTTTGTATCTTTTAGTAGTTTATCAAAACGATCTAAGTCATATTTAAGTAATCCTGGACGCTTATATTCTGCAAAACGGCGTGCCCATACAATGGTCAGTACATCAGGAGAAAATACTTTACCTGTCTGATCGGCTACTTCTTCAAAAAGAATTTTTTTTAGATGTTTTTTACGTGCAACGGCTTGATAGTCTTCATGCTCTTCAATGGCACCAACTAATTGTTTATCAGTCCAAAAACGGCGACTTTGAGCATTGGTTATCCCAATGATCTCACATCTGTCTTCCACATGCTCCCACATTTTATTTGAAACTGTTTCATGAATTTTAGAAACCGCATTGGCTCGTTTGGATGTTTTTAATGCACCAACCGTTAAGCTGAAGTTTTCATCATAATAATGAAGTTTATCTTGAATATCTTTTAGCGAATGTCCGTTGAAAAACCCCATTTGTGCCAAAAAATGTGCATTATGCTCTTCATTTCCCGCCTTCTCGGGGGTATGTGTCGTAAATACCACATGCTCACGTAGTTTTTCAATCGTATCATAGGTATTAAGCAGTTCAAATACCAAAGGCAAAGCATGTCCTTCATTCATATGATAAATATCTACCTGCTGACCAAGGGCCTGAAGTGCTTTTACCCCTCCAATCCCTAGTACGATCTCCTGTGCAACCCGTGTCTCTTCATTTCCGTCATAAAGTTTATGCGTGATGGTACGGGCAAGAAAATCATTTTCAGGAATATCAGTGGAAAGTAAGATAACCGGTGCTGAACCAAAGACTTCACTGGGCAGGATCATTACTTTCACATGTACAGGTTTTCCGTTGACACTGACAGTCACAGTAACATCTGGATCTTCCAGAAAAGAGTGAAATTTTCTCGTATGTTCTACTCTTAAAGACCTGTCTTCATTACGACCTTGATCATAATATCCAAAACTCCAAAGCAAACCTACACCGGTAATGTGCTGTTCAAGATCGTAAGCACTACGCATATGGGATCCTGACAAAAAACCCAATCCGCCAGAGTATATTTTAAGCGATTGGTCTATAGCGAATTCCATAGAAAAATAAGCGACCTTTGTCGTATAGAGCGTATCAATTTTATATTGAACTAAATCATTCATCTTATTTATTTCCTACAAATACACACATATCTACAAGACGGGAACTGTATCCCCACTCATTATCATACCATGCAAGTACTTTAACTGTATTTCCGTCCACGATACTTGTCATATCCGGTACATAGGTTGAACTGTAAGTGGAGCCTACAAAATCACTCGAAACCCGTTTATCATTATCGATCTCGAGCAAACCTTTAAAACTGCCGGCTGCTGCAGTGACAAAAGCCGCATTTATCTCATCTATAGTGACATCTTTGCTCAGGTTCACAGTAAGGTCTACAACAGAGACGTCCGGTGTAGGAACACGCATAGCATAACCGTTAAGTTTACCTTTAAGTTTAGGCATGACCAAGGCGATCGCTTTTGCCGCTCCTGTTGTTGTGGGAATCATATTAAGTGCTGCTGCACGGGCTCTACGCTGATCTTTGGGGTGTTTTACATCCAGAATATTCTGATCATTGGTATAGGCATGGATCGTGGTCATTAGACCATTTTTGATACCAAAATTATCATCAAGTACTTTACAGATAGGAGCAAGACAGTTGGTCGTACAGCTTGCATTTGATATGATGGCTTCACCTTTATATTCATTAGTATTAATATTAAGTACATACGTCGGAGTATCATCTTTTGCTGGAGCGGACATAACAACTTTCTTTACACCGTTTTTAAGATATGCCTGTGCTTTTTCTGTTGTAAGGAACACGCCTGTACACTCAATTACCACTTCAGCACCGGCAGACCCAAAATCAAGCTCATTCAGATCACGGGTACTGAACATCGTAACACTTTTTCCACCCAGCATGATGGTATTATCATCAATCACTTTAGCATCAATACCGGAATGGACACTATCATATTTGAATAGATATTCAAGCATCTCAGCTTTAGCTGTTGTATTGATCGCAACAAGTTCAATATCATCACGATCCATAATGATCTTTGCAACGATCATCCCAATTCTTCCTGTTCCGTTTATGGCTACTTTTAGAGACATAGGTATCCTTTAATTTTTCTACTTTATTATATACTAATAGTCATTACATATTTGTTATTATTTTTGCCTCAATTTTAATCAAAATAGTATTACTTTTCCTTTTAAAATGTTAAAATAGCATCATCTATTAATTTATATAAGAAGGAAAATAATGAGTCTTCATCCAAATGCCGGAAAAATAGCACCTAAGTCTGTTCTTATCAATGTTCCCCAACTGATCTCTGCGTATTATACTAAAACACCTGATACGCTTAACTCTGCACAACGCATCAGCTTTGGTACTTCCGGACACCGTGGGTCTTCACTGCTTAGTAGTTTCAATGAAATGCATATCTTTGCAGTTACCCAGGCTGTTTGTGAGTATCGCAAAGAAGCAGGTATTGAGGGGACACTCTTTATGGGTATGGATACACATGCCCTCTCCTATCCGGCACAACTGACGGCACTTCAAGTACTGTCAGCCAATGGTGTTACTGTATGTATTGCTAAGGATTTTGGATATACACCGACACCGGTTATTTCCCATGCCATTTTAACACACAATAAAGAAGGGGAAGCACTCTGTGACGGTATTGTGATCACACCTTCACATAACCCGCCAAGTGATGGAGGTTTCAAATACAATCCCCCACATGGAGGACCGGCAGACACCGATGTGACTGATTGGATAGAAGCACGTGCCAATATACTTATGGAAAATACTTTGAATGACGTTAAGAAATTAACACTGGAAGAAGCCCTAAAGTCAGATGATATTATAGAATATGACTATGTTACCCCCTATGTTGCTGATCTTGAAAATGTCATTGATATGGATGCTATTGCAAAGTCCGGTATACTTATCGGTGCGGATGCTATGGGTGGTTCCGGCTTGGAATATTATACTGCTATCAAAAATCGATATGGGCTCAATATGGAAGTATTTCACGATACACTTGATTCTACTTTCTCCTTCATGCACTGTGACAAAGACGGTAAGATACGCATGGACTGCTCTTCACCGTATGCCATGGCCGGACTTGTGGCAATGAAAGAAAAGTATGACATTGCTTTTGGAAATGACACAGATTTTGACCGTCACGGTATCGTTACGAAAAGTATTGGCTTGATGAACCCAAACCATTATCTTTCTGTTGCCATCAACTATCTTGCGCAAAACCGTCCACAATGGAAGAGTGATCTGGGCATTGGGAAAACATTGGTGAGCAGTTCGATGATCGACCGTGTCGCTGCTGCTCTTGATAAAAAAGTCATCGAAGTACCTGTAGGTTTTAAATGGTTTGTCGATGGGCTCACAGAAGGGAAAATATTTTTCGGAGGCGAAGAGAGTGCCGGGGCAAGTTTTTTACGTAAAGACGGCACTGTTTGGAGTACAGATAAAGATGGTATGATCATGAACCTTCTGGCTGCTGAAATCCTTGCAACTACAGGACGTGATCCTGGTGATCATTACCAGGAACTCACAGAAAAATTTGGTGCACCCATCTATGCACGCATCGATGCACCGGCTGATGACGAGCAACGCAGTATACTTAAAAAACTTTCACCTGAAGATGTGAAGGAAAAAGTACTTGCAGGTGAGCCTATTGAAGCCATACTTACCAATGCTCCTGGTAATGGTGCCAAAATAGGTGGTCTTAAAGTTGTGGCAAAAAATGGATGGTTCGCACTTCGTCCTTCAGGAACGGAAGCAATTTATAAGATATATGCAGAGAGTTTCATCAACGAAGCGCATTTAAAACAGATTCAAGATGAGGCTCAAGCTATGGTTAGAAAACTTTTTTAAGCTAACCTTCCAATGCATCGTGTGGGTTTAAGAATCCAAACGATCAAGTCGTTCAAATCCTGGTAAGATCTTACCTTCAAGCAGTTCCAGGCTGGCACCGCCTCCAGTAGAGATAAAACTAAAGTTTTCCTTTTCTCCTGCCTTTTCAACGGCGTCAGCCGTATCACCACCACCCACAATGGTATACGCGTAACAATCGGCGATAGCACTTGCCAGTTTATACGTACCTCTTGAAAATTTATCAATCTCATAGATCCCCATGGGGCCGTTCCAAATAATAGTATTAGAAAGATGAATTGCTTCAGAGAAAAGTTTCAGTGTGGCAGGTCCTATATCAACTGCTTTAAACCCTTCAAGTATATCTTGTGCAGGAAGCACTTTTACGTCAATTGGATGTTCTACTGAATCAGTGATCACAACATCAACGGGTAAATAGATATTTACCTTATGAAGTCTGGCATCTTCAAGCACTTTCTTCGCTGTCTCCACAAATCCTTCTTCAACCATTGAGGCTTGCATATCATATCCAAGTGCCTGCAAAAAAGTATTACTCATGGCACCTCCTATGATAAGCTTGTCTATCTTAGGCATGATGGAACTGAGCAAGGTGATCTTCGATGATATTTTTGCTCCACCGACCACCAAGGCAATAGGCCGCATAGGATGTTCAAGTGCTTTCATGAAAGCTTCTATTTCCTTCATCATTAAAAAACCGGCGACTTTGGTCTGAACAAATTCAGTAATACCATAAGTTGATGCATGTTTACGGTGTGAAGTTCCAAAGGCATCATTCACATAAACATCACATATCTCACCCAGTTTCTGTGAGAGATCAGGATCATTTTTTTTCTCACCTTCATGAAAACGTATATTTTCAAGTAAAAAGACACGCTCGAGAGAACAGCTTGAGATCTCAGCTTTCGAAGCTTCAAAATCTTCTATAAATTCAACCCTTTTTTGCAGTAATCGTTCAAGTCTTTTTTGAATATGTCTAAGGCTAAAACGTTCCTCATAGATCCCTTTGGGACGACCCAAGTGTGTGACCAGTGTAATGGAACATGCATTGTGATCAATACAGTAATTTATTGTTGGGAGTGCCGCACGGATACGGCGATCATCTGAAATATTCAAATGATCATCCATCGGAACATTGAAATCAACACGTATAAGTACCCTTTTACCGGTTACATCAATCTCTTTTAAACCTTTTACGCCACTCATATACTTAATATTGCTTATCATCTCTTACTCCTAAAGTATCTTATTTAACTGTTTATTTCAGGTATCCACATTGTTGCAAACCATAGAAATGAAAAAAAACCGATCACATCGACCAGGGTAAGGACGATCACCGAACTGGCTATTGCAGGATCTATTTTGACGGCTTTAAGTCCAAGTGGCACATAGGCACCCAGTATTCCGGCAAACACAAAAGAAACAAACATGGATGCTGCCATCACGCCACCAAGATACCATGAGGAAAACCAGACATAAGATATGATTGTTCCCAACGTAGCAAACAGCATGCCGTTAATAAGGGCAAGCTTAACTTCTTTAAAAAGTGTAGGTGAGGCATCTCCCCAACTTACCTTACCTAAAGCCATTTGCCTCACGATCACGGTGAGTGTCTGCATAGACGCTGTACCTGCCATATTGGCAACGATCGGCATCAATACTGCCAAGGCAACAACCTTTTGAAGCGAATCTTCAAAAAGTCCTATGACAATCGAAACCAAGGTTGCATTAAATAAATTGATAATGAGCCAAAGTGCACGGTTCCGGCCTGTTTCTATAACACCTGATTCGATCTCTTCCTCCGGGTGAACATGACTAAGACCATACATCTGCTTAGTCGCATCATCTTCAATATAATCCAGGATATCATCATGGGTGATCCGGCCAAGAAGACGTCCGTTTCTATTGATGACAGGTAAAACATGAAGGTCGTATCGCTTCATCAGTCTGGCAGATTCCTGAAGAGAAGCACGGCTGTGAACAGAAAGAGGCTGAGAAGCGCTGTCATAGATATCTGCATAGGTAAGTTCATCATCGACAGTCACAATGGTAGAGAGTGGGAAAAGTGCTAATAAATGATACTCTTTATCTACAAGAAACACATTATGGACAGCTTCAAGAGCGTGGCTCGCTATCAATGCTCTCATACGTTTCATAGAATCTCGGATAGTCTCGTGTTTGCTTACTGTAAAGATCTCGATCTCCATCAAAGAACCTGATTCTTCTTCTGAATAATCCATCAAGGATTTGACCGCTTTTGTTAAATCAGTATCAAGCAGTTCAATCGTTTGAAGCCATTTGGGTTCATCTACCTCTTTAAGCATGATCATCAAGTCAGTAGCGTCATCCGTACGCATTACATTGACAAATTTTGCCAATTTTTCATCACTTAACTGACTGCAAAGTTCTTTTTGATAAGTATCAGGCAGTTTGGTGACAACGTTGGCACGCTCATACTTGTTCAGAGCTAAGAAAGAGAGGACAAAAGCTTCGTCACTCTCATTTTTGGCATTAGTCAGCTGTAGTAAATGATCCGTAAGTTCAGTGGAGGTCAAATTTTCATTTTGCATCAATAATTATACATCAATAAGATTACATAATAAATACATTTCTAAACTTATTGAACTACCCTTTTCAAATATATCACACCTAAAGGCGGTAATGTAAGACTAATAGAATAGTCACGACCATGCATGGACTCTTTTTGAGCGCTAAGTGGTCCTGAATTACCAATGTTCCATCCCTCATAATAACTTGACTGGGAGTTAAATATTTCAACATATTTACCCTCATAAGGAACACCGACTTTATAAGAATCCCTCGTTTCATCAGCAAGATTACACAAAACATACACGGTTTCATCCGGCTCGTCACTTTTACGCATAAAGCTGATACAGTTATGCTGATAATCACCGTCATCGATCCACTCAAAACCGATCTGTTTTTCATCATAGAGATGTAAAGCACGCTCTTTACGGTAGATAAGGTTAAGGTCACTCAGCATCTTCTGCAGTTTGGCATGCAGAGGATCTTCAAGCAAATGCCAGTCAAGACTCTTTTCAAAGTTCCATTCAGAGTATTGTGCGATTTCTCCACCCATAAAGAGCAGTTTTTTACCAGGATGTGCCATCATATAAGCGTACATAGCACGCAAGTTGGCAAACTTCTGGTTATTGTCACCGGGCATTTTGTTGATGAGTGACCCTTTCATATGTACCACTTCATCATGGCTCAATGGAAGCATAAAGTGTTCATCAAAGGCGTACCAGAGACTGAAAGTAAGCTGGTGGTGATGATGCTGACGATGAATAGGGTCATAACTCATATACTTAAGTGTATCATGCATCCAGCCCATATTCCATTTAAAACCAAAACCAAGCCCACCGATACTGGTCGGTCTTGTCACCATCGGCCACGCTGTTGACTCTTCAGCGATCATCATAATATCCGGAAATGCTGCATAGGTACTTTCATTGAGTTTACGTAAAAAATCAACGGCTTCCAGGTTTTCATTTCCGCCATGTTCATTGGGTATCCACTCCCCCTCTTCTCGGGCATAGTCAAGATGAAGCATCGATGCAACTGCATCAACACGAATACCGTCAATGTGGTATTTGTCCAGCCAGAACATTGCTGAAGAGATAAGAAAAGATTTGACTTCGTTACGGCCGTAATTAAAGATAATGCTTCCCCACTCCGGATGAAACCCCTGTCTGGGATCATCATGTTCGTACAGGGCTGTCCCATCAAAATTGATCAGTCCGTGCATATCCACAGCAAAGTGTGAAGGTACCCAGTCCATGATCACACCGATATCATTCTGATGCAAAATATCGATGAGATACATAAGGTCTTCAGGTTCACCAAAACGTGCGGTGGCTGAAAAATAGCCGACGACCTGATAACCCCAGGAACCAAAATAGGGATATTCGGTCAAAGGCATGAACTCAACATGGGTATAGTTCATCTGTTTAAGGTAATCCACCAGCTCAACCGCGAGTTCTTTGTAGGTTAGATATCGGTTCTCCTCTTCTACTTTTCGCTTCCAGGAGCCCAAGTGCATCTCATAGACAGATACAGGAGCATCATGTGCATTATAGTTGGCACGTTTTTTCATCCATCTTTTGTCTTTCCAGGTATAGCCGTCAATATCCCAGACACGCGAGGCAGACTTCGATGGTTTTTCACTGTAAAAGGCAAAAGGGTCACTTTTTTCATGCACGATATCATGAAATTTAGAGACAATGTGATACTTGTAGGTCAATCCCTCTTCCACACCTTCTATAAAACCTTCCCAAATACCCGAATCATCATCACGCAGATGAAGGGGATGGGCATCTACTTGATAATCATTAAAATCACCACGGACACTCAGGCGCTCGGCATTAGGCGCCCACACAGTAAAATGAACACCTTTTTTACCCTTGTGTTCCATCTTGTGTGCACCAAACTTCTCATACATTTTAGTATGGCTGCCTTGCTTAAAAAGATAAATATCCAGTTCGCTTAATGAAGATACATTGTAGTAAATCGGGTGTTTCATGTGTACTCCTATTGGTGTTTTCCGCTTATACGGCCGCCGATAATATGGCGATAAAGATCTTCATAACCTTTTGCTGCCTCACTCCAGTCAAAACGTTTTTTCATACCGTTATGACGCAGTTGATCAAATCCGTATTTGTCTGTATACCAGGTATCTACTGCCCATCGAACCGTACCGCTTAATGCTTCCGGTGTGGCATCATAAAACTTGAACCCGGTACCGCTTTTGTCTTGTGCATTATAATTCTCTATCGTATCATCCAGCCCACCGGTTGCACGAACGATCGGCACTGTTCCATAACGCAGACTGTAGATCTGATTAAGCCCGCAAGGCTCGAACAGAGATGGCATCAAGAACATATCGCTCCCTGCTTCTATCTGATGGGCAACACTGTTGTCATATCCGATATAGGTTGCAAATTTTGCAGGATATTTCGCAGCAACATCAGAGAAAAAGTGCTCTGCCCATTTTTCACCTGCACCAAGCAGGACGATCTGTATATCCATTTCCATGAGGTTCCAAATAGCTGCTGACAACAAGGCGATACCTTTCTGCTCTGCAAGACGTCCTACCAGGCCGATGAGGGGAACATCCTTCCGTACCGGCAGATCAAATGTTTTTTGCAAAGCTTCTTTACAAAGTGACTTTCCCTTTAGATCATCACTGTCAAAATTGGCCGGGATAAGGGTATCCACTGCTGGACTCCATTCCTCATAATCCACACCGTTTAAAATACCAAAAAGCTTATAAGCCTTGTCGTTGATCAAAGAGTCAAGTCCCCAGCCAAACTCAGAAGTACGGATCTCTTGGGCATACTTTTTACTCACCGCATTAATAGCATCCGCGTGAACGATCCCCCCTTTTAACAGATTGATCCTATCATACTCTTCCAGTTCATCTGCATTGAAATGCTCCCAACCAACACCAAGAATATCCATAGCACCATTATAAAACTTTCCCTGATGCTGTAAATTATGTATGGTTAGCAGAGTACCTGTATCTTCAAAATCGGGATCAAAAGCATAGGTCGTGTTCAGTAAGATCGGTATAGATGCCGTATGCCAATCGTTGGCATGGATGACATGCGGTTTAAAGCGTAACATTTTAGACAATTGCATCACGGCTTTGGAAAAGAAAATAAATCTGCTGTCATTATCGGGGTAACCCTCCCCCTCTTCATCATACAAGCCTTTTCTTCCAAAAAAACCCTCATGTTCAATGAAATAAACAGGAATATCAGTTCCGGGAAGCACACCTTGCAAAACAGAAGCCCAAGCCTCTCCCATACTGCCCATAGGAACCCCTAATGAGCCTTCCATTGCTTTGAGTCCATACTTTTCTTTATCTACAATGTAATAACGCGGCATAACGATCCGAACATCATGTCCCAGTTCACGCAGTGCTTTTGGAAGGGCGCCTGCTACATCTGCAAGACCCCCNCTTTTTGCAAAAGGAACAACTTCAGAAGCTGCTATTAAAATATTTAATTTATCCATGACTTCTCTCCTCTCTAATNGTTTTATATAGTTTAAAATAAGACTCTGCACTCTCTTGCCAGGAAAAGTCACAAAGCATATTATGTTTTACTATTTTATTATAATGTGTTTTAGTTTCATAAACATCCAGAGCCTGATCTATAGCCGTTAGTAATGCGCTGGCACTTGGTTTTGAAAATACGATCCCATATCCATTTCCCGTCTTAACATCAAAGTCTTTATAATGATGTACAGTATCTGCAAGCCCGCCAACATGATGCACTANAGGCATCTGCCCATAATGCATTGNAATCATCTGTGCCAATCCACANGGTTCAAACAGTGAAGGCATCACTAGAAAATCACCTGCTGCATACATACGGTGGGACAAAGATTCATCATAGCCAAACTCCAGATGAATATTGGGATACTTTCTGCTGATAGCTTTGAGTGCATCATGATACTTCTCTTCACCTTCACCCAAAATAGCAATATTACACTTTTGTGAAGCGATCTTTGGTAAAGACTCAATAAACAGTTCCATCCCTTTTTGCCATGCAAAACGACCTATAAAAATAAAAAGTGGTTTGTTGGAACCTTTGAACTTTATCTCTTTGAGATACGCTCTTTTATTGACTGCTTTTACTCTTAGATCTGCATAAGGAGAGTGTAGCATAGTATCTGTTGATGGTGAAAAATGTTCCGTATCTATGCCATTGACTATACCGTAAAGTTTATGACTATGCTGTTGTAAAAAACCTTCCAGTCCACATCCAAANTCTGATGTTAAAATTTCTTTAGCATAATTGGGACTTACCGTAGTGATCGCATTGGCATAGGCTATACCNGCCTTCATAAAGTTGACCTGTGTGTAAAACTCCANACCATCCATTGTAAAATGTCTCTCATCGATACCCAGCGTCTTAAGTANNGNTTTTTCAAANGTCCCCTGATAGGCAAGGTTATGGATGGTAAAGACTGTCTTNGTCTGAATCGTTTTGTCTTCACTTAAAAGTAAAGGAAGTAATGCACATTGCCAATCATTGAGATGTGCAATGTCATACTGTTCACGCTTTAAAAGTACACGCAAAGCATAGTTAAAAAGTCCAAATCGTACAGCGTTGTCTTCATATCCACTCTCCGGTGGGCCATAGAGATATTCTCTGTCACACAACAGTGCTGAATAAATGAAAGTATAATCCAATCCCTGATAGTGACAAGTATAGAGTTCTACAGGGTACACAATGCCACCCATGACAACATCAAAAGATTCCCCCGTCGCTTTAATACCAAATACTTTACGGTCAACAAACGCATACAAGGGCATAATAACATCTACATCATAAGCACTGCAGAGTGCACGAGGCAAGCTATGGGCTACATCGGCAAGTCCGCCACTTTTAGCAAAAGGATAAACTTCACTGGCAGCAAAAAGTAATTTATCTTTAGACATCACTGCACTCTCGCAAAAGCTTAGCCGCATCTTCTGGCAAGACAGGATTGATCATCACACCTGTACTTACTTCAAATCCGCCAAATTTATAGATGCGGGGCATGATACGAATGGCGAAGCGACAGGCACCATCAACAGAGGAAAGCAATTCATTCTCAACGCTGTTTGCCTGCAATGGTGGGGTCACAATAGAAAGGTTGAATGCAAAACAACCTAGCTGACTCTTTAGTTTTTTAAGTGTAGAAAGAAGTAAAGGTGCCAATGCCTCCATACTGCTGTCACTCAAAGTATCTATCTGTCCCAAAGATTTTTTAGAGCTGATCATGACTTCAAACGGATAGGCGCTTGCATAAGGACAGTATACTGTAAAATCACCATGGTTGGCAACAATACGCTGGCCATCTTCCTCTTCATACTCGATCTCTGATGCAAATAAAGCATTACCGTTATGTTTGTAGTATTCATACTTTCTCTGATAGTTATCTCTTTGCACCTTGGGAATAAGAGGTAAGCCAATCAGCTGTGTATGAGAATGGGTCTGTGTTGAACCTGCCTGTTCCCCTTCATTTTTAAAGAGTGAAATGTAGGCAATACGTTGATCACGTCGTAGATCAGCAACTCTGGCACGAAGTGTCCTTAACCACGAAATGACGGCATTTTCACTCCACTGCGTCATGGAAGTATGATGTTCAGGGGTATCAATGATAACTTCATGTGCTCCAAAACCTTCCCAATGTTCAAACAGACCATAGTGATGTTCGTGCGGCGCTTCTATCTGCACTGCTTTGTAGAGGTTTGGAACCACGCGTGTCTGCCACCCCTCTTCATTTACAAAAGATCCTGGCTCCCTGATAGCAAATATTTCAGGCGGTGTCATTGATTCATTGCCTTCACAGAAGGGGCAATTTAACTCTAGCACTTTTGTATCACTCAGCGTACCATTGCAGTCTGGGCGGTGTAAACGTTCCGGAGCAATAATCACATGGGTATCATGGATACGGTCATACCTGATGTCAGACATATATTACCTCCAAGGCACCTTTAATGGACAAGTCATGACTAAACGGTATGACCATAGCAAAACTAACTCCCTGAACACTAAGGTCAAAGCCCTGTTCACTTTGTGAAAGCGTTTTGAGTTGGAAATAATAAATATCACAGGTTTGATCTAACTCTATCGTGATCTTTTGCTTCAAGTAGGCATCATAAATTTCAAGTAGTTTCGCTTCAACTATCATACCCTCTTCATGTAAAAATTCACCATTCACAGTCACCGTGGCATAGTCAGAAAAATGAAAATTGTGTTCAAGTACATAATTAAATCTGCCCTTTGCTTCTGTAGAAAGATTTATATCAAAGTCAAATCCATTTTTGTTTGGAATATAGGTTTTTTTCAAATGTGTTGGCATCTTTTCAGGAAAATACAGACCGCCCTCACGAGAAAATGTTACCTTCTTATGATCGTGTGAAACATCAAATGGCTGATTGGAAAAATCACCAAATTCATGAAAATTACAATGGCGGAAGTTATCACCATTAAAATGTTCATCACTTATATGGTCCACAAAAGAGTTCTTCAAATACCAGTCATAAATGATCGCATCACGCAAGCTGTCATCCACTGTAATGGCAGCATGATGGATAGTATCTATCCCGTCTACAGATACAGGATCTTCTTGAGCCGGCTTATTTTCTAGTACAGATTGATGATACGCCTCTTTACGGCGAGTGAGAGTATTTTGCCAGTTAAAACATGATTTTCTATGGTCAAACTCAACCATCTGACCCCCATTTGCTGAGTCAAAACGAAAGATACAGTTTGTCGTTACTGCCTTTACTTTCTCATAACCGTCAAGTTCATTTTGATCACTTACTAACACAGATTTTTTACCATAACGCACATTTTCAGCTTCAATAATATATCTATAGGCGTTATCTCTTAAATTGGGAAGATAAAGACCTCCAAAGACACCATGCCAGAGTGCATCATTTGTTTGTGCCTTATATAAAGCTGCATCAAACTTAACTTTCTTAACACGTTCCCGTGCTTTTGAAAGTTCAAGAGTACGTTTATGGATACGGTTGCTTTCCTCATATTTCACTAAGAAGTTTTTCCATATCCCGCCTTTTAAAAATTTAACACCCTCTTTTTCATAACGGTGATGTCCCATCTCTTCTTTAAAAGCAGCAAGCTTCAGTGCATCATCCGCGCGAAGACTCCATTCTCCCATCTCATAATAAGAGACATTAGGGAGATAAGCAATACCACGTGTTCGCTCCTGCTCGTAGTATTCAGAAAAATGCATGGTGTCTATACTCTCATCAGCCAGTACAGCCTGGACAAAAGTCTCCAACCAACCCTTTTCATACACCCATTCATATGTACCCGGCCACATACCGAACTTTTCGGCATCATCAAAGATGATCGCTGCTGAATTTTCTTTTCTATCAAAGGATTTGATGGCTTTTATCGCAGAATCAACATTTAGAAAAGGGATAGCATAACGCAGTTTTTTACTAATAGGGAAAAGTCCGATCTCGACTCCTCCCTCTTCACTCATATAATAACCGTCCAAAATATCTTCATCAAACCCAGCACACTGAAAATGGTAATCATCCATTACTGTGTATTTGATACCTGCTTTATGCAGGTCAGGGATGAGTGATGACTCCCAAACACGTTCTGTGAGCCAAAGACCTTTAGCTGTCTGTTTGAAATCAGACTTTATGGAACGGTTCAGCATATTAATCTGCGTGACTCTGTCTTTCGAAGGGATAACACTCAAAATAGGTTCATAATACCCTGCAGAAAAAAGCTCTATACTGCCATTTTCTGCCAGTGTCATTATCTGCTGATAGAGTTTAGGATGATGTACTTCTATCTGTTCCATTAACCAACCGCTGCAATGTACAGAAAAACGAAACTCTGGATACTTGCTCATCACTTCAAAAAATGGACCGTAACACACTTCAACCCCGTGTTCGATCACCCAGTCAAAGTTGTCAACAGGTTGATGCATATGTATCCCAAACAGTAATTTTGTTGTATTAGTCATCACTTTTTCCTATGAATATCATTGAATTTATTTTCTGCACTACACGCTTCCTTTAAACAAACCAGTTTTCAGTATAAGTCTCATCCATATCAATAGAAAGTGCCCCATAGCCAGGCATGGTCTGGATGATCTCATTTCCCTGTACGATCTCAAAACGAAGGTGTACAGCGCTATAGTTTTTAAAGTGTGATTTCGAAAGCCCAAGTTCTAAACGCTCCCCCATAGCCAACTGTATCCCCTTATCATCATAGGATTTATTCATATCTATGGAAAAATTAAGCTGTTCACCTGTCTCTTCAACGACTACCTCAAGTTTAAAATTTGACATTTCAAGTGAAGCCATCTCACCTTCAAAAGCCAAAAACAGAGTTTCATCATTATGTCCATAATAGATCTTTTCTATGGGTCCGCGTACTCTGTCCATTGTGGAATAAAGTTTACTTTCATCTATACTTCCAGCTCCAAGCCATTCAAAAAATGAACTATGCTTTCCATCGATAGTAGGCGTGATAGAAGCTTGAGGTTTGAGTAAAAAGGAAGCCGTGCTTTTATGTGAAATAATCGGCATAAACAAGTCTGCCGGCGGGTGCATATGAAGTAGCTGGTAGATAGTAATGAGATGTTCACGGAAAAGTGTATCAAATTCTAAGCCAAACTCCGTTACATGATCATCTCCATACCACCAAAACCAGTCGCTGCATTCTGATGCTAAAAAATGAAACTTTACTTGTTCGGCTACTTCATCTGACATCACTCTAGCATAGTTATCTATATCCCGGCGTGTCTGATAAATAAGCTCCCATGCTCTATTCTTCTCACTATGTCCTGACCAGGTATTAAAGTTCCCATGTATCCAACTTCCCGGAGCAAGTTTCTCAAGTGTACCTTTATTTTCCAGTTTTGAGACTTCATCCATTGTCACTGTCTTACACCATGGTGTCTGGGAAAAACGCTCATAAAGTGCAGTAAAAAAATCATACGCATTATTTTCAAAAAACTCCCAGGCATTTTCCCCATCCAAAATGACAAAAAGTGTAGCATCGTCTTCTTTGGCTATAGGTTCTACCACTTGCATAAAATGTTCACTTGCTTCCTGACCTGATTTAAACCGATAATTAAATCCTATCAAGTCACTTAGACCATGATCACGAAAGCCCATACACATGCCATTATAGTCATAGGCTTTGTAGAGATTAGCGCGTGTATCATCTTCAAGTGACCGAAATAAAATGGCTTCATCCGTTGCTATCCAGGCGAGTCCCCGCTCTTTATATATCTCAACACTCTCTTCATCCACAGCACCTTCTGCCGGCCAGAAACCTGTTGGTTTTGTACCAAAAGTCTCTTCATACAAAGTAATCGAACGCTCAACCTGTTCAATGGCATCTTCTCTCAGAGACATAGGATTATCCACAATAGTCGTATGTTCATTGGCACGCTTTGCATTTTCCATATTGAGAAGTAAAGGTAAAATAGGATGGTTGTACGGTGTCGTAGAAAGTGAGATCACACCCTCTTTTTGCAAACGTGCATAAAAAGGCAAGATCGTTTCTATAAAATCACATAATACTTTAAGCAACAATGTTTTGTCTGTTTGGGTAAATCCTCTTTCTTTTTTAAACAGCGATTGCACAAGTCTGTTTTCCTGACGCAGATAGTTACCACACCATGCCAGCATAAAAAGCACTTCAAAGTCAATAAGTTCGTCATCACTCAGTTCTGACTTATGATAAAGCAGACTGAACTGTTCTATGGGTTTGATCATAGTTTCATACTGTGTTGACTTACACGTCTTTATAAGCCAGGCTTTTAATTCAGTATCAAGCTGGGAAGGATGCTTTTCCCATAAGGAGAGAAAATAATCATTTTTCAAGGGATCTCTGTAGAGATTTAATTGTTCGATCAAGGGCGCAGTAATATTGAAAGTTGCCTTTAACCCTTCGTATTGACTTAAAAGCCATGGCATTTCATAATAGTCTTTGATCGCATGCAGGAAAACCCATGGCATGCTCATCACTCCGTCACTGCCTCTATAATCAGGTTGATGCATATGCCAGAAAAAGCAGAGATTCAGTGAGGGGTGGGACATTAAGCTTTAGACCATTTTTCGATTTTGTCAGTATAAGTGGCTAATATCTCTTGACCTCTTTCCTCATTTTCTGCCTGAATATACAAGTTAAGTTTATCCGCATACTGATCCGGGATCATTAATATCCAATCATTTTTATCTAACCATATCTTCACACCGTCGAGTGTTGAAGATTCTTTGCCTTTGGCATCTTCAAGGAACATACGCATCATCTTCCCTTTAAGCGCCTGAGTACATTCTTTCTGAGTCATATTGTAATAAAAAGTTGGAAGAGAATCAATTAATTTAGAAAGTATAATATCATGATTTAACATCATCTCGAGGATCTTCAATGACGCGAACATAGAGTCCCTGTGTGTTGAGAATTCAGTAAAAGCAAAGTTGCCATCACCTGTAGCCACAAGATCATACTGTTTCAACTCTTCTTTTTTAAAGTTTGCATACTGACCTCGTTCAATCTCAAGATTTTCAAAATTAATAATATCTGCTGCCCAGGTTGGTAAGAAAACACGTTTTTTAAGCCCTGCTGCCTTCGCTTCCATATCTAAAAGTGTAAGAACCACATTCAGTGAGTCCTGTTTTCCAAATACTTCTCCCGCATCACACACTATATCCAGACGCTGACCATAAGGATAGAGTATAAACCCGGCATCCAGTTTAAGTGCTTTAATAACTGCACCCATATCTTCATACGATCGTTTTGATAAGGTATTGATATTTGCCAAACGATGTACATCCGGATGTGTATTAAACATAATGTTATCTATACCCAAATCATTTAGAATATCCGGGAAAACTTCTGAAGTAATCCCATGCATCATATCAACTGCAATACGACAATCCAGACATTTAAACATATGAGATTTCAGTAACTGTTCCATACCTTTTTTATATACATGATATTCTTCCTGATGATTCGATCTTATAATTTCACCAATATTAGAATAATCTACACGGCGAAAGGTCTCTTTGAAAAACGCTTTCTCAACTTTCTTAGCCATATCATTGTTGATACGCAGTGCTTCACAGTTATAAAAGGTCACTACCGTACTGGTCGAGTCATCGATCTTCTGATTAAAATAGACCCCTGCTATATAGTCATTATGTGAAGATAGTCTGCAACGTAAGACAGCAGAAGGAATGTTAGAGTAGTCAATCGCATTGATCCCTGAAGAAAGAAGTCCCCCCAGAAAAGACCGCATAAGCATACGTGAATTTTTTTGATAATCCCGAGCAAGTAAAACGGTTGATCCCACAGGAAGCTGTGCTCCAAAAGCTTCAGCAAGTTTTGTGGCCATTTCACATGAAAGCTCAACATTCGACTTTCCGATAACCATCCCATTTTCAAAAATGGAGTTTTTGTATTTACTGCCGAGAATTAAACTGTGACTGACTATAGAAGCATCTTCAATCATTTTATCCGGCCAGATCGTAACATCTTGTTCCACTTTTACCAGTTCGCCGACTTCACAGCCTTCTGCTAAAATGAGGCCTGCTTTTGCCGTAACATTTTTCTTTATCTCATTATTGTTACAAATAACACAGCCATCCAGTAGTGCGTTACGGTCTATATTGACATCATTCCATATGACTGTATTACGGATCTTACTGTCTTTCCCGATGGCAACGTTATTACCTATGACAACATTATTGAGTTTTACACCTTTTTTAAGTGTCACATTCTTACCCAATATCACTGTACCGACAAATTCAATACTTTTATCAAAGTTATACGTTTCTTCACTGTAAAGTACAGCATCAGGGAAAATACTTTTTTCTCCACGCGCTTGAAGTTCAACTTTTCCTGTCAGAATATCATCATACACATCACGATAACTCTCTGGATTTCCCACATCTCTCCAGTACCCTTCCGCATATCCTGCCATTAGATCAATGCCTTCACGCATTAGACTTGGGAAAAGATCTTTGGCAAAATCAAACTCTTCATTCTTTGGAATATAATTAAGAATTTCGGGTTCTATGACATAGATACCTGTATTGATCGTATCACTGAACACTTCACCCCAACTTGGTTTTTCAAGGAACTTTTCTATCTTTCCTTCTTCATTGGCGATGACCACACCAAATTCCAACGGGTTATCTACAGAAGTTAAAGTGATCGTTAATTTGGATTTTTTCTCAGCATGATAGTCAAAGATCTTTTGAAAATCAAAGTCTGTGACCAGGTCACCACTGATAATGATGAAATTATCATCTCCGATATGTTCCTGTGCCAGCTTCACTGCCCCTGCTGTCCCGTAGTCATCATCCGGTACAACATACGTGATCTTTATACCAAAATCACTTCCATCACCAAAATAATCTTTAATAATTTCAGGCTTAAAGTACAATAAAACAATAAATTCTTTGACACCTAAATCCCTTAGGGTCATCATCGTGTGTTCCATCATGGGTTTATTTATGATAGGTAACATTGGTTTTGGGCGAGAGTTTGTAAGTGGCTGGATTCTGGTTCCAAATCCACCTGCCATGACAACAGCTTTCATTCGTACTCCTGTGATTTAATTAATTTATATTGTAACTAAAGAATTGTGACTTTCATAGGGAGAAGGTACAGAGGTACAGTCTTCTTCTGTGATCCAGTCATTACCATTTACCTTATACCCAAACTGAAAACTATCACCCGGTTTGAAAACTTTTGTAATGTAATAATCACCACTTTTCTTTTGCTTCATCGGTTCTTCTTTCCATTCATTCCATTCACCTGATATGGCTACATGATCAACAGTATTTGTTGGTGAATAAGTAAAGGTAACCCAAACTTTTTGTCCATTATTTTTAATTGTAAGCATTCTTTTGTCCTTTTATAGATAGTACTATTATACAACATATCATATGCAATATTGATAACATTATGGTTACTTATTAAAGATATAAGGTCATTGTGAGAATATTACTCTCACAAATATGCCTGCTTGACCATGCAGTTATTTTATATCATATAACAATTTTTATTATCTATGTTTTAATCTTTATTTCTGTAAACTCACGCATATTCACATTCGGTTTACATAGGAACGATAGAATGACACATAAATGAAAGGAAGTATGTTATGCAATCTAAAATTATATTTACGCTATTGTTCATGCTTTCTTTTAGTGTTTTTCATGATTCTTTTATCACTCTTCTTGAAAAAAATGAACATAGAGAAGTCGTACATTATATGAGTGATGAAGCACCCTCTTCAGAGTGTGCTGAATTCAATGAAATTCACAGTATGTTTCACTTTATGGCTATTGTGACTCCATATAAAGAGAGTCAGGTACAACTTGCCAAAAGAGAGACCATACCACACCTCTTAGCCCAATACACCCCACCTCTCAAAAAAACCTCTTATAAACCACCAACCGCATAATCTTTTTTACACCCTATTACAGTTAAAGCAGCACTATACGCTAATGCTCTTTCTTTCCTTTTTAAAAAGTTAAGATCATAGCCTAAATACACGTACACAGAATACATGAAAGAGAAATATATTTATGAAGCACATCATCCTATTTGCATTACTGATACAGCTTAGTGGAGCATCAACATTGACCTTAAAAAAGGTATTGGCATCAGCAAATAACAATAATACCCTCAGTAAGTCCATAGATCAGGAAGCGCTACGTTTAGAAGCCAGAAACCTGGCAGATACATCCTTGGACCCTATGGAACTTTACGGAACAGGTACCAGAGCCAATCCCAAACTTGGAGACAATGGCTATGAATACTCTGTCGGTCTGTCTCAAAAACTCTCATGGGGTGACACACAGGAACAAGATCAAAGAATCGCAAGACTCAATAATGAAGCGACACTCTTGGACAAAGATAAAAAGATCCTGAATTTTAAAAATGGATTGAAGAGTCTTTATCACCAACATTGTTTAGATCATAAAAACTATAAAAGTTTTAAACAAAACTATGATGACTTTGTAAAACTTTATAAGAAAAAACAAAAAGCTTACAAATATCAAGAGATTTCCAAAGCAGAACTTATGCAGCTTGAAATTGAAAAAAACAAGCTCTATGCACAGCTTCAAGAGATACAAATGATACAAAAGATATCAAAACAGAAACTTTTTATCTTAGGACGCATTAACCACTCTTCAAAGACAACATTATCATGTTCTGACATGTATCCTATCAGAGAAAATGTGAAAGTTGGAGAAAATAGATTTCAACTTTCAAAAGAAGCCTACGACAAACGTATACAGAGTACGCAGGTTGCGGTGGAAAGATATTCAAAAGCATTAGACTCTATCTCTTTGGCCATCCAATATGATAAAGAACTGGATGTCGATAAATACAGCATCGGTGTATCTGTTCCTCTTGCTTTTACAACAAACCGAACAGAACAGGAGCGTGTGGCAGCGATGCACAAAAGCTCAGCCATTGATTTTCAATATGAACAAACGATGCTTGAGAAGAAAAGTATGTTTTCAGAATTGAAATTTACTTTGAAAAGTAATGCGCTGATGATCAAGTCACTCAAAAACAACTTGCGTGACTACAAAAAGAATCTCCTGCCTCTGATCAAAAAGAGTTATGACCTGGGTGAAAGTTCAGTCATAGAATACTTACTGAACAGACAAAACTACCATCAACTCAAACAAGAACTTTTTGCCACGCAAAAAGCCTATTACCGTACACTATTCAGACTTTATACACTTAGCGAAATGAAGGACAACAAATGAAAAAACAACTCTTATTCTTAACACTATTTATCTCTGTGCTACATGCCCAAAACATTCTACTTACTCCGGAGCAAGAAGCAAACTGGCAGATAAAAACAGAGGTAGCTGAGAGTTCAGAAAGACTTCCTTTGGGTGAATTTATCGCTGAAGTGGTCACCCCACCTACCCTATTACACACGATCTCTCTTCCTTTTGAAGCTAATGTTAAAAAACTACATGTTGCGAACTATCAAAAGGTGAATAAGGGGCAGATCCTTGCAGATGTGACAGGAACCGAATGGATAGAAACACAACAAAAAGCTATCTCTGAAGCGATAGAGTTTAACCATCATGAACATTTGGCAGAACGTAAAAACATGCTCTGTACAGAGGAGATCATCCCCCAAAAAGAGTGTGTTGCTGCCAATGCAGAACTTGCGGCAGATAAAGTAAAGGTTGCCGCATCTAAAGCACTACTTAAAAGTTATGGTGCAAGTGATGAAGTGATCTTGAACCTCTTTAAAGATCTGAAGCTCTCACAGACCATACAGTTAAGATCTTCGATTTCAGGGCGCATTGTAGAACTGCATGCCACTCCGGGTAAAAGTACCAGTCCTTCTGATTCGCTTTTTATCATACAGGAAGAAGGTTCTCTTTGGCTGGAAAGTGCAATAGAGGCTAAAAGAACAGAAGGACTTCTCGAAGGTCAAAAAGTACAGATAGTACTTGGTAATCATACTTTTGACACGACTATTTTACAACTCTCTCCAGTCATCAATCCGCAGAATCAAACCAGACAGATCCGTTTTTTAGTCCCTTCAAATATCAATATATTTTCAGGACTGCGTAGCAATGCAAAGATCATACTCACACAAAATAGTCTTAAGATCAAAAAAAATGCTGTGATCAAAGATGGTGATACGCAGATAGTATTTGTCAAAAATAATGAGGGGTACACTTCTATGCCGGTTAGCATACTTGCAGAAGACAATAGGTACTACTTTGTAAAACCATCTGCTGCACTACAGAAGAAGATAGCTGTCTCTTCGTTGGCTGTGCTTAAAAACATGTTAGGAAGTGAAGATGAATAAGCTTATAGGCTTTGCACTTTCTCAGAGACTTTTTTTCTCTCTGCTGGCTGTGGTACTTCTTGGTTTTGGTATCAAAGCCTATAATGAGTTACCTGTTGATGCCTTCCCTGATATCTCTCCTACCCAAGTAAAGATCATCATCAAATCAAGCGGTATGACACCTGCTGAAATGGAATCTCGTGTTGTAGTACCCATAGAGATGAAGATGGTAGGTATTCCTCATGAGACGATGCTGCGTTCCATAGCAAAGTATGGTCTGTGTGATATCACCATCGATTTTGAAGATGGTACAGATATCTACTGGGCCAGACAACAAGTAAGTGAAAGACTCTCAGACATCAAAGCTGAGCTTCCTGCTAACCTGGAAGGAGGTCTTGCACCTATTTCGACACCATTAAGTGATATCTTGATGTTCACTATCGAGTCTGATACCCTTTCTCTCGAAGAGAAACGAAGTCTTCTGGACTGGATCATCTCTCCCAAGATACGTGCTGTTAGCGGTGTGGCAGAAGTCAATCCGCTTGGAGGTAAGGTAAAAACCTATGAAGTGGTACCAGACCTTAATAAAATGAGAGCGATGGGTGTGACACTTTCCCAAATCTTCAAAACACTTGAAGAGAACAACCAAAATGACGGTGCAGGACGGGTTTCACAGGGTGTAGAAAGTATCTTGGTACGTAGTGTAGGACGACTTAAAAGTTTAGAGGACATAGAAACATTACCTGTAGGGAAAAGAGCAGATACGGTTATCACACTGGGTGATGTTTCCACACTAAAATATGGACATATTACCCGTGCCGGTTTTGTAAGTAAAAACGGTCAAGGTGAAGCGGTACAAGGTTTGGTCCTTGGTCTTAAAGGTACAAACACTGCCATCGTTCTGGATGAAGTCAAAGAAGAACTGAAAAAACTTGGAAAGATGCTGCCTGGTGACACAAAAATAGACATCTTTTATGACCGTTCAGATCTTGTGAACCTTGCAACAGATACAGTTAAAAATGCCTTGTATGAAGCCGTTGTGCTCATTATGGTTATATTACTTGTGATGCTTGGAAATCTTGCATCCGCACTCAGTGTTGCACTAATCCTGCCTTTTGCACTACTCATGAGTTTTATCGCGATGCAATACTTTGGATTGACTGCGAACCTTATGAGTCTGGGTGGACTTGCCATTGCCATAGGAATACTGGTGGATTCAGCGGTCGTTGTGGTCGAACATATCACTGCTGAACTGGGGAACCCTAAACATAAACGACAAGGTAAAATACATATCATTTATACTGCAACAGTAGAGATGGCACCATCTATCATTACCGGTGTGCTTATCATTATTATTGTATTTATGCCGCTTCTTACTCTTGAAGGACTTGAAGGTAAACTCTTTAGACCAGTGGCACTGAGTATTATTTTTGCCCTCTTCTCTTCACTGATCCTGGCATTAACACTCATACCGGTACTCTCATCGTTTATCTTGAGTAAAAGACCGGACAAAGAGTCTGCACTTATCAAACTTTTAACCAAATGGTATAGACCTACCCTTCTTTTTTCTCTCAAACATGTGAGGGGGACTATCTTAGCTGTACTGTTACTCTTTGGGGGATCTCTTTACCTCGCTGCAAAAACAGGAAAATCTTTTATGCCTACGATGGATGAAGGAAGCATTATCATCGGTGTGGAAATGCTGCCTTCCATCTCACTTGAAGAAAGTTTGGCACTGAATCTGAAAATACAGAAAAAACTGATGGCTTCTGTACCGGAGATCAAAGATATCATTGCACGAACAGGAAGTGATGAACTGGGCCTTGACCCGATGAGTTTGAACGACACAGATACCTTCCTCGTACTTAAAGACAAAGAAGAGTGGAGAGAACCTTCCAAAGCCTTTGTCACTGAAGAGATCAGAAAAGTACTCGATGATTTTGTGGGGATAGAGTTTGGCTTTACCCAACCCATAGAAATGAGAGTCTCTGAAATGCTTACAGGGGTGAGAGGAGACCTTGCCATTGATATTTTCGGATCCGACAACGATCAACTGGAAGAAATCGCTGTACAGATCAAAAGTATACTTGAAACCATCACAGGAAGCAGTGATGTGTATAAAAAAGCAAATGAAGGTGTGGAGTATTTTGAACTTCAATTCGACAGGAAAGCGATGGCATACCACGGGATCAGCCAGCAAGAACTGAATGATTTTCTTAAAGTCATGGTCACCGGAGTGCAGGCAGGTATTATTCAAGAAGGTATGCGTCGTATTGATCTGATGGTAAAAGGAGACGAGCATCTGCAAAACTCCCTTGATAAGATAGAAAAACTCTACTATCCTCTGGAAAACGGTAATGCTGTACCTCTGAGTAATTTTGTAAAATTCATTTCCAATGCCGGCCCCGTTCAGATAGAACATGAACACGGATACAGAAAAACGATCGTACAGACCAACGTTGAAGGTCGCGACCTTGTAAGTTTTGTGGAAGAAGCAAAACTCAAAATAGAGAACGAAGTCAAATTACCTGCAGGTTACTATCTTGCCTTTGGTGGAGAGTTTGAAAATCAGCAAAGAGCGGCATCAAGGTTGGCGATCATTGTACCATTGGCACTCTTTTTGGTCTTTATTCTGCTCTTTGTCTCTTTTGGTTCATTGACGCAGGCAAGTATTGTACTGATCAATGTACCATTGGCACTCATTGGAGGGTTTATAGGTCTCTATCTAAGTGGAGAATACATGTCAGTTCCAGCTTCAGTAGGTTTTATCGCCCTGCTTGGTATCGCCGTACTTAATGGTGTTGTGCTGGT
>JGI24024J18818_10000030_pt1 | contig 34249 bp, 38 predicted proteins | sample Cruoilmetagenom2_FD_18818 | JGI IMG/M metagenome (IMG submission 18818) | reverse complement strand
GCTCATAGCCTTAATTGTCAATATCATTCCTATAGGGATAATCTTTGGTTTTATGGGTTGGTTTCAGATACCTCTTGACATTATGACTATCACTATTGCTGCCATTGCGATGGGTATAGGTGTAGATGATACCATTCATTATATTCATAGATTTCAAATTGAGTATACAAAAGACCAGTGCTATCCTCAAGTCATACGAAGAACCAATGAAAGCGTAGGCAATGCGATGTACTATACATCGCTTACGATTGTCATAGGCTTTTCTATTTTGATCCTCTCAAACCTGATTCCGACTATCTATTTTGGAATACTTACCATGTTGGTAATGATTGCCGCACTTATTGCAGACCTGATACTTTTACCAAAATTGCTCTTATTAATAAAACCACTAACAAAAAATGCTACAATCAAAAAAATATAATAAACGGATAAATACAACATGTTTCAAAACTTTCATATAGACAATTTAAAAAACTTTCCAAAAGCCTTAGACACGCTTTTAAATGACCAAAGAACAGTGATCAACAAGATCACAAACTCTGAGGAAAACACCTATGAAAAAGTACTCAAACCTCTGCAGGATCTAGATGAAGAGTTAGGGCTGTTCTTTACACCACTCTCTCACCTCAATTCGGTCATGAATTCGGACGAAACACAAAAAGCCTACGAAGAGTCTCTTCCTCTGCTCTCAAAATTTGCTTCAGAAATGGCACAAAATGAAGCACTATTTAAAAAGATAAAAGAGATCAAAGCCAAATCGGATGAAGCCAAAACAGTGGTAGAACATGAGGTAAGAGACTTCGTACTCTCCGGCGTGAACCTTCCTGAAGAGAAAAAAAAACGAATGGAAGAGATCTCGCTTAAACTCTCTGAACTTTCAAATAACTTCTCTCAAAATCTTCTTGATGCCACCAATGCCTATGAACTCATTATTACAGATGAAAAAGATGTAGAAGGACTGCCTCAGTCTGACATCGATGCTGCCAAAGAAGAAGTGGACGCTAAAACGGTCTACAAATTTACACTGCAGACCCCCAGCTATTTGGCTTACATGACCTATGGTCCAAACCGTGAGTATAGAAAAGCGCTTTCAAAAGCATACGCTACACGTGCCCCTGAAAATGCTGAAGTCATAGACCAGATCCTTGCACTTAAACAGGAAAAAGCCAAACTGCTTGGCTTTGACTCTTATGCACATTATGCGCTTGAAACAAGAGATGCAAGCAAACAGGAAGATGTCATTGGTTTTTTAAATGACTTGGCAGATGCAGCCCTACCTCAAGCCAAAAATGAATTAGCAGAACTTAAAGCATTTGCACAAAAAACCGATAGCATTGAAGACTTGGCAGGATATGATGTAGGCTACTACTCTGAAAAACTCAAAAAAGAGAAGTTTGATTTTGATGATGCCATGACAAAACCATATTTTGAACAAAGCAAAGTGCTTGATGGTTTACTTGACATTGTTTCTGAACTCTTTGCTGTGACATTTAAGCCTGTAGATGTGCCTACTTGGCACGAGTGTGTAAAGCCCTTTGATATCTTTGATAAGGGTAAACTATCTGGTCGTATCTACTTTGACCTTGAAGCACGTAAAGAAAAACGTGGCGGAGCATGGATGAATGACTGGGAGACACACTATGTTGACAGCAAAGGTAACACACATCTTGCCTCTGCATTCATCGTATGTAACTTCTCCCCTGCAACGAAAGATAACCCTTCTCTGCTCAGACATGATGATGTCGTCACCCTCTTCCATGAAATGGGACATGCCATCCACCATCTCTTTGGAAAATGCAACGAGCGTTCAGTCTCAGGTATTAACGGTGTAGCATGGGATGTGGTAGAGTTTCCTTCACAATTCTTGGAAAACTTTGCATATGAGGCTGCTATACTCAAACGTTTTGGCTTTCATCATGCTACGGGGGAACCTATTTCAGATGAACTCATGGCAAAGATAAAAGAGACTAAAAACTACCAGGCAGCACTAGGTATCTTACGTCAGGTAGAATTTTCTCTTTTTGATTTTAAACTTCATCAAAACCTTTATCAGGGTGAAGAAGTGCAAGTACTTCTTGATGGTATACGAGAAAAAACATCCCTACTCAAACCCCCAGGCTACAACAAATTCCAGCATGGTTTCGCGCACATCTTTGCAGGTGGGTATGCAGCGGGATACTACAGCTACAAATGGGCTGAAGTACTCTCTGCAGATGCATTCTTTTCCTGCCTTGATGAAAAATCAGGCTTTAACAAAGAAAGTGCCAAGGGGTATAAAGAGTACATCCTTGCAAACGGTGGAGCAAAAGAGATGTCAGATCTTTACCAGGAGTGGCTTGGACGTAAAGCAGATGTAAAGAGTCTCATAAAACTTTACGAAATTGCGTAAATTCTCTGGGCTTAGCCCCAGAATGTAAAGGAAATAAAATGCAAGAGTATCGTTCTCTCGCCCTTACCATTATTGCTATCTTCATCGTCACCATATTGGGTGCCTATTTTAGCCCCTCTTTTGAAGCACAAAAAACCTATATAGAACTTTTTATACTTTTTGGATCTTTACTTTTTATCTTTTCGGTTGTAGCCATCTTCGCTTTCTTGGGATTTCATGCTTTTTCTCTCTATATGGGTATATTTCTTGCTCTTATCATAGCCATGTTTGGGGTTTTAGGTGCAGTGATAGTAGTAAGTCTTACCTACATCGCCTGGGGTTCTATCTTTGCCATGGAAGTCTTGCTTTTTGATAACGGTGTAGAAGGTGCAAAGGAGTGGTTTCTGTCTCGCTATGAATTCAAAACATTCAAAGTAGAATTCTACGCATTTTCACCACTTATAGGTTTCATGTATCTCTTACTGGAGATCATACCCAGTATCATAAGCAGAGAATCTGTGATTGATTTTTCTCCCTCAAGAGTTTTGAAGGAGATGGAAGAGTTGTTAAGTAATTCCTAAATCAAGAAAAAATTATCTATTTCTTTTTAATATATTCTTTCCCTTGTTTAGCCGGACTTTCATCTTTACCAAATCCAAAGAAACGTTTAATACGCTGACAGATCGTAAATGAACCTGTCTCAATACGACATACTTCATCCCCCTCATCTTCTTCAGTCTCAACCATAAGTGAAGCGATACGCTCAGGCTGTTTTTTACCTTCAATAATGAAACGAAGTGCATTGAGTCTAATGAAACCTTCTGCATCTTTTTGATCGTATACTTCATCTTCTTCAAATGTGGAGTGTTCTTCAGAGTAAAGTGTTACATCCGATCTTCTTCCCACTACTGTCACAGACCCTTTATAAAGTTTCAGTTTTACATCACCCTGTACCTGATCTTGTGTTGCATCTATGGCAGCTTGCAGCATACGACGCTCTGGAGACCACCATAAACCGTTGTAGATGAGTTTTGCATACTTAGGCATAAGTTCATCTTTCATGTGTGCTTCTTCGCGGTCAAGTGTAATTGATTCGATCGCTCTGTGTGCCTTAAGCATGATAGTCCCGCCTGGTGTCTCATAACATCCACGTGCTTTCATACCAACCATACGGTTCTCCACGATATCGATACGCCCTATACCATGTCTGTTACCATACTCATTGAGTGATGCTAACATCGTTGCCGGGCTCATCTCTTCACGGTTTATGGCAACCGGGTCACCATTTTTGTAAGAGATAGTAAGATATTCAGGTGCATCAGGCGCTTTTTCGGGGCTGACAGACCATAACCACATATCTTCTTCTGGTTCTGCATATGGATTTTCCAAATGCTCACCCTCATAAGAGATGTGAAGCAGGTTTGCATCCATAGAGTATGGTTTTGCCTGACCTTTACCATCAATATTAATACCATGTTCATGTGCATACTTTAAAAGCTTTGTACGAGAGTTTAGATCCCACTCTCTCCATGGGGCGATCACAGCGATATCCGGATCAAGTGCAAGATATCCAAGCTCAAAACGTACTTGGTCATTTCCTTTACCTGTTGCACCATGAGAAACAGCGTCTGCACCTGTCTCATGTGCTATCTCTATCTGTTTTTTAGAGATAAGCGGTCTGGCAATAGAGGTACCAAGCAAATATTCACCTTCGTAAATGGCATTGGCTCTAAACATAGGAAAAACATAATCTTTAACAAATTCTTCTTTTAGGTCCAAGATGAAAATATTTTCTTCTTTAATACCCATATCAAGTGCTTTCTGACGTGCCGGTTCTACCTCTTCACCCTGACCAAGGTCAGCTGTAAAAGTCACCACTTCACACTCATATTCGTCCTGTAACCACTTTAAAATAATACTTGTATCAAGCCCGCCAGAGTAAGCCAATACCGCTTTTTTAATCTTTCTTTTTGCCATTTCATAAGCCTTTAGTTCTATATAATGGCGCGATTTTACCATAATATTGGTTATGGTTTGATTTTCAGGATTTCAATATGCTATAATTAGAGTATTATTGAAGAAAGAAGAGCACATGAACCAAATAGAAAAAAATGATTTTTCACTACAGAACATCAAAGAAAAAAGCTCCAGCATCTTAGCCAGTGCAGGAAGCTTCCTTTCCAATGCCATTGCGATCTTTAAAAAAGATGAATCAACGATGACCATTGAGGAAAAGATAGAAAAACAGCACCTCTTAACCTTCGTCTATGGTATGGGTGCAGGTATTGTGATCTATCACTTTATGATAGGTGCTTTACTCATCTTGGGGATCATCTGGTTCTATAATTTTTCTCTGAAGAAAACAAAAACATTGATCTCTGAGCAAAAACCTGTAAAAAGAACATACAGAAAAAGAAAGAAACCTGAAGATAAGGTTGAATCCTAAACAAAACCGTATTTCTTCAAAATAATATCTGCCACAGCTTTTTTGTAAGCTCCGGTATGACGAAAAACTTCTTCACCTCCAGCATCAAAAAAAATTTGCGTAGGCATCTCTTTTAGTTTGTAAATATCACGGCTTACCAAACGTTCTTTTTGGGAATCAATGGAATATAGTTGAAATTCAGGATGCGTTTCAAGTATTTCTGCAAATACCTTAGACATAGCCAAACAGCTATAACAGTGCGCCATCCCAAAAGCTAAGACAGTAGGTCTTCCATTACCAATAGTGTGCTTGATGTATTTATATTCATTTACAGGTAAAGATTGATTTTGGGGCATTTATTCTCCAGGTAGTCTATTAAAAGGATTATACAAATCCTATCTTAAAAACTTTTGCTATAATCGTTTTAATATTACTCAAGGGAGTTTAGCCATGTTACTAGGTGTAAACATTGACCATATCGCCGTACTGAGAGAAGCAAGAAAAGTAGCTGATCCTGATCCGTTGGATGCACTAAGTATCTGTAAACGTGCAGGAGCAGACCAGATAACCATACACCTGCGTGAAGACAGACGTCATATGCAGGATATGGATACCAGGAACATCATAGAACTCTCATCTCTACCTGTAAACCTTGAGTGTGCTATATCCGAAGAGATGATAGACATTGCCTGTGAACTGAGACCCCACCGTGTCACACTTGTACCTGAAAAAAGAGAAGAAGTTACCACAGAGGGTGGACTTGCCATCACAGGAGAGCAGCCTAAACTCAAAGAAGCCATCAAAAGACTGCAAGCAGAAGAGATAGAAGTTTCGTTATTCATAGACCCTACTTCGGAAGCAGTACGGACATCTCTTGAATTAGGTGTCGAGTGGATAGAGTTTCACACGGGTAAATATGCGAATATTTATGCCATGCTTTATACCAATCTTTCAAAAACACACCACAGCATACCAGAGCTTGAACTCTCTAGAAAGAGTCTCAAACAAATGTTAAATGATGAACTCTCTAACCTAAGTGATCTTGCTACGGAAGCAATGAAACTTGAGTTACGTGTAGCAGCGGGTCATGGACTCAATATGCAAAATGTGAAAGATATTGTTGAGATAGAAAGTATAGAAGAGCTTAATATCGGTCAAAGCATCATCGCACGTTCTGTGTATACTGGCCTTGAACAGGCGATCATGGATATGAAAGATCTCGTGGTACGATGACAAGGATAGCCATATCAGTCGGTGATCTCAATGGCATAGGTATTCAACTTGCCATTGAAAACCATGAGACTATATCAAAAGAAGTAGAACCTCTTTACTGCATAGACAAAACTATGCTGGAACAGGCTGCTCAGAAATTAAATTTAAGCATCCCCAATGGATTTCAAACCATGGAAGAGATAGCACCCAACTTTGAAATACAGGCAGGTGTAGTCACTAAAGAAAGTGGTGCCTATGCGTATGCTTCTTTTGAAAAAGCGGTTGATCTTGCAAAAGAAAAAAAAGTAGATGCCATCTGTACCCTGCCCATTCACAAAAAAGCATGGGAACTTGCAGGTGTAAGCTACAAAGGCCACACTGATGCCCTTCGTGATTTCTTTAATGCTGATGCCATCATGATGTTAGGGTGTTCTAAAATGTATGTAGCCCTTTTTACCGAACATATACCCTTAAAAGACGTAGCACAAAGCATCAATGAAAAAGATCTGACACGGTTTCTTATAGACTTTTACCATACAGCTAAACCAAAAAAAACCGTAGGTGTTTTAGGTCTCAATCCTCATGCAGGTGATGACGGTGTTCTTGGAAATGAAGAGACAATCATACAAAAAGCTATAGATACAGCAAATGTCTCCCTTCGACAAGCTCAGGGAACGGTTGCTGAGCCTGTCGAAGCATTCTCTTCACCACTAGTCCCCGATGTAGCATTTACCCCAAGAGTAAGAGAAAACTACACCCATTACATTGCCATGTACCACGACCAGGGCCTGGCACCCCTCAAAGCCCTCTACTTCGACGAAGGCATAAACGTATCACTAAACCTTCCCATACTCAGAACATCCGTAGATCACGGCACTGCGTTTGATATAGCCTATAAAGATGTAGAATTGAGTAACCTAAGCTATATAAACGCAATAAAATATATAGTGAATCATTAAAAGGAAAAGAAGGAAACACTTCACTCCTTGCAGATAAAATAACTACAAAAACCTATTAGTTCGCCAGCAATTTTCATTTTTATCTATGCGTGCAACGTGCTTTTTTTGGGTTCGTTTCTTTCTTTTGCTGCATCAACAAAGAAAAAAAGGAACAAAAAAAAATACAATAAAAGATAAAAGCAATAAAGGAAATTAAAAATTAAGTAGATTCCACGTGTCCAGCACACGGTTGAGAAAGATTTATTTTAGCAAAAAAGCCCAGGTCCCTCTTCATCCTCAACCACTTCACAATTCTCATTCATCTGGGCACAAAGTCTCTCCTGACAATCCGTGCATAAATAACGATAATTTTGCATATCATAGTGAATAGTATCACCCACATGAATATCATCATAACATTCTCCACAGACATTGGTCACTCGTAAAAGTATTTCTGATGTTGCTTCTTCCGTTACAAAACATCCGTTACTCATTATGGTTTTCCAATTTCTCTATCATTTGTTTCGCTTCATCCAGTGTATTATCCAATTCATATGCTTTTTTATACCCTACAAGAGCCTCATCCTTACGTCCCAGGTCATATAAAGTGTTTGCATAGTTGAAATGATGCGGTGCATACTCAGGGTCAAGCTTAATGGCTATTTCATGATGTTTCTCTGCCCCTGCTTCATCTCCAAGTTTATGAAGTGCATTTGCAAGTGAAACCTGTGCCATATCATCATTAGGGTCAAGAGATATGATCTTTTCATAATACTCTTTGGCTTCATCATATTCATGATTGTGCATAGCGACATAACCACTTCTTTGAAGTACTTCTATACTGTTCTCATCTACGATAAGTGCACTTTGCAGTGCTTTTTTTGCTTCATCATAGTCTTCTTTTTGTACAGCTTCATCTGCCATTTGAAGTAACTGTTCCATACGTGTAGGCTCTACAGTAGACTTAGAAAATGTTTTATCCGGACGGTTGATACCGCCTATCTGCTCATCAGCGACTTTCGCTTCAAAGTCCACACCTCTTTTAGGATGGTTCCCAGAAAAAAGTTGTTTAAAAAAGAGGTAAAACACCCCTCCGGCGACAATAAGCAGTAAGAGTTGAAATGTTGACATGGTTTCTCCAAATATAAATAGAATTAGATATATATTTTTATAAACGCATAATAAGATAATCTAACTTAAACCCAAAGAAAACCTGCTATGATAATAGAAAATTACCAAAGGATTATGATGTCTTATAAAATAGAATTAGATAGAGAAAAACTACAGCAAGAATTGACACCACTGGAGTATAATGTCTGTTTAAACCACGGTACAGAAGCACCTTTTCAAAATAAATTTCATGATTCAAAAGCAGAAGGTACCTACGCTTGTAAATGTTGTAATACCCCACTGTTTACATCAAAAGCAAAATTTGACTCAGGCACAGGTTGGCCAAGTTATTTCCAACCTATCACAGACGACTGCATCGAAGAGATAGTAGATGACACACTGGGTATGAGACGTGTAGAAGTACGCTGTGCAGCCTGTGGATCTCACCTAGGACACGTATTTCCAGACGGACCGGCACCTACCTATCAGCGTTACTGTATCAACTCTGCTTCACTGAATTTTACAGAGAAATAGTTATTTTTGCAGTTGCGCGGCTATACGTCCTGCTGCTGCATCCATCTCTTCTTTCGTATCAAACATAAAAGTATGTTTCTCCTCTTCACCTAAGTGCACAAAAAGTCCATAACCAACTATTTCCACTTTTCCTTTGGCTTCTACGGCTATCCATTCAAGGCTTACCTGTGTTGTCTCATCTTCATATCCTGTTTTTACTACCGCTGCCGGATAAAGTTGCGTGATCTGTTTTGTATCAAATTGTTTATCTTCTATAGTTATAATCATAAAAGGATTATAGTATAATCACATAAAAATAAATGGAGTGAGTGACATGAGTTTAAATGCACAAATAAAAAGTGATATAAAAGACGCAATGCGCGCAAAAGATACTGTAAAAAGAGATACCCTCAGAAATATACAGGCAGCAGTAAAACAGATAGAAGTAGATGAAAGAAGAGATGTAACAGATGCAGACCTTGAAACTATCATGATGAAATACCTCAAACAAAGAGAAGATGCCAAGACACAATTCGCTGACGCTGGCCGTGATGACCTCGTAGCCAAAGAAGATGCAGAAATAGCCATCGTTAAAGCCTATTTACCAGAACCTATGGATGATACAGAATTAGAGTCTGTACTTAAAGAAGTCATAGCTTCTGTGGGAGCTAAAAGCATGAAAGACATGGGTAAAGTAATGGGTGGTGCAAAAGCAGCTATAGGTTCTCGCGCAGATGGTGGGAGAATCAATCAAATGGTGAAAAAGTTACTTTCTTAACTGTAGGGTGTTGTCTCCCGACAACACCAACAACAGAAGATTATTTACCGTATTTCACAGCTCTAATAGCCGCAGTAATATCATCTTGTCTCATAAAATGCTCACCCACAAGGAAAGCATCAGCCCCTACCTTAGAAAGCTCAACCACTGTCTCATGATCATTAATACCAGACTCTGCCACAATGATCTTACCATTTGGTATAAGCGGAATAAGCTTTTCACTCAAACTCATATCCATCTCAAATGTTTCAAGGTTACGGTGGTTGATACCGATGATATCTGCACCCGCAAAGATCGATTTGACCAAGTCAGTTTTGTTATGTACTTCAACAAGGACATCTAAGCCAAGGTGTCGTGCATAGTCATGTAACTCTTTAAGTTCTTTACGGCTCAGTGCCATAGCGATCAATAAAATATAATCGGCACCAAAAGCCAAAGCTTCAAGTACCTGGTATTTATCGACAATGAAATCTTTTCTCAGTAGAGGGATACTAACATAACGACGTACCATTCCCAAGTACTCTTTGTCACCCTGAAAGAAATGCGGTTCTGTAAGAATGGAAAGAGAGTCTGCACCACCCTTTTCGTAGGCCTGTGCTATCTCCATAGGATCAAAGTTCTCACGGATCACACCCTTACTAGGGCTAGCTTTTTTGACTTCAGCGATGATACGGTAAGGATTGTCTTCTGTTGAACGTAAGGCAGATTTAACATCTTTAGGTACAAAGGGGTTAAATGCAAGAGAGCGTCCAAGCCACTCCATAGGAAAATCTACTTTTCTTTTTTCTAAGTCTGATTTTGTTTTTTTAATAATTTCATCTAAAATTTGAGCCATCTATATCTTCCACATTTTAATAATTTTTCGTATTATATCCAAATCATTTACATTGTTTGATAGCATGCCAGTGTTCTATGATCTCAGGTTCTTCAAGACCTTCTTCATCCACTACGCGCTTCATAAGCTCATACGCTTTACCGCACTCATGCTTTTTATAATATCCCCATGCCAAGGAATCAAGGTAGTACGTATTGTCAGGTTGTTGTATCAAAGCATCCTGTATGACTTGCATACCTTTTTTGACGTCTACCTCTTTATCTATCAGCGTATAACCGTAATAATTCAGGTAAATACTGTCATCATTACCCAACTTAATCGCTTTTTCAAAATAAGCAATAACATCACCGATCATTTTTTTATCATCTTTATCTTCTGCCTGTTCAAACAGAAGTACACCCTTCTCTGCGATCCACTTTGAATTCTTATCTTCATCATATAGTGTATCTATAAGTGTCAAGGCTTTAGAAAAATACTTTTTTGCCTTATAGAGTTCATACAGTAGTTGATTACTGCTTTGATGTGTTTCTAAAAAAGTGATCGCACCATCCAGGTCTCCTTTATAGACATAAGCATCTATGATCTTAGAGAGATACTCTGCATTATCATCTAAAAGGTAAAGTGCCTTATAAGTCTCCAAAATACCGTCAATATCTCTCTCTTTTTGATAAAGTATCAGTAATTTAATATAGACATCATGACTCGCAATATTCATGCGACGATGTGTTTCAAGCAACTGTATCGCTTTTTTACGTTCATTTGTAAATTCATCCATGATCTCAACCATGCGCAGCAATATCTCTTCTTTTGGTATCTTTTCATAGATCTTACTCAAAAGTTCCTGTGCCCGTTTAAAATCTCCTGCATAGAGAAATGAGTTTGAAGCCAGATCCAGATCCACAGGTTCAGTTGATTGTTCAAGAAGATATTCTGCTTCTATTTTTGCATTATTGACTTGTCTAACCGTGAGATAAAGCGGTATCAGCAAGCGTTTCACATGAATGGTATCCGGATGCTCTTCATCCCATGTTTTCAAACGTACAATACTCTCTACAATGTGATTTCGACTCATCAGTGCAGCAGTTGCTTCTCTGAACAGATAGACTTCTGCTCCTGTATCATCAAACAGTTTTTTATAGACTTGATAACTATTTTCATAGGATTTATATTCATCATATAAAAGCCCTCTCATGATAAGTTCATCTTCACTTATAGGCATCAGTTCTTTGGCATGTGTGACAGCAGTACTAAAGTTCAATACTATCACTAAGGTTAATATTATACGATTCCAGGACACTCTTTACGTACCTCCTCTTCATCATTTTTAAACTGTTCCCAAAAAGGAAATGTACGACACTGTAAAGGCCGCACAGGGTAAATGGAACAACGCTTCACCGTCTCATCAAAAAACACACAGGCAAAATTGTCCGGTGCTAACTGTTTTTCAATAAGAGAGTAGCGATGTTTCACTTTTCTTAGATACATTGTAGCGAAATCTTCTACTGTAAGGTTAACGAACTCCGCCATCTTCTCTATCTCAGTATATTTCGCCCATATATAACCACTCTCACCGGTACAACAATGTCCACCACAAGCTTCACACTCATTAGGGTTAAATTTAAAATTATATTGTTCGTGTGTCATCAATTCCATAATTAAAAATCACCTTTTATACTGTTTGTATTTGCTTTTTCAAATGCTTTTTGCGCTTTTTGCCTATAAACATTCTCATCATCAAAGACAACAAATGGTGCTAATACCTGCATCATCGACTTTGAACCCATCCGTGCAGCGATCATCACCAGTTTAGACTCTCTGTCCAGTTTTGAATGTACAAATTGTATCTTTTCAGGATTTATACCATGTTTTTGCAAATGATGCAAAAGCAAGTCCACCTGCTTGGCATCATAACAGAAAATAAAATATCCTCTGGGTTTCAAAAGTTTCTTCACTTTCATGATGAAATCTTCTATAGGAAGATGATGTGCATAACGGGCAATATTTAAATGTGTATTTTCACTTTGCTGCACCCTCGGGTCATAAAACGGAGGATTTGAAATGATATAATCAAACTTATCTTTACTCTCAAAAGCTGTAAAATCTCCAAGATGACTTTGAACATCCAGATGATTGAGCGCATAATTATGTGTGGCATAATTGAGCATCTTTTCCTGTTTATCTATGATGCTGGTTTCTATGTTAAAATCACGACTCAACAAAAGTGATATGATCCCTACACCACATCCCACATCAAGAAGTAAACCTTTTGGCTTAAAATCAGAGATAAAATCATATAAAAAAATAGAATCACTATTGTAGCAATATCCACTTGTAGGTTGATAAAGAAACATATGCACCTCTATTTTTGAGTAATTTTACAATAATTTCAGTATAATCGCGATTATGAACGAAGAACTAGATCTATTAAACCCACCATCAACAGACTTTTCCATGCTGGACTACGACTGTGCATACATCCCTGGAAATAAGGTACGTATGAACTACAAATACGTAAGTACAGCAAGCAAACACTTCGCTACTGCTGTGATCGCAAGAGGGTGGAGACGCTTTGGTAAATACTTCTTTCACCCTATCTGTCATGGATGTAATGAGTGTAAAAGCATCCGAATAGGTGTCAAAGACTACCATTATACCAAGTCACAAAAAAAGTCCATTAAACGCAATGCCAACACCAAAATTATCGTGCAGGAGCCTTCACTCACTCAGGCACATATCAATCTTTACAACAAATACCATAACTTTAAACATGAAAAAGACCAATGGCAGCACCGTAATATCTCTCAAAGAGAATACCATGAAAATTTTGTAGATGGTGCCCATGATTTTGGAAAAGAAGTACTTTATATCATTGATGACAAACTTGTCGGTGTTGACCTCATCGATATACTTGATGACGGTATATCTTCCATCTACTTTTACTATGATCCTGATTATGCCAATCTTTCCTTAGGTACATTCTCTCTACTCTACCAGNTCAAACTGGCAAAAATTCTTGAATTACCCTGGATCTATCTGGGGTACTGGGTAGACGGATGTAAAGCCTTTGCCTACAAACCAAAGTTCCAACCCCAGGAGCTACTCGATGGTTTTCCTCATGTTTCACAGGAACCTGATTGGGACGAATGGGAAAAACCGAATATAAAACCGGATATAAAAACCGATTTACCGTAAATGACCCAAGTCAGGACTCTTACGACACCATTTTAAAAAGAGCCTGTCAGTCTTCATCCTCACATCTACTTCTTTTTTATCCATAATAGACTCAGCCAATAATTTGGCCATAAGAGGAGCAAACACAAACCCTCTTCCACCCAAACCGTTACAGATAAATAAATTATCTATATAGGTCATTGCAGGCTTAGCCCCTTTAACAATGGTAGGATATTTTTCTAACATCAAAGAGACATCGATCACTTTTCCAAGCAAAGGGAAATAGTCTTTAGACCCTGCTCTCATTCCACAATAGACTTTTTGAAGTTCAAGATCTGAACTGTCTATAAGTGAAGAAGCTTTTTCTTTCAGAAGCAACGCTTGTTCCTCTTTACAAGAGACGATCTCTTTCACTTCTTTCTCATGCGTCGCACCAAGTTTGATGACACCACCTACATTGGCTCCCACAGACATAGACTGATGCATACTTACATCTAATGACAAAGAGGAAGCAAAATCCCCTCTTGTACCCCAGGTACTTCTTATACCCATGTAACGCAGATCTGCCAAATCACTCTCATAACCTGTAGCAAGTACTATATTTGTTGCTCTGCCTTCGAGCACCGGTTCCTGAGCCTGTCGAAGGACATTCCAATATTCTCCATCCCACTCTATACTACTGACATCAATCTGTACAACATCTATATCTTTCAACAAAAATTCACACACTTCAACTGCATCACAATCCCCCGCTTCAGGAAAATAAAAACTCTTAAACTCAGACTTGATACCTAGTGAGTGAAGTTGTGCTTTACTGTAATTTTCATATTTGTTTTCATTAAAAGCTTCATAATCAGAAAACTTCTTCGCATCCTCTTCATCTTTAGGTAGTCGTATCACACCGGTTTGATGAAAAAGTTGAGGACAGGCAGAGAGGTAAAAATCTTTCGCAAAGGAGAAAGCCTCATTGGTAAGTGTTTGAAGAGGTGAACCCTTCCCTATTTTAGGAGAAACAAAAGCCCCGGCAGCCCCAGATCCGCCTGAAGCAATGCCTTTTTTGTCCAAGACCAATACTTTTTGACCTTTTTGTGCAAGAGCATACGCCGTAGCTGCTCCTGCGATACCTGCACCGATGATAATGGTATCGTAGGAGGCTCTCATCTTTTAAACTGTGATCTCTTTAATATCTGCAATATCTTTAAATGTCTTATACACAGATCCGATCGTATGCAATCGATTGGTCTTCAGTGCTTCATCTTCACTATTTACCATGACATCATCAAAATACCCATCAAGTTCACGTTTAAGTCCAAACAGTGCTTCAAGCTGTGTTTTATAGTCTGTATAGCCCTGGTTAATAACTTTTTCGTAAGCAGTATAAAGTGTAACTTCTGCATTCTCTTTAAACAATGCAGTATCAATACTTAAACTCGACTCCAAGTTCACATCTTTAGAGATGTTAGCCACACGTTTGAAGGTAGAAAACTGTTCTTTAAAAGCATCTTGACTTACGATCTCATTGAGTGCTGCCACTTTTTTGGCTATCTCGTTAATATCTCTTTCCCCTGAAGCAAGTACTGCGGCGATGACAGAAGGGTTGGCATCCAGAGATTTGTTGATACGTTCTATGATAAAGTCAGCAAGTATTTCGGTGTCAAAATCATCATAAGCGCCTTTAAGCAGGGTGATAATATCATCGATGTTGAAACTCAGATCATATTCAGTCACAATACGGACAATACCATTCACCGCACGACGTAAGGCAAATGGATCTTTAGAACCTGTTGGTATTTTCCCTACTGAAAAAAGTCCGAAAAGTGTGTCAAGTTTGATACTCATCGCTACGATAGAGGAGAAAATAGAACTTGGAAGTTCCGCACCTTCACCCACTGGCATATACTGCTCTTTTATGGCATTATAAACCAACTCTTCTTCACCCAGTGCTTTAGCATAATAGTATCCCATAAGTCCCTGGAGTTCTGTAAATTCATATACCATTTCAGACATAAGGTCTGCTTTGGCAAGGTTCACAGCTCTGTCCATCGCTTTTTCAAGTGCTGTTGAAGTTTGACCTGTAGCCTCTTCAAGTTTATCCATATAAAGCGCAAGAAGTCTGATAGCAATGTTCTTTTCTCTTGTTATCTTATCTGCCAATGTGCCGAGTCCATCGATGAACTGTACTTTTTCAAGACCATCAGTAGAGAGTCCGTTTTTGAGGTCATTTTGGTAAAAGAAAAGACCATCGGCAAGACGTGGTTTAAGTACACGTTCATTTCCGGCGATGACCTTAGTGTAGTCATTTGTATAGGCATTGCTCACCACTACAAATTTGTTTGCTATCTTTCCGTTTTCAAAGACAGGGAAATAACGCTGATGTTCTTTCATAGAAGTAATGATCACTTCAGGTGGAAGCTCTAAAAAAAGTTCATCAAATGTTCCTACAAGTGCTTTAGGGTTTTCCGTAATAGCAACGACTTCAGCGATGAGTGGTCTGTCTCTTTCGATGATAATGTTATGCGTTGATTCCAAAGCATCAAACTCAGCCAATATTTTAGACTCTCTGGCTTTAGGCTCCAGCATGACTGCACCTTCAGACAAGATACTTTTATAGTCACTTACATTTGCTACTTCCACCGCATCATAAGTCACCATACGGTGTACGTATGTTTTTATATCTGACTTCACAGCGAAAAGCTCTACTGGAACAGAGTTGTCATCCATTCTAACTTGCAGCCATCTGATAGGACGAATGTATTCATCGGTTCTACTTCCCCAGCGCATCATTTTTCCAAAGGACATAGACGCTATCCATTTTTCCAACATCTCTTGTAAAAGAGAAAGAGTTTGGGCACCTTTCTCTTCTTTTTTAAAGTAAAGAACTTCCTTACCATTCTTCTCTCCACGACCAAGCGCATCAAAATCTACACCACATTTACGGGCAAAACCTTCGGCCGCTTTCGTTGGAAGACCATCTTTTAGAGCTGCTACCATAGGAGGACCGAAAAATTCCACCGTACTGTCTGCCTGGCTTACTGCCATTGCTGCGTGTTGAAGTACAAGTCTTCTAGGTGTATATACAAATTCAAAGTCGCATGAGAGGTTAAACTCTTCTAATATATTTTTCCAAGATTTCTCTATGTTAGCTACGATTTTAAGTAGTGGTATCGCGGGAAGTTCTTCCACACCGATTTCTATAAGTAGTGCTTGTGTCATGTTAGGTAATCCTGTATGATAATAATAGACATTATTTTACCTAAGAGTTGGTAAAGAGGGGGTTAGTCTTTTTTTTCCTCTTTGTCTTCTTTTTCTTCTTCATCCTCAATCATATCAATACGCCTACCCTCATCATCAAATTTATTTTTAAAATATCCTCTAACGATCCCAAAGGTCAAATAGGCAAATAAAACAATAGCTATAACATATAAAACATCTCCAAATGACATCTTAATTCTCCAATGTGTTTGCGATGGTAATCTTTTCAAAACCATCATAATTCTGACGCAAGGCATCATAAATGACCACGCCTACACTTACACCAAGGTTTAAACTCCTGCCTGCCCCACCCATAGGGATAGTGATGCATCGTTCAGGATGTGCAAGCAAGACTTTTTCATCAATACCTTTTGTTTCTGATCCAAATAAAATATAATCATCTTTTTTAAACGGAGCATTAAAGTATAAATTATCTGTTTTAGTGGTTGCCATATAAGAGTTTGATCCTATAGGATGTTTCTCTAAAAAAGCATCAAAACTCTCCCATACAACCAAATCCAGATCTTTCCAATAATCAAGCCCTGCACGTTTGACCGCTTTGTCGTCTATATCAAAGCCAAGCGGTTCTATAAGGTGCAACGTTGCCCCAAGATTCACACAAAGACGACCGATAGTACCGGTGTTAGGCGGGATCTGTGGTTCTACCAAAACAATGTTGAACATTAAAATATCACCGTTTTATTGCCATTAACAAAGACTCTGTCATTGAGCACTAAGGATAAAGCACGGGAAAGAACGATCTTNTCGCCATCACGTCCTGCTCTTTGCATGTCTCTCCATGTAAGGCGGTGATTNACAGGTATCACATCTTGCGCAATGATCGGACCTTCATCAAGATCATCTGTCACGTAGTGTGCCGTAGCTCCGATGATCTTTACACCTCTCTCAAAAGCTTGTTTATAAGGGTTAGCTCCTATAAATGCCGGCAAGAAAGAGTGATGGATGTTAATGATCTTTTGAGTATATGCGTTTACAAAAGTAGGTGTCAAAATACGCATATATTTTGCAAGTACAATATAGTCAAATTCAAATTCATTGATGAATTTCATAACATGACCTTCATGCTCTTCTCTTGTCATATCATCTGCAGGGATATGAAAAAAAGGAATGTCAAATCTGCGTACTAAAGTTTCAAGTGTGTCATGATTTCCTATCACACATTCAATCTCTGCACCAAGCTCACCATCTGCATGACGAATGAGAATATCACCCAAAGCGTGAGACTCTTTTGTGACCATAAGAATGATCTTCTTATCTTTAGGTTCGATCACTCTAATATGCGCATCTACAGGTGTGACTGTTTTAAGTTCTTCAAGTAACTCTTGAATATCAAACAATCCTGACACGATCGTACGCATAAAGAACCGTCCATGTTCTTTATCTACAAATTCACGGTTATTATCGATGTTAAGCCCTCTGTCATAAAAAACTTTAGAGATCTTATATACCAAACCTTTTGCATCTTCACAGTCTATTAAGACCCTTGCTCTTTTTTCCATTTTAACCCTAGTTACTATTAAATTGTAAAATTATACCTATTTTTCTTTCAATCTATTTATCTTATTTCGTGTTCTTCTTTCAAGTTCATCCCCCAANGCTTTACCTGAAAACCCTTCAGCCATCAATTGAGCAGGTGTAACACCTCTGTCAAAAGGTCTATCCCATACATCCAACTTTTTTGCCATCGTTCTCACAGCAAGATGATAGTTTCCCGCATACTCTACTATGCCTTCTTTGAGTGAAAGATTGGCTATGAAAGGTGCTGTTACATTACTTGGTATTGGTGTTGCATCTACTTTTTTAGCGTAGCTCTTAGGTGTACCTAATCTCTCCAATAGCTCTTTGATATCTATTTGGAAGTACGCTTTACAGATAAAAAGAAAATAATAGGGTCTGAGCTCTTCCACAAAGTTTTTTTGACTCTTTTGTAGCGTTCTGCTTAAGCTAATGAAGGTTTTTATATCCATATGTTCATTAAAAAGTTTTTCTGCGATCCCAAGTGCAAACATATAATAAAGTCCATAGTGTAAATATCTTCCCTTAAACATCTTTTCAAACTCACTAAAAAGCCGTTCTTTCGGCAGATCTTCAAGAGAGATATTTTGACATAGGAGACCACCCTTCTCTTCTACTTTAAAGCCAAAACGTGCTGCAAACTGCATGGCACGCAAGACACGTAGACTGTCTTCCACAAATGAACTTTCATCTACAACACGCAGCAGTTTATGCTCTAAATCTTCAAAGCCATTCCAAAAATCCAATATCTGTTCATTTTGAATGTCATACATCAAAGCATTGATCGTAAAATCCCGTCTTTTAGATGCTTCTTTTTCTTCTGTAGCCAAATGTACTTCAAACCCACGGTGTCCTGGAGAGACTTTTTGCTCAGTACGAGGCAGTGCAATATCTAAATCATGGTATTTATACACAAAAAAACTCTTACCCACACCCTGAGCACCCAAATGCTCCATAGCCTTCTCAAAATCCTCTACCCCAATACCAAAACACTCAATATCATAATCTTTACACTCACGTCCCAAAATACGATCACGCACCGCACCACCTACCACATAACATTTGGCATGACAGTGTTGTGTTAAATAGTCNGTAACAGTTTGTATATCTTGAAGTATAGAAGAGTCTGTTTGGGAGAAAAAATTCGGAAAGTGTTTGATAGTGGGCATTTGTTATCCCTTTTCTATATAGATTCTCGTGATCCTCTGGCTTGCCCCGGGGATCCAAAAACTAATTCAATTTCAATCTGTAGATTCCCGGATCAAGTCCGAGAATGACGGAAGAAAAAAATCAATGACCTATTTAGATGCATAGTCAGCGATAATATCACCCATCTCTGTACAGGTACAGATCTCTTTAGCATCATAGTCACCAAGGTCACCTGTACGGTATCCCTCGTTCAATGCTTTTTTGATGGCGTCATCTATTTTATCCGCTGCATCATTTTCACCTAAAGCATAACGAAGCATCATACTTGCAGATGAAATGGTCGCTAACGGGTTTGCGATCCCTTGTCCTGCGATGTCTGGTGCAGAACCGTGAATAGGTTCAAACAATCCAACACCTTTTCCGGTACTCGCCGAAGGTAAAAGACCAATAGAACCAGAAAGCATAGATGCTGCATCTGAAAGGATGTCACCAAAAATGTTTCCTGTCAAGATAACATCAAATTGTTTAGGCTCACGAATGAGTTGCATTGCAGCGTTATCTACATACATATGAGAAAGCTCTACTTCAGGGTAATCTTTAGCCACTTCTTCAACGATCTCTCTCCAGAACTGGCTTACTTCAAGTACATTGGCTTTGTCTACAGAACAGATACGTTTTTTACGTTTCATAGCGATATCAAAAGCTACTATAGCGATACGTTCCACTTCTTCTCTTGTATAGATCATTGTGTTGAATGCTTTATCTTCATTGAGCTCTCTTGGCTGACCAAAGTAAAGNCCCCCCGTAAGTTCACGTACCACCATGATGTCAACACCCTGGATCACTGCAGGCTTCAAGCTTGACGCATTCACCAACTCATCATACACCATGGCCGGTCTGAGGTTTGCAAATGTTCCCATCTCTTTACGAAGACCAAGTAAACCTGTCTCTGGACGTAAATGTCTCTCAAGTGTGTCCCATTTTGGTCCGCCAATCGCACCAAAAAGCACTGCATCACATTTTTTAACACCCTGGATAGTTGCATCCGGTAGCGGTACACCTGTTTCATCTATCGCAGCTCCACCAAGTAACATTTCATCATACTTAAGGTTAAATCCTTGTGTCACAGAGACTGCATCAAGTACTTTTATAGCTTCATCAATGATCTCAGGACCGATCCCGTCACCTCTAATGACACCAATTTTATACGTTTTCATCTATTTTACGCCTTTTCTGATATTTCTTTTTTTGCGAACGCTATCAGTCCGCCTGCATCTACCAACTCTTGCATAAACTCCGGAATAGGAGTAAATTTATATGTTTTAGCCTGAGAAACATTGATCACTTCTCCTGCAGCCATATCTACTCTTACTGTATCACCTTCATTGATCTCTGCCGCTTCTTCAAGCTCAAAGATAGGAAGTCCCATGTTAAATGCATTTCTATAAAAAATACGTGCAAATGTAGGAGCGATAACAGCAGATATACCTGCTGCCTTAAGTGCTATGGGAGCATGTTCACGACTTGAACCACAACCAAAGTTTTCACCGGCAACGATAATGTCACCCTCACTCATTTTAGAAACAAACGCCGGGTCTGCATCTTCCATCACATATTTAGCCAACTCAGATGGCTCAGATGTATTAAGATATCTTGCCGCGATGATCAGATCTGTATCGATATTGTCACCAAATTTCCAAACTTTACCTTGCAAAGTAAATCCTTATGTAGGTCTGTCGACCCTTTATAATTTTCGCGATTATAGCTGAAAAAATAAAATTTATCAAATTTAACACCTAAATTTAATGAATTTTCGGTATAATCCACCTTAATTATATCTGAGGTAAATCACTTCAAAAATCAAAGGTTTTAAATGGCAACAAAAGACAGTATGAAGAACATAGAAACGTTATTTAAGTCTAAGAAAAAAGGTGATGTGGTTATCTTTGAAAATCTTGCAAAAGAATTTTCTAAAGCACCTACTGCAGCACAGGCAAAAAAGATCCACAAGTTTGCAGTAGATGCAAAAGTAGAGATCATCTCTGCTTCAGAGTACGCAAAGTTTCTTACCAATAAAGAAGCAAAGAGAAGAGAAGATGCAAGAAAAAAACTTCTAGAGGGCGGGAGTGAAGATGAGTTTGATCTTCATAAAGAGAAAGAACTGCTCGAATGGAGTCGTTCAGACTCTCCTGTAAGAATGTACCTGCGTGAAATGGGTAAAATACCTCTTCTTACAAAAGAAGAAGAAGTTGATCTTTCTATGCGTATTGAAGAGGGTGAAGATATTATTATCGATGCTATCTGTTCTGTCCCTTACCTGATCGGATACATCATCAACTATAAAGAGCCTTTGTTAAACCGTGAAAGACGTGTAAAAGAACTCTTTAAAAGTTTTGAAGATGAAAAAGCAGACTCAGATAAAGAAGGTTCAGAAGACTCAGGTGAAGATGTAAAGGCCAGCAAAGGAGATGACAAAAGAGTTAAACAGGTCGTTGACAGTTTTAAACATCTCGAAAAAGCGAAAAAAGAGTGGATGAAATCCCGTGATGAACTTGATATATTTATGGAAACAGAAGAAGACCCTGTCAAGATCACCCATGAGCGACTTAAAATTGCATTTAAAAAAGAGCTTCTTAAATCTGCTCTACTAAATCTTGGCCCTACATCAAAACTTATCAATGAACTTGTAAAAGCGATGGAAACTGCACTTAAATCTGATGACAGTTTCGATAAAGAGTTAAAACGTTTAGAGTATAAACTCCCGCTTTTCAACGATACACTTAAAGCAAATCACGAAAAGCTACTGGATAATATCATTAACATGGATAAAGATGACATTATAGATATAGTGCCTGAGACAACAATGGTAAGTACATACGTTGAGATCAAAAAACTTTTTGAAACAAGAGAAGCAAGTAAGGGTGGCTTTGATCTCTCTGAAGAGAAACTCCAAGAGATCTTAGGTCAGATCCGTCAAGGTAAAGTAAAATCTGAAATAGCGAAAACACGTATGGCAAAGTCAAACCTTAGATTGGTTGTCTCTATCGCTAAACGTTATACCAACAGAGGATTACCATTCCTTGACCTTATCCAGGAGGGGAACATCGGCCTTATGAAAGCTGTTGACAAGTTTGAATACGAAAAAGGATACAAATTCTCTACTTATGCAACATGGTGGATTCGTCAGGCTATCTCAAGAGCTATTGCAGACCAGGCACGTACTATCCGTATCCCTATTCATATGATAGAAACGATTAACCGTATCAATAAGATCATCAGAAAACATCTTCAAGAGACAGGAAAAGAGCCGGATCTCGATACGATCGCTGAAGAAGTAGGACTCTCTGTAGATAAAGTCAAAAACGTCATTAAGATCACAAAAGAGCCTGTTTCTCTTGAAACGCCGGTTGGTGATGAAGATGATGGTAGATTTGGTGACTTCATCGAAGATAAAACGACTCTTTCTCCAACAGATGTTGTTCTTAAAGATGACTTGAATAACCAGATCGATGAAGTACTTGACCAGCTTAACGAAAGAGAAAAAGCGGTTATTCGTATGCGTTTTGGATTGCTCGAAGATGAAAGTGACAGAACGCTTGAAGAGATCGGTAAAGAGCTTAGCGTTACACGTGAGAGAGTAAGACAGATAGAATCTTCTGCGATCAAAAAACTCAAACACCCTAAAGTAGGACGTAAACTTAAAAACTACATCGAAGAGTAAAAATGTCTGAACCAAAATTCTTTGCCCTTATCATAGGCACAGAAATCCTCAACCGTCGAAGAACAGATAAACACTTCGACTTTGTGACCAAAGCCTTAGCCCAAAAAGGTTACAAACTCTCAGGATCATTCATCATTGAAGATGATCCTGCACTCATTGTACAAACTATCAAATTTATCGCTTCTCAATCTAATCCTGTTCTGTTTTCATTTGGTGGTATAGGCTCTACACCTGATGACTATACACGTAAATGTGCATCCATTGCATTGAAAGATGGGCTACTTCCTGTACATGAAGAAGCAAAAAAGATCATAGAAAGCAAACTTGGTGAAGGTGCCTACCCTCATGCCATCCGTATGGCGGAACTGCCAAAGGGAGCACAACTTCTTGATAACCCAATCAATAAAATGCCTGCTTTCTCTTTAGATGAGCGCTACTACTTTATGCCGGGATTTCCTGAGATGAGTCATCCTATGGTAGAAGCCATACTGTCTAAAGTCATACCAGAGTCAAAAAAATACTATCGTCACACACTCACAGCACTCTGTAAAGAGAGTGCACTTATAGAAGTCATGGAGAAGATGCCTAAAGAGGTAGAGTTTTCTTCTCTACCAAAGCTCTACTCTGATGGATGGAGAGTCTCTATCTCTGTAGCTTCAAGAGATGAAAAAATGGCATTTGAAGCATTTCATATGTATGTAGCATTACTTGAAAAGAAAAAGATCATCTACAGCCTGCATGATGAAAGTAATGACTAGCACATATGACTTACCTGGAAACCCTGAAACACCCTATCATCGCACGACTCTCTCTCATTCAATTCATCTCCTATTTTGGAACATGGTTTTCCCAGGTAGCCATCTTCTCCATGATCGTAGCCTATGGTGCCGATGAGATCACCATAGCTTTTACCGCTGCTATGGCGATGTTGCCTGCAGTGATCCTTGCTCCCATCATAGGATTGATCATAGACCGTATAGACTTTAAAAAGCTCATGCTCACTCTTTTACTCATTGAGATATCTATGACGCTTAGTTTCATCTTTATCAACTCACTGGAGTATGTTTGGGTCTTGATGATACTCATTTTTTTACGCTCTTCTGCTGCTTCCATGCTTTTCTCAGCAGAGATGGCACTCTTTCCTAAACTTGTACAGGGAGAAATGCTTAAAAATACCAATGAAATACACTCCATCATCTGGTCACTCTGTTATGCGTTAGGGATGGCTGTGGGTGGTATAGCTACGCACTACATGGGCTTTGATACTGCTTTTATCATAGATGCCATACTTTATGGTATCGCTGTCTTGCTTTTGATCGGTCTGCATTTTTCACTGGAAAAACCTGTACATACAGAATCAAACTGGCAAATGTTCAAGGATGGTTTGACCTACCTGATAGCCAATAAAAANATACTCCACCTCATCCTGCTGCATGCATCCATAGGACTTACCTCTTTTGATGCACTTATCACTCTGCTTGCAGATTTTCAGTACAANGAATTGATAGCTGTTCCTCTTGCCATAGGATGGATGAATGCTACCAGAGCGTTAGGATTAATGATGGGGCCTTTTGTAATAAGTAAAATTATTTCCAAAGAGAACCTGCACTATTTTTTCATTCTGCAGGGTCTTGCCATTATGCTTTGGTCTCAACTTGAGTACAACTTCTATTTGGCACTTGTTTCACTTTTTATTACAGGCTTTTTTATCACGACACTCTGGTCTTACACTTACTTACTCATACAGGAAGAGACAGATACAAAATATATGGGAAGGGTCATCTCCTACAATGACATGTTTTTCATGCTCTCAAATGTAGCTACGGCACTTTTTATCGGATATGCTTCAAAATGGGGATTATCACTTAAAGCCATCACATTTACTTTAGGTCTCGGATTTTTCTTTTTTGCAGGGTATTACCGTTGGTTTAAACAGAGGTATATTACCCTGTGAAACATCAAAACAGAACTGTCTGCTATAGCTGTTATAGACCTACGAGTTCATGTATGTGCAAGTACATCAAGCCCATAGAGACTAATACACGATTTGTCATCTTGATGCACCCAAAAGAGTTTAAAAAAACCAAAAACGGTACAGGTCATTTTACTAATTTGTCTTTGGATAATTGTGAGATTCATGTAGGGGTTGATTTTAGTCAAAATGATGCTATTAATGCAATTATAAATGATCCTAAAAACGCTTCCTATGTACTATACCCCTCTGAGACAAGTATCAATTTAAATGAGTCTACTATAGGAAGTAAAGATAAAAATACCGTGTTGTTTCTCATCGACTCTACCTGGCCTTGTTCACGTAGTATCTTGGCACACAGTCCAAACATAGCTTCTTTATCAAAAGTAAGCTTCACGCATACCAAAGTCTCAAGTTTCACTTTTAAGCAACAACCTCAAGACTATTGCCTAAGTACGATGGAGTCAACACTTTGTGTCTTGGAGTTACTTAATCAGCATCAACTTGAAGCCTTAGAGCAAAAAAGTCTGGAGAACTTCCTGCTCCCTTTTGAGAAGATGGTGAACTATCAGGTCGCCTGTGTCTGATCAAATGTTTTTTTCTATCAACTTGATCACTTCTAGTATTTCCTTATCAGACACTTTCCCAAACTTTTTATAGATCAGCTTTCCCTCTTTATCGAAGATCAAAATATCAGAATTATCATCTGCAAGATCCCATTTTTCAACTAAAACTTTTTTCTTATCTTTTACATAGATCGTATGGGGAAACTTTTTTTGTTTTGCCTTGAGTTTTGACTCTATAATGACATTTGGCAACCATGTTGCTGCAAGATTTACAATGGCAACAGAATTTACTTTTTTTCTATCGAATTTTTTGGCTTTTATAGCATCAGCTAATGCATTGTTCAAGTCTCTTTCATCTGGATCTACATAAAATACCGTATAGATCTTTCCTTTAAGCATAGATGAACTCCAGGCTGTACCATCGGTTTGTCCTCCATTATCACCATCTATGACCACTTTAGCTGGCACTTTTCCAAGCTCTAATGCCATACTCTGTACCCCAATTAACAATAAACCTAAAATAATCTTTCTCATCCTATGCTCCATATATAATATTATTCTACTAGATAGTAGCATGATTAGATAAACTATTATGATATTTATGCTAAAATCTTCAAAATTTAACCTATGGAGATATTCAAATGGATATTACTAAAATCGGATATGGCGAAAACCCGGATGCTGTAAAAGCGATCATCGAAGTACCACTTAACTCAGCTATCAAATATGAGATAGACAAAGACTCAGGTGCAGTTGAAGTAGACAGAGTACTTTACTCTGCTATGCACTACCCTGCAAACTACGGTTTTGTAGCAAATACACTTTCAGATGATGGTGACCCGGCTGACATTCTTGTACTTTGTGACTACCCGCTTCAAGCAGGTTCATACATTAAATGTAGACTTGTTGGTGTACTTATGACTGAAGATGAGAGTGGTGGAGATGAGAAGCTTATCGCTGTACCAACAGTGAAAATAGACCCAACGTATGCAAACATTAACGATCTTGGTGATGTGCCGGAACATACACTTAACCGTATCAAAAACTTCTTTGAAACATACAAAATGCTTGAGCCTAACAAATGGGTCAAAGTATCAGGATTCCAAGACAAAGCAGCTGCAACAGCAATCTTGGACAAAGCGATCAAGAACTACAAATAATAGTAGAAAGTTACGTAACTAGTTACGTGAGCTTCCCACTGAGGGAAACCAAGTATTCAGAAAAAAATTTAGTTTTTTTCTAAGTTATGCTTTAGCATTAAAACGTAGTTATTGGAGCTGTGCTCCAATAACGTTCTATTAATCAAAATCCCACCTCTTTCTTTCTATTATCCAAATACCGGTTTACACCCTCAACAATACCCTCTGCTATCTCTTCCTGATAATCTGAAGTAAACAGTCTTTTACGCTCTTTAGGATTGGTGATGTACCCTACTTCTACAAGTATAGAGGGCCTACTGGCTCCTACAAGTATATAAAACGGTGCCGGTCTTACTCCGCCATCTTTCACCCCTTTATATTCACCATTTAAATTTTTCATCATATTATTCTGTACATCAATAGCAAGTTTATGGGACTGTATGATCTTGGGTCCATTGAGTACCGCATCGATGATCACATCCTGACTTAATTTATCTGTACCTTGAAGTACGGATGCATTTTCTCTGGCTGCAACACGCTGAGACCTTGCATCTCTGGTTTTTTGTAAAAAGTATGTCTCTACACCTTCCACTTCAGAAAATCTGCTTTTATCTCCGATAGCATTGGCATGAATAGAGATAAACACCTTTGCATCTTTATGGTCAGCAATTCTCGTTCGTTGTCCAAGCTTTAAGAATTTGTCAGAGCTTCTGGTAAGATGTACTCTGTACCCTTCATTTTTAAACTCTTTATAAAGCTTCTTGGTGATCTGAAGCACGAGATCTTTTTCTTTTGACCCTTCACACAAAGCACCCGAATCATGTCCTCCATGCCCCGCATCGATCACAATAAGACTGTCAGATCTGTCAACACCGGGACCGCCACATCCTGCTATTACAAGTAAAGCACCCAATCCAGCTATAATTCTTTTCATATTTTTCCCCTAAAAATCTATTTCTTTTTTTCTGTTGTTTAAATAACTGTCTACACCTTCTGCTATCCCTTTTGCGATGAGCTCTTGATAACGTGGTGTAAAAAGTCTTTTACGTTCTTTAGGATGAGAGATATACCCTACTTCTACAAGTATAGACGGTCTGCTTGCTCCCACAAGTACCCAAAATGGTGCATGTCTTACGCCACCATCCTTTACCCCTCTATACCTGCTGCGTAAATTTGTCATGATTTTACGCTGTACATCAATAGCCAGTTTATTTGACTGTACGATCTTAGGACCCGAGAGTACAGAATCAAGGATTACACTGCGACTGAGTTTATTGGTACCCTTGAGTACTGATTTGTTTTCTCTAGCTGCAATACGCTGTGATCTTGCATCTCTGGTCTTTTGTAAGAAGAAAGTTTCAACACCCTGAATTTTATTACGCTTTTTCTTAGGTACTGAATTAGCATGGATAGAGATAAATAGCACTGCATTTTTTTTATCCGCGATCTTGGTGCGCTGAGGAAGCTTTAAAAAACGATCTTTCTTTCGTGTCATATAGACAGGATGGCCTCTCTTCTTGAGTTGTTTTTCAAGTCGTTTTGATATTTGAAGTACAAGATCTTTCTCTCTTTTCCCTCCACCGATAGCACCACTGTCATGACCTCCATGCCCTGCATCTATTACTATCAGCTCAGATTTATGGGATCTTGTTGCTTTAGCTTTTGGTCTACTCTTTTTAGGTTTTACTTTAGGTTTTTTATAGCGTTTTGCAGGTAAAACACTAGAGCTTTTTGGTAACGGGATATGATACACTGTTTTGGTAAACAGTGGTTTATACGGTGTACAACTGTAAGGTTTGTCATTTTGTATAACGATGCGAACTGTATTAGGCTTATACTGTGCTATTCTTACTGTATTGTTAAATTTTTTACCTAAACCATTATAACTCAAACGTGTATTTTTAAGATCAAATACACGTCTGTAAGGTTTACTGAGGGTAAACTGTTTTATCTCTTTTTTTTCACAAGTACCTGTAAACTTTAGACGTAATTCTCCCTTTACAATTTCTACATTTTGCAGTCTATTGACAGCAGAAAAAAGTAGTGTAGAGGTAAAGAGAAATACAAGGAAGATCTGAAGAAGTTTCACTCTATGTGTCTTCTCCATTCATTAATTTATCCATAAGTTCTTTCACTGTGATGATCTCCTGAAGACGATATCCGTTCGCCCCNGTAAAGAAAAGACCGCTCTCTTTGATACCATCATAGGCATCACTCAGTCTATCCGCGATACAGTAGCCTACGATCTTTGCTTCTTCACCGCGATGACATGGTGCAACACAGTTAGAGATACAGGCTACTTTTGGTGCAGTACCTTTTTCTATGTCTTCATGCAGTTGTGTTTTTACACCACGCGCAGGATAGCCTACCGGTGACTTAAAGAGTTTTATATCATCTTCCCCAGCACCGATGATAATATCTTTCATCACTTGAGAGGCATCACACTCTACTGTACCGATGAAACGTGTTCCCATTTGTACTGCGTCTGCACCCAGTTCCATCATTTTAACGATGTCATCATGATCCCATACCCCACCCGCAGCGATGATAGGCATAGAACCCCAGTTCTTTGCTTCTTCCACTACAGGACCCAGTATATTTTCAAGTTGGTTCTCTTCTAAGAAACACTCTTCATATTTAAACCCTTGATGGCCACCACTTAATGGTCCCTCTACGATGACAGCATCAGGCAATCTGTCATGTGTTTTTTTCCAGCGACGACATAAGATTCTCAATGCTTTGGCAGTAGAAACGATGGGAACAAGTGCCACATCAGGATAGTCTTTAGTCGCTTCAGGCATTGTCAGTGGTAAACCTGCACCAGTGATGATAATATCAGCCCCTGCTCTACATGCATCTTCAACCACACGATTGTATTCACTTTGTGCATAGAGAACATTGGCTGCAAGTGGTGCATCTCCACATATCTCTCTTGCATTTTCAAAGATCTTCTTGAGGGCAGGATAAGAGTAAAAGTTTATCGCTTCAAGCGGTCTCTCTTCTTTTCCAACTGTTTTTTCAACATAGGCTCTTTTTTTATATACCCCTGTACCCACAGCTGAGATAACACCGAGTCCACCCTCTTTTGAAACATTACCTGCCAATTGGTCCCAAGAGATACCTACACCCATACCACCTTGTACAATAGGTTTTTCAATGGTGTATTTCCCAATGTTAAAAGATTTAAATTCCATTACTTTACCTTCACTTTTGCAAATCTTCGTTTTCCTACCTGCAAGATATATTCACCGGCTGAAAGATTCAGTTTATCATCACTTATCTTTTTCTGGTCTATACTCACTGCGTTTTGTTTGATGTCTCTTCTTCCCTGGGAAGTAGAAGGCTCCAAACCGGCTTCAAGAAGTGCCTGACATATCCAAATACCTTCGGTCATCTCAAACTCTTCCATATCTGTAGGCATATTGTTTGCTTTAAATACAGAGTTGAACTCTTCTTTAGCAAGTGTAGCCAACTCTTCATTATAAAACCTTGTAGTTATCTCTAACGCCAGGTTTTCTTTCGCAACTTTAGGGTGAACCGTACGAGATGCAACATCTTCTTTGAGTTCTGCTATATCAGAGAGTGACTTCTCACTCAACAGTTCATAATAACGCCACATTAATTCATCTGAGATAGAGAGTGTTTTTCCATAAATATCTTTAGGCTCTTCAGTGATACCAATATAGTTATTTAAAGACTTACTCATCTTTTGTACACCATCCAGACCTTCCAAAATAGGCATCATGAGTACAGCCTGTTCTTTACCTACATTATAGGCACGCTGGAGATGTCTGCCCATAAGAAGATTGAACTTTTGGTCGGTCCCGCCTATTTCTATGTCTGACTTTAATTCAACAGAGTCATAGCCTTGAAGCAGCGGATAAATAAATTCAGAGATAGAGATACTCTGTTCTGCTTTATAACGCTTATCAAAGTCATCACGTTCAAGCATACGGGCAACGTTAAAAGTTGTTGTCAAAGCTACCATACCTGCTGCACCCAGTGCTTCAAGCCATGTAGAGTTGAAAACGACTTCTGTCTTACTCTTATCAAGAATGTTAAACACTTGGTCTTGATACGTCTTGGCATTTTCCAGGATCGTATCACGGTCAAGTACTTTTCTTGTCACACTCTTCCCTGTAGGATCACCTATCGTTGCAGTAAAATCACCAATGAGAAGTTGTACTCTTCCTCCATGGTTTTGAAATGCTCTAAGCTTTTGAAGAAGTACCGTATGTCCCAAATGCAGATCTGCACCTGTAGGGTCAAACCCTGCTTTTACGGTATACGTACTGCCATCATCATAATATTTTGAAACGAGCTTCACTATACGTTCCATATCTATCACTTCTGCAGTACCTCTACTTATCTCTTCTAATGCTTGTTGTACCATACTCTATATCCCCTGTTTATTTGTTATATGCGTCATCTAAACTTATGATCTCTATAAGTTTAAACTGTTGTGAAATCTTTTCTGAAAGAAGTTGTTTTTTAAACTCAGCACTTTCTACTTCTATCTGACAGAACTCTGCCTGCTCTGAATTTCTAATGCCCAACTCTATACTCAATATATTGAGATTGAGTTCAGAAAGTCTTGCAAGCAGGTCTGCCAAAATACCTTTTCGGTTTTGAAGGCTTATGGTGAGTCTATATCTGGAGAGTTTAGAACCGCTCCAACTGACATACATCATCTCTTCACCCTCTAAGATCTTCTCATAGGCTTTCTTGCACAATTTGTGGTGTATAATAGCCTTACTCCCCTTATAAAATGCAACGATCTGGTCACCTACTTTGGGATGACAGCAATAATCAAACTCTACACCATCCAAAGGTCTGTTTGTAAAGAATTGAAAGTGTTCCAACTCTTTTATCTTTGGTGTTTTATACCCTTTTTTAAGTAACTCCCAAAAACGTACTTCTTTTGCCCCCATGTAGTCAGCTACCTGATGTATGGTCTCTTTATAATAATCAAGCTGCACAGGTAATTTATAGACTGTATCTTCATGTCCCATATTGTGTATAAGCTCTTTCATCGCCATACTCTCTTGAGAAAACAGTGTACCTAAAATATTATAAGCACTTAAGGTATCAGATTCTTTTATTCTCGCTCTGCAGGCAGATCGTATACCATCTTGTGCTTTGGACGTTTTTACCGTATCGATCCAGGAACAATAGAGGTGTGCTTCATCATCTTTAATGATATTGACAATATCACCATTTTTTAAAATGGTCAAAAGAGATGCTTTTTGTTTGTTGACCAGTGCTTCTGTTGCATTTGCACCTACTTGCGAGTGTATAGCATAGGCAAAATCAAGAACAACAGAGCCTTTAGGTAAAGTATAGTAATCCCCCTTGGGTGAAAATACAGTAATATCTTCAGAAAAAAGATCCGATTTTGCCAATGCATAGAACTCTTCTATAGACTCGTTTTGATAATGTAAACTTTCCAGCCATCCCAGGCTTACACTGTTATCCCCACCCTTGTATTTCCAGTGTGCAGCAACACCAAACTCTGCAAGTTTATGCATCTGTGCAGTACGTATCTGTGCTTCTACAATGCCCTCTTCATCAAACAAGGTAGTATGTATCGTTTTATAACCGTTTTCTTTAGGTACAGCAATATAATCTTTAAATCTCGATATAAGAGGCGTAAACCTTAAGTGCATCAGCCCCAATACCCGGTAACACTCTATAGGTTCTTTTACTATAATACGTATTGCAAGCAGATCAAGTACCTCTTCGATGCTCACGCCTTTACGATGCATTTTGAGGTAAATAGAGTAATAGTGCTTCACTCTTCCGATGATCTCAAAATCATCTTTTTTAAACCCATCTTTATACATCGTCTCTTTCACATTTTGAATAAAAGCATTGAGTTTAAACTGCAAATTTTGTGCATTTGATTTAATATAAGTATCTATTTCCTTATAATCTTCAGGATAGATATAACAAAAACTCAGATCTTCCAAATGGTTTTTAAGTCTGGAGATACCCAGTCTGTGTGCGATGGGTGCATACACAACGATCGTCTCTTCTGCAATACGTTTTTGCTTCTCAGCACCCAGTGCATCCAGCGTCAGCATATTATGCAGTCTGTCACAAAGTTTGATCACAAGTACTCGTACATCTTTGATGGAAGCAACAAGCATTTTACGGAATGTCAATGCAGAGTTGATGAGTCTTTCATCCGAACCTGAAGGTGCCAGCTCTTCATCACGTAACTCGATGATCTTGGTCAGTCCTCCAACCAAATGTGCGATATCATCTCCAAATTCACTTTCCAGCTCTTCGATCGTATAAGGTGTATCTTCTACCACATCATGGAGTAAAGCAGCCTGTACCATAGTCTCATCATTAGAGATCCAGGCAGTAATTGCGGCAACAAGTATGGGGTGAACGATGTAAGGCTCTCCACTTTTACGTGTTTGACCCTGATGTGCTTTGAGTGAAAGTTCAAGTGCCTGTTTCGTTGCAGGCAGGGGAGATGAGATCTCTCCCCAAAGAAGGGCAGTCGCCTCTTCTATAGTGTGTATATTTTTAGCTTTATCTAAAAAAGCATCCAAGGGAATTTAGCTTTCTAAGCTTATAGTGATCTTACCTTCAGCAATCTCCTGAAGTGCAATATCTGCATATTTCATACCTGATGTATCCATATCCAATAATGCCGGTGCACCATTAGCGATAGCTTCTGCTCTTTTTCCTACTGCATTTGCAAGAAGGTATTTGTCAAAATCTACTTTTTCAAGTGCAATTGCTGTTAATTGTTCTGTTCTCATATTATTTCCTTTTACTGTAAATTATTTCACGATCGAACAAAGACTCATATCGCCTTTGATGATCGCAAGAAGATTACCTTTTTCAAACATGTTACAGACAACAATAGGTAATTCATTTTCTTTAGCCAATGCAATAGAAGTATCATCCATCACTTTAATATTATCTGTCAATGCCTGATCATAAGTAAGCGTATCAAGTTTCACTGCATCGTCAAACTTGTTTGGATCTTTGTCATACACACCATCCACTTTTGTTGCTTTGATCAAAAGTTCTGCTTCTATCTCAGAGGCTCTGAGTGTTGCCGCAGTATCTGTCGTAAAGTAAGGGTTACCTGTACCTCCGGCAAACACCACCACACGACCTTTTTCCAAGTGTCTTCTCGCACGACGTACGATAAACGCTTCACCTATCTCTTGCATATCTATAGCAGATTGCAGTCTGGCACTTAAGCCTGCATGCTCCAGTGCTTCCTGAATAGCTACACCATTGATAACCGTAGCGAGCATACCCATGTAGTCACCAGATGTTCTTTTGATGATGCCGTCAGCAGCAGCAGAAACACCACGAATGATGTTACCGCCACCCACAACGATACCTACTTCAACACCAGAATCTACAAGCTCTTTGATCTCACCTGCAATAAAGTTAAGAATCTGGGTATCAATACCATACCCTTCTTCACCTGCTAACGCTTCACCGGAAAATTTTACCAATACTCTTTTAATCACAGATGTACCTTTATATAATTTCGCGATTATATCCAAAAGTGGTTTAGGAGGGGGTTAAA
>JGI24024J18818_10000029_pt1 | contig 34596 bp, 31 predicted proteins | sample Cruoilmetagenom2_FD_18818 | JGI IMG/M metagenome (IMG submission 18818) | reverse complement strand
TCTTCAAATATAAATAAAAAAAAGAAAGAAGCTTTGATTCCTGATTCAAAACAAATATCGGAACAGCCCGAAAATATTTCCAAAAAAAATGGAACTCCTGAGAAACTATTCTTTAAAGATGGTAAATTGTATTTAATTATGGAGAATGGAAAAATAGACAAGGGAAAATCAATGTTTAAGGAATCTATTAAGAAATAGTAGAAGTTTTCTAATAATTTTCTAAAAATAGAATAATACTAATATCTAACAGGGACTAAAAAAATGCTGTAATATTCAAAATAGAATAAATCAAATACTAAATTAAACCACAGGAAGCACAATTTATCTGTCGGGAATTTACTTCCCTAATTCATTATAATTTTGGTAACTTTTCATACTAAAAAGTAAAACTATAGATAAAAATAATATATTTTCTATTTCAGCAATTTTATTGATAATTTTAGGACTTGCCTTGATTTATATAGGTGGTTTTTACGCTCCAAAAGTAATAGTACCGCCAATTATTACAGGCGTAGGATTTTTTATTATTGCTTGGGTTTTTAATTCGCCTAAAAATTAAGATATCCACAAGCAATCCAAAGCATCCGTTAGCATATGAAAAAGTAATGCTATTGCTACAATTCTTGTTTTTTTAGGAATCAATAGTAGAAAATATACCGCAATTGCATAGTAAGAATGTAGTGGATGAAAGTTAATACTGCATCGGCTAGCATCAAAAATAGGAGTAGCAAATAAATGATCTACATCTACTAACATGGTTAGTAAAAAAATAATCCAAACTTTTTTCCAATTCGATTTAAAAAAGACATAAGCAATTATTCCTGGAGCTAGCAAATGCATGCCGTAATGTGTAAAAAAGCGTAAATATTCCAACGTTTAAAAAGTTAAGTTTTGATTTTCTAAATAATTTAAAGCATTAGGTCCTTCCATAAAAATTAAATCTAAAATACTTAGGTTAGAAATAAATCCGTGTTTTTGTTCAAAAACTTGAATATAACGGTTGAAATTATAAACCTTATTATTTTTAGCTTCTGCTAATTTTCTGAAATCGAATTTCTTTTCATCCGAAATATAATTTTGGGTTTTCGATGTTGGAATTTTTAACTGCAAAGCATCCATAATTAATTGATGTGCACTCCAATTTAAATCTATTAAAAAAGTATATTTCGTTTTAAAAATAGGAAGTAAATCATCTATATAAAATTCAAAAAAGGGAGAAGAATTATATGCAGATTGCAATGCTTTTAATTGTAATTTTTGCCAATTTTCTTTATAATCAATTTTTACTTCTTTAGTTTTTTGCTTAACACCTTTGTTATGTTGAACAGGGACATTTAATAATTGTTTACCGTTGGCTGCAAAAATAGCACATCTATTTCTATAGGTTTGCTTTTGAAAATTATCTTCTACTTCAAAAATAATTTTATTGGAATTAGCAATAGCTACGTATTGGGCAATAGGTGAAAAATAAGTAGGTAATACTAAAACTGTACTCAAAATTAAGCTTCTTTTTTACGTTTTCTATAGTAACTAAAACCAAACCAAAGTGCCAATACACCTAAAAAAGGATATAAATAAGAAACAGGTTCTCCAGTTCCGTTAACGGTAGTAAACACACGATTCCATCTAATTTTATTTGCTAAGCCTTGTCCGTTAGTATCCCAGCTAAACCAAATAAAAACAGGTTTTCCAACCACGTGATCAAATGGTACATAACCCCAATAACGAGCATCTTCAGAATTATGTCGATTGTCACCCATCATCCAGTAATAGTTTTCTTTAAAAGTGTACGTGGTTGCTAATTTTCCATTAATAAAAATTTCATCACCATTTACTGTTAAATTATTATGTTCATATACTTTAATAATTCGTTTATAAAGTGGTAATGTTTTTAAATTTAAGTCCACAGTTTTTCCGGCTTCAGGAATATAAATTGGCCCATAATTATCTACCGACCAAGGATATTGATTATTATGTGGAAAAATGGATTTATCAAAATTTCCGTTAGGTGTAATTTGTTTAGTTACACTTTTTATTAACGGATTGTTTGCAAGTCTTTTAGCATTTTTATCGGTTAAATTAAGCATATAATAATCTCCCTGAAAACTGCCTTCCGTAACATTATATCTTTTTAAAGTTGCGGTACTTAATTGTTGTCCATCAGTAACTACTTTGTTAATATATTGTGGTTTAGCTCTGTCTGGAAGCACAGTTTGTTTTCCATTAATAAAAATATATCCATCTTTAATTTCTAAAGAATCACCAGGAACACCCACACAACGTTTTACATAATTAGATTTTTTATCGATAGGTTTATCTACGTGTATTTTTGAATGATCTCTAAAAAAGCGAACCGTATCCGTTGGCCAATTAAATACTACAATTTCATTTCGTTTTATATCCTCAAAACCAGGTAATCTAAAATAAGGTAGTTGAGGTTTATTTAGATAAGATTTTGTGTGAATAATTGGTAAAGAATCATGAACCATTGGAGCAGCAACTGTTGTCATAGGTACTCTGGCTCCATAATGAAATTTACTTACAAACAAAAAGTCACCAATTAACAACGATTTTTCTAAAGAAGAAGTAGGAATGGTATAAGGTTGCATAAAGTAGGTATGCACTAAAGTTGCAGCAACAATTGCAAAAATTATGGAACTTACCCATTCTCCAAATTCAGTTCTGGTTTTTAAACTTCTGTTTTTAATATAAGAAACATTAGTGAAATAATTTAGGTAAAAATTATAAAAACCAAGTAATACTACTGCTAAAATAGTATCTATAGTTTTGTTTTTACCAAAACTTCTGCTGGTTTCTACCCAAATTACAGGGAACATTAATAAATTTATGATAGGAATAAATAATAAAAAGACCCACCAAACAGGTCTATTTATAATTCGCATTAATACAATTGCGTTATAAACTGGTATAATTGCTTGCCACGATTTTTTACCTGCTTTTTTATATAATTTCCAAGTTCCTAAAAAGTGAATTACTTGAATTATTAAGAAAAATATAAACCATTGAGTCATTGTCATAATTGGTAATTTTAAATTTTAGTTTAAGTTTAAAACATCTTTCATTGTATAAACTCCTATTTTATTAACAAGCCATTCTGCTGCAACAACAGCTCCTAACGCAAAACCTTCTCTACTATGTGCAGTATGCTTAATTTCTATGGAATCTACATTTGATTTATAAGAAACTGTGTGTGTTCCCGGTACATCTGGAATNCGTTTTGCAACAATAGGAATTTCGTTTTTATTGGCTGTTTTCTCTAAAGNCCAACTTTGTTTAGAGGTGTTTTTTATAATATCTTCCGCTAAAGTAATAGCAGTTCCACTAGGTGCATCTAATTTTTTTNTNTGATGAATTTCTTCTAATGAAATATTATACTGGTCTAAATTTTGCATCATTTTTGCNAAATTTTTATTTAATTCAAANAAGATATTAACTCCTAAACTAAAATTACTAGCATAAATAAATGCACCTTTTTTTTGATTGCATAAACCTACAATTTCATCGTATTTTTCTAACCAACCCGTTGTGCCACTAATTACAGGAATATTATTTTCTATACAATTTTTAATATTATTAAAAGCTGCAGTAGGAACGCTAAAATCAATAGCGACATCTACTTTTGAAAGATTATAGTTTAAATCGTCTTTATCTACTTTTAATATAATTTCATGACCTCTTTGTAAAGCAATTTTTTCAATTGTTTTGCCCATTTTTCCGTATCCGAGTAATGCAATCTTCATATTAAAATTTAAAGTTTATTTGGGCGCCAACTATGGTTTTATTTGAATTTATCGGTTTAATTAATTTTGGATTTACAGATAATTTATTGTCCACATTATACTGTAATAAATGAGCATTTGCGCTTGCTTCAACTATTTGTAAAATGTATAAACCAACGGTAACTAATAACGATAAATCTCTATCTTTTCTATACGATTTTTGAGCCGATACCAATGCGTCTTCAGATAAAAAAGGATTGCCGTTTGCTCCATCAAATTCATCGGGTTTATCTGCAATTCGAAGTTTATATGCTTCTCTAACTCTGTTATAATTGGTGTTATTTGAGCTATAAAAATAAATTCCAGAACCTAAAGCGGCATAAACAAAAGGAATTTTCCAGTATTTTTTATTATAAGCTTGTCCTAAACCTGGTAATATTGCAGAATAAAATGCTGCTTTTGCTGGTGCTAAAGGATTGTATCTATAATTATTATCTACTATAGTATCTTTAATAATATTGCTTTTTTGAGCATAACTTTGAAATGCAAAAAGAAAGCATGTAATCATGAAAATATGGGAAAACTTAATAGGCACTATTGTAAAAGTTTTTTTATTCTATTAAAATCTTCTTCAGAGTGAAAAGGAATAATTAATTTACCTTTATCTTTTCCAGCTAATTTTACATCAATTTTATGTCCGAAATATTCACTGATTGTTTTTAGTCCTTTAGAAACAAATTTTGGAACTTCTGCTTTTTCGTTAGTTTTTTTTGTTTTAGGTAACGTGCCTTCTCTTAGTTCTTTTACTAATTGTTCTGTTTGACGAACCGATAATTTTTGTTGAATTATTTTTTCATAAATAGCTAACTGTTCTTCTGAGTTTTCAATATTTATTAAGGCTCTACCATGACCCATTGATAAAAATCCGTCACGCATTCCGGTTTGGATAATTGGATCTAATTTTAGTAAACGTAAATAATTACTAATTGTAGAACGTTTTTTACCAACACGTTTACTCATTTCTTCTTGAGTTAAATCAATTTCATCAATTAAACGTTGGTAAGTTAAAGCTACTTCAATAGGATCTAAATCTTTACGTTGAATATTTTCAACTAAAGCCATTTCCAACATTTCCTGATCATTTGCTAATCTAATGTATGCTGGTATGGTAGTATTTCCTATTAATTTGGATGCTCTAAATCTGCGTTCCCCAGAAACTAATTGAAAAGTATTATTTTTAGTTTTTCGTAAAGTAATAGGTTGAATTACACCAAGTTCTTTAATAGAACTAGCCAATTCTCTAAGAGCTTCTTCATTAAAATAAGTTCTTGGTTGATAAGGGTTTACTTCAATAGATTCTAAGTCAATTTCAATAATGTTTCCAACAACTTTTTCAGCATTTTTGTCATTTGCAGAATTTATAGCAGCAGAAGAATCGTTTAATAAAGCAGATAATCCTCTTCCTAATGCTTGTTTTTTAGTTGCTTTTGCCATGTTATTTGTTTTTTTTAAGAATTTCGTTGGCTAAGTTAATATAATTTACAGCACCTCTACTTGTAGCATCATAAGCAATAATGCTTTCACCATAACTTGGCGCTTCACTTAACCTTACATTTCGTTGAATAATAGTTTTAAACACCATATTTTGAAAATGTTTTTTCACTTCTTCTACAACTTGATTAGATAATCGTAAACGAGAATCGTACATGGTTAATAATAAACCTTCAATATCTAAATCAGGGTTATGAATGTTTTGTACACTTTTTATAGTGTTTAATAATTTACCCAATCCTTCCAAAGCAAAATATTCACATTGTATTGGAATAATTACAGAATCAGCAGCTACTAAGGCATTTAAAGTTATTAAGCCAAGTGAAGGTGCACAATCAATTAAAATATAATCGTAGTCATTTTTAATTTCTTGTAACGATTCCTTTAGCATTAATTCTCTATTATTTTTATCTACCAACTCAATTTCAATAGCAACCAAATCTATATGCGCAGGAATGATATCTACGTTAGGAGAATTAGTAGAAGTCACCGCTTCTGAAGCAGAAATTGCATGTTCTAATAATTGATAACTGCCTAAATCTACGTCTTCTACATTTATACCTAAAGCAGAAGAGGCGTTTGCCTGTGGATCGGCATCAATTAACAATATTTTTTTTTCTAAAACACCTAAAGCTGCCGCTAAATTTACAGTGGTTGTGGTTTTTCCTACACCACCTTTTTGATTGGCAATTGCAATTATTTTTCCCATTAAATAAAATGAATTATTTTTAAGTTGTAAAAATACAATTATTTGCCGTTTTTTAAAGATAATAATGTTAACATACCCTTAAAAATAAAAAAGAGGTTGAAACATCAACCTCTTTAACTGATCTTTAATTTTTAAACGGAATATTTTCTAAAATTGTTAATAAAAATTTCCAGAATTTTTGAGACGATTTTATATTAGCCTTTTCATCAGGAGAGTGAGCGCCTTGTATGGTTGGGCCAAATGAAATCATATCCATTTCAGGGTAATTAGTCCCTAAAATTCCACATTCTAATCCTGCATGGCAAGCCATAATACCAGGTTTGCTTTTAAATAATTTTTCGTAAGTTTTACTTAAAAGTTCTAGAATAGGGGAATTAACGTTGGGTTTCCATCCAGGATATGACCCAGATAAGGTTACTTTATATCCTGCTAATTCAAATGTAGATTTTAAGGTGTTTGCTAAATCAAATTTTGAAGATTCAACAGATGACCTTGTTAAGCATAAAATAGTAATACTACCATTTTTTACAGTAATTCGAGCAATGTTGTTAGAAGTTTCCACTAAATCTTCCATATCATTACTCATTCTATAAACCCCATTATGTGATGCATATATTGCAGCAATTAAAGCATTTTGACTAATTAAAGTCATTACTTTATTAGGTGCTTCGGTTTCTGTAATTTCAATAGTTAAATTTGGATCAATGGTTTTTAATTCTTGTTTAATTTCTTTTGAAATCTTTTTAAGGATTTTTAAAAAACTAGATTTTGAAGCATGATAAACAGCTATTTTTGCAAAACTTTCTCTTGGAATTGCATTACGCAAACTTCCGCCATTAATTTCTGAAATGCGTGTAATATCTTGTACTGCATATAAAATACGGTTCATAATTTTATTCGCATTGCCAAGTCCTTTGTGAATATCCATTCCAGAATGACCACCATTAAGGCCTGTTACAGAAATAGAATAACCAATGCTATTTACAGGTGCACTTACCTCATGATAATCACTTTCAACGGTAATATCAATTCCACCTGCACATCCTATATCTATTTCGTCATCTTCTTCCGTATCTAAATTCAATAAGATTTCGCCGTTTAAATAACCAGCTTCTAACCCCATTGCACCAGTCATACCTGTTTCTTCATCAATAGTAAATAAAGCTTCTAATGCTGGATGTGCTATGTCTGTAGAAGCTAATACACTCATAATTGCTGCAACGCCTAAACCATTATCAGCACCTAAAGTAGTACCTTCAGCACGAACCCAATCGCCATCTACTTTCATTTTAATTCCTTCGGTATCAAAATCAAAATTAGAATCTGAATTTTTTTGGTGAACCATATCTAAATGTCCTTGCAAAACCAAAACCTTACGGTTTTCCATTCCTTTAAATGCTGGCTTTTTTATAATTACATTTCCTATAGGATCTACAACAGTTTCAAGGTTTAACTTTTTTCCAAATTCAACCATAAATTGGCGAACTTTTTCTTCTTTTTTTGAACCTCTTGGAACTGCATTTAGGTCAGCAAAATTATTCCATAATTCTTTTGGTTCTAAGGCTCTTACTTCTTTGCTCATAATTGTCTTTAATTATTTATAATATTTCAATAATAGTTTTGTTTAATGGTTTTCGTACTTTTTTAAGTCCGTTCATAATATCATCTTCAGCCCGGAAACCTACAGGTAATAATAAGACGGATTTTAAACCTTTTTCATTCAAATTTAATAATTTATCTACTTTTTCAGGAATAAATCCTTCAATTGGGCAAGAATCTATTTTTTCAACAGCGCAAACCGTTAACAAATTACCAAGTGCAATATAAACTTGAAAAATTGCAGATTGTTGTATTTCTTCCTCCGATTTATTTTGGTACATTTCAACAAGTTGGTTTCTAAATTTTGAAACTACTTCTTCTTTAGTACCACGTATTTGTTTTTCCAAATCAAAATAGGCATTAATATTTGCAGTAGTTGTATTTTTTTCAATACATAAAACTAAAACGTGCGGTGCTTGTGCAACTTGTTCTTGATAATAACACAATGGTGTAAGTTTTTCTTTTAATTTTGAATTACTTAAAACAACCAATTTTAAAGGTTGTAAACCAAAGGAAGTTGCAGTTAAATTGAACGCCTGTTTTAAGGTGTTTAATTGTTCTACTGAAAGTTTTTTTGAACTATCAAATTTTTTGGTAGCATAGCGCCACGTTAAGCTATCAATTATGTTCATATATACTATTTAATTATTTACAAAATTAAGCTAAATTTGGTTAAAAATAATTAAAAAGGCTATTCAATTTTTATAACTAAAAGTTAATTTTTATCTTACCGAAGCATTTATAGCTATGAAAGAAAATTTACTTCATTTTATATGGAAACTAAAATTGTTTTCATCAAATCAATTATCTACAATTAGTGGAAAAGCAATCCAAATTATTTCTGTTGGAACACATAATTATAATTCAGGGCCAGATTTTTTAAATGCTAAAATTAAAATTAATCAACAACTTTGGGCTGGTAATGTTGAAATTCATGTATTATCGTCTGATTGGTACGCGCATTCTCATGAAAAAGATGCTAATTATGATGCCGTTATTTTACATGTGGTTTGGGAACACGATGTAGATGTTTACAGAAATACTAATGAAAGTATAGAAACTTTAATTTTGAAGGATTTTATAACTGAAAAAGTATTGGTTAACTATGAAAAACTTTTTAAGTTGGAAACGAAATGGATAAACTGTGAAAATGAGTTAAAATTTGTAAATGATTTTACCAAAAATAATTGGCTAGAACGATTATTTTTTGAACGGTTAGAAACAAAATCGATACAAATAAAAGAAATTTTAAAAACGACAAATACTAATTGGGAAGCAACTCTATTTATATTACTGGCTAAAAGTTTTGGATTAAAAGTAAACGGCGATTCTTTTTTGCAATTTGCTACTTCATTTGACTTTTCTTTTGTTAGAAAAATAGGAGCAAACTCTTTTCAATTAGAGGCTCTCTTTTTTGGACAGGCAGGTTTGCTTAAAGGAAATAAAGAATCCGTTTATTTTACAAAACTGCAACAAGAATTTAATTACTTGTCTCATAAATATAAATTGGAAGAAAATAGTTCTGCTATGCAATTTTTTAGGTTACGACCTGCAAATTTTCCAACCATTAGATTGGCACAATTAGCCAAGTTATATGCAACTTATCAAAATTTGTTTTCAAGGATTATGGAAACAAATAATTTAGACGATTTTTATACACTATTTTCAATTAAAACTTCTGAATTTTGGGAAACGCATTACACTTTTGAAACTACTTCAAAAAAAAGCATAAAAAAATTAACAAAAACCTTTGTAAATTTATTGCTAATTAATACAGTAATTCCGTTAAAATTTAGTTATTTAAAATTTATAGGGAAAGATGACTTTAATAGTATATTATTTTTAATTTCAGCCATTAAACCTGAAAAAAATACCATTATTACCAAATTTAATGATTTAAAGCTGAAAAGTAAAAATGCACTTGAAACCCAAGGATTATTACAATTAAAAAATGAGTATTGTAATCAAAAATTATGTTTGCAATGCGCTATTGGAAAAGAAATTCTTAAACGTTAGTTTTAAAATAATCTAGAACCCATGCTACTTTTTGATTTTTAGTAAGTCTATCTGAAGTATGAATACCTTCTAGTTTAGAGCCTAAATTAGGAATTAAAAAGATTTCTTTTTCTAAAAGTTTTTTCATTTTTGAAGGCCCAAAAATCACAAATTTGTCATAGGAATTAAGTTCCTTTATTATTTTTTTTAAAAATAAAGTAATTTGTTCAACTCGTTTGCTCCTACGTTTTTTTTCAAAATTCAGAAATTGATTTCCAAACCTTCCATATTTTTTTGTTTCTCCTTTAACTCGTTCTCTAGTTTCAATAGTAGAATCAATAGTTTTAACTGTGGTGGGTTTATTTTTCTCCACGGTTATAAAAATAGCATTTTTAGTGTCCATCCATATTCCTGCAAATTTATTCATAGTAGTAGAATTAAAAGTTGANANTTTTGGAGTTTATTTTGCCTNTTTTTAGCTAATTATAAAAGTACAAAATATTATTAAAACAAAAAAGTTGCCATGATTAAATGGCAACTTTTTTATGCAAAAAATTATAATTATTTAAAAACAATAGCTATTTTCTTCAATTACTTTGTCCGCAATTATTTTTCTTAAATTTATAATATTTGGGAAGTTTGTATATTTAGTAAAACGTTTTAAACCCATTAACATCATACGTTGTTCATCACCTTCTGTAAATGAATATAAAGCTTCTTTACCTTTTGTGCCTATTTTTTCAACGGCATTAAATAAATTTAATTTTACCATTGCAATTTGACCTTCACAAGCATCTTCTGAAGTTTTACTCACTAATTTTTCAGTTTTTAAAATAGCAGATTCTGCAATATAAATTTCAATCATCATTTCAGCGGCAGCCATAACTAATTGTTGTTCTTCACCAAGTTTAGTAGTGTATTTTTGAACTGCAGAGCCAGCAATCATTAAAAATGCTTTTTTAAGTTTAGCTAAAATTTCTTTTTCTTCCGCAAATAAAACAGAATAATCAGGTGTTTCAAATGACGGAATAGCCATTAAATCGTTAGCAACTGCCATTGCAGGAGTCATTAAATCAATTTTTCCTTTAAATGCTCTTTTAAGCAACATACTAACAGAAAGTAATCTGTTAATTTCATTTGTTCCTTCATAAATTCTGGCAATTCTGGCATCTCTCCAAGCAGATTCCATAGGAGTGTCTTCAGAAAATCCCATTCCTCCAAAAATTTGGATGCCTTCATCTGTAATAAATTGAATAGCTTCAGAACCATAAACTTTTAATAAAGCACATTCAATAGCAAATTCCTCAACTCCTTTTAATTCTGCTTCTTGGTGGGTTAAACCACCTGCTTTTAATTCGTTAATTTTATTTTGAATATCACTAGCCGCACGGTAAGTAGCCGCAGAACTACAATAAGTTTTTGTGCTCATTTCTGCTAATTTATTTTTAATAGCACCAAATTGAGCAATAGGAGTTTTAAATTGAATGCGTTCGTTAGCATATTTTACAGATTCTGTAATAGCTCTTCTACCTGCATCAGAACAAGCAACACTTAATTTAATGCGACCAATATTTAACGAGTTTAAGGCAATTTTAAATCCTTCTCCACGTCCTGCTAACATATTTTCAACGGGTACTTTAGTATTATCAAAAAATACTTGTCGTGTTGAGGAAGCTCTAATTCCTAATTTGTGTTCTTCTTCCCCTAAAGTTATTCCGTTTGGATTATTTGGATCATATTCTACAATAAAAGAGGTAATATTTTTATCATCTTCAATACGCGCAAAAACAATCATTAAGCTACAAAATCCAGCATTACTTATCCACATTTTTTGACCGGTAATGTTGTAATATTTACCATCATCTGATAAAACTGCTTTGGTTTTTCCTGAATTGGCATCACTACCAGCGCCAGGTTCTGTTAAGCAATAAGCTCCAAACCATTCTCCAGAGGCTAATTTTGGGACATATTTTTGTTTTTGTTCTTCTGTTCCATACATTACAATTGGCATAGTTCCAATTCCAGTGTGTGCTCCGTATGCGGTTGATAATGAACCTGATGCTCCTGACATATAATCACAAACTAGCATAGTAGAAACAAACCCCATTCCCATTCCACCATATTCTTCCGGAACAGCAACTCCTAGTAAACCCATTTCACCAGCTTTTGTCATCATTTCTTTGGTAAATGCATAATCTTTTTGCTCAAAACGATCTTTAAATGGCCAAACTTCTCTATCAATAAATTCAATGATAGATTCTTTCATCATTTGTTGTTCTTCATTAAAATCTTCTGTGATAAAAATTGAATCACTGGTGGTTTCTTTTATTAAAAATTCACCGCCTTTAATATGTTTACTCATTGTATATTTTTTATATAGTTTGTTTTAATTTAAAAATTCATAAATACCTGCAGCACCTTGACCAGTACCTACGCACATAGTTACAATACCATATTTATTTTTTCTTCTGCGCATCTCATTAAATAATTGAACAGATAGTTTTGCTCCTGTACAACCAAGTGGGTGACCTAAAGCAATTGCTCCACCATTTACATTTACAATATCAGGATTTAAGTCTAAACCTCTAATTACTGCAAGAGATTGAGAAGCGAAAGCTTCATTTAATTCTAATAAATCAATATCTTTTAATTTAAGTCCTGCTTGTTTCAACGCTTTAGGAACTGCATACATTGGACCTACTCCCATTAAACTAGGTTCTACTCCAACAGGTGCATAAGCAGCTAAGCGTGCAATTGGTTCTAAATTTAATTCTTTCACCATTGCTTCGCTCATTACCAAAACAAAAGAAGCACCATCACTCATTTGAGAGGAATTACCCGCGGTAACACTTCCGCCTTGGGCAAAAACAGGTCTTAATTTTGCTAAAGCTTCTACAGAAGTTCCTGCTCGTGGACCTTCATCTGTATCTACCACATAACTTTTTTCTTTACGTTTTCCGTTAGCATCTACATACGTTTGGTTTACTGTAATTGGTACAATATCATCCTTAAAAGTTCCTTCTTTAATAGCTTTTAATGCTTTTTGATGCGAATTAAAAGAGAAAACATCTTGGTCTTCGCGCGAAACATTGTATTTGTTAGCTACTGCTTCAGCCGTAGTTCCCATTCCCCAATAATAATCTTCATGACCAGATTTTATAATGTCATAATTTAATTCTGGTTTGTAGCCACCCATTGGTACGGAGCTCATGCTTTCGGCGCCACCTGCAATAATACAATCTGCCATACCAGCAGAAATTTTAGCAGATGCCATTGCTATGGTTTCAATTCCTGAGGAACAAAAACGATTTACGGTAACTCCAGGAATATCTACAGACTTTAATCCCATTAAAGAAATTAAACGTCCCATATTTAATCCTTGTGCACCTTCTGGCATTGCACAACCGACCATAACATCATCAATTCTAGAAATGTCTAGTTGTGGTACTTTTTTTAATAAATGTTGAATGGTTTCTGCAGCTAAATCATCCGATCTTTTAAATCTGAAAACACCTCTAGGTGCTTTACCTACTGCGGTTCTATATCCTTTTACTATATATGCTGTTTTCATATTCTTAATTTCTTAAAGGTTTACCTGTTTTTAAAGTATGCTCAATTCTTTGTAATGTTTTCTTTTCTGTTAATAAGGATAGAAAAGCTTCACGTTCTAAATCAAGTAAATATTGTTCAGACACATAAGTTGGTTCAGATAAATTTCCACCAGACATTACATAGGCAATTTTGTTACCTATTAATTTATCATGTTCAGAAATATAAAGGCCTTTTTCCATAGTATCTGTTCCTACTAAGAACATACCTAATGATTGTTTTCCAAGTACTTTAACTTTTTGTGGAGTTGGTTGAGTATAACCATCTTTTACCATTTGAAGTGCGTAGCGTTTTGCTGTAGCAATTTGACGATCTCTGTTTACCACTACTAAATCTTTTCCTGGTTTTAGAATATCTAAATCAAATGCTTCATAGGCTGAAGTACTTACTTTTGCCATTGCAATTGCTAAAAAGTGCTCTCTTAATCTGTTTAATTCAACATCTCCAGCTTCAAATGTTTTTGCTGCTCTCAATGTCATTTCTTTTGTTCCAGCTCCTCCAGGTAGTAATCCTACACCAAATTCTACTAAACCAATATACGATTCAGCTGCAGCAATAACTTTATCAGCATGTAATGTCATTTCACACCCGCCACCAAGTGTCATTCCATGAGGAGCAACAATGGTTGGTACGCTAGAATAACGCAATCTCATAACGGTATCTTGAAAAGCTTTAATTGCAAACCCAAGTTCGTCATATTCTTGTTCAACGGCACTCATAAATACCATTGCTAAATTTGCTCCAACTGAAAAATTAGGACCTTGATTACCAATAATAACGCCTTCATATTCTTTTTCAGCTAAATCAATACCTTTATTAATTCCTTGAATTACACCACTACCAATAGTATTCATTTTTGAACGGAATTCTACATTTAAAATACCATCTCCTAAATGTTGTATTGCAGCTTCAGAATTGCTCCATATAGTTTTAGCTTCTCTAATATTATCTAGTATAATAAAACTATCTTGTCCTGGTATTTTTTCTTGTTTTTTAGATGGAATAGCGTAGTAGTATTTAGCGCCATCTGTTATAGTGTAGAAAGATTTATTTCCATTAGCAAGCATTTCAGTTACCCATTTAGCAACTGGAATGTTTTCTGCTTCCATAAGTTTAATTCCTTCCTCAACACCAATGGCATCCCAAATTTGGAAAGGACCATGTCCCCAACCAAAACCAGCTTTCATAGCATCGTCTATTCTATATAATTCATCTGAAATTTCAGGAATTCTATTTTGAACATATCCAAACATTGCCGCGAAATTTTTTCTGTAAAATTCACCAGCTTTGTCTTTTCCTTTTACCAATACTTTAAAACGATCAATTACATTATCAATAGTTTTTGTCATTTCAAGTGTAGCAAATTTTGCTTTTTTACTTGGACTATATTCTAAAGAATCTAAATCTAAGGAAAGAATCGATTTTTTACCGTTTTCAACTACTCTTTTGTAAAAGCCTTGTTTAGTTTTGCTTCCTAGCCATTTATTTTCCATCATGGTATTAATGAAGTCTGGAAGTTTAAATAAGTCATGAGCTTCATCATCAGGGCAATTTTCATATAAACCATTTGCTACATGAACTAAAGTATCTAAACCAACTACATCAACAGTTCTAAAGGTTGCAGATTTTGGACGACCAATAACAGGTCCTGTTAATTTATCTACTTCTTCTACGGTTAAACCTAATTCTTTTACTTGATGGAATAGACTCATTATACCAAAAATACCAACTCTATTTCCAATAAAAGCTGGAGTATCTTTAGCTAAAACAGAAGTTTTTCCTAAGAATTTTTCACCATACATCATTAAAAAGTCGGTAACTTCTTGTTTGCAATTTGGTCCAGGAACAACTTCAAATAATTTTAAGTATCTAGGTGGATTAAAAAAGTGAGTTACTGCAAAATGATTTTGAAAATCTTCACTTCGACCTTTATTCATATAACTAATAGGAATACCAGAAGTATTGGATGAAACTAAAGTTCCAGGAGTTCTATATTTTTCAATTTTTTCAAAGACCAATTGTTTAATATCCAATCGTTCCACAACAACTTCAATAATCCAATCTACATTTTTTATTTTAGGCAGGTCGTCATCTAAATTTCCAGTAGTAATTCGGCTGGCAAATTTTTTATTATAAATAGGTGAAGGTTTTGATTTTAATGCAGCTTTAAGGCTATCATTAACAATTCGATTTCGTACTACCGATTTTTCAAGTGTAAGTCCTTTTGCTTTTTCTACTGCATTTAATTCACGTGGAACAATATCCAGAAGCAAAACTTCAACACCAATGTTGGCAAAATGACAAGCAATTCCTGATCCCATAATACCAGATCCAATTACTGCTACTTTTTTTATTGGTCTTTTCATTGTTTTGATTATTTATTTTATATAGTTGAATTTATATTAAAAAACTTTTAATTATTTATTAAAAATTTGTTTTGTATTGATTAAATAATTGATGATTTCTGTTACTTCACAGAAATTTGCTAATTGTTCTTTGGTAACATGTTGCTTTATGGTATCATTAAATTGAAGCACATGTTGTTTTGAGATTTGGCGTTTTTCTTTTCCAAATTCAGTAAGTTTAATTAAAACGCTTCTTCCATCTTTAGGGTTTTTTTCTCTATAAATTTGCCCATTATCCTCCATTTTTTTTAAAATGCGCGATAAACTTGTTGGTTCCATGCCCATTTGCGGACCTAGAGCTGTGGATGGAGTTCCATGTTTACTATCAATATTCAAAATAACAAAGGCCATGGACATGGTACTATTATGTTTTGCAGCTTGCTCATTATACATTTTTGCAATTGCTTGCCATGTGGCTCTTATAACATGGTCAATAGTATTATTTTTTTGCATTCTCAAATATATAAAAAAATACTATGCATGCATAGTAAAATTTTAAAATATTTTGTTAAATTATTTTCCTTGTTTTTTATAAAAAAAAGAGATAAGTTTAAAACATTATATAAAACTTTAAATATTATGAAAACAAAAGAGGTTATAGGTAAGATTATTAAACAAGAAAACATATCAACTATTGATCAAAATAAATTACCTAATACATTTGTAATTAATGTGCCCGATCCGTATAAATCTTATTATAATAGGTTTACACATATTAATAAACCATCATCTATAATATTTGTTACAAAAACGCCTAATTCTTTTGAAAATATTTTAAGAACTACCAGAAAAATTAACAAAGCCTATAATTTAAATTTACTTGCTGCAAAATGCGAAGTGGCTATAAATAGAAGGAAAATTAATGGCGTTAGAGTAAGAGGAATAAATAGATTTAATGAAATACCGCAAATTCAGCAGTATTATAAAGATGCTGGTTTTGATTTTGCTAAAAGTGAAAAATTTGAAGATGTAGAAGCATTAATTAGAATTAATAGGTTTATGAATATTGAAAAATTAGAAGAAGGGTTTTACCATTCAGGAACTGAAGAAAATGCATACTATATTGAAATTCCAAAACATATAAATTGGGATGAGTTTAGAACTATGACTTATGAAATTAAAAATAATATTTCTGATAAAAATTATGATATTGCTCTAGGAATCTTATATCAAAATAGTGGTATTACTGAAATTTTACGGGTATATAGGCCTAAAATTTCTTTGGAAATGTTAAAAACTATCAAAGAAAAATATCTTAAAAAATTAGAATAACTTTATTAAAAGATTAACCAAACTTTAATAAATTAACTATATTTTCGTACCGGAAATTAAAAAAATTAGAATGAGCACTATTTTATCGGTTGAAAATGTAACAAAAACTTATGGTGCATTTAAAGCTTTAAACAAGGTTTCTTTAGATATTCCTAAAGGAAGTGTTTTTGGACTTTTAGGCCCAAATGGAGCTGGAAAAACATCACTTATTAGAATTATTAATCAGATTACTTTACCAGATAGCGGAGCTATTTATATAGATGGAAAACCGCTTCAGTTAAACAACATAAAAGACATCGGTTATTTGCCAGAAGAGCGAGGCTTGTACAAAAGCATGAAAGTTGGTGAACAAGCAATTTACTTAGCACAACTTAAAGGAATGAGTAAAGTAGAAGCCAAAGAGAAACTTTTTATGTGGTTTGACAAATTTGGGATTAATAATTGGTGGAACAAAAAAATTCAGGAGCTTTCTAAAGGGATGGCACAAAAAGTACAATTTATTGTAACGGTTATGCATGAACCAAAATTGCTAATTTTTGATGAACCTTTTAGTGGTTTTGATCCTGTAAATGCTAATTTAATTAAAGATGAAATCTTAAAATTAAGAGATAATGGCGCCAGTATCATTTTTTCGACACATAGAATGGAATCTGTGGAAGAAATGTGCGATTACATTGCCTTAATAAATAAATCGAATAAAATATTAGATGGCAAACTAAGTGATATTAAAAATCAGTTTAAAGAAAATAAATTTGAAGTAGGTTTAATTAGTGACAATGATACTATTTTAAATATGGTTCAAGAAAAATTTAAAGTAACTAATTTTAACGAAAGTATTGGGAGTGGAGAATATAGAATGGAAGTTAAATTAAATGATGGAGATACCACTAAAGATTTAATTAAATTTTTAAACAGTAAAGCTCAAATTAACCATTTTTCAGAAATTATTCCTTCTGCAAATGATATCTTTTTAAAATCTGTTGCAAATCATGAATAAACTTTTATTAATAATAAAAAGAGAATTTTACGCTAAGGTTAAAAATAAATCCTTTATAATTTTAACGATATTAAGTCCACTTTTAGTGATTGCTTTAGGAGCATTAATTTTTTATTTAAGCGAAAAAAACAGTGAAGATGTTAGAAAAGTAGCTTATGTAGATGAAACTAATCAGTTAGCTACAGCTTTTACAAGTACAAAAACACTTAAATATGTAGATTTAACAAAATTAGGTTTTAAAGAAGCAAAAACTACTTCAGAAAAAAACTATTACGGTTTAATTTATATTCCAAAAGTGGATAGTTTAAATCAACTTACTAAAAGTATAAAATTTTATTCTCAAGAAACTCCAGGATTAAGTTTAATAAGCTCTATTGAAAGTAGATTAGATAAAAGAATTAGAGATTTAAAAATAGAAAAATTAAATATTGATGTTTTAAAATTAAAGAAAACAGAAACCAATATTAGCATTGCCACTGAAAATTTTACAGGCGAAAAATCATCTAAAATAGGTAGTTTATTGCGTATGCTTGCTGGTGGAGGATTTGGGTATTTAATTTTTATGTTTATTATAATTTACGGAACTTCAGTAATGAGAAGTGTAATTGAAGAAAAAACAAGTAGAATAATTGAAGTTATTATATCCTCTGTAAAACCGTTTCAATTAATGCTAGGAAAAATATTAGGAAATGCTTTTGCAGGATTATTGCAATTTATTATTTGGATGATTATTGGTGGAACTATTTTATTTGCGGTAACTTTATATTTAGGTCCAGACGCAACACAAAGTGCTAATGTAATGCCAATAAATTCTGAAGTAGTACAACAAGTACAACAAGCATCTAATAATAATGTTCAATTAGTGCTTCAGGAAATAAAAAATTTACCAATTTTAACAATATTTTTCTCCTTCCTTATTTATTTCTTTGGAGGTTATTTAATATACAGCTCAATATATGCTGCAATTGGAGCAGCTGTAGATAGTGAAACAGATACCCAACAATTTATGATGCCAGTTTTAATGCCATTAGTAATAGCTATTTACATTGGTTTTTCTATTATTGAAAATCCACATGGTTCCGTAGCCGTTGGGTTTTCCATATTTCCGTTAACCTCACCAATAGTAATGTTAATGCGTATTCCATTTGGTGTGCCTTGGTGGCAAATAGCAGTATCTATGTTGCTATTAATTCTTACTTTTATAGGAATAGTTTGGTTTGCTGCAAAAATTTACAGAATAGGTATTTTAATGTATGGTAAAAAACCGAGTTATAAAGAAATTTATAAATGGTTAAAGTATTAAAACCTTGGAAACATTACGTGAAATATTAAATTTTACTTTTAATTTAAGTAATAATATTAAAATTTCTATTAAAGGAATTTTAGTGTTAATTGTTGTGTTTTTTATAACTAGTTTTTTATTAAAAGGTATCAAAAAAATAACTAATAAAAAATTGGATGAAGAGAATAAAGACAAGTTTAATGCCGTTTTTTCGTTTCTAAAATATTTTATTTATATCGTTGTTACTATTATTGCTTTAGATTCTTTAGGTATTAAAATAAGCGTTTTATTAGCAGGTTCAGCAGCATTATTAGTTGGTTTAGGTTTAGGACTACAAACACTATTTCAAGATATTATCTCAGGAATTTTTATGTTGTTAGATAAAACGGTTCATTTAAAGGATATTATTGAAGTAGATGATAAAATTGGCAAAGTTTTTGAGATAAATTTGCGAACCACAAGAGCATTAACTATTGATGATAAAGTTGTTATTATTCCAAATCATATTTTTTTAACCAATAATTTATATAATTGGACACAAAATGGACGTTTAATAATAGAATCGCTTCACGTAGGTGTTGCTTATGGTTCGGATGTAGAAAAGGTAAGAGATTTGTTAATAGAAGTTGCTAAGGAAAATAATAAAGTTGCTAAATCTAAAAAACCTAGTGTTTTATTTAATAATTTTGGAGATAGTTCTTTAGAATTTGTTTTAAGATTTTCAACCAATCAAAGTTTTATATTACCCATAATTAAAAGTGAATTACGATTTGCAATAGATAAAAAATTTAGAGAAAATAATATTCAAATTCCTTTTCCACAAAGAGATATACATATTATAGAAAACAGAAAATAACATGTCAAAAATTTTACTTATTGAAGACGAAGCTGCCATTCGCAGAGTGCTAAAAAAAATTATTTCAGAAGAAAATGATAATTACCAAGTAGAAGAAGCGGAAGATGGTTTAATTGGGGTAGATATGATTTCTAAATCAGATTACGATTTAATTTTATGCGATATTAAAATGCCAAAAATGGATGGCGTTGAGGTACTTGAAAAGGTAAAGAAAATAAAGCCTGAGATTCCAATTGTTATGCTTTCTGGCCATGGTGATTTAGATACTGCGGTTAATACTATGCGATTAGGAGCTTTTGATTATATATCAAAACCGCCAGATTTAAATAGACTTTTAAATACTGTTCGAAATGCTTTGGACAAAAAAGAATTAGTAGTTGAAAATAAAATTCTTAAAAAAAAGGTAAGTAAAAAATATGAAATGATTGGAAATAGCGAAGCCATTTCTAATATAAAATCTATTATTGAAAAAGTTGCTCCTACAGATGCAAGAGTGTTAATTACCGGTGAAAATGGTACTGGTAAAGAACTGGTTGCGCATTGGTTACACGAAAAAAGCGAACGAACAAAAGCTCCTTTGGTTGAAGTAAATTGTGCAGCAATTCCGTCAGAACTTATTGAAAGTGAATTATTTGGACATGTAAAAGGTTCTTTTACAGGAGCAAATAAAGATAGAGCAGGTAAATTTGAGGCAGCTAATGGAGGCACTATTTTTTTAGATGAAATTGGTGATATGAGCCTTTCTGCGCAAGCAAAAGTATTAAGAGCTTTACAAGAAAATAAAATATCAAGAGTAGGAAGCGATAAAGATATTAAAGTGAATGTTAGAGTAATTGCTGCAACCAATAAAAATTTAAAACAAGAAATAGAAAAAGGTAAATTTAGAGAAGATTTATATCATAGGTTAGCAGTAATTTTAATAAAAGTACCTAGTTTAAATGATAGAAGAGAAGATATTCCTTTATTAATAAATTTCTTTTCAAATCAAATTGCTAGTGAGCAAGGTACAGGAGTGAAAACTTTTTCTGCTAATGCGATAAAATTGCTTCAAAATTATGATTGGACCGGTAATATTAGGGAGCTTAGAAACATTGTAGAACGCTTGATAATATTAGGGGAAAAAGAAGTGTCTGAAAAGGATGTAAAACTATTTGCAAGTAAATAAACTATGAAAGAATATAAAATTACAAGTAGCATCAATTTAAAAACAGTAGAAACTAAAAAAGTTACTGTCGATGCGAAAAAAAAGCTAAAAAAAATAAGAAAAGAGCTAAGTAAGCTACAAAATAAAATGTATGCAGAAGGTAAGTATGCTACATTAATTTGTCTGCAAGGGATGGATACTTCTGGTAAAGATAGCTTAATTCGCGAGGTATTTAAAGATGTAAATGCTTCAGGTGTTGAAGTGCATAGTTTTAAAGTTCCAACAGAGCTAGAACTAAAACACGATTTTTTATGGAGACATTATATTGTTTTACCATCACGTGGAAAAATAGGCGTTTTTAATAGAACTCATTATGAAAATGTTTTAGTTACAAGAGTGCATCCTGAATATATTTTAGGCGAAAATATTCCAACAATTAATGATGTTGAGCAAGTTAATGATGCTTTCTTTCATCAACGAATGGAAGCTATTAATGCCTTTGAAAGTAATTTAGTAGATAATGGAACCATAGTTTTAAAGTTTTATTTAAACCTTTCAAAAGAAGAACAGAAAAATAGATTATTGAGACGTTTAGCACTAAAACAAAAAAATTGGAAATTTTCACCTTCAGATTTAAAAGAACGTAAATTGTGGGATAAATACCAAAATTGCTATCAAGATTTGCTNAATAGAACTTCTACAGAAAAAGCACCGTGGTATGTTATACCTGCTGATGATAAACCTACTGCGCGTTTAATAGTTGCAAATACCATTTACGAAACATTTCAACAATATAATTTTAAGGAACCAGAATTACCTGAAAAATATAAATTAGAAATTGACCATTATAAAAGTCAATTAGAAAACGAATAAAAAATTACTAATGAAAACCTTGTGAAACTAAAATTTCACAATAATAAAACTAACCCAATGGAATTAAAATTAACAAAACCAATCGTATTTTTCGATTTAGAAACAACAGGAATTAATATTGCTAAAGATAGAATAGTAGAAATAGCTCTATTAAAAATTTACCCAAACGGAAACAAAGAAAGCAAAACTTGGTTGGTAAATCCAGAAATGGAAATACCAAAAGAATCCTCAGATATTCACGGAATTACTAATGAAAGAGTAGTAACCGAACCTACATTTAAAGAATTAGCTCCAGAAATTAGTAAAATTATTGATGGTTGTGATTTATCAGGATTTAATTCTAACCGATTTGATATTCCGCTTTTAGCAGAAGAAATGATTAGAGCAAAAGTTAATTTTGATATGAAAAACAGAGTTGCNATTGANGTTCAAGTTATTTTTCATAAAAAAGAAGAACGNACATTAAGTGCTGGATATAAATTTTATTGTGGTGAAAATTTGGAAAACGCACATTCTGCAATGGCAGANACCACAGCAACCTATGAAATTTTGAAAGCTCAAATAGATAAATACGACGATTTAGAAAATAATGTAGCGTTTTTAAGTGAGTATTCTATGTATAATAAACGTGCCGATTTTGCAGGTTTTGTTTTGTTTAATGAAAAAAATGAGGAAATATTTACTTTTGGTAAATATAAAGGTCAAAAAGTTGTAGATGTTTTATTAAAAGATAAAGGTTATTTCTCTTGGATTGAAAATGCAGATTTTCCACTATACACTAAAAAAATATTAAAGGAAATTAAAGAAAGAGTATTACGTAATAAAAAGGAAAGCACTTTAGAAGATTTACAAAATAAATTCAATAAAAAATTATAGATATGTTAGTTAATTTTGAAAGCTTAAAAAATTCTTCAAGAGTTTGGGTGTACCAGGCTAATAGAGCATTTTCTGCAAATGAAGAAGAGGAAATTATTTCCAAACTCAAAAATTTTATTTCTTTATGGAAAGTTCATGGGAAAGATTTAAAAGCGTCTTATCAAATTAAATATCATCAGTTTATTGTAATAGTTGTAGATGAAGATTTTAACGAAACTTCAGGATGTTCTATAGATGCATCTGTAAATTTAATTTTAAAATTAGAACAAAGTTTAAAGTTAGATTTAACCAATAAATTAAATGTATCGTTTAAAGATAATAATAATATTAATGTAGTTAGTCTTTTAGATTTTAAAAACTATGTAAAGCAACAAAAAATTACTAAAAACACCATTGTTTTTAACAATATGGTAACTACTAAAGGAGATTTTGAATCGCAATGGGAAGTGCCTGCAAAAAATAGTTGGCATAAACGATTTTTTGCTTAATAATATTTTAAATTATTCGTGTTAATGTTCAAAAAATTACTTTTTCTATATTTTTTTAGTGTCACCTTTTTTAATTTTGCTCAGGAAAAAGAATTGTTTCCTTTGCAAACTAAGGATTCTTTAGCACAACAAAAATGGGTAGATTCTATTATAAAAACGTTGTCCGTTGATGAAAAAATAGGACAATTGTTTATGCTACAAGCATATTCCAATAAAGACAAAAAACACTATAATAAAATTGAAAATTTAATTGAAAAATATCATTTAGGAGGTCTTATATTTATGCAAGGTACCGCTTTAAAACAAGCAAAACTTACTAATAAATATCAATCTATTTCAAAAGTACCTTTGCTTATTGGTTTAGATGCCGAATGGGGTTTAAATATGCGATTAAAAAATACGTTTCGTTTTCCTTGGAATATGACGTTGGGTGCCATTAGAGATAACCAACTTATTGAACAATTTGGAAAACAATTAGCACAACATTGTAAGCGAATTGGCATAAACATTAATTTTGCTCCTGTTGTTGATATAAATATAAACCCTGAAAACCCTATTATTGGAAATCGATCTTTTGGGGAAAATAGAGAAAATGTTACTAATAAAGCTACTGCTTTTATAAAAGGATTACAAAGTGAACATGTTTTAGCTTGTGCCAAACATTTTCCTGGTCATGGCGATACAGATTCGGATTCGCACACTTCCTTGCCAGTTTTAAATTTTAGTCGTAAAAGACTGGATTCTATTGAGTTATATCCGTATAAAAAATTAGTAAATACTAATTTGGCAAGTGTCATGGTTGCTCATTTAAGTGTTAAAGCCTTAGAAGCTAATCGTAATTTACCTACTTCATTATCCTATAATGTAGTTACCAATTTATTACAAAATCAATTAAACTTTAAAGGATTAATAATTACAGATGCTTTAAACATGAAAGGAGCAGCTAATTTTGCTAAACCAGGAGAATTAGAATTAGATGCCTTTTTAGCTGGTAATGATATTTTATTATTTCCCGAAGATGTTAAATCGGCAATTGCAAACATAAAAAAGGCAGTAAATGATAGTATAGTTACCGTGAAAAGGCTGAATTATTCGGTTAAAAAAATATTGAAAGCAAAATATTGGGCTGGTTTAAATAATTATCATTACATAAATATAGAAAATTTACAAAGAGATATTCATACTTCTAAAAATGATTTATTAAACAGAAAATTAGTTCAAAATTCTATTACGTTATTAAAAAATAAGCAAGGTATTTTACCTATTCAAAAATTAGAAAATAAAAAAATAGCTTATGTAAAATTAGGAAATGCTTTTGATAATTCTTTTGTAAAAATGTTGCAAAATTACACGGATGTAGATATTGTTTCAAGTAATAAATTAGATGAACTTATTACTAAATTAAAAAAATATAATTTAGTAATAATTGGATTTCATAAATCGAATAAAAACCCTTGGAAAAATTATAAATTCACTAATAAAGAATTAGTTTGGTTATATGAAATTTCACGAACTAATAACGTTATTTTAGATGTTTTTGCAAGTCCATATAGTTTATTGCAAATTAAAACTTTTGAAAATATAGAAGGATTAATAGTATCTTATCAAAACAGTAAAATTGCGCAAGAATTAAGTGCTCAGGCAATTTTTGGAGCAATAGATGTAAAAGGAAAATTGCCAGTTTCTATTAGAAATGAATTTGATGAAGGCTATGGAATTTGGTCCACATCTTTAAAAAGATTAGCCTATTCTATTCCTGAAGAGGTAAATTTAAGTAGTACTAAATTAAAAAAAATTGATTCGGTTGCAAAGATTATTATAAATCAAAAAATGGCTCCAGGATTCCAAATTTTGGTTGCCAGAGATGGAAAGGTAGTTTACAATAAAAGTTTTGGATATCATACCTATAAAAATAAGATATCGGTAAAAAAGAGAGATGTATATGATATAGCTTCACTAACCAAAATATTGGCTACATTACCATTAATAATGGAATTGCAACAAAAAGGAGTTTTAAATTTAGATACTACTTTAGGAACGCTTTTGCCAAATTTAAAAGGAACTAATAAAGATACATTAACCGTTAAAGAAGTGCTTTCTCATGTGGGAAGGTTAAAAGCGTGGATTCCATTTTATTTAAAAACATTAGACTCCATTACTAAAAAACCTTCAAAAAAATATTATAGAGTTACAAAATCAAAGAAATTTAGTATAAAAGTTGCTGATAATTTGTTTTTAAGAAGAGATTATAAAGATTCTATTTATGCTAGAATAGTAGAGGCTGATCAACGCGAAAAACCTGGCTATAAATATAGCGATTTATCCTATTATTTATTTAAAGAATATTTAGAAAAACAGTACCATCAAAATTTAAATGATTTAACGCAACAGCANTTTTATAAATCGTTAGGNGCAAACAGAACCAGTTATTTACCCTTAAATAANTTTAAGAAAAATAATATTGTTCCAACGGAAAAAGACACATATTACAGAGATCAGTTATTACANGGAAATGTTCATGATATGGGAGCTGCAATGTTAGGAGGAATTGGNGGGCATGCAGGTTTATTTACCAATGCAAATGATATTGCAAAAATAATGCAAATGTATTTGCAAAAAGGATATTTTGGAGGAAAAAGGTATTTTACTTCAAAAACAATAAATACTTTTAATCATAGGTATTATGCCAAAGATAGCGTTAGAAGAGGTGTTGGTTTTGATAAACCTCAAATAAAAGAAATTGAAAAAGCTACTTGTGCTTGTGTTTCTGATGAAAGTTTTGGACATAGTGGTTTTACGGGAACTTATGCTTGGGCTGATCCAAAAAGTGGTATTGTATATGTATTTTTATCTAATAGAGTTTATCCAACTATGAAAAATAAAAAATTGATACATAATGATATTCGCACAAAAATTCAGCAAATAATTCAAGATGCAACTATTAAGTAATTTTTGTTGTTTTCAAAATATTAAGTTATTTATTTTTATTAAAATAGTTTTTAAATAATATTGAAGTAAATGTATCAGTTCTAGGCTTTTTTAAGCTACTAATTTTTGAAAGCGTATTCTATAATATTTGCACCCATTTTTAAAGCTTTTTCTCTAATTTCTTTTGGGTCGTTGTGTACTTCTTTATTTTCCCATCCGTCACTTAAATCCGATTCGTAATCGTAAAAGCAAACTAATCTACCTTTATAAAAAATTCCAAAAGCTTGCGCAGGTTTTTTATTGTGCTCATGAATTTTAGGTAAACCTTTTTTAAAAGTAAAAGTTTGATGATAAATAGGATGATTTTTTGGTATTTCTTGAAATTCTAAATTAGGAAATACTTTTTTCATTTCTCGTCTAATATATGTATCTAAACCATAATTATCAGAAATTTCTAAAAAACCACCTGAAATAAGATAATTTCTAAGATTTTCAGCATCTTCATCAGAAAAAATTACATTTCCATGTCCAGTCATAAAAACAATAGGATAGTTAAAAAGTGCTGGATTACCAACTTCAACGTTTACGGGGTTTTCATCTATTTTAGTGTTAATATTTTCATTACAAAAAGCAATTAAATCTGGTACGGAAGTTGGATTAGCATACCAATCACCACCACCATTATACTTTAAACTAGCAACTTGTTGTGCATAATTAAATGAAAAAACAAAAAGGGAGAAAAAGAAAAAAAACATTAATTTTTTTCTTCTCATAAAAGTTTTAGGAAAATCTAAATTTTTAATAAAAAACATATATTTATTCGTTTATAAAAGCAACACTGTGTACAGCAACTATACCAGCAGTTTCTGTTCGTAATCTGCTTTTTCCCAAAGATATAGGAATATAGCTATTTTCCAAACTTTGCTGAATTTCCTTCAAAGAAAAATCACCTTCTGGTCCAATTAAAATTGTGGTTCTATCAAGTTTTTGTACCACAGATTTTAAACCATTTTTACTTGTTTTTTCACAATGCGCTATTAATTTTTTTCCTTTGAATGGAAGTTTTATGAATTTTTGGAAAGTAACAGGTTCATTAATTTTAGGAAAATAAAATTTTAATGATTGTTTAGCAGCTGCATGAATTATTTTCTGCATTCGTTCCATTTTAACAATTTTCCGTTCAGAATGATCGCAAATAATTGGAGTAATTTCATCCACACCAATTTCTGTTGCTTTTTCTAAAAACCACTCGAACCTATCATTTAATTTTGTTGGCGCAATTGCAATATGTAAATAGTAATTTCTGGGGTTTGGTTTATCTTCAATATTTGAAATTTCAACCAAGCATTTTTTATCGTTTGCTAGTATAATTTTTGCAGTAAATAAATTCCCTAAACCATTGGTAATAAATACAGAATCTCCTTCTTTTTTTCTCAGAACGCGCACAATATGTCTGCTTTCGGTTTTATCGAAAGTAACTTGTTGGGTGTTTTTTGTTAAAATTGGATTATAGAATAATTGCATTTATAATTCTTTTTTATAGGTACAGCGTTTTCTAAAGGTTATAGAGTCAAATTTTTTCCATACTGCTGCAATAGCGGTATTACTAGCTAGTTCAGGAGTTCTAATGCAATTAATAATTCCTTTAGGTTCAAATGATTTTTGATATTCAAGAAAAATAAGTGCGTGAACTCCTTTATTTTGCAATTTTGGATGTACACCAATTAAATAAAATAAAACATCTTTACTAGTGTTTTTTGCTTTTAATAAATGAAAAATCCCAAAAGGAAATAATTTTCCTTTTGCTTTTTGAAGAGCTTCTGAAAATGAAGGCATGGTAATGGCAAATGCAACCATATTATCTTCGTTGTCAAGNACAAATTTTATGTATTCTGGGTTGATAAAAGAAATGTATTTCTTTTTAAAATATGCTTTTTCAATATCTGAAATAGGAACAAATGAAGGTAACGACGCATAGCTTTCATTAAATAAATCAAACATTTTATCTACATAAGGCATTATGTCTTTTGTTTTAGAAAAATTAAGCGATTTAAGCTGATAACGTTTTTTAATAATTTCACTAACTCTTTCCAGTGGTTTTCGAATTACATTTTTAAAAGGAAATTTGTTTTCTAAATATTCTTTTTCAACCTTAAAGCCTAATTTTTCATAATGATTTTTATAGTAAGGATAATTATACCAAGTTATCATAGAACCAATTTCATTAAAGCCTTCTGTTATTACGCCAACTTTATCTAAGTTTGAAAAACCAACTGGGCCTTCAATAAAATCCAGTTTATTTTCCTTACCAATTTCAACTATTTTATCTATCAATAATTTGGAAACTTCAAAATTATCCATAAAATCAAACCAGCCGAAACGCATTTTTTTAAGTTTTTGTTCATTTATTTCGGTGTAATTTATAATTGCAGCAATTCTACCAACTACTTTATTATTTTTAATTGCAACAAAAAAACGAGCTTTGGCATGTTTAAATACCGGATTTATATCTTTGTTAAAAGACTCTAACTCGTCATTTATAATAGGAGGAACCCAATATTTATGGTTTTTATATAATTCAAAAGGAAACTTTACAAATGCTTTCATTTCCTTTTTGGTGGTCATTTCTTTTATGGTAATCATGTGCTTTTAACGTCTTTTTTTGAAAATTCTAGTGAATATATTTCCTCTGTTTCGTCTTTTTCTACTTTTGGTTTTTACTTTTTTAGATAAATTAGAAGCTTTTTTGGTTTTTAATTTTTCTTTATGTTTATCTAATCGCCATGCAATTCCTAAGCTAGCATATATAAATGAATAATTATCAAAAAAATTGGTTCGGATAGAAGTATCTATTTGAATATTATTGGAATATAAATAAGCAGCACCCGAGCCAAAATTATATTTAGGAGAATTTTGTTTATCAAATAAACCTTGATTTTCAATAAAATACGACCATTTTTTGCTAATAGCATAGGTCATTGTTATTATGTACGAATAGTAATTAAAATCAGAAGTAATATTATCTGCAATTATATTGGTTAATACTACAAGCCGATCTGAAAAATCATTTTGAAGTAAAAGTGCAGCTTTATAACTAATGCCATCATCCTTAAAATTTGGACTTAAAAAATTTGTATTAACACCAGCATAAACCCCCACAGAAGGAATTAAACGTTTTTTGTCAAAAGCCATTTTACGTTTCCAACTTCTAATTTCTTTGGTTTTATCGGTATATTTTTGTTGATAAAGTAAATATTTTGCTCCAATTGTTAAACGGCTAATGCCACTTACATTTACAGTGTTATAAGGTGATTGGTTGCCATATTCAATTAATGGATTTGTATGTGAAGCAATATCACCAATATCATAAATTTCATCTTTTTGATAAGAAATATCTGCATTAAATTCTAATTTTTCTAAAAACTTACCATATCTAAAAAACAAATTCCCTCCAAAACTTTTAGGAATTCCATTACTTGCTTGGTTATTGCTTGATCTGTAAAACAAACCTGTTTCAAACTGATAAACATTAGTGCCAATACTGTATGGACTTTCAGAAAATCCCGGTCGTTTTGAATTAATTATTTCTGTGTATTGTGCAGTTATAAACTGAATATTTAAAAATAGGATAATCAGTAAAAAAGCTTTTTTCATAATTAAAAGGGAATAATGTTCAAATATAAGATTTTATATAATTAAACGTTTTAGTTATTCTCAAATTGTTATTTTTGAAAATTAAAATTATTGAAATGGGTTTGTTAAGAACAATAGGGATTCTAATTATAATTTATTACGCGATAAAATTTATTGGTAAGTATATTATGCCGATGTTTATTAAAAAGGTAGTAAGTAACGTAGAAAAAAAATATAAAAAACAACAAGAGCAACAACAAGAACCAAAAGGAGAAGTTGGAGAAACAGTTATTGCTAAAACGCCACCAAAAACCAAAGAAAGTAATAAAAGTGTTGGAGATTACGTGGATTATGAAGACGTAACCGACGAATAATTATGAAAGAAATTTTAAAAAGTAGTGTTCCGTTTTTAATTGCAATTGCCGTTTTTATAATAGTATCCGTTGCTTATTTTTCTCCAGTTTTAGAAGGTAAAAAGCTATATCAAAATGATATAAAGCAATTTACTGGAATGGCAAAATCNATTAACGATTTTAGAGAGGAATACCATACAGAACCTTATTGGACAGATGCTGCGTTTAGTGGTATGCCAACCTATAATTTAAGTGTTTTATATCCACATGATTACATAAAAAAAATAGATAAAATTATTCGGTTTTTACCAAGGCCAGCAGATTATTTATTTCTATACTTTTTAAGTTTTTTCATCTTATTGCTAGTTCTTAAAATTGATTATAAGTTAGCTATTTTAGGAGCTTTAGCTTTCGGTTTTTCTACCTATTACATTATTATTTTAGGAGTTGGGCATAATGCAAAAGCGCATGCTATTGGTTATATGCCAATGGTTTTAGCGGGTATTCTATTAGTGTTGCAAAAAAAGAGATATTTAGGTTTTGTAATTACTGCTTTGGCAATGTCTTTAGAAATTAATGCAAGTCACCCTCAAATGACATATTATTTGCTTTTTGCCGTTTTAATTTTAGGGATAATTTATGCAGTTGATGCTTTTAAAAAGAATAATATAGTTCCTTTTGCAAAGAGCATTTTAGTATTAATTGTTGCGGTTATTTTGGCTGTTGGTACAAATGCGACAAGTTTATTAGCAACCAAAGAATATGCAAAATATAGCACTAGAGGCAAAAGTGAATTAACTATTAATCCCGATAGAAGTAAAAAAGTAGCTTCTAACGGATTAAGTAAAGATTATATTACTCAGTATAGCTATGGTATTGCTGAAACTTTTAATTTATTTATTCCACGTTTTATGGGTGGAGGGAATAGTGAGAATTTAGGTTTTGATTCTCATATTTATACATTTCTAAAAGGAAAAGTTAATCCATCACAAGCAAAACAATTTACGCAAAATGCGCCAATGTATTGGGGTAAACAGCCAATTGTAGAAGCACCAGCTTATATTGGAGCTGTTCTAATATTTTTATTCGTTTTAGGTTTGTTTTTGGTAAAAGGAAAACTTAAAAAGTGGTTAGTTGGTGTGGTTATTTTTTCCATATTATTAAGCTGGGGTAAAAATTTGGACTTTTTAACGAACTTTTTTATAGATTATGTTCCTCTTTACAACAAGTTTAGAGCTGTATCTTCCATTCAAGTTTTAGCAGAATTAGCTATTCCTTTGTTAGCAATTTTAGGATTGAAAGAATTTTTCACTAAAGATATTACATCAGAAGTTAAATTAAAAGTATTAAAAAATAGTTTATTAATTGTTGGAGGTTTTGCATTGATTTTTACACTATTTGGAAGTAGTTTATTTGCTTTTGAAGGGTTAAATGATAGTGGATATGCTAATTTAATTCCAGGATTATTAGAAAGTATTATTGCCGATAGAAAAGCTATATTTTTTAGTGATAGTTTGCGAACTTTAATTCTAGTGATTTTATCAGCAAGTATTTTATTCTTCTTTTTAAAAGAAAAATTAAATAAAAACATCACGATAATTATTATTGGTGCACTTATTCTTTTTGATTTGGTTTCTGTGGATAAAAAATATGTAAATAATAACGATTTTTTATCTGCTCGAAAAATAAACCATCCTTTTGTAGCTTCGGTAATTGATAAAGAAATTTTAAAAGATACGAGCTATTATAGAGTGGCTAATTATGCTGGCAATTTAATGAATGATGGTAGTACATCCTATTTTCATAATTCTATAGGAGGTTACCATGCAGCAAAATTGGGTAAATATCAAGAACTATTTGATTATCAAATTGCTAAAAATAATATGCAAGTACTTAATATGCTAAATACTAAGTATTTTGTTTTTACAAATGATAACGGACAAGAAGTTTATCAGCCTAATAAAAAAGCAAATGGAAATGTTTGGTTTGTGAATAAAATAAAGTTTGTAACCAATGCTAATGATGAAATTACAGGGTTAGATAGTTTACAAACTAAAAAGGAAACTATTATAGATAAACGATTTGTAAAGGAAAATTTAGCAAATTATTATGCGCTAGATTCTACAGCAACTATAAAATTAGATTCTCATAAATTAAACGAATTAAACTATAAAAGTGAATCTAATTCCAAACAGTTTGCAGTATTTTCAGAAATATATTATAAAAATGGTTGGAATGTGTATTTAGATGGTAAGCTAGCTAATTATTATCGTGTAAATTATGTTTTACGTGGTATGGAAATTCCTAAAGGAAAACATACCATTATTTTTAAATTTGAACCTACTGTTATTAAAACAGGAACTACCATAAGGATAGTTTCGTTTGTATTGTTGATTTTAATTATAATAGGTTGGTATTTTGTAAGAAGGAAAAGATTAGTTTAAGCTAAATTCCGTTACGTTGATTAAGGAACTTGCTTTAAGTTTTCCTAATTATAATTAATTTTAAATTGATTTTAATGTTATATATTGTAAACACAATTTTAATTTCATAGATACTTGAAAAATAGCACAATACATTTAAAAAGGTATAAAAATACTATAGATTTTTTAAAATCGGTATTACCAGCACCTGCAACAATTTTAGATTTAGGGGTTAGAAATGAACTTAGCACATTAATGGAAGAAAATGGCTATAAAGTTATCAATACTAATGGAGAAGATTTAGATGATATTTATACTGCTGTAAATAATGTGGAAATTGATGCGGTTACTGCATTTGAAATATTTGAACATTTAATTGCTCCGTATAATATTTTAAAAGAAATAAAATGCAATAAGTTAATAACAACCATACCTTTAAAGCTTTGGTTTGCAAGTGCCTATAGAAGTAAAACAGATATGCGCGATAGGCATTATCATGAATTTGAAGATTGGCAGTTTGATTGGCTTTTAGAAAAATCGGGTTGGAATATTAAAAAAACTAAAAAATGGACTAGCCCAATTAACCAAGTTGGAATTAGACCAATATTAAGAAAATTTACACCTCGTTATTACGCCGTTTTTGCGGAAAAGAAATAGAAATGAGAATTGGAATGATTTTGGATAAAACTTTTCCACCCGATCCTCGTGTGGAAAATGAAGCTGTTTCTTTAGTAAAAAATGGATTTGAAGTTTATTTATTCAGTTTAAATTACGGAAACCGAAAAAAGGAAGAAGAAATTAATGGAATAAAAGTTAAACGATATGCCACTAATAAATTTATGTATAAATTATCAGCGCTAGTTTACACTTTTCCATTTTATAGCTTTATTATGGCTAAAAAAATAAAAAGATTTTTAGTTAATAATAATATTGAAGCAATTCACATACACGACATGCAAATTGCAGAAGCTGTATTCAAAGCAAATAAACGTTTAAAATTATCAACGATTTTAGATTTGCATGATAATATGCCAGAAGTAATTAAGTTTTATCCTCATCTTCAAAAATTTCCTGGTAAACAACTAATTTCTCCTAAAAAATGGAAAAGGAAAGAGGAAGTGTTTATTAAAAAAGCTACTAAAATTATTACCGTTTCTCAAGAGTTTATTGATGAAGTAATTAGTAGAACTAGAATTTCTAAAAACAAAATAACTTTAGTGCCAAATACGGTGCAAACAGAATTTTATAAAAAAGCTAAAATCAATAATGCTATTTTAAAAAAATATGAAAGTAATTTTGTGCTATTATATTTAGGCGATACCGCAATTAGAAGAGGATTATTAACTGCTATAAAGGCATTGCCAAAATTAATTAAAAAAATACCAAATATTAAATTGGTAATTGTTGGCAGTAATACTACGGATTATCAGTTATTTGAAATCGTAAATGATTTAAAATTAGATAGATACGTAGATTTTGAAGGGTGGCAGAATGTAGCATTATTTCCATCTTATATTAAAGCAAGTGCCATTTGCATTTCGCCACTTTATAGAAATATACAACACGATGTAGCTTATGCAAACAAATTATTTCAGTACATGAGTTTTGGAAAACCGTTGTTAGTTAGCAATGCTATTGCACAAAAAAAATTAATTGAAAAGGTAGATTCAGGGCTTGTACATATAGAAAAAGACCCAATTGATTTTGCAAATAAAGTTTTTACACTCTATAATGAGGAAAGTTTAAGGTTGAAATTAGGAACAAACGGAAAAATTTTTATTGAAAATGATTTTAACTGGGATAAAACTTCAGAAAAATTAATAGATTTATACAAAAATATTAAATAGTGAAACGTGCTTTAAT
>JGI24024J18818_10000028_pt1 | contig 34622 bp, 34 predicted proteins | sample Cruoilmetagenom2_FD_18818 | JGI IMG/M metagenome (IMG submission 18818) | reverse complement strand
AACACCCTACTCGATGATGGACTACTTTGCAGCCATGCATGATGATTATCTTGTCATTGTCGATGAATCTCATGTCTCCCTGCCTCAGTTCAGCGGTATGTATGCAGGAGACAGAAGCCGTAAAGAAGTACTTGTGGATCATGGATTCAGATTACCTTCTGCACTCGACAACAGACCACTGATGTTTGACGAGTACATCAACAAAGCCCCCCACTTTCTCTTTGTTTCTGCTACCCCTGCACCACTTGAACTTGAACTCTCTTCTGTGGTAGCTGAACAAGTTGTACGACCGACAGGGCTGCTTGACCCGCTCATTGAAGTGATAGACAGTACCTACCAGGTAGAGAACCTGCATGACAGAATGAAACCTGTCATAAAACGGGGAGAACGTATACTTGTCACCGTTTTGACAAAAAAAATGGCAGAGGAATTGACAACGTACTACAATGACTTAGGACTCAGAGCGCGTTATATGCACTCTGACCTGGATGCCATAGAACGTAACCAGGTCATACGCTCATTACGTTTAGGTGAGTTTGACATTTTAGTGGGGATCAACCTGCTTAGAGAGGGACTTGACCTTCCGGAAGTCTCTTTGGTTGCCATACTCGATGCAGATAAAGAAGGTTTTTTACGTTCCAGAACTTCACTCATACAAACATCCGGACGTGCGGCAAGAAATGTCAATGGGCAAGTACTGATGTATGCTAAAAGAATAACTGACTCTATGCAGTTCACCATTGATACTACGCATGAAAGACGTGAAAAACAACTGGCATACAACAAAAAGCACGGTATCACTCCTAAAACCACCATACGGGAACTTGATGCTAATCTCAAAGTGGAAGATGCAGGTGAACTCTATAACAAACGTTCCAAACTGGACAAAATGCCAAAGGCAGAGAGACAACAACTTGTCAAAGAACTCAAGGCTAAAATGCTTGCCGCGGCAAAAAATCTGGAGTTTGAAGAAGCCGCACGATTAAGAGATGAGATAGGCAAAATCAAAAAATTGTAGGTTTTTGCTATAATACGCGTAAAATATACATTATATAGGCAATTTTATGGCTTTAGACCTCTCCTCTTCGCAACTCTATTTTAACCGTGAACTCTCATGGCTGCAATTTAACTCACGTGTTCTGGCACAGGCACTGGATGAGAAGCTCCCTCCGCTTGAGCGTTTGAAATTCCTTGCTATCTACGGAACAAACCTTGATGAATTTTACATGATACGTGTGGCAGGACTCAAAGCACTTTTTAAAGCACGTGTTCAGCAAACCGGACCCGATAAACTGACGCCAAGCCAACAACTCCAAGAGATACATGGTTACCTCCACAAAGAGCATCAAGTGTTGGAGTCTTGTTATACTTCGATCATCTCTGAACTTCATACCCATGGCGTCAATGTCAAAAACTATGATGCCCTCAACAGTGAAGAACAGGTAGAGATAAAAGAGAAGTTCTTTAATGAGATCTATCCTGTGATCATCCCCATAGCTGTAGATGCTACACACCCTTTTCCCCACTTGAACAATCTTAGTTTTGGTTTGGCACTGACACTTGAAGATGACTCTAAACATATCAAACACGGACTCATACGTATACCAAGAATACTTCCCCGGTTTATACAGTTGGGACAAACTTTTATTCCCATAGAGTCTGTGGTTGAGCACTTTGCCTCAGAACTCTTTCCAGGTTTCTCTCCGCTGGCCTCTACCCCTTTCAGGGTAACCAGAAATGCAGATATAGAGATAGAAGAAGAGGAAGCCGATGACTTTTTGGAACTCCTTCAAGAGGGATTACGCTCCAGAAATAAAGGTTCACTCATCCGTCTTGAACTCATCGATGGTGCAGATGCTGACCTGATCCAGTTTTTACTCTCTCATCTGAACCTTGACGACAACGACATCTACTCTTACAAAAGTCTCTCTCTTAACCTGGGAAGTCTTTGGCAGATCGTAGGCGACAAAGCACTCTCTCATCTGGTGCTGCCTACTTTTAACCCTAAAACCCTTCCGCCGCTTGACTCTGAAAATATTTTTGAAGCCATAGAGAAACAAGATGTACTTCTTTACCATCCTTTTGATAGTTTTGAACCTGTTGTCAAGTTCATTAAGGAAGCAGCTGCAGATCCGGAGACCATTACTATACGTATGACACTCTACCGTGCAGGGCCTAATTCTCCTATCATTAAAGCACTTATTGATGCGGTACGTGATGGTAAACAGGTCATGGTACTTGTAGAGCTCAAAGCAAGATTTGACGAAGAAAACAACTTACGTTGGGCAAAAGCACTTGAAGATGCCGGTGCACATGTAGTGTATGGTATTCCTGGACTTAAAGTGCATGCTAAAATCACGCAGGTCATCAAACGACAGAACGGTAAACTTAAATCATATGTGCATCTGGCAACAGGGAACTATAACCCAAGCACATCGAAGATCTATACCGATATGTCCTATTTCACGACCAAAGAAGCTTTCAGTACAGATGCCACACACTTTTTCCATTTTTTGACTGGTTTTTCCACTCATACCAAATTAGATACCCTTTTTATGTCACCGACACAAATTAAACCAAAACTCATCAAACTCATCGAAAAAGAGTCCAAGTATGGTGCCAAGGGGCATATCATCCTCAAAGCCAACTCTTTAGTGGATATTGATATCATCAAAGCACTTTACCTTGCTTCAGGGAAAGGATGTAAGGTTGATCTTATCATCCGTGGAATCTGTTGTCTGAAACCGGGGATCAAAGGTATCTCTGAAAATATTAGAGTCTCTTCGGTCATAGGAAAATATCTCGAGCATGCACGTGTCTATTTTTTCAAGCATGACAAATTCAAATGTTATATCTCCTCTGCTGACTTGATGCCTCGTAATCTCATAAGACGCATAGAGCTTATGACACCTATTTTAGAAGAGACACTTGCTCAAAAAATAGAACAGATCCTGATGTTACAACTTGCAGACAATTCCCTGCGCTGGGAACTTCAGGAGGATGGAAATTACACCAAAGTGCCTTCTTTGGGGAAAAATGTGAACAACCATTGTGTTCTCGAAGAGTATGTCAACAAAATTCACAATAAATCAAAAAAAGAAACGCCGGATTACGTAAGCCGTTTGGCTACTCGTATCCTGAAGGAAAGTTAATGATCACAAAATTTAAAGAATGGACACCCAAACTCGGACCCAATGCCTGGGTTGCAGAAGGTTCTTCTGTCATAGGGCGTGTAAGCATGGGAGAAGACTCCGCTGTATGGTTTGGATGTGTCGTGCGTGGCGATGTCCATCACATCACTATAGGTGACAGAAGCAATATCCAGGACCTCAGTATGATACATGTCACTCACCACAAAAAAGCAGATATGTCTGATGGAAATCCTACAGTGATAGGCAATGATGTCACCGTAGGTCACCGTGTCATGTTGCATGGATGTACCATAGAAGATGCCTGTCTCATAGGGATGTCTGCCACGATACTTGACGGTGCTGTGATAGGTAAAGAGTCCATCGTAGGTGCCTCTGCCCTTGTGACAAAAAACAAAGTCTTCCCGCCAAGAAGCCTTATCATGGGAAGTCCTGCAAAAGCAGTACGAACACTTACAGATGAAGAAGTAGCAGAGCTCTATGCCTCAGCAGAACGTTATGTCAGTTTTAAAAATGAGTATCAGTAAATGAAGCAGATACTCTCAAAAAGTACACAGGATATTTTTTCTAAAGACGTCATTGTTTTTGTCTTTCAAATTGCAGCGGCTGCATTAGCTTTATCAGGTCTGTTTGTATGGTATTTTTGGGGAGGGCTCTCTTCTTTCATCGCTTCATACCTTTCATGGATACCATGGGAGTGGTTACAAACCTCTGGTGCAAAAGTCATGACATTTGGACTTGCGTATATGATCTTTATCATCGTTGTTGCACTGCTGACCTCTCTTTACAGTGAAAAATTGCTTATTAAACTTGCAAAAAAACATTACCCTGATGTCTCTGTCATAGGCACTGCGGATATTGGTACGTCCATCTTACTTACACTCAAAGCCAGTATGATCTTTTTGGTTTTATTTATACTTTTACTTGCGTTTGTTTTTATCCCTGTGATAGGACAGGTTGTTTTACTTTATCTCTGGTCGGTACTTTTAAGAGAACCCACTTTTTATGATGTGTCTGCCCTTTTTATCTCCGATAAAAAAGTCCTCAAAGAGAAAAGAAAGACAACAAGAGGTCTAGCGATGATAGCCTCACTGTTTAACTACATACCGGTAATGAATGCCTTTGCACCTGTATTCGCACAGATACTTTTTTTACATCATATTTTAGGAAAACAGGAATAATGTAACGTGGGTAAGAATACCCACGCTACGAATTATCTTTTTGCAAACGACGTTCTTTTTTACTAGACACAGAAAAACGCAAGAGTTCATCTGCTGTAGTCACATACTCAGGCAGTGTTTCCAAACTTTTTTCCATCACCTTGGCAGCACATACGGCATCAGAGAATGCACGATGGTGTGTTGCAGTCTCTATCTCCAGCAAATCTATAAGATAAGCTAACCCATACCGTTCACTTTCAAACGTACGTCTGGCCAGATCGATCGTACATAAAGTAGGATTACCTATATGGCCTAAGCCAAACCGGTCGAAAGAGGCGTTTAAAAAACCATGATCAAAACTGGCATTATGTGCTACAAAGATGGCATCACCCATAAAATGTCGCAACCGTGTAAGTGCTTCTTTCCTTGTAGGTGCACCTATAAGGTCTGTCGGCTCTATGCCTGTGATTTTAGTAATATATTCTGGTAAAAAAGCACACTCTACAAAAGTTTCAAAACGGTCTATGACTTCACCATTCTGTAACATCACGGCACCTATCTCTATGACTTGGGAAGTACCTGGTTTAGACCCATTGGTTTCTATGTCTATCACACAGTAACGCTGCTCTTCATGAGGGATAAAACAAGTCTCTAACCTGTACTGTTCATCATCAAGTTGTGAGATAGGATAACCTGATGCCTGAAGAAGGATGAAAATAATGTCCGCATCTTCCAGCAGTGTGGTATGTTTATTAACAATATGTTTGTATTGATCTTCATGAAGCACTCCGCCATTTTTGCGAAATGCTGTGGTTAGTTCTTCAAAGACTTTTTGCATTAGTTATAAATTGTTTCACTTTTTTAGGGTCTTTTTTACCCTTGATAGACTCTACACCGGAGCTTACATCTACACCGTAGAAACCAAGCTGTTTCACCTGGGAAACATTTTCAGGTGTTAGGCCTCCGGCCAAAATGATCTTTGAGCAGTCTATACCATTGAACCATTCAAGATTCAAACGTTTTCCTGTACCGCCATATGCTTCACTGAAAGCATCTACAAGACGATATCTCTCTTTGAACTTTGTGAGATCTTCAGGCCCTTTGGCGCGTACCACAGGTAAAGTTTGTAAGCCGATAGCATCCAGCGACTCTTCATCCACATCAAAATGTATCTGTGCGCGTGATATGTCAGAATATTTACAAACTGTATCTATGGTTTCTATACCTTCATTCACAAAAAGTCCGACTCTCTCTACAAAAGGAGGCAGTTTATCTATGATTCTTTTTGCTGCCGCAGGAGTGATATAACGTGGAGATTTACTATAAAACACAAACCCCAATGCATCTGCCCCACACTCTACTGCATGCAGAGCATCTTTTAAATTGGTGATCCCGCATATCTTCACTCTCATATATTTACCCCTTATTTTAATGCAGAAATGGCTTTTGCTATACCATCTGGATGTTTATACACAAACGAACCGGCTACCACTACATTTACACCTGCAGCTTCCAACTCTTTGACATTTTTATCATTCACTCCGCCGTCTACTTCTATGAGACATTTGGGGTTTCTTTTTTCAATAAGTGCTTTAAGACGTTGTGCTCTCTCTACAACAGAAGGAATAAATTTTTGTCCGCCAAAGCCCGGGTTTACAGACATAAGCAGTACCATATCCACATCTTCAAGTAAAAACTCTATGGCTTCGGGCGGCGTATGCGGGTTGAGCGTGATCGCCGGACGTATACCTAAGGCACGTATCTTCTGTACCAGTCTATGCGGATGTTTTTCTTCTTCTATGTGAAAGGAGATAAACTCTGGGTTTAAAGGGGCAAAGAGATCAACAAAAAATGAGTTATTTTCTACCATGAGATGAATATCCAAAGGTTTTGTCGCAGCTTTTGAAACCGCTTCAACCACCACAGGTCCTATAGTGAGGTTTGGTACAAAATGTCCATCCATGACATCCACATGCACAAGGTCACAACCACCTTCACAAATGGCTTCAACATCACGAGCCAAATGCCCAAAATCAGCCGAAAGTATACTTGGAGCTACTAACATAAAATTCCTAGTCTAATTATTTTGATTTATTATATCATAGGGTCTATAAGTGGTCGGTAAACCGACCCTACTCTGTGCATTTGTTTCGTAGGGTCGGTTCAGCGACCAAAAACATTAATCACCTTAAGCAATATTTATGTTCAAATTGTCTATAATCCCAAAAAATATTCATCGTTTTAAACTGTACTTTTGAAAAAGTAGAAAAAAACGATTCAATCAAAGGAAATATCATGGCAAGAAGATGTGACATTACGGGTAAAGGCCCATTAACAGGAAATAACGTTTCTCACGCAAACAACAAGACAAAAAGAAGACAACTTCCAAACTTGAGATCTGTAAAGATCACACTTGAAGATGGAACAACTAAAAGAGTTAGAGTTGCGGCTTCTACACTTAGAACAATGAAGAAAAAAGCAGCGCAAGCTGCATCAGCTGAGTAAGTCCCCACTTTTGGGACTCAGCTTTGAATACACTTCAAAAAGTTAAACGTTTCTTCGGATGGCGAAGCGCACCCAAACCACATATTACACTAAATGACGAATACTACGGACATTTAGCACCTTTTAGACTCCCCCTTATACTTACTGTACTTGTTATGCTTTTGGGCACAATAGGTTATATGATCATTGATGATTTTCCTCTTATGGATGCGATCTATCAAACCGGTATCACATTTACCACTGTAGGGTTTGGAGAAATACAACCCATTTCAGATATGGGACGTATCTTTACGATCTCTCTTATTATCTTTGGCTTTGTCGTCTTTTCTATTGCCGTAGGTATTATTGCAGAAGTCGTTAAAAAAGGTGAATTCCAAAAAACTGCCAAGGAGCGTAAAATGCTTTACGAAATTGCAAGACTTAAACACCATTTTGTTGTCTGTTATCATAATGAATTTACTATACAGGTAACCAAACAACTTCGTGCAAACCACATCCCTTTCGTGGTTGTTGACCCACGCGAAGATATGGAAGAAATAGCAAAAAAATACCATTACCCGTATTTTGTAACAGCAGAACCCCATACAGAAGAGGGTATCTTAAAGTCGCATCTCTCTTCAGCTAAAGGTGTCATCACTCTAGCAGATAATGTAGCAGATAACATTGCAACCATCGCTTCTGCCAGACTCTATGAAACCGAGATACACCGTGGCAGAAAATTTCTCATCATAGCCAATGCAAAAAGCAATGAAGATGATCAGAAACTTCTTAAACTGGGTGCGGACAAAGTGGTGACGGCAACAAAACTCATGGCACAACGCATCAATGCCATGGCAGCACGTCCGGACATGGAAAACCTTCTTCAGGAATTTCTTTACAAACAAGATACGCCAATTGATATGGAAGAGGCAAAAGTATCAAAAACATCCTGGCTCACACTTAAAAAAATAAAAGCGGCGCGTTTTAGAGATATTGCAAATGTGACCATTATCGGCATACGTCAAAAAGATAAGAAATTCATTCCTATGCCCGACGGGGATACCATCATCATGCCTGAATCCAGACTGTTGCTTATTGGTACGGGGGAAGGTATCGCTAAAGCTAAAAAGATCATCCGTAAAAAAGAGAAACCTGAAGAGTTGAAATATGTTTGATCTTATACCTCTTGAGAACGGTTTGGAAAATGTAAAAGGTTTTTTCTGTGGTGCAACAAATGTAGGTATGAGAACAAACCCTGCCAACTCCGGATTATCTGACGTAGATGGTGATGTGGCTTTCATACGATCTGAAATACCCTGTGATATTTCAGCAGTGTTTACTTCCAACACATTTCAAGCTGCACCCCTTAAACATTTTCAAAAGTTCCCTCAAGGTTTTCAAACAGACTTTGTACTCATCAATGCAAAAAATGCCAATGCAATGACAGGAGAAAAAGGTGTAGAGGATATCGAGACTATCATGTCAACACTCTCTTCCAAGATCGATGTACTGAACCCTGTCATGAGTTCTACGGGTGTCATAGGCTACCGTTTACCTATTGAAAAAATCACATCTGCATTTAATACTTTGGATTTTAACTCATCAAACTCACATCATGCTGCACGAGCCATCATGACTACTGACAGTTTCAAAAAAGAGCTGGCATTCAAAGTAAAACTTGAGAATGGTAATTCTTTCAACATCGCAGCTATCTGTAAAGGTGCAGGAATGATCGATCCTGCCATGGCTACGATGCTCTGTTTTGTCATCACTGATGCAGACATTCCCAAGTCTGATATGGATGAACTGCTCACTATAGCCACAGAGGGTTCATTTAACCGTATTTCTGTAGATGGCGATACTTCGACCAATGATACCGTGATGTTGCTCTCAAATAAGGAGAGTGGAAACTATGATAAGAGTGCCTTCCAGGAAGCCTTAAATAAGATAATGTTTGAACTGGCCATGCTCATACTCAAAGATGGTGAAGGGGCTACCAAACTTGTTGCCTTTGAAGTGAAGGGTGCGAAGAGTGAAGAAGAAGCGAAAAAAGCAAGTATGGCACTCAGTAATTCCCTGCTTGTTAAAACGGCACTCTTTGGGGAAGATCCAAACTGGGGACGTATCGCTTCAACCATCGGAGCATCAGGTATAGCATGTGATGATGAAACCCTTACCATTTACTACGATGACCTTCTTATCTACTCCAGTGAATTTAGAGAATTAGACAAAATACGTGAAAATAAAGCATATAAGATCATGAAACAAGAGCGCTTTAAAGTCACTTGCGACATCGGTTTAGGTGATGCCAGCTATATCTCTTATGGTTGTGATCTAAGTTATGAATATGTAAAAATAAATGCAGAATACCGAACGTAAAAAAATACATTTTTAACTCTCTACTAACCACAAAAAAGTTATAATAGAGAATATATTAATACTAGGAATCAAAATGTTACATGAATATAAAGAACAGATCCACGAATTAAAACTAAGCAATGCACACTTTGTTAAAGTTTTTGAAAAACACAATGAGCTTGACCAAAAAATAGAAGATGCAGAAGCAGACCGTGTTATTTTGACAGATGTGGAACTTGAAATACTTAAGAAAGAAAAACTTCTTTTAAAAGACGAAGCGTACAAAATGATCTTGGATTACAAAAAAGCTCAAGCATAATCTCAGCTTTTAACTCTATTATGGGCTTTTTGCCCATTGTTTAATCTACATTAATATTCTTGCCCTATAATATCTTTACTAACTTTATAGGATACCCATGAAATTACTATTACTTACACTACTCGCACTACTTACAACACTTACCCATGCTGTCGAACCTGGACATGAGGGACATGACCATGCAAAAGGTGCACATAACGAAAAATCACAAACACCTCAAGGTATCTATTACGGGAAAATTTTAGAGATCAAAGGTGCTATGGGATATAAATACCTTAAGATCGATGAAAACGGTACCCAATTATGGGTTGCCATAGCAAATGCCCCTGTTGCTGTAGGTGACAGGATCGGCTATGATAAAAAAACTGTGATGAAAAACTTTGAAAGCAAGACTCTGGGTCAAAAATTTGAAAAAGTGATCTTTGCTTCAGATGTCTATTTACCTCAAAAAGCCGAAAAGCCAAAAAGCATGAAAGAGATGCTTGGTCTAAATACTGCCAAAAAAGACCCGCATGCAGGAATGGGTAAAGGTTTATCTCCGGAAGAAGAGGAAGAACCAGGCAAACCTTTTGTAAAAAAAGATACCTATACTATCGAAGAGGTACATATGTGGAGAAAAAGTTTGGAGGGGCAGATCATCTCTCTTGAAGCCACTGTCTATAAAGTTTCTCACCAAATTATGAAACTGGACTGGGCGCATTTAGGCGATGGTACAGGCAATGAGAAAAAACTCACTGATGACCTGGTATTTACTGCTGCTTCTACCTCTATCAAAGCAGGAGACAAAGTCATCGCTACAGGTAAGGTCGTAGTCAATAAAGATTTTGGATTTGGATACTTTTATAAAGTCCTTATCCAAGATGCTACATTTCAAGTAAAGTAATATGGCAAAATTCAATACCGTAGAAAATATACCTGAAGCGCTATTAGCGACTTTAAACTCACTTGGATTTACAAGCATGAGTGAGATACAGGAAAAAGCCATTAACCCTATTTTGGAAGAACAGGACATCTTGGCACAGTCCAAAACAGGTTCCGGAAAAACCCTGGCCTTTGGACTTCCCTGTGTCATGCGTACCAATACGAACAACTATAAACCGCAAACCATCATTATCACACCTACGCGTGAACTGGCTGAGCAGATAGCTGTAGAGCTTAGAAAGATAGCCGCCTATAAACCCAATCTCAAAATACTCACACTCTATGGTGGCGTACCTCTTCGCGCACAGGCAGAATCCTTGGCTAAAGGTGCACATATACTCATAGGGACCCCAGGACGCATACAAGACCATCTCGCCAAAGAGACGTTGACACTTGAAAGTATCAAAACACTTGTACTTGATGAAGCAGATCGTATGCTGGATATGGGTTTCTATGATGAGATCGTCAAGATAGGTTCCAATATGCCACGCGCCAAACAAACCCTGCTCTTCTCAGCTACTTTTCCTGAAAAGATAGAAAAGCTTGCCAAAGCCCTGCTCAAACAACCTCTTTCGATCAAGGTTGATACTATTTTGGAAAGTGCTAAAATAGATGAGATCGTTTATGAAACATCTGATAAATTCAGAACACTCACCGCACTCATACAATCTTACAAACCAGAATCACTTCTTGTGTTTTGTAATACCAAAGCAGAAGTCATCTCTCTTACGGACACACTACATCAGCGGGGACACTCTGTGATAGACATACACGGTGACCTTGAACAAAAAGAACGTAATGAATCTGTCATTGCTTTTTCCAATGGTTCCAAGCGTATCTTGGTTGCAACAGACGTTGCTTCAAGGGGCCTGGATATCAAAGATATTGAACTTGTCATTAATTACGACCTGCCCTTTGACCAGGAAGTCTACACCCACCGTATAGGACGTACCGGTCGTGCAGATGCCACCGGGACAGCCATCTCCCTTTATACTGAAAGAGACAGTGAAAAATGTGCCTACATCATCTCTGCTGCACGTACAGGACACATGAAAGATCTGCGTGTAGATGCTACGTTTAAAATGGTATCTGAGTATGATACTCTCTGTCTCAATGGCGGTAAAAAAACCAAACTGCGTGCAGGTGATATACTGGGAACCTTCTGTAAGGAGATAGGCATTGATCCTAAAATGATCGGGAAGATAAACATCACAGATACAAAGTCTTATGTTGCACTGCATCATACGGTGATAGATAAGGTATTTAAAGCATTAAAGAAGACTACGATCAAGAAGAAGAAGTATATAAGCTGGATATTGTAAGATTTATACCCTTCACGGGAACAAATCTAATCTTCCAATATCTCTTTTCTTCTTTTGTTTCTCACAATATAAAAAATGGTGATAAGTATCACACATAATAATGCTATCAGTGTTGCAGATTGTAGATACTCAGAGATGAGTTCTTCATTTGAACCCAGTAAATACCCCAGTGCCACCAAAACTATTACCCAAATGCCTGCACCAAGTGCTGAATAAAAAGAGAAAGTCCATAGATTCATACGCGCAAGTCCTGCAGGAAGTGAAATAAGTTGGCGTATACCGGGGATAAGTCTTCCATTAAAAGTAGAGAGTTCTCCGTGTTTAATGAAAAAAGCTTCCAGTTTATCTAGTGTTTCTTCTTTAATGAAGAAGTATTTTCCGTAGCGTAAGATAAATGCTCTTCCAAAATGCATGGCTAAATAGTAGTTAAAAAGTGCTCCTGCCACAGAACCAAAAATACCTACCAGTATCACAAGGTAAACATTCATTTCACCCTGATAAGCCAAGTAGCCTGCCGGTATCATAATAATTTCACTGGGGAAGGGGAAAAAAGTGCTCTCAAGGAACATAAGAAGAAAAATACCCCAGTAGCCCATGTCTCCTATGTACGAGACTATGGTTGCAGCTATATCATGTATCATAAAGTGGTCTAAGCTTATTCGCTATAAGCGCCAACAGCGGTGAGTCTTTTATAACGTTGATCAAGTAACTCATCTACAGAAAGTTCTCTAAGTTCTTTCAGACTATCTAAGTAATACCGTTTTAACACTTCTGCCGCCGTTTGTTTATCACGGTGTGCCCCGATAAGAGGTTCGTCCAGAACATCATCCACAAGACCGTGTGATAACAGATCATCCGGTGTGATCTTAAGTGCTTTTGTTGCTGCTTCAACTTTTGTAGGGTCATTCCATAAAATAGCTGAACATCCTTCCGGTGAGATCACTGAAAATACAGAATAACGCATCATAGCAAGCTTATCAGCCACACCAATGGCAAGTGCCCCACCAGAACCACCTTCACCGATAACAACAGAAATAAGCGGTACTTTCACAGCAGCAAATTCAAAAAGATTTTTAGCGATCGCCTCACTCTGTCCTCTCTCTTCAGCTCCAAGACCAGGGTATGCACCCGGAGTGTCTATGAGCATCAGTACAGGAATGTCAAACTTTTCTGCCATTTTGACTGCACGCAGTGCTTTTCTATAGCCTTCAGGGTTTGGCATACCAAAATTTCTTTTGATCTTATTTTTGACTCCACGCCCTTTTTGTTCACCAATGATCATCGTCTTTTTACCATTGATCCAACCGATATAACATAAAATAGCAGGATCGTCTCTAAATGCACGGTCCCCGTGAATCTCATACGCATCATCCATTAAAAGTTTGATGTAATCCAAAGCATATGGTCTGTCCGGGTGACGTGCAAGTTGAAGCTTTTGAAAGTCAGAAAGAGAGCCAAAAGTCTTTTGTACTTCTTTTTCCAATTCATTTTGATACTTATTAACCGCTTCCAAATTTGCAATGGCATGTGCAGATACGATCTCTTCTTGTATCTTTTCAATTTTGCTCTCAAAATCTAAATAAGTTGCCATATATTAATCCTTATATTTTCTTAAAGATAACTACGCCATTAGTACCACCAAAACCAAATGAATTAGACATAGTAATATTGATATCTGCTTTTCTAGCTCCAGTTGTAATGTAATCCAGATCACAGTTCTCATCGGGTGTTGTATAGTTGATCGTAGGAGGAAGTACACCATCTCTCATAGCCATAAGACACACTACTGCTTCTATGGCGCCTGCTGCACCAAGACAGTGTCCTAGCTGACCTTTAATAGAAGAGACAGGAGGACAGTTCTCTTTGCTGCCAAAGAGTTCTTTAAGTGCTGCTGTTTCATTTTTATCATTTACAGGTGTAGATGTACCATGTGCATTGACATAGTCCACTTTTGGCTCACCTGCCATTTTATAGGCACCCTTCATCGCACGGAGAGGCCCATCCATAGTTGGTGTGGTAATGTGATTTGCATCACCACTCTCACCAAACCCGATAAGCTCACCATAAATTGTTGCACCACGTGCAACAGCATCATCATAACTCTCCAGGATCAATGCCCCGGCACCCTCACCCATCACAAATCCGTCACGGTCTGCATCAAATGGTCTTGAAGAAGTTTGAGGATCATCATTTCTGGTCGAAAGTGCTTTCATGGCAGCAAATCCACCGATACCTACAGGACAGATCGCTGATTCCGCACCAATGACCAACATTTTATCTGCTGTTCCTACTATAATGGATTTTGCAGCCTCTCCGATAGCATGTGTACCGGCTGCACAAGCAGTGACTGATGAAAGATTAGGTCCTTTAAGTCCTTGGTAGATAGAGATAAATCCACCAAGCATATTGACTAAAGAAGAAGGGATGAAGAAGGGAGAAATTCTTCTTGGCCCTCTTGTTGCACAGACCACTGAATTTTTTTCAATGTTTGGTAATCCGCCTATCCCTGATGCAGAAGCGACACCAAATCTGTCCTTATCTACATCTTCAGGAAGGTTTGCATCTTCCATCGCTTCCGCAGCAGCTTTAAGTCCAAGCTGTATAAATCTATCTGCTTTCTTTGCCTCTTTTGCATCCAATACGGTCGAAGGATCAAAATTTTTGATCTCACCAGCAATCCGCACAGAGTGCTTTTCTGTATCAAATAATTCTATTTGGGTAATACCACATTTCCCCTCAAGTATTGCAGAAAATGCGCTTTCTTTTTCTAGTCCTAGAGCATTTATCATCCCTAAACCTGTCACTACAACTCTTTTCACTGGCTCTCCTAGCTATATAAAATATATATGAATATTTAAAAAATACTCATATATATTTTATGAAATTCCCCGGAGGGAACTCAACTTACACGTTTTCGATAAATTTGATCGCGTCAGATACAGTTGCAATAGCTTCTGCTTGGTCATCAGGAATTTCGATATCGAATTTCTCTTCAAGTGCCATTACCAACTCAACAACATCAAGACTATCAGCTCCAAGATCCTCTACGAATTTAGACTCTTCTTTAACCTCATCTGGGCTCACGTTTAGTTGTTCTACAACTACTTCTTTTACATCATCAAATAATGCCATTGACTACTCCTTAAGTTTGTTAAAAATACGTCTAAGTATAGCAAAAAAAGCATAAAAAACTTATATTAACAGTGAAATCTATGTTTGGGTTTAAAAAAATAGTGTGTTTGTGTAAAAAAGAAGTAATAAAGTGTCTATAGAAACACTCCTACCGCTAAAGGCAGAAGCGAAAATACTATAACATCATTAAAATTTATATGTAAGACTTGTGTAAACATAACGTCCCGGTTCATTCATTAACATCACTTCATTATTATCGATAGTAGGAAGTAAGATCAAGTCATTATAAGTATTTGACACTGCATACGTTCTATCAAATACATTATCCACACCAATAGCAAGTTCAAATGCACCCCAGCGTTTACTACCTTTAAGATTTAAAATACCGTAAGCATCCAACTCTTGCTCACCGTTCTCTTCATCAAAGTTAGTCCAGGCATCTGAAGCGATCAACTCTGCTTTAAAGGCTAAAGTTTCATCATAGTCATAGTTTACTGCTGCATTAAACTTAAATGGAGGAATTTCAGGCATATCTGTTCCAGTTTGGCCTTCTAAAGGATCATCTTTTTCACCTCTTTGGTATGCCATACCATAATCAAAATAGAGTTCTGCTGTTGCTACATATGTACCGCTTAGTTCAAAACCGTAAATCGTTGCATCTACATTTTCATATTTATTTTGTATGTTGGATGAATTATAAGCTATGAAATTATCGAGCTTTGAATAAAAGACTTTAGCTTTCACTGTTGCATTCTCAAAGTTCTTTTCAACGCCAAGATCCACTTCATAGTTGATCGTTGCATCCAAATCAGGTGTCCCAATGGAAGGAGCGAACATTGTTCCATTAGGAAGTAGTTTGGGAGCTCCTATCCAATAAAGTTCTTTCGCATCAGGCACTCTCGATGATTTTCCTGCACCGGCAAAAACCTTCGTATCGTTATCCATAGTGTATGTACCAAAGATATATCCGTTCAATTCATTATAATCATTGTCCTGTTGCTTTGGATTTTCAGAAGTGATCGTTGTATCATCATATCTTAAACCCATGTCAAGCACAAGCTTATCCATTGTCATTTTGTCTTTTAAGAAAAATGCAACATTTTCAGTATCTACATCCCAAATACTGTGAAAAAACTTTGGAGGAAGAGGGATATCATTTTTATAATATCCACCATCCCAGTTACGTAAACTATAGTCAACTCCTGCAGTAATTGTATGATTATCAACATCAAAACTGTTTTTAATGTTTGCACCCTGCATTTTTGTTGTCAATGCATGTGTCATATAATCTTTAGCACCCATTACTCTATATTTAGTTGACATTGGGTGTTCAACTTCTGATTGATAGAGTTGTACCTCAAGTTCTTTAGAGTACTTTCCAAGGTCTTTAGCAATATACTCCAGATTGAAAATATCTGAATCATCATACAGTGCATCCATCTTTGAAGACGGATACAAGACATCATCACTTCTGTTAGCCGTATAGCTGAGTCTTAACTCTTGATTATCTGTAATATTCCAAAAAAGTTTTGCCAATACAGTTTTTTTACTATACGCATCCATATTTTGATATCGTGGCTGGTATTGTGTCGTGGCAGGGACAGCACCATTAGCTATCTCTCTATCTATTTGACCTACAAAATCATTACCGTCACCATCTTTATACTGTTCACTAGTTTCTGTTGAAGCAGAAAGTAAAAACCTTACATTTTCTGCAATTGCCCCAGAGGCAGACAATGCAGCTTTTTTATATCCCCAAGATCCAAAACCAATATTTATATCACCTTCAAACTCATCAGTTGGTTGAATAGTATGAATTTTTACATCTGCACTCAAGACACCAAAATCTTCTACATTATAAGGACCTTCATGAATTTCAATATAATCAATATTGTTTGTTAATACATGAGAGACAGGAGGATCCATTCTATTTGGACATGCCCCACATACTTTTGCACCATCTATGGTTACATTAATATTGTCTTTTTTCTGCCCTCTTACGATAACATCATTGGCAATCCCAGATCTTCTCACCATTGATACAGAAGGTGATTGCTTAAAAAGTGCTTCCCCTAAATCGGCAGACTTGATATCCTCGCCACGCACATCTTTAATCACTTCCGTATCCACTTGTGTCTCTACATCTATCGTTTCCATCTCTACTTCGGCAGCTTGTATCCATAAGGTACATGCCAAAGAGAGGTAAATCGCCTTTTTTATCATATTACTCTCCTAAAATAATTTGCATTATTCTAGAATATTAGTGTTAATTATGTGTTAAATTTCGGATACTTTATCTAATTTGATAGCGCAGGGTAAGATTGATATTTTTAGGTAAAGAGATAGGTGCATTTTTTGCATTGACTGGAAAAGCGCTTTTAACTGCATTTCGCGCTGAATTATGAAATACTTTGGGTCCACTCAGAGAGATATTCCCTACTTTTCCAGAGCGCAAGATGGTGAATTTCACCTTTACACTGCCTTGCATTCTTCTTTTTTTTGCAATTCTGGGGTAAGATTTATGCTTATTGATCTTCGCTCTTATATTGGCGAGGAATTGGTTTTTTTCTGCCTTACTGCTTTTTGATTGACGTGAATAGACACTTTTTTTGACTCTCTTTTTTTTGACTTTCTTTTTCTGTACTGTTTTCTTTTTGGTTTTTTTCTTTTTAATTTCTTTTTTTATTTCGGGTTTCTTTTTTACCTTTTTCACCACAGGTTTGGGGGTTACCTTTGGTACTATTGGTTCAGGAATGATCTCTTCTATAATTTCAGGTTCTTCTTCCGGTATGGGTTCTTTGATGATCTCGGGTTCAATAACAGGTTCTTCTTCCTCCACCAGTTCTTCTTTCGGGGGAGTCACTTCAGGTACAAAAGTAGACAAACACATTTGAATGGTTTTTTCTTCTGATTTTTTTGCTGCGACAAGCGTCTGCTGTTCTAAATATAAAAAGAGTCCTGCGATAGATACATAGATAAGTGTGGTGCTAAAATAAGAGATAAAATGACGATTTTTCAGCATGAAGATCTTTTTTGGGGTGTATTATGACGGAAAAAAGTTAAGTCTATGTTAAAAAGAACAAAAGAACTTTACATTGAAAATGGGTAGTAATCAATGTAAAGCAACTTCCGAGCTTAAGTTATTTCGACAGTTGAAGTATGACAGAGCAGTGTTAATTCAGTGTTAAGCCAAATTAATACTCATCTATTGGTTGTTACTCTTTGGATAATCATCTGTAGTAGGACATTCAGTACCACCAAGAATGTCAAGTGCAGTTGGACAGCATCCTTCTTGAAGTGCCCCGTCAAATGCCCAATAATGGTTATAGCTACCTGCACGTAAGATTTTAAATACTTCAATAATATCTGCTGCATCTTCAGCTTCTGCCAGTGCGATATCATGATCCAAATCCATGATATCAATGACTTCAATCATGCATCCTACTTTAAGTGCTTCTGCTTCATCTGTTGCCATAGCTATTAAATCATCATAAAGACCTTGAATTGCCGAAACGTCATATACTCCCGGTACCATATCTTCTATCGCGGTATTCATATAGCCCAATGCCGGTAGATCAACATTGGTAAAATTCACATCATCACTGAGTTTATATTTTTGTATAAGCTCTTGGACTAAAGTAATGTGTTGATATTCTCCGTTAGTGGCAATATTTGTGAATGTTTTTTTACCATATTTATCATATAAAGCATTATACACATCATAAGCTAGTCTCTCTTCATTCCCCATATAAGAAAGTGTATTGATTAGCTCTTGAGATATTTTTGAAACAGGCCCATCGATAATTTCTTGTATATCAGGGCTTATTGTTTCGGTTTCTAAAGTAACTGTTTCCTCTACTGACCCATCTATAGGATCTCCTAGATCCATTGATACATCATTCACAGGGGAAGAACTTTCTCCTCCACAACCTGTCATTACAAAAACTATACCTATTACCAATAAACTTTTTAGTATATTATTTTTCATCAATTCATCACTCCTCTATATTATATTCTAATACTATAACATGGTAGTATGAAGTGAATGTGAATTAGTTTGCCCTGACGTTTTTTTCTTTGACAGTCCAGATAAATACAATAGGAATAAACACCAATGTCATAAATGTCCCTACTATCAACCCACCAATGGCTACTGCACCCAATGGTGCCAGTCTTTCCAGTCCTATGGCAGCACCTTGTGCTACAGGAAGCATACCTACTGAAACTGCAAGGGCTGTCATAAGCACAGGTCGTGTACGGATCTTAATGGACTCCAGCATGGCATCTTTTTTATTCATCCCTGCCTGTATCTGCTCCAGTGCAAAGTGGATAAGCAAAATGGCATTGTTCACAATGACTCCTGAGAGCAACATGAAACCCATCATCGCCGGCATAGAGACATGATACCCCACAGCCAGCATCGTCCATGATGCACCTATGATCGTCAATGGAATAGAAAAAAGTATCATTAATGCTATCTTTACATTGGCAAACATCACAATGAGGGTAAAAAAGATAAGTATCACTGCTATACTGATAGCCCCTAACATACGTTCCGCTGCAGCTTTGAACTGTTTGACATCACCTATCTGCTCAAGTTCTACTCCCGGAGGAAGTTTTGCCTCTTCAAGCTGTGCTTCAAAGTTCGCCATAATATGCGAAATGGCACTTTTTTCTCTATTACCATAAACTTCAAGCGTATATTCCAACCCTTCTCTGGTGATAGAACTAGGCTCTTTCGTGAAATCTAAAGTAGCTATTTTATTTAGGGGGATCTTACCTGTTGGTGTATCGATAAGCATACTTAGGATCGTATCAAAATCATCTATCTGTTTTTTAGGTAACCATACCCTTACAGTGTAGTCCATACTGTTATCTTTAGCGAAAGTAGCCACAGGTGCCCCTCTCAGGGAAAGCTGCATTTGTGCCGTAATATCTGAACGTTTAAGTCCATAACGCATTGCTTCAGCTTCGTCTATATTGAGATTGTAGACCACTTTATCCATATCCCAGGAGATAGAAGTTGACACAACACCTTGGGTTTTTTGTAAAGCTTTTTCCACCTCAACTCCTGCAGCTTGCAGAGAATTAAGATCCGAAGAACTCAATTTTGCATCCACACTTGCACGAATACTCGACATAGCAGTAGACCCCGCAGGCGCAATATCCAAATATTTCACATGAGGTATCTGAGCTATCTCTTTTCGCAATGCTCTTGATATCTGCCAAATATCTGCCTCTCTTTGGTATCTGTCTACATACGTGGCCACAATGAAAAGATGGTCTATCCCAGACCCCGATCCTATACTCAATACACCCGCTTCAGAACCGATACTCCCCGAAATACGTAAGATCTCACCTTGCTTTTCAATGATCGTATTGATCTCTTTCATCATAGCTTCACTCTTCTCTATAGGAAGGTTTGCATCTGTGGTGATCTTAATATTTACGCCTCCTGTATCCATCGGTGGCATCAGTTCTTGACCTACCACAGGCATAACGATCTTGGCTGAAATAATAAACAGTACGATTAGAATAGCAATGGAAGCAAAACCTAAGCCTTTGGAAGAAGTGATCGTTTTTACGATAGAAGCAAAGAGTCCCTGAACCATATCATTGGCACGACCAATGACTGTATGAAAAGCATTCTCAATTTTAAGCAATAAGGGCGTTTGAAGTGACAGAATATACAAGGAAAGCAAAGGCACTGCAATAATAGAGATGACATACGAAGCTACCAGAGCCAATAACAGCGTACTCACTAGCGGGGCAAAGATGGTTTGAGGATATCCGCCTACAAAAAGCATCGGTGAGAGCGCGATCATGGTTGTTACTGTACCGGAGAAATCTGCAAACATGATCTCTTTGGTCCCATCAAAAACTGCCGTATGTATCTCTTTGCCTAACTCCCTGTAATGCCTCTCGATATTCTCCATCACCACAACGGTATCGTCCAACAACAGCCCCAGGGCTAAGATGATCGCGGTAAGAGTGATCACATTAAAGTCTATTCCTACCAACCACATCAACGCGATCGTTGAGGAATAGACCAAAGGGATCGTTACAAGTACTACCAGTATCTGACGGAAACTTGCCAAAAAGAGAAAAACAACGATCGTTGACATGATAATAGCATCACGAAGAGATTCAAACATATTGGTCGTACTCTGAACGATCGTCTCTTTTTGGGTATCACTTACTTCGAAGTTAATATTCGGGTATTGTGTTTTAAAATCATCAATCACCTGCTCTGCTTTATCTATGGTTTGGATCACATCTGCAGAGAGTGAACGCTGTATAGACAAGGCGATCGCTGCTTTACCGTTTCCATAATATGCAGCAGAATTTTCATAATGTCCAAAATAAATTTCTGCTACATCAGAGAGTTTCACATCCGCTGTAAGCATCAAGGCTTTAAGTCTGTCTACTTTCTCTCTCTTGCCTTGTGATTTGAGCAAATAACGATGCTCTTGATTACTGACAAAGCCTACTGCATATTCATTGTCATTTTTTTGCACTGTGGCGATAAGTTCACCCAAAGAGAGATGATAACTGTCCAGTTTCTTTTTATCGACAATAATCTGTAACTCTTTTTCATACCCACCAAAAATATCAACATTGGCAACCCCTTTGGTTTTTAACAACGTGTGCTTGATCTCAGAGCTGGCAAGATCACGAATATCTTCCAGAGTAAGTGCCGTATCACCTTTAGGAGACATTGCTATGACAAGCACAGGTGCAGTTGCTTCTGTAATTTTGATGATCTGTGGTTCTTTAATATCTTTTGGGAGTTTTGCCCGAATTTTAGAAAGTGCATTCGTCACATCATTGACTGCAGTATCGATATTTTTACTATACTCAAACTCCGCCCGAATGACAGTCACTTCATCGATCGTATTAGAATAGGCACGGCGTATCTCATCCAGGGCATAAAGTTCTTCTTCCACAGGTACAGCAATGTTGCTTGCCATCGTCTTGGCTGATGCCCCGGGCTGAACAATGACCAGTGCTACTTCAGGGTAATTTGAGTTAGGGAAAAGGTTTCGCTGCATCTTGTTGTAACCCGTAATACCGGTTAAAACGAACAGTGCCAGAAAAGCGAGGATAATATGAGGTTTTCTAAGAATCTTCTCAACCCAGGAGCTGGACCCTTTACTCATTTTTCGCTCCGAAGATATGTACTTTCTCATATGCAGGCAATTGTGCCAACTTCACTTCACTGGCTCTTGCTACTGCTGTAGCCGGGCAAGGAGATATGAGCAGACGATTCTCCTCCTGCATCTCCACGTTTATCTTTAAAGGTTTGAATTTACCTTCTGCATATGTCATGACAAAAGTGCCCTCTTTTTTATGCAACACAGTGTCACCTGGAACAATACACCCCTCAGCTTCTTTCGTCAGAACTTCAATGTTCATACTGCTTCCTACAGGAAGGTCAAGCATCTCACTAAGCTTAACCTCTGCATTCACCAAACCATTTTGAGAGATCGTATAAATAGATTTAATACTCCCTATCTTTTTATCTTTTGAAAAAACCAATTGGTCTTTTTGTATAGCGATATTATGAGGAGCATAAGAAAAGAGTAGTTTCTTCACTCCGTTACTCATAGTGAGTATGGGATTACCTGATGCCGCCAAATCACCTTCATGAAGGAGTATGGCATCTATCTCTCCATCAAAAGGAGCTACGATCTTAAGATAAGAGAGTTGATGTGTAAGTTGTTCTATTTTCTGCACACTGTTTTGGGTAACGGCCTCTTTCGCTTTCATTGTGACTTGTGAAATATCTAATTGTTCTTTTGCCAATCCTCCTACTTCAAAGAGTTTCACATTACGTCTATAAATACTTTTTGACAATGCCAGATCATTGCGCTGTGCTAGGAGCGTAGCCTGAAGTGCCTGAATATTGGACTGTAACTCTGTCTCATCTATCTGTACAAGTACCTCACCTTTTTTCACCTTTTGAGACTCTTCTACAGATACATGCTCCACATAGCCTGCCAGTTTGGTAGAGAGCTTGATACTTTTATCTGAACCCACTTGTGCCAAATAAGACTCTTTATGTTGCATCTTTCCCTGTGTTGCTTCGGCCACAGATACACTGATCGATCCGGCAGCAGGTAGTGTTTCATTGGCTATTTCAGCTTTTCTACTCTCCAAAAGTCCTTTACCTTTAATGATAAGTACCGCAACAGCGATAATTCCAATAATCTTGATCATTTTCTTTTTTGTCACTATTTAATCCCTCTTTCCAATAAATAATCCATATAAAACTTCCCTTTTTGATAGTTATATTTACTCTCTATCAATTTTGCAGATGCCAAATGTGTTTGACTCTTGGCATAAAGAAGATCATTGATAGTAGAAACACCATTGTGATAACGGACTTTTTCGATCTTTTCACTTTTTTGGGCCAAACTCAGCTGTTTACGGTTACTTTGGTAATTTGCATACTCCTGCTTGATCTTTTCAGTTGCTTCGATCAAAGATTTCTTAAGATCCAACAGTGTCTGTTCTTTAGTATATCCTGCCTGCATATGTGCGATCTTTGCCTTTTGTGTCGTCGCATCACGTTTTCCAAAATCATAAAGGGTCCATGTAGCATTCAACCCGACTTGCCAATTCTTTTCATTTGCAAAGTCTCCACTATTGAGATTTGTTGAATCATTCACTCCGTAGTTGTACCCGTAATAACTATTAAGAGAGACTTGAGGAAGTTTACCCGATTCACTCTTCTCTATCCCCTTGCCTGCTTTTTTAAGATTAAGGTCCGCAATAATCACTTTATCCAGTGAAGAAGTCGTTCTTAGCAATCTGCTAATGGAGTAATTTGGTTTTTTGACAGACACTTTAATAGATTTTAACGTTCCTATATGATCCATTCCTATCAAAGAGCCTAGAGTGGCTTTAGTTATGGCAATATTCCCTTTGATCACTTCAAGATAGGAGATATTTCCATACAGATCATTTTCTGCTTTAAGAAGATCCAGTTGGGCTTTTTTACCGAATTCCACTTCATTTTTAATAGTATTTTTAAGTTTTCTTAACGCTTCAACATGCTGTTTTTGTGCCTTTGTCATATCTTTAAGTGCCAGAATGGAGAGATAAAGAGAAGCCACATTATAAGCAAGCTGTTCTTTGGTCAATGAAAGTTTACTCTGCGAAAGTTTGATGGCCATCGAATCCATTTCGATCTGTCTCGTCTGTGCAAATCCGGTGAAAAGCGGAACAGAATAAAATATACCTGTACCGAACAGATCCTTCGTCGTAGCAACATTTGCCGCAGACACAGGATTCTTCATCACCGCAGGCGTAAGCGGGATCAGTGTTCTAGGTAGGTTGTAACGCGTATAATTCGCTACAAGATCGATACTTCCCAGCTGCTCAGACTGGCTCTCTGTATGCTTTACTTTTGTCAGGTCTGACTCTGCCTGACTCTGCTTTACCACAGTACTGTGTTTTATCGCATAGTCAATGAGCCCATCTAAGGTACTGCTAAACAAAGGTACCGTAAATAAAATAAAATACAAAATTCGTGACATGCGTACTCCTAAATTAAAATATAGGATACCCAGATGTTATGAACGTAAAGTGAATTATTGAGGTAAAACCAACTTTTTCTTCACATCAAACATCTCTATGAACGTACGGATGTTTTTTTCTAACGTTGCATCATCCAGATCCTGTGTTTCTTTCATAGGGAATTTTGAAAAGAAGGGAGGGGGCATAATGGAGTTCTCTTTTTTCGGATCTTTCAAGTACTTCAGTATCGCTTTATACATTGTCTCTTTCGTACTGTATTTCATAAGATAACGGCGATAGATCAAGGTATTGGGAATTTGATCTTGTGTATGGCAAAGCAGGCAATTGTTCTGTAACTGCTGTGTGGAAGAGCTAGACTCTCCAGCATAAAGACCTGAATACAATACGCTACAGAAAAAAATTATTTTTCCCATCTTACCACGACCTCCGTTCCTTTTCCTACTTTGGAATGGATATCCAAAGTAAATCCATAACTCTCCACAACCTGATTGACGATATCAAGCCCTATACCAAAACCGCCTTCACTTTTATTGGCGCGTTTAAAACGACACACGATCGTATCCAAATCTTTTTTCTGTATCCCTACGCCTGTATCAGAGACAGATAAAGATTCTTTAGTGAGACTGAGCTTTAAAAGTCCTTTTTGTTTATTATACTTAATTGCATTGGTAAGGAGATTATCCACAAGACGTGTCAGATCATTTCTATCTATCTCCAAAGTGACATTTTCATCTATAGTCACTTCAATTTTCAATCTTTTATGTTCTGCCATCACTGTAAAATAGAGCATTCTCTCTTTGATAAACTCAGAAATATTAATGGTCTCGATACGACGGTAATACTCATGATTTAGATTTAAGTACGTCAAGTCATCATAGATACGACTTAAGGTCTTCGAAGCGATCTCAATACGCTGTAATTCATTATTTTTCGTACACTTACCTAAAGTTTCCAGCATCTCTATGTTGGTTAAAATGGTAGAGATGGGAGTATTGAGTTCATGGGTTGTATCTTGGATAAAACTGTTCATTCTTTCCATAGATTCCCGCATAGGTGCCACAAAAAGTCTTCCCAGGAACACGCCTAAAAGTGTAAAGAAGAGCCCTGCTCCAAAAAGAAACCAGGCGATNCTTTTTTGCAGTTCCNCTATGGGTTTTTGATCTAACTCTTTATGCACCACTAAAAAGGCAGCACCAAGATAATAGGGGTCCACNGGAGAGAGATAATAGAGTCTCTTCTCTTTGGCCATATACACTTTTTTATCTAAAAGCGGAGCGGGTTTACCTGTGCCGAAAATATACTGCTTGTCCAGATCGTAAATAGCGGACTGAATAAAAGGATGTACAGGATATACAAGTGGGGACGCATAGGTTTTATGCAATGTTCTCAACTGTGTGACTATCTTGGCTGCCTCAAACTTCAAGGCATCTCTTTGCTGATCGAGAAGATGATGTTTTTGTGAAGTGTAAAATATCCAGGAAGCAATGGAGAAAAGCAAAAAGGTAGACCCCAGATAGATCAGTAAAAAACGAATTAAACTTTTTTTCTCACTCTTTAACAAATCTGTATCCTACATTTTTAATGGTTTCTATATTGTCTTTACCTAAAAAAGTACGTGCTGTTTTTACATATGAACGCAAAGATCCGGCACTGGGTTCTTCGTCATACTCCCATAAGTGTTCAAATATTTTATCATAAGTGAGCAGTTCGTTGGGATATTCTAAAAAAAGGGAAAGCAGTTTTGCCTCTTTTGTCTTCAGAGGTACTCTTTGATTATCTTGGGTTAAAAGATTTTCCTGGATATCAAACAGGAGTCCCTCTCCAAGGTCTATCTTCTCTTCATAGGTACCATAGCGGCGTTTAAGTAGCGCTTCCATACGGGATTGAAGTTCTTTAAGTGCAAAAGGTTTACGTATGTAGTCATCACATCCTATATCAAATCCACGTGTAACATCTTCCACCGCGTTTAAAGAAGTAATGAAAATAGCAGGTGTCTGCACGTTATCATTACGTAATGTTTGTAAAAATTCAAAACCATCCTGATGGGGTACTTTAATGTCAAGTAACATCAAGTCTATCTGTTTTTCATACACCAGATCTTGAGCTTGCAGTCCATCATAGGCACAAAGAACCTCATATCCCTGATATTGCAGAAACTGCTTTACCGTATCACTCAGCTGCTGATCATCTTCAAGGAGTAAAATGCTTGCTTTCATCTCTTAATCTTTACACGCTTTCCCATACCCTCTTCCCTGCCCCTGATTTCCAAAGTTATCATAAGCCCAGGAAGCGATCGTAGTCAGTTCTTCTTTTGTCACATTCCCTTTTTGGGAAGGCATCAGTCCAAAACGTTTCAATTTTTCAGGCATACATACAGCTTTACTCTCTTGAGGATCCAATGCATATTCCGTGATGAATTTCACTGCTTCATCTTTTGTCTTATAGGTCATCTTCACATGTCTCATGACACCCATCATAGGAGGAGCAACCAAGGCAGAGACATCGCTTGGTCGTGTCTTCACATGACAGCTTGCACATTTACTTTCAAAAAGTGCTTCTCCTGAAGTCTCTGCATAAACAGATGGTGTAAAGAAAAACGCTGCGCCTAAGGTTAATAGTGTTATTTTAAATTTCATCAATGATCCTTTATATAGTTAAGTACTATAGTAATATGCTAAAATGAATTAAACGTGAACCTTGGATAAATTCAAATCCACTTTAGTACCGACACCTTTTTCAGAGTGTATATAAATCCCTATTCCTTCTTCATCACAATACGCTTTAACTAAGGCAAATCCGATACCATCTCCATCTTTGTTATCATCTGCCTGATAATAGCGTTCATGTATACGTAAAAGTTCTGTACTGCTCATACCCACACCATTATCTTTCACAGATAAAGTCTGATTATTCAGTGCCACCTCTACAGTATTCTCTTTTGAAGAGTACTTCATTGCGTTAGAGAGTAGGTTATCCAGCATCTGTTCAAATCCTATTTTATCCACTTCTATCACAAAAGGTTCCAAGGTAAGATGAAAAGGATTACGTTTTTGGTCTTGAAAGACAGACACCCGCTCTTTGACCAGATCTTCAAGATCAAACACTTCCTTCTCTATACTATGCATCTCTTTATGGATACTGTAGACCAACTCATCATAAAGTTTTTTGAGTCTCACAGAAGCATCTTCTATACGCTTAATACGCTTCAGAGACTTCTCATCTTCCATCGTTTTTTTTAACATTTCACTGTTGGCTTTGATCGTAGAGAGTGGGATGTTCAGTTCATGGATAATATCATTGGTCAGAGAAGTCAGTGTATCTTCCATCTGCTTTTTGGGTGAGAAGATAAGTGCAGAGAGGACATATCCCCATCCTAAAGCCACAAGAATGACCAAAACACCTGCTATAAAAAAATTAAATTGACTTAAATGCCAGTTTTCCAAAAAACGGTACACTGCGGTCGACAAAGTAAACATGGTCACAAAATAAATCACAGCAGCAAAAAACAACTCTTTTCTAAAACTCAGCATTTTCTGCCTCGCCGGTACTGCATTTCAATACTTGTCATTTAGTACTCATTTGATAACCTACACCCCGTACATTCTGTATCTGCATAGGAAAATATTTTTTAAGTTGTGTAATATAAACTCGTAATGCTCCGTCACTTGACTCCTCTGCAGAACTCCAAAGGCGCTCTTTTATCTGATCAAGAGGCACCACTCTTCCCTGCCCTTCCAAAAGGGTCAAAAGAAGTTCTCCTCCTTTGATACTTAACTCCACTTCCTGGCCATTTTGATACAGTGTCTTTGTCGAAATATCAAAAAGATACGTATCTATCTGTACCATTTCACTACGTACTTGTCTGCGCAATACAGCTTGGATACGCAAAGAGAGTTCATCAAGGTCTACAGGCTTTTGGATATAGTCATCCCCGCCTTTCCCAAATCCTTCTTTCAAAGATGCTTTGTCTTCTCTTGAAGTGATAAAGATACAGGGAGTTACATCTCCGCTTTGACGTAATTTATCCAAAAGTTCAAAACCGCTCTCATAAGGCAGGTTAACATCAAAAAGATAGAGATCAAAAACAGTTTCATAAGTGAGATCAAGTGCACTGTAAGGATCCAGGGAACAGAGTATACTGTGTCCTTCTTCTTCCAGAAAATCTTCTAGCGTTTCATTGAATAGTTTATCATCTTCCAATACAAGTATCCGTGCCAATACTTTTCCTCTCTTTAATAGTCTAAGATTTTATGAATTATTATACCTCAAAATAATTTATTTGCTGTGCAATATCATGTTATACTTTGATACTAACACTTCTATACAAGGGATATTTTTGAAGATTGATTATTCACTGACAAAACATACAGAGGGTAAGATTTTAATTTTAGGACTCTTATTACTAGGTTGTTTTCTCATACTTATACTACTCTGTACACTTTTTTTACCGCACTTCTTGCAACCCTTACTCAGTCTTACTGCCACTAATGTTATCTTTGGACGAATGGCAGGTCTCTCTATAGGTATCGCGGCACAAATGGATACCTCTGTACTCGTTGCACTCAACTTTATGATCGAAGCGATCATGGTACTTATCATCTACCCGCTTTTTGTACTTAGCTGGAACAAACTTGAACTCATCTCTTACCAGCCCCTTAGTCAGTTCCTGGAACGTTCCAGAAAAAATGCCGACCGATACAAACCTCTCATACAACGTTATGGTATGATAGGACTCATATTATTTGTATTGACACCTTTTGCCATGACTGGCCCGGTAGTCGGGAGTTTTGTAGGATATTTGATCGGTTTTAAACATCGTGCGACACTGTTTATTGTACTTTCCAGCACATTGATAGCCATCATACTTTGGGTCTATTTAATTAAGAATTTTGAAGAAGTACTCATTGCATACAGTGATATGATCATAAAAGGATTTCTCATTGCTGCCATGACGATGTTTGGTTGGTATCTTTTAAAAAAACATTTTTTCGGAAACGCCACTTAAGCATAAATACTTACATAAACATCCCGCCATTGACTTTAAGTGTTTCACCTGTGATATACGAAGAGTGGTCTGAAAGTAAAAATGCTACTGCTTCAGCTACCTCTTTAGGCTCACCAAATCTCGCCATCGGTATCTTCGAAGTAAATGCATCTTTTACCTCATCTTTAAGTACATCTGTCATCTCTGTAGCGATGAATCCCGGAGTGATCGTGTTAAAACGAATGTTTCTGGGTGCAGCTTCTATCGCAAAACTTTTTGTCATGGCTATTGTTCCACCCTTACTTGCTGCGTAGTTTGTCTGTCCGGCATTACCTGTTTCACCGACGATAGAAGCGATGTTTACCACTGAACCAAAACGCTTTTTCCCCATCACTTTTACTGCTTCACGACAGCCTATGAACGTTGACTTTAGATTTGCATTGATCACATCCATGAATTCATCGGTTTTCATACGCATTGCCAGTTTATCTTTAGTGATACCTGCATTGTTTACAAGGTACGCAAGCTCGCCATCTGCTTCAACGATGCTTTTCATCGCTGCTACAAAAGCATCTTCATCACTTACATCAAATCCGATCACCTCTGCTTTTCCGCCTGCAGCTTCTATCTCAGCTTTCACCGCATTCGCTTCAGCTTCTCCAGAACGAAAATTGACCCATACTTTCAAACCAAAAGCAGCCAAACTTTTTGCTATCTCCGCACCTATCCCTCTGCTTGCTCCTGTAACCAATACATTACTACCTGTAAATTTCATCTTAAGCCTTTAAAATATTTGAAGTATTGTAACATGTAGGTCTTTAGAGCTAACACGTAAAAAGTTTATTTTTTATATCTTCAAAAATTTTGTAATCTTCAGGACTGATCTTATCTGAATAAATGATATGATTCAGTTGTTCCAACATGTGGAACTTTGAAATCCTGTCTTCGCATAAGGCTTGATTGATGATTTCTATATGTGTATCCAGATCATACTCTTTATCCATCAGCCCATAGAGGAAGTCTCTCACTTCCTCATGCGTACAATCAAAATTTTGGTTCATCATCTCACAAAACAGAGGGACTGACTTCTCTATATCCCTGTGATCGGTCTTGATGATATGCGCAAGCAATATACCCACAGACTCTTTAAGTTGTTTTTCCATAATAATCTCTCCTTTAAAAGCGTAAAGATCCTTTTAAATTTATCCTTCATAATACTAGGAAAAAAAGATTTAGTCAAATTTTTATTTTTAAATGAGTGGTTCATCCATCTCTTCAGGTATTTCAAGTCCCATAAGTTTCAATACCGTAGGCGCAACATTATTAAGCCCGCAACCCTCTTTGACTGCCGTCACGCCTTCAGCGATCACAAAACACCAGACTTCTCCTACGGTATGATTGGTAAGTATATGCCCTTCACTGTCTTTCATCTCTTCACAGTTTCCATGATCAGAAGTAAGTACAATGGCATATCCGTCTTCTTTTGCTTTTTCTATGATGAGTCCCAGTTCAGTATCTACAGCATTTACAGCTTGACATGCGGCTTCATAATTACCCGTATGCCCTACCATATCTCCATTGGCAAAGTTGACAACAATGAAATCATAAGACTCATCCATAGCTGTACGCACAGCTTCACCTACCTCAGGTGCTGACATTTCAGGTTGCATATCATAGGTTCTTACATCAGGGCTGGGTATCAGCACTCTGCTTTCTCCTATCATAGGCTCCTCTATCCCCCCGTTCATAAAAAAGGTAACATGTGCATACTTCTCTGTTTCTGCAGTATGAAGTTGTCTCAATCCTGCATGACTTATAACCTCTGCCAAAGTGTTTACAGGTGCCTTTTTGGGGAAGAGTACCGGGTAGGGAAAACTTGCATCATACTGTGTCATAGTTGCAATGTGCAATGAAGTATAACTACATGCAAACTCATCAAAATGCGCAGAGCCCAAAGCTGTTGTAATTTCCCGCACTCTGTCTGAACGAAAATTGGTCATAATGACCACATCATCATCTTCCAAACCTTTATACTCTCCAAATGCAACAGGTTCTATAAATTCATCTGTCTCATTTTTGGCATAACTTGCATCAATATAGGCTTCGAGGCTAAGCAAAGTAGCAGGTCTGCCTTCGGCTATNGCGCGGTACCCTTTTTCCACTCTCTCCCANCGATTGTCTCTATCCATTGTAAAGAAACGTCCGCCTAAAGTTGCAATGGAAATGTTCTCATCACATATTTCTTCTATTTGTGAGACATAGGTTTTTGCTGACGTAGGACTTACATCTCTACCGTCCGTAATCAAATGCAAAAAGACTTTTTTCCCTCTTCTTTTTGCAAGTTTTGCCAAACCGATCGTATGGTTTATGTGCGAATGTACACCCCCGTCACTCAATAGACCAATCAAATGTACACGGTCACCTTTAGACAAAGTATCATTCAATACCTCATTGTTTTCTATACTCCCGTCTTCAAGGGCCAAAGAAACTTTGACCAGATCCTGGTACAAAATACGCCCCGAACCTATGGTCATATGCCCTACTTCAGAGTTTCCCATTTGTCCTTCAGGTAAGCCTACACTCAGACCATACGTAGAGATAAGTGCTCTGGGTGCAGTTTCAAATAAACTGTCATATGTCGGTTTCACAGCATCTTTAAAAGCATTACAGGTACTGTCCGGTTTACACCCTATGCCATCGGTAATAATTAAAATTGTTTTTTGATTTCTCATACTATAGCCTCTTCGTATATTTTATTGAAATAATAGTAGAATAAACTTTCTTAATTCTTTAATAAAAAATTTAAATGAAAGTCACCTATGCTATATGAACTCTCACAACTCTTAGATTTTAATCTTTTTGGATACATCTCTGTACGTGCAGGGGTCGCATTTTTAACCGCTTTTATGCTCACACTGTTTGTGATGCCAAAGTACTTGGCTTGGGCTCTAGCCAAAAATGCAAACCAACCCATCAGCAAATATGTTCCTGCACATGAAGGAAAACGACATACCCCAACAATGGGTGGCGCCGTATTTTTGATCTCTACACTGATCGCTGCACTTCTGACTGTAGATTTATCCAACCTTTACATACTGGGCGGACTTATCACACTCATCGGTTTTGGTTTTGTCGGATTTAAAGATGATCTGGGGAAAGTGATCTCCGGTGATAATCTCGAAGGCCTTACCCCCAAAGGTAAAATGGGACTACAAGCTGTCATTGCAGTACTAGCAACAGGGTTACTCCTCTTCGCAGGTTTCCCGACAGAATTCTATGTACCTTTTTTCAAGACACCGCTTTTCGACTTAGGGTATGCAGCCATTCCTTTTTGGGTACTTGTCTTTTTAGCCACGACCAATGCTGTCAACCTTACCGATGGACTTGATGGGCTTGCGACCGTACCTTCCATCATCGCATTGGTCTCCTTAGGACTGATCATCTATGTGACGGGACATGCTATCTTTAGCCAATACCTGCTTGTTCCAAACATCAAAGGTGTGGGAGAAGTCACCATCCTGGCAGTTGCCCTTTCAGGTGGACTGCTTGGGTTTTTATGGTACAATTGTTACCCGGCAGAGATCTTTATGGGAGACACAGGAAGCCTTGCTATTGGCGGTTTTTTGGCCTACCTTGCCATCCTGGGGAAAAGTGAAATACTGCTTATCCTTATCGGGATCATTTTTGTGATAGAAACAGTCTCCGTCATACTTCAGGTAGGTAGCTTTAAGCTGCGAGGGAAACGCGTCTTTCTCATGGCACCCATACATCACCATTTTGAACTTAAAAAATGGGCAGAAAATAAGATCATCATACGTTTCTGGATGATTGCCTTCATTGCCAATATCCTTGCTCTTATCTCATTTAAGTTCAGATAAATAATGAAGCCCACTCTTTTCGGATACGGACTCACCACCAAAGCCATAGCAAAAAAGCTGGGCGGTGGCTGTACTTTTTTTGATGACAATGCAAAAGAAGCTTATACAGATGAAGAAAACAATCACATACTCCCTTCTCACCTCTTTGACCCTGAGACAAGCACTCTGGAAGTGACAACACCCAGTCTGAAACCTGATCATCCGCTCATCAAAAGTGCCAAAAACCTGCTAAGCGAATATGACTACTTTGACAAAGAAATGCCTTTCAGTATCTGGATATCGGGAACCAATGGCAAAACAACGACTACACAGATGCTTACACACCTTTTGAAACAAAGAGGTGCACTCTCCGGGGGTAATATCGGTACACCTTTGGCAGATCTGGATACAGATGCACCTATCTGGGTACTGGAAAGTTCTTCGTTTACCCTCCATCATACCCATACTGCGTCACCTGACATTTATCTTTTGCTTCCGATCACTCCGGATCATTTGGACTGGCATAAGACACCAGAGCAGTATGAAGCAGATAAACTCAAACCTCTGCTCACCATGAAAGAGGGAGAACTGGCTCTTGTACCTAAAGGATTGAATCTCCCTGAAACAAATGCCTATGTGGTTGAGTATGACTCGAACGCATTCATCGCAGAGTATTTTAAACTCGATAGTGCTCTCTTGCGTTTCAAAGCTGCTTTCCTGCAAGATGCACTGCTTGCTCTCGCTGTCACAAAAGTACTCTTTGATGAAGCAGACTATGCCCTCATGAATACTTTCACTTTGGATGCACACAGACAAGAAGAATTAACAGATGCAAAAGGAAGGCTATGGGTCAACGATTCAAAAGCCACCAATCTTGATGCAACCATACAAGCGGTGAAAGGCTATGCAGACAGACATATTCATCTTATCCTGGGAGGGGACGATAAAGGGGTAGATCTGACCCCTCTTTTTCAAGATATGCAGTCACTTAGCCTTACACTATATACTATAGGGGCAAATAATCAAAAACTTTTAGACCTGGCAAGCACCTATAATATTGATACAACAGAATCAAAAACCATTGAAAAAGCAGTCGAAGAGATAGATGCGGTACATACTGCCCAAAGTATAGCACTACTTTCACCTGCTGCTGCAAGCTTTGACCAGTTCAGATCTTACAAGCACAGAGGTGAAACTTTTATGAAATTGGTCAAAGAATTAAAAAATTGATCACTTTCCTCTGTTTCTTGTCGGATTTTTAAGTTTAAGCCGTTATACTTCTATCCACTTAAACAGACGCTTGTCTTTAAGTTGGCTCGATAGCTCAGTCGGTAGAGCAAAGGATTGAAAATCCTTGTGTCGGGGGTTCGATTCCCTCTCGCGCCACCATTTA
>JGI24024J18818_10000027_pt1 | contig 34747 bp, 29 predicted proteins | sample Cruoilmetagenom2_FD_18818 | JGI IMG/M metagenome (IMG submission 18818) | reverse complement strand
TGTGTTTTTTTATGTATGATACTAAAAAGAAGTGGTTTCTTTTTTATTATTTTCTTGAATTGATTCGTGTTTTTTGCCCTTCATGGGCGAGTTCATTTATGCAGGCCGTCCGTGGCCTGCACCCTTCGGGCCAGTCTTCGCCTGTTCAAACCCGCTCCCGGCGGATTTAGTCTTTTATACGGACAAAAGAAACAGAACCAAAGAAAAACCGCCCCATGCGTTGGCCTTCGGCTACTCTGCACGCTTCAGTCTGAACCGGGCGCGGTGAACTCGTTTCGCTCAGACATGCACCACGCTTTATCCGGCCCAGCCTTCCAGTGCTCGACAACCCAAAAGGGGATGGGTGAGTCAAAGGCTAGAACCAAAATCAAAAACGAAATGGTGTAGGAGCGCCGTCTCGGCGCGATTGTTGTAAGTTTTTCAATACCGCATGGAAAAGAATCGCGCCGAGACGGCGCTCCTACAAATAAAGTATAGAACAATTTTTGGTTTTGACCTTCGGTCTTGACCTCCCCGTCCCGTTCAGGTTTGCCGAGAAGCGCGGGATGAGCTGGGGTTTCGGGGTGTGCTTGTTTGAGCTAGTGTGGTGTGTTTATTTGGGCAAGCAAAGAAAAGTCACTCGCCCATAAAGGGCGAAAAACTCAGATTAATTCAAGAAAAATAATTAAAAAAGATCCCATTCATAAAAAGGTGAAAGATTCAGCCGTACGCCAGAAAAAATAAAAAATTAACCATAAACTTCCGCCAGGATGTCTCCTGCTCCCTTCGCCAGCAACTGCTGCGCCAGTTCCTGGCCAAGCTCTTCAGCGTTGCTGGTAAGCCCGGCGATATCGGCATGCAATAGCAGGCTGCCGTCCGGGGTGCCTACTATGCCGCGTAGATGCAGCGTATCTTCGTGGATTTCTGAAAAACCGGCAATTGGGACCTGGCAACCGCCTTCCAGGGTGGCATTCATGGCGCGTTCGGCGATGACTCTTGCGTGGGTGGGTGGATGATTCAGATGCATCAATAGCGATAAAGTCTGATCATCAATTTTGCGGCATTCAACGCCGACAGCTCCTTGTGCGACTGCTGGCAGGCAGATTTCCGGTGCCAGGGTTTCGCTGATGCGATCGGCCATTTCCAGTCGAATCAGGCCTGCAGCAGCTAGAATGATTGCATCAAATTCACCGGCGTCGAGTTTAGCCAGACGTGTATTGACGTTGCCGCGCAGGGAAACAACATCCAGGTCTGGCCGTGCTGCTTTTAACTGCATCTGCCGGCGCAGGCTGGATGTGCCGAGGCGGGCACCCTGCGGCAGGTTGAGGAAGTGATCGTATTTATTTGAAACAAAGGCATCCCAGGGCGCTTCACGTTTACAGATAACCGGAATGTGCAGTGCCTCCGGCAGGTNGACGGTGACATCTTTCATTGAATGTACGGCGATATCCACCCGTTCATCGATCAGTGCCTGCTCAAGTTCTTTGATAAATAAACCTTTGCCGCCGATTTTTGCCAACGGTGTATCCAGGATACGGTCACCCTCGGTACTCAGCTTTACGATTTCGCACTCCAGCGATGGGTGAAGGGCAAGAAGCTCATCACGGATAAAGTATGCCTGCCATAGCGCCAGCGGGCTTTTACGCGTACCTATGCGAATTTTGTTCAAAAGAGGACTCCAGTTGATTGCTCGGGTGTTCTGCTATACTAGTTTCACTACTACCAATTGAACAGCGCATCATAATTGAGACTGGGGCTTTCCTGCAATGTCATTCATGAAAACTACACTATTTTCTTTTCTGATTGGCATCGCGCTCCCTGTCGTGCTACTGGCTTCGAATGCGAATCTACAAGGCGAAGAAGCCGATTCGGATGTTGATACAGAATTTGAGGATGACGCGGACCTGTATGACGATAAGTTGCCCTGGGCCAGTGATTTGTCCCGCGAATCTCACCAGGCAGCCTGCAAGGGGCAGCCACTGGTAGTGATGTTTGGTTCGTCTGAGTGTCCGTACTGCAGCGTTGTACGCTCCCTTTACATGGTGCCCCTGCCGGAAGATGGGCGCTACCCGGGCATTGTTGTCCGCGAGCTGGAAATAGACAGCGATACACCAGTCAAGGATTTTTCAGGCAAACTGTCCTCAATGCGAAAGCTGGCAGCGAGTTACGGTGTTTACCTTGTACCTACTGTGATGGTGTTTAGCCCGGACGGGAAACAGACAGGTAAGTCTATTATCGGTATCAGCAATGAAGATTTTTATGGTTTTTATCTGGATGAGGCCATTGCAAGCGGGATCAGTGTGGTAAGTCAAATGTACCCTGCTAACGCCGCACCCAGCGCCTCACCTGCGGCGTATGTCTGCGACTGACGATAAGTTTTTCATCGATACCCTTCATAAGTACCCGCCAATGGCCGGCGGTATTTTTTTCCATGCCTCGTAGATAGTCAGTATTGACCAGTGAACCACGATGAATACGCAGGAAACGATCAGAGAACTCCTCTTCCAGGCTGACCAGTGATTCCTCTATCAGGTGCTGCTCATTAGCCGTGCGCACGGTGACATATTTGTTGTCAGCAATGAAGTAGATGATGTCATGCACAGGTATGAGCGTGATTCTGCCTCGCATATGAACGCTGATGTGGCTGCGTGCTGCTTTAGAATCAGTGGCGCGGCCGACTTCTTTTAACTGTCGGGTACTGACCGGTTGTGCTTTTTGCAGGGCAGCTTCCAGTCGCTCTTTGCGAATAGGCTTCAATAAATAATCGATGGCATTTACCTCGAAGGCATCCAGAGCATGTTCGTCATAAGCCGTGGTGAAGATAATCAAGGGTGGATTTTCTATGCCCTGTAGATGCATGGCGGCTTCCAGTCCATCCATTACCGGCATACGGATATCCATCAAGATCAGATCGGGTTTCAGTGTGACGGTTTTTTCAATGGCTTCGCTGCCATTGCCCGCTTCACCGACAACATCTGTTTCACCCAGGTCAGAAAGAAGGTCTCGCATACGCTGTCTGGCGAGGCTTTCATCATCAACAATTAGAATTTTCATGCGTCTCCTTGTCTACCTATCTGTTTGCTACGATGGGAAAGATAATTTTCGTGATATGGATATCATTGCGCCGACTTGAACTGAGCGAAGCGGCTTCACCAAAATGCTGGATTAGTCTTTGCTTAATATTATCCATGGCAATCTGGTTGCCTTTACGATGGCTACGCTGGCCATCATCCGGAAAGGGGTTGCGTATCAGTATCTGAACTCTGCGCCTGTCAGCACGCATGTCTATGTCGATAACGCCGCCACCAAAACTGGGTTCTATGCCATGATAAACGGCATTTTCAAGCAAGGGTTGTATAATAAGCGAAGGGACAAAGCAATCTTTGGGAATACTTTTCAAATGCCAGTGTACGGCAAGCCGGTCACCGAGGCGTAATTTTTCTATCTTCAGATATTGCTTTGATGTGTCGATTTCAGCTATCAACGGCACAAGCTTACGCACATCAGCCATCAGTACACGGATTAGATCAGCCAAATCTTGAAGAGCCTGTTCAGCCATTTCAGGGTTGTTTCTAATCAGGCCGGCAATACTGTTCATACTATTAAACATGAAATGTGGTCGTATGCGTGACTGCAGTGCCTGCAGATTAGCAGCTTGAAATGCATTTTTGATATCGTTGGTTTCTGCTCTATGCAGTAGTATCTTCAGCACGATGACGTAGTTTGCCGTGGCTATGACAAATATCTGCAACAATGCAAGCAGCTCTCTGTTGCTGGCTACGGTCAATCGCCAGTCCCTGGTGACGGAAGCATAAAGAATGTAGCAGATGGTAAAGGTGGTTACCATCAGCAATAAATAGGCTGTTGCCAGACCTGCACGGGTAGAAAGAGATTTTAGGAAGGGGTTGAAAACCTTCAGCACCAGGGCTCCAGTAAGTGCAATCAGGGTACTGGCCGCAAGCAATGCCGCAAAGTCGGTAATATAACTGGTCTGCCAGTTGTCGACCCGACCAATGGTGATGACCAGGCTGCTGAGGAATGCGGCGAGTAATAATACACCTGTTACAGAATCGGTGTAGTCCAGTGAAACCGAGGGGCTGTCTATCGCTGTTATTTGTTCCTTGCTCATTCCAGTATCCAGGTATGCAGAATGAAATTCGGTGCTTACAGCATTCATGATAACAGCAGTTGTAAAAAAAGACCCCTTGAAAACAAGGGGTCTGAATCATCCAGTCCAGTAGTCGGGGGTGTATCAGATGAGGGTTGCTGGACCAGGTTGTTAGTGCTTAGTACTAACGCTGATAAACTTATCACCCGTTGTGCAGCTAAAGAAATCTTGCTGATTACAGGCTGAAATGGGCAGATGAATGGTAATTTGAAGATATTGGCGGGTTTATAGCGACAACGAAACTGGAATAAATTAATAGAGCTATTTTTGAGTATCACTCCCTTTTGCGCCACTGTCTACTCACTTTTGATTCTATGCTGTGTTAAAAAAAAGCCCCTTTTAAAAGGGGCTTAGGATCTGGTCTGCTGTCGGATTGGGGGTACAGTTTGATGAGGGTCGCTGACCAGATTTGAGATAATGCTCACCTTTAATCTAGTTGCTATTATTTCATTTACCATAAATGCCTGACTACCGGTTGAAAAATTATGATGAATGGTTTTTTGGGTGTTATAGATAGNTAAGGAGCCTCTGATTAATTATGGCATGTCTCTGCGAGACCTGAANCGTGCAGCTACAAAGCGTGCTTTGCAGTGAATGGCCCGGTCCTTTACAAGAAGCACAATGCCGTAGATGTGCGNTTCAGGCCTCGCCNTACGGGGCTTACAGGCTGATCCACACTCTGCGTTGACACTTTTCACCAGGCCCCAGGCATGNTTTCAAAGTATCGCNTTGATTGTGGATCAGCCTGTAAGCCAGAGATATGCCATAATTAATCANAGGCTCCTTAAATCTGATGGATTTATTGATACCTGCTGTATCGGTATAATGCGGCAGATTCTAGTGAGGAACGAAAAATATGGCAGTTACAAAAGCGGGCAAGGAAGAAAAACCCTGGAAGGGTCGTTTTACTGCAGCGACGGATCAGCTGGTCGAGGAGTATACGCAGTCGGTATCCTACGATAAGCGTCTGTATAAAGTCGATATCGAAGGCTCGAAGGCACATGCCGGTATGCTGGCCAGGGTGGGCGTGCTGACCGATGAAGAAAGCAGGACCATCATTGAGGGACTGGATCAGATTCTTGAAGATATCGAGCAGGGTGAGTTTAGCTGGTCAAACACCCTGGAAGATGTGCATATGAATATCGAGGCGCGTTTAACAGAAAATATCGGTGATATCGGTAAGAAACTGCATACAGGGCGCTCCCGTAATGATCAGGTAGCGACAGATATACGCCTTTATCTGCGCCAGGGGATAGAATCCCTTAGCACTGAAATTAAGGTGCTGATCATGGCCTTGCTGGATCTTGCTGAAAAGGAATCTGACACCATTATGCCCGGATTCACCCACCTGCAGGTGGCGCAACCGGTGACCTTTGGGCATCATATGATGGCATGGGTGGAAATGCTGCGGCGTGATCTGGGTCGGTTGTCCGATTGCCGCAGGCGCATGAACAGTATGCCGTTGGGTGCTGCAGCGCTGGCTGGGACGACATTTCCGATAGATCGTCATTACACAGCAGAACTACTTGGTTTCGATGCGCCGGCAGAAAATTCGCTGGATGCCGTTTCTGATCGTGATTTTGCGATGGAATTTATGTCCACCGTTTCAGTCATCATGATCCATCTATCGCGGATGTCGGAGGAGCTTATAATCTGGTCATCAGCACAGTTTGGATTTATTGACATCAGTGATGCCTATTGCACCGGTTCCTCCATTATGCCGCAGAAAAAGAACCCGGATGTCGCCGAACTGACGCGTGGAAAAAGTGGTCGTGTAATTGGTAATCTTGTTTCTCTATTCATGATCATGAAAGGACAGCCATTGGCCTACAATCGTGATAACCAGGAAGACAAGGAGCCCCTGTTCGACAGCCTGGATACGGTAACAGCGGCTGTTCGTGTATTTGCAGGAATGATCCCGCAACTGACGGTCAGATCAGATGTCATGTACCAGGCCGCCAAACAGGGCTTTTCTACGGCCACCGATCTTGCCGATTATCTGGTCAGGAAAAATATCCCGTTCCGCGATGCCCATGAAATCGTCGGTAAGGCAGTACAGGCCGCAGAGCTGGCCGGACTTGACCTGTCAGACATGTCTCTCGATGAATTAAGATCATTTAGTGATGAGATAAATAATGATGTATTTGACGTGTTGACACTGGAAGGTTCTGTCAACGCACGTGATCATATCGGTGGTACCGCACCAAATCAGGTTCGTGCCGCGATAAAAAGAGTGCGTAAAGCATTCTAAGGAAATAGGAATTTTGGGAAAATTCCGACAATTTGTCTGTAGTTCATGCGGCTACGATACTGAACTGATGGCAGTAGGCAAGGCCAGCAAATTTCAGGGCATGGAAATGGTTATGTATTCATGTCCGAACTGTAAATCCCTCGGCAGTGCATGGCGGGGTGGTGAAAGACCGCTAATGTGTGCGCATTGTTATCATGAGGAAGTGGATGTTCTCGATCCAGAGACAAGCAATATTGAATGCCCGAAGTGTGAGACGCCGCGGAGGATTGAGATGCCGGAAGGGGAATGGGAATAACCAGGAGTTATGTATTACGGTTTACGAATTACGTTAAAACCGTAAAGCCTATGCCGGTTTAAGAACGACGTCCTCTCCCGCATGTTCGGTCGCGAGCGCTGATAACTGGTCAAAAAAATCTNCCCCGTTGCGGTCATTTTTCCAGCTGCCCGTTTCTGCATCATAGTCATAGTGAAATCCGCCACTGCGCGCTGCCAGCCATAGTTGGCCATTGGCACTCTGGTAGTTGATGATGATCTTGCTGCGGTCTTCAAATTCGATGGTCAGGATGTCGCTGACGGTGTCGTAATCGATATCGGCATCGCAGTTGTCCAGGAGTTCTTCGAGTTGCTCAAGTGTTTCAATGAATGCCTGGCTATTTGTAGATTCTGTCATTTTTTTCCGGCGTTGTTGGTGATTCACAGGTTATACTAAGCTCTTTAGTGCATTCTACTATTCTGGAGTTACTGATGAAAATACGTTTTACAGGTTTGCTGCTACTAATCAGCCTGTTTCTATTGTCTGCCTGTGGACAGAAAGGCCCGTTGTATCTGGAAAAAGCACCCGCACCTGATGTATCGGCAGCCAGAGTTGAAGATGGCGCTACAACGGGAAAGGCGGTAAATGCAGATGAAGTAGTTGGATCGGAGAAAAAGGATTAATCAGAGGTTCCTTAGTCAAAATGGATCATTTCACCTATCAGCGTGGACAATTGCACGCTGAATCAGTACCCCTTGCAGAAATAGCCCGCAGTGTCGGCACCCCGGCCTATATTTATTCGCGTGCAACATTAAGTCGCCATTATCAGGCCTTCGAACAGGCGTTGCAGGGCATGCCGCATCTGATTTGTTATGCCATCAAGGCCAATTCCAATCTTGCAGTCCTGAATGTACTGGCGCGACTGGGTGCGGGTTTTGATATCGTATCGGGTGGAGAGCTGGAGCGTGTGATACGTGCCGGGGGTGATCCTGAAAAAGTCGTTTTTTCGGGCGTAGGGAAAACCAGTGCAGAAATTCGTGCCGGACTGCGTGCCGGCATCAAGTGTTTCAATGTAGAGTCTGCTGACGAGCTGGAGCGTATCGCCGGTATAGCCGGGCAATTGGGGGTGCGTGCACCCATCTCTCTGCGTGTGAACCCTGATGTTGATCCAAAAACACACCCATATATTTCGACCGGATTGAAAGAAAACAAGTTTGGCATCCCTGCTGATGAGGCGTATGAACTTTATACCATGGCACATTACGAATACCCGATGCTGGATCTGGTGGGTATTGACTGTCATATCGGCTCACAGTTAACGGACATGTCACCCGTTATTGAAGCGCTGGACCGGGTTCTTGATATAGTTGAAAAGCTGAAGCAGGCCCAGGTGAACCTCAAGCATCTTGATCTTGGTGGTGGACTGGGGATTTCCTACCAGGATGAACAGCCGCCAGAACCTGAACAGTATGTTCAGGCCATACGCGAGCGTCTGCANCAAAGAGAGATGTCGGAATTGACCCTGATACTGGAGCCNGGCAGGGCCATTGCNGGCAATGCCGGAGTNCTATTGACACGGGTAGAATACCTGAAAAATACACCTGGCCATCATTTTGCNGTGGTCGATGCAGCAATGAATGACCTGATGCGTCCGGCACTTTATGATGCCTGGCAGGAAGTGGTAGCGGTAGAGCCACGCAACAGTGATGCTGCGAAAACCTGGGACATCGTCGGCCCGGTATGTGAAACAGGCGACACCCTGGCGAAGCAGCGCGAACTGTCACTGCAGGAAGGAGATTTACTGGCGATCCGCTCATCCGGTGCCTACGGTTTTAGCATGAGCTCGAATTACAATAGCCGCCCGCGGCCGCCCGAAATCATGGTGGATGGGGAAGAGTTTCATGTCGTCCGCCGTCGTGAAGTGATGGATGACCTGATGGCGATGGAATCAATATTGCCATGAAGCGATATTGTCTGGCGTTGCTGTTTTATACGGCAACATTCAGTGTTGTCCAGGCACAGCAAATGGTGACCGAGGTGATACCGCTAGGATACCGGTCAATCAATGAAATTGCCCCGATAATACGTCCGCTGATCTCTCCTGCCGGTTCTGTAAGCGGCTTGCAGGGGCAGTTGGTTGTCACCGCCACACCACAAAAAATGGCTGAAGTCCGCAAGCTGCTTGCGACGCTGGACAAGGCACCTGCCCGCCTGCTGATCAGTGTCAAACGCGGAAACATCAGCACCGAGAAGCAGGGTTCAGCTTCTGTTCAGGGGCGGGCCGGTAATCTGTCCATCAATAACGGTGGAGTTGTCCTGGGTGACAGGCATTCCGGTCAGTACAATGAGGACAAAAGTTCCCTGTCGGTAAAGATGAAATCAAACAGTCAAAACGAACAAAGCAATATCACCCAGCAGGTGCAGGTGCTTGAGGGGCGTGAGGCCTATATTTCGGCAGGTGAAGAAATTCCAGTCAGGAATCGCAGCACCGTCATCGGTCCTGGCGGTATCTATGGCTATGACAATATCGCTTATTATCCTGCAGTCACCGGCTTTTATGCAATTCCACGATTGAACGGTGATGAAGTATTTCTGGAAATAAACTCAATCAGCCGACAGCGCAATAATCTAAGAATTAATGGCCGACTCCCACCGCAGGGATGGCAGCCGCGGCCGAATATCGCTGTTGCGAATATCAGTACGGCTGCGCGCGGTAAATTGGGCGAATGGATTGCAATCGGTGGTATAGACCAATCCGGATCCTCCCATCAGGGGGGTATCGGGTCAAGCTACCGGCAACAGCAGACGTTTGCATCACAAATATTCGTCAGGGTTGAGGAAATTAAGGGAGCAAGCAGATGAAGCCAGTTGGCCGATTCCTTATTCTATTTATACCATTGTTGCTGGCAGCCTGTGCTACATCGCCGACGGGTCGTAATCAGCTTATGATGATTTCGGAAGAATCGGCGATTGTGCAGTCGGCACAGGCGTATGCACAAACAATGAATGACTATGAGAAAAAGGGCCAGATATCACACGATCAGGCACTGATTAACCGGGTTAAACGGATAACGGGTCGGCTTATCTATGAGGCACTCATTATGCGGCCGGATACTCGAAACTGGCAATGGAGTATGCAGGTCATCGATGACCCGAAGACGGTCAATGCATGGTCCATGGCAGGTGGTCGTATGGCTCTTTACACCGGGCTGATAGAAAAAATAAATCCTACCGATGATGAGCTGGCGCAGGTGCTGGCACATGAAATTTCACACGCACTGGCAAAACACACTGCTGAAAAAATGTCAGTGGCAATGGCCACTTCGTTAGGGGCTTTAGCTGTTGCCGTGGCAACAGATAGCCGTACTGTTGCTATGGGTGCATCTACGGCGGCGATAGTAGCTATAACATTGCCAAACAGCCGGGCCGCGGAAACAGAGGCAGACCATATAGGGATGGAACTGGCAGCTCGTGCGGGATATGACCCCCGCGCAGCTGTTACTCTGTGGCAGAAGATGAGCAAGGAATCCGGCGGTTCCTCATATGATTTTCTCAGTACCCATCCATCATCCGGGAAACGTATCGAAGCTCTTGATGCCCTTGTTCCGCGCATGATGCCTTACTATGAAGAGCAAAAACCGCATCCAGTATATCCTTTATGATACTCAGGGAGCCCCTACTGAGGATTTCATATAGTTCAAAGCAAATTCCAGTTACCTTCTTTCTTCAGCCTTATTCGCCGCGAGGGCGCGCCTCCCACAAAACCTGTAAACAATGAATGTATTGGGATTGCTGTGGGAGGCGCGCCCTCGCGGCGAAAAGTATATTTGAAAACTAAAAAGGGCCGCTGAATGCGGCCCTTTTTATTCCTGCTTGTAAAAACTAATCGACAGGAGTGACTTCCGGGTACTGGCCTGGAGCAGGTGCTGGAGCTGGAGCTGGTGCATCTACTGCGCCGCCACCATAGTAAGGTTGGCCGCCATAATACGGATCACCGCCACCGTAGTAAGGTTGGCCGCCACCATAGTAAGGCTGACCGCCACCATAGTAAGGCTGGCCGCCATAGTAGCGATTACCGCCCCAGCCACCAGGACCACCGCCCCAGCCACCAGGACCACCGCCCCAGCCACTGTTCCATGGGTTGCCACCACCCCAGCCGCTGTTCCACGGGTTGCCACCACCCCAGCCGCTGTTCCACGGGTTGCCACCACCCCAGCCGGAACCATTGTTCCATGGCCCGCCCATGTTAAACCATGCTTCAGAATCAGCGACTGGCGCCAGTGATAAACCACTGACAATCAATGCTGCTGCAAAAAAACGAGTAAGTCTTTTCATAACAAAGATCTCCTTGAATATCGGATTGTTGGGAGTTGTGGATAACTGCCTGGAGTTATCTCAACGATAAACTCTTCATCGTTACTGTTGTTTATACCATATCTGATGAGAATTCATGGCAGTAGGATAGCAAATTCGGAAAATTATTTCGTTATGGTGTAGTTTGTGTCGGATTTTATGGAAAAGAATAAATAAGGGATGGAATACTCCCGCTAAGTTATACTCAACGCGAAATAACAAGTATAAAGTGAAAATAGTTATTTACCAGGGCAACAGCAAGGGAGAATAAGAATCTGCATCAACATATATCCGCTTAGGGATAGGATCCAATATGCTTGATCGTATTTTCGATTTAGTGCTGGTCCACAAAGATGAACGGCGTCAGCTCAGCTATTTGCTGATTGTGTTCATTTTGATGGGTGCCGGAATAGCATTGGGCCGGGGGACAGCTGACGCGCTATTTTTCAAGCGATACGGCATAGAATATCTGCCCGTGATGTTCGTCCTGGTTGGTGTCCTGTTAAGTGCAGTCAGTGTGATGTATGCCGCCTTCGTTGATGCACTTCCGTCTGAGCGGTTTTTTAAAATCATCTTCACCGTCATGATTGCCTTGTTGCTGGGTAACTGGTTGATGATGCGTCTGGGTGTCAGTGACATGGTCTATCCGGCATATTTTTTACTATATGAAATAGCATCCGAACTGTTTCTCGTGCACAGCGCGCTCTATCTGGGGCAAAATCTTGTGCAGACCCAATCCAAACGCTTAATGCCCATAATTCTTGCCGGCAGTCAGGTAGGTGTGATCATAGGCGGGCTTTTTCTGGCCGGCATGTCACGGGTCCTTGGTGTTCAGAACATGCTGCTGGTCTGGGTACTACTATTGATGCTTAGCTTAGCCATAATAACAGTCTGGCACAGCAAAAAAGGTGTCTCGCCGTATTTTCGAGCAGGGCGCAAAGAGAGATCCAGGCTGCAGCAATCTATTAATCAGGTCTCTCAGGGTTTGAAATTCATGAAGACATCTCAATTATTAAAGATGTCATCATTTGCGCTGTTTTTTATGGTGATATCAACCTACGTACTTTGTTACACACTGAACCGTATCTATACAAACACTTTTGAAACTGAAGAGGCACTCGGTTCATTCTTTGGTCTGTTGACAGCCACAACCAGTGCACTGGCATTGCTTTTACAGGTTTTCATTTCAAACCGCGTGATTCGACGCTTTGGCGTGAAAAAAGTAAACCTTGTCTATCCGGCCACCAGCTTCATGGTCTACCTGGGACTAATGTTCAGTTTTACTCTGCCTCTTGCACTGATAGGCAGTTTTAACAAGGATGCCATCATGCCGGCCTTTCGCAGACCGGTAAGAAATATCTTCATGGATGCCTTGCCGATGCAGATACAGGGCCGGGCCAGGGCCATGTCGATAGTGGTTGTATTGCCCCTGGCACTGGCCACCGCCGGCATATTTTTGTGGTTAGCACAAAAGTCTGAAAACCTTTCTTTGTTCCTGTTTCCAGGCATGCTGGCGGCGCTGTTCTATCTCTGGTTCAATCGCAAGATGAACAAGGCCTATGCTGCCGAAATTGTAAATAATTTGAAAAAAAGTTTATTTGTACCGGAGCATCAAATACAGGGAATGCTTGATAGTGCGGACAATTCTATATTGAAAGACATTGAGCAGGGTGTGCTGCAGGAAGATGAAGAAATCTCAATTGCATACGCGAAGGTGTTGAGCAAGGCAAATCCAGAGCGGGCAGCCAGTCTCTTGCCGCAACGTATGCAGAGGGCCTCTGTTATGGCAAAAGATCAGATGATCCGACTGCTTCAGCCCCTTGAGTCAGAAAAATTACGGGACCAGCTGCGTAGAGAAATTGGTAAAGGGGATGCCCACCTTGATGCCACCTTGTATAAGGCTCTGTTTGTATCGGGTGATGTTATTGCCAGGCAAAAGGTAGAAAGTCTGCTGGGTAATGATCAGCCTCGATTACGCGCTGCGGGTATCCTGGGTGCGTTGATATATCCGGTGCCGGAGTTAAGCCAGCAGGCAATTGATGAATGGATGGTCTTGCTCAGCAACCCGCATCCTGATTTTTATATACCAGGAATCGAATTGACGGTACAGGGCATGGAAAGTTTCTATCTAAGTGAACCCGTCTTTAGTGCAATTCAGCAAGTAATAGTTCAAATGCTGGACCAGCCAGTTAGTCGTGTGCAGATAATGGCATTAAAGCTATTGGTCAATTGGCCGACCGATGCATTCAAGGCAGCCGAGGCCAGCGTGGTCAAACTATCCGGGAATGAAAACTGGAAGGTGCGAAAGGAATCTGTCAAAGCCTCACATTTCCTTTCGTATGACGAGCGCGAAAAGCTGCTGTATAACGCTATTGAAGATCATTATCCGGCGGTGCGTGAAGCGGCAATAAAGAGCATGGCCGTCCGCTTTAGTGACCCACAGCAGTGGCTGATCAACCAGTTGATTGAGCGACAGTTTGGATCTCCACGTGCCAGAGAGGCAATGATTGATTGCCTGATTGAGTATGGCGCTTCAGCTGAGAACATGATCTCTGTTTCCATGGCCATGGCTGAGAATGCTGTAGATATGCATAAAGCTGTTAAGTTCCTGGAAAAACAGGAACGCTATTTAACGCCGGGCATCATGCTATTGTGTCATGCAATTAATGAACGTACGCATGACCTGATTGACTCGCGCTGCTGGCTTTACAATCTTCACCGCATGATAGTGATATAGAAGTCATCAGGGCTGGTCTGAAAAGCCGGGATAAACGCCATTTTGCTCATGCCTGCGAATTGTTGTCGATGATTAGCCACGGTAAATTAACATCATTACTGCTGCAGGTGTTTGATGATGTTGGTGTGAAAAAATCGTCAAATAAAGAAGAAAAGTTTAAATCTATTGAAGATGTGCTGGAGTGGATAGTTGAAGGTGCTGATCCATGGTTGAACGAGTGTGTTACCTATCATAAGGGCACCTTGAATAATTCAGGATATGTCAGATTGTGATTCGAAAATGTTCAAAATCAAGGCACTGAGCGCTTGTAATAGTAATTCTATTGCAAGTGCTTAGTAGCGAAGCTATTGAATATTTTTGACTCAAGATGTTTATTGATGAATTATCCGAGGTGTCCTTAACTCAACGTTGAGTAGCAAATGCCATGCCTGATCTGTTTGAACGAATACTATTATTGAAACAGTCCACGATGTTTTCGGAAGTCCCAACCGAAGACCTCAGAGTAGTGGCGAAGATGCTTGATGAAGAAAATTACTTTGCCGGCGACCGGGTTTTTGATATCAATGAATTTGGCGAACATATGTATATCCTGCAGAGTGGGCGAATTGGGATTTCTTTAAGCCCTGACCTGGCATCCAGAGAGTTTGTTGCTGAGCTGAATCCGGGTGAATGTTTTGGGGAAATGAACCTGCTGGATGAACTGCCGCGCTCTGCGACAGCGCATGTACTTGAAGATTCAATGATACTGTCACTGGAAAAATCCCGATTACGGGGTTTAATTATCAATTATCCGGAGCTGAGTATAGGTCTGCTGAAAGGCCTGAGCTTACGTTTAAGAAAAGCTAACCTGAAAAATGTTGGACAAAAGTATTAGACCAGTCATGCTGCGATCAAGCTCTACTCCAGGCTTATTTTCAACTGTTTTATATTTCATTCTTATATTAGCTGCATTTTCTTTACACGCTGATGATGCCCCGGTGCTCGATCGCGATCCACACTATACGGCCGTTGGCTTTTTTGACATACACATTTGTAACTGGCCCGAGCGCCAGCACTTTTTCAAGATACTTTTTTCTACTGAAAAGTTTAATGAAGTTACTGAAATGGAAGTTTTTTATCCTTCAGGATCACCACTTGCGACGTTAGATAAAAGTAGATTTATGCAGCTTCAACGAAAGGGAAAACCGGAAAAGCGGGTTTATATGGTTGACCTGGATATGCCGGACAGAGCAAGGACTGGCTGGTATACGATAAAAGTAAAAACTACTGATGGTAAGGAGTATTTAGCCAGAGACTATGTGCTGTTAACCCGAATAAATCGTGTTTCTGATATGGTTCCATCATCTGGAGATAACGCCTTTCCATTACCGGTCACCCTGACCTGGAGCAAGGTGACAGGTGCTGGTTTCTACAGGGCTTTCATCAGAGACGAATGGACAGGTGAACTGGTATTCAGGACAAAACTGATTAGTGAGAACAGTATAAAAATCCCCNAAGGAAAATTACTGCCTGGAGGCTATTATAGCTGGNCAGTCCATGCACGTGATATCAATGAACATGTCCTGNTGGGTGATTTTCATATGGGGTCGATGAGTAAGAAGGCATTTTTCAATGTAGCGGAGTGATTTTTTGTGCTTGCGCANGGTTCGNCAACATAAAAGGGGATAGGAGATCAAAGGCTAAGGATCAAAGACAAAAGATAAAGATCAAAACCTGGAAAGTGGCGTAGATGATGTGTTTTCATCTGCTACTTTACTGTTTTATTTACCCTCTTTGGCCGCGAGGGCGCACCTCTCGCAATAATTTATAAGAAGCGGTGCCATTGGTTTTTCTGTGGGAGGCGCGCCCTCGCGGCGAAAATCTTTGCCTGAAAACTGGAAACTTAAAACCCTTCCTGAGGTATCAGAGTAAGCGCCATCAACCCACCCTTCAATGCCACAGTACTAAAACCACGTTGATTCAGCATGAAAGCTGCAACAGAACTGCGGCTGCCCGTCTGGCAGTAAATCACATATTTTCGAGTACGATCCAGGCTCTCAGAAAATTTTCGGATCTGACTCAGCGGGACATTCTGGCTGTGATTTATTGCTCCACTTCTGTATTCATCTACTGTCCGCACATCCAGGATCCCGGCGCCTTCTCCAATCAGTGCATCGGCCTCTATCTGCTCCGCCCAGTACAGCATTGGTTCTATGAGTAATTCGTTAAAGTCCTCACGGGTAAGCTTCATCAGGACGCCATCTGTTTTCATCAAAACCGTTGCGTTGCGCGGTGCATCCGACAGCAGGGCTTCTTCGCCAAATTGGTCGCCGACGGATAATTCGTTGACTATCTCGGTCTTGCCCTTATCGTTCTTTTTAGCGACAAAGGCTGTGCCCTCCCGGATAAGGTAGTAATAATCACCAGGTTCACCCTGGGTAATAATTACCTGGTTAGCTTTAACCAGCACCTTCTCCATGCGAGCCAGCATCTGGTTGGCATTCGCAGGGGGCAGTTTCATAAAGGTGTTGGAGGTGAGGATATTAAATACCCATTTCACATCTTCATCAGCATCCATTTCGATAACTTCAATGCCGCTAACTTCATCCATAGTTATGATGTGATCAAGTACGTTTTGNTCGATGCGTGCGATAGTCGAAGGTTTTGNCGNNGTGCCTGTCATCTGGCGAGGCTTTAGTTGTGCAATTGCATACAGGGAGGCATCAGTGCTGGATCGAATTATACGCGGCTCGGACTGGTTCCCCGAAGTGAGCACGACTTCTCCCTGTAAAAGATAAACGGCATAGCCGTCATCCTCACCTTCGCTGAATAGAACGATATCTTTATCTGTCTGATCGATTTGTGTAGCTGCTATCACCTCATCCAGACCTGAATCACTCAGTGTGTTAAGGGGAACGAGTTTCTTCAGGATGTCCCTGACGCTCATAGTGATTTGTCCAGTTTTTATATACAAAGATAAGCATGCATAAGAAAAATTATTGCATCATAGCAGGCTACGCCTGCCTATTAATTGTGTCAAGTGAAGGGGTAAATTGAGAGTTATAGTCCGGTGAATCCAGCTTTTTCATGACGAGTTTTAGCTTTAATAATATACTTATTAGTAATTGTTATTTATATATAAATAGCTATAATCAATCGATCCTGCGTCGGCAGGAATAAAATAACAATCCTTTACATAAATAAAGAGAGGTATCCCATTATGAGTGATAGAGAGGCGTACTGGAAGGCGAATATTCGCCTGGTTGCCGGATGTCTGGTTGTTTGGTTTATCGTGTCATTTGGCTTTGGAATAATACTTGCGGAGCCACTAAACAGCATCAGCCTGGGCGGTTATAAACTTGGTTTCTGGTTTGCACAACAGGGCTCGATATATACCTTTGTATTTTTGATCTTTTTCTATGCCTGGCGCATGAACAAGCTCGATCGAAAATTCAACGTACACGAAGATTAGGGGGCATTATGGATCTTCAAACTATGACCTATTTAGCGGTCGGGCTGTCCTTTTCACTGTATATCGGGATTGCATTCTGGGCCAGAGCAAGAACCACCGGTGACTTTTATGTTGCAGGCAAGGGGGTAAATCCTGTAGCCAATGGTATGGCAACGGCAGCGGACTGGATGTCAGCCGCTTCCTTCATATCCATGGCTGGTCTGATAGCCTTTAATGGTTACGGCGCATCCGTCTTTTTGATGGGCTGGACTGGCGGCTATGTATTGCTGGCAATGCTACTGGCGCCGTATCTGCGTAAATTCGGAAAATTTACCGTACCGGAATTTATTGGTGAACGCTATTACTCAAGAACGGCTCGTGTTGTTGCCGTAATCTGTTTGATCCTCGCATCCATTACCTATGTTATCGGGCAGATGAAAGGTATTGGTGTCGCTTTTTCCCGCTTCCTTGAAGTGGATTATAATACCGGACTATACGCAGGCATGGGCGTTGTCTTTATTTACTCAGTAATGGGCGGAATGAAAGGCATTACTTATACGCAAATTGCGCAGTACGTCATTCTTATCTTTGCCTATACCGTACCGGCAATATTTATCTCCATGCATCTTACCGGTGTGGCCCTGCCACAACTCGGGCTGGGTGCTGATATGTCAGGAACATCGATGTCAATGCTGGATAAGCTGGATCTTGTGGTAGGCGAGCTTGGCTTTAAGGAGTACTCAACTCAGGTTATGGGTAGCAAACTCAATATGTTTGTCTACACCTTGACACTGATGATCGGTACCGCTGGCCTGCCTCATGTCATTATGCGCTTCTTTACTGTACCAAAAGTAAGAGATGCCAGAGCTACTGCTGGCTGGGCGCTGGTCTTTATTGCAATTCTCTATACTACTGCACCTGCTGTGGGCGCAATGGCTCGCCTCAATCTGATGGAGACAGTCCAGACTGGTGAAGTAGGCAGTCCTGAAGGCAATCTTGCCTATGAAGAACGTCCACAATGGTTCAAAAACTGGGAAACTACCGGTCTTTTGAAGTATGAAGACAAGAATGGTGACGGTCGCATCCAGTACTACAATGACAAGAGCGAAGCATTTGCCTCTAAAGCAGAATCATTTGGCTGGAAAGGCAACGAAATGGTCAAGGTTGACCGTGACATTATGGTGTTGGCTAATCCTGAGATTGCCAAGTTACCCGACTGGGTGATTGCACTGGTAGTAGCCGGTGGTCTCGCCGCAGCGCTTTCAACAGCAGCCGGTTTGTTACTCGCAATTGCATCATCTATCTCACATGATCTTCTGAAAGGCATCTTTGTGCCAAAAATCTCGGAGAAGAATGAACTGATGGCTGGCCGTATAGCAATGGCAGGCGCTATCGCCATGGCGGGTTACTTTGGTATTCATCCACCGGATTTTGCAGCAGGAACCGTGGCGATTGCATTTGGCCTGGCGGCGGCATCGATCTTTCCTGCTCTGATGATGGGCATCTTCAACAAGAAGATGAACCGTGCCGGTGCGACCTGGGGCATGATAGCCGGCATCAGTGTCACCATGCTTTATGTCTTCCAGCATAAAGGCATTATGTTCATTCCGGGCACCAGCTACCTCGGCGACATGGGTGCAAACTGGTTCTTCGGAATTTCTCCGAATGCCTTCGGTGCAATAGGGGCGGTGGTTAACTTCGCTGTAGCCATTATGGTATCAAAGATGACAGCGCCACCACCTGACCACATCCAGCACCTGGTAGAAGACATCCGTGTTCCAGTCGGTGCGGGTAGTGCCACAGGCCATTAACATTTAAGGCCGATAACAAGAAGCTCTCGCAGCATATGCTGCGGGGGCTTTTTTTTTGTGTTTAAATAGTTTTTTTTATTGATTGAAAGGCAAGAAATGACTCCACACATGAAAGCCGCAACAATTATCGCACCCTTTCTTTTGATTGGAGGCTATATTATTGCCGACTATTACCAGACGGCCAGGGAAGAAGAATATCGGGCTAGNCAGGCAAAGAAGACCGAAGCCTTTGAGCTGGATAAGGTGTCTGAATGCGGGTTGCTTGATGAGCCATGTAAATTCAAAAAAGATGGACTGGTTCTAACCATGTCTGCTGACAGCAACAGCTATCACATCGACTCTAATCAGGGGCTTGAGGGTGTAACCATAGGGCTTGCACAGCCAGACCGTGAGACACGCACACTGCAGATGTATCAGATATCGGAGCCTACGCACTGGGCTATACCGATTAGACGGCTGACGAACCTGAAGGAAAATGTTCCATTGACTATGCGCCTGGCTTTAGCCAGTAATGGAAAAAGATACTATGCAGAATTTCAGATTGATCCGGCCGGACCCTGGGGTGTTGATTAGTGGAAATCGAGCTACAGGAGATAAGAGACTTTATTGCCGAGGTTCCGCCATTTGACCTGCTGCCTGCTGATGAATTGAATCGGCTGGTTCGGCATCTGGGTATTCGCTACCTGCGTCGCGGTAAGTCTTTACCACAGCAGCAGGAAAGCTCGAAATTATTTTATATCATCCGCAGTGGCACAATATCACTCTATACTGCCGAAGAGACGATTCTCGGTAAATTGGCCGAAGGTGATATTTTTGCCTCATTTTGTATGGCTGATGATGATAAGGATACGCATGCGAAAGTAACAGAAGACACACTGGTGTACAGTATTCCCTGCACGACTCTATTTGAGCTTACAGAAAATACCCCCGAGATAAAAGCATTCATACAGCATTCCCCGCACCGGCGTTTGAAGGCTGCGATAAAAACTTCTCAGCTAAAAGCATCACAGACGGCAACTTTAATGAACACGCCACTGGAAATATTGCTCAGCGGAGTGGTAGTTGATATTGATATTAATTCTTCTATACATGAGGCATCGCTGAAAATGACCGGTCAGGGTGTTTCGTCGTTGCTAATCATCGATGATGGAAGCCTGGCAGGAATAATCACCGACAGGGACATTCGTGCGCGCTGTGTAGCTGAAAAACTGGCAATAGAGTCATCAGTTAAGAAGATAATGACACATGACCCCGTTCATGTCGGCAGTGACACGCTTGCTTTTGATGCATTAATGCTGATGACGAAAAAAAACATTCATCATCTTCCTGTTGTAGATGAAGGCCGAGTACGCGGCATAATTAGCGCGACGGATTTGATGCGCCATGAAGGTAAAAATGCAGTTCATATTTCTCGCTTGATCCATAAGGCGGAAACGGTTGGAGTTCTGGCTGAGATCAGCCAGACCATTCCAGGACTGCAGCAGCAACTGGTAAGTCTGGGCGGGTCAGCTGAACATGTTGGTAAGGCAATTACGGCTGTTAGCAATGCAATTACCCGCAGACTGATAGAAATGGCAGAAGAAAAATTTGGCCCGTCACCGGTTCCTTATGCCTGGATCGCTGCCGGTTCACAGGCGCGCTTCGAACAGTCCTCGCATTCTGATCAGGATAATGGCCTGATCATCTCAAATGATATGAAAGAGGAGGATGCGGCCTGGTTTACCAAACTGGCAGATTTTGTCTGTGATGGACTGGATGCCTGTGGTTTTATTTATTGCCCCGGTGATGCGATGGCAAAGAATCCACAATGGCGTCAGACACAAAGTATATGGACCGGATATTTTGAAAAATGGATCAACACACCGGAACCAAAGGCCCTGATGCTGTCGAGCATATTTTTTGACGTGCGTGTCGTTCACGGCGAAAAAAAACTTTTACGTGATATACAAAAGAAGATTTTACCACTGACAAAGCATAATCAACTTTTTCTTGCCCATATGACAGCAAATTCGCTGCAGCACAGAACACCGTTAGGCTTTTTTCGGGACTTTGTTCTGGTTGATGATGGTGAACACAAAGATACGCTTGATTTGAAGCATAACGGTATCGTTCCCATAATTGATCTTGCAAGGATTTATGCTCTTGCTGAAGGACTGAAAACTGCCAATACAATCGCAAGATTGAAAAAAGCAGCCGGTAGCCCATCACTAAGTCATGATGGTGCGGCGAATTTACTCGATGCCTTTGAATTTATCAGTGACCTGAGAATGGAGCATCAGGCTGAACAAATAAGGAAAGGTGATGCGGCTGATAATTTTTTATCACCAAAATCTCTGTCACGGCTACAGCGAGAACATCTTAAGGACGCCTTCAAGGTGGTGCAGACTATGCAGGAGTTCCTCTCTCAGCGTTATCACGCCGGACATATTTAGAGAGATTTAATAAATGTTCGACTTTCTTTTTAGCGCAGAAACTCGAAGAAGGAAGTCGCTCGAGAGTACAGCGGAAGGCCCGGTAAAACAATACCTTTCTGTACCATTGCCTGACCTGAAGAGCGATATCCATGTTGTACCTTTATTAGCACTGGATTTTGAAACCAGTGGCCTGAAACCATCAAAAGACTGTATTTTAAGTGTTGGCTATGTCGCCGTAAATGGTGGAGAAATAAGTTTATCAACTGCCTGTCATCAACTAATTAAAAGCAGTGAGGCGTTGACGGAAGAAAGCGTCGTTATTCATAAAATTACTGATGACGCATCCGCTGCAGGTGAATCGATTGAAGCTGTAATCGGTAATCTTCTGCAGGCACTGGCAGGAAAGGTCATGGTGGCACACAATGCAAAAATAGAAACGACATTCCTGGCACAGGCCTGTAAGAAATTGTATGGGGTGAGCCCTTACTTTCCCGCTATCGATACAATGTTAATAGCGAAGCGCTGGCTGGAAAGGAGAAATAAAGAGATTGCTCAGGGCGACCTTCGTCTGTTTAACTTGCGTAAGCAATATGGTTTGCCTATGTATCAGGCACATAATGCATTGAGTGATGCGATTGCAACAGCAGAATTGTTACAGGCTCAGATAGCGCATATGGATAGTGACAGGAAACTGCCGTTAAAACAGTTTATAAAGTAAAAATATGTTTTCAGTTTTCGGTTTTCAGTTGATAATGGCAGAGAACTGATTCACTATATTTAGTCGAAAGTCGAAAGTCGAAAGTCGAAAGTCGAAAGTCGAAAGTCGAAAACCGAAGTTAACAGGAGTAAACCATGTCTGAATCAAAAATCTACCCGGTCCCGAGTGAATTCGCCAAAAATGCGCATATCAATAGTGAACGCTATGAAGCCATGTACAAGCAATCCATAGATGATCCAGATACTTTCTGGGCGGAACAGGCGGAGGAGTTTCTTGACTGGACGAAGACCTGGGACAGAGTGCAGGACTGGGATTTCAGGACTGGAAATATAAAATGGTTTGAAGGCGGCAAGCTAAATGTGTCCTATAACTGCCTGGATCGCCATCTCGACACGCGTGGTGATCAGGTGGCCGTACTCTGGGAAGGCGATGACCCGGAGGTGGATAAAAGAATCACCTACCGTGAATTGCACGAACAAGTCTGCAAGTTTTCCAATGTATTGAAGGGGCGTGGTGTTAAGAAAGGCGATCGTGTTTGTATTTATATGCCGATGGTGACAGAGGCAGCCGTAGCAATGCTGGCCTGTACCCGCATAGGCGCAGTGCATTCGATTGTTTTTGGCGGTTTCTCTCCCGATTCGTTACGTGACCGTATCCTGGATTCTGACTGCCAGACTTTAATTACCGCCGATGAAGGCGTGCGTGGCGGCAAGGCCGTAGATTTAAAGGCGAATGCAGACATGGCCCTGGCAGATTGCCCGAATGTCCATACCTGTGTAGTCATTCGCCGCACCGGCGGTGACGTAAACTGGCAGGATGGCAGGGATGTCTGGTATGACGAATTGATGGCAGATGCATCAGGTGATTGCCCGCCAGAAGAAATGGATGCTGAAGACCCGTTGTTCATTCTCTATACATCGGGTTCGACAGGTAAACCAAAAGGCGTTCTGCATACCACTGGTGGTTACCTGCTATTTGCCGCGATGACGCATAAATATGTATTTGATTACCATGATGGCGATATTTACTGGTGTACCGCCGATGTCGGTTGGGTCACCGGCCATACCTACATTGTCTACGGGCCGCTGGCCAATGGAGCGACGACTTTGATGTTTGAAGGCATACCTACCTACCCGGATGCCTCCCGTTTCTGGCAGGTGATCGACAAGCATAAAGTCAACCAGTTTTATACTGCACCGACGGCCATACGTGCCTTGATGCGTTCCGGTGAAGAGCCGGTGAAGAAAACCTCGCGCAGCAGTTTAAAGCTGCTTGGTACCGTCGGCGAGCCGATCAATCCTGAGGCATGGGAATGGTATTACCATGTTGTCGGCGATGCGCGCTGCCCGATTGTTGACACCTGGTGGCAGACTGAAACCGGTGGCCATATGATTACACCTTTGCCGGGTGCCACAGATTTGAAACCGGGTTCGGCCTCAAAGCCTTTTTTCGGTGTACAGCCGGCCATTGTTGATGAACAGGGCAATGAACTGGAAGGAGAATGTTCGGGTAACCTGATAATAAAAGCACCCTGGCCGGGCATGATGCGTACATTGTACGGTGATCACCAGCGTTTTATCGACACCTATTTCACGACCTATCCGGGGAATTACTTTACTGGTGACGGTTGCCGCCGGGATGGCGACGGTTATTACTGGATTACCGGGCGTGTTGATGATGTGTTGAATGTTTCCGGGCATCGACTGGGAACTGCCGAGATAGAATCGGCGCTGGTGTTGCATAATAGTGTTGCGGAAGCAGCGGTTGTCGGTTACCCGCATGATATCAAAGGGCAGGGTATCTATGCCTATGTGACCTTGATGGCAGGGGTTGATGAGTCAGATGAACTCAGCACAGAGCTGGTGAAGTTTGTACGCAGTGAGATAGGACCCATTGCAACCATCGATATACTGCAGTGGGCACCGGGTCTGCCGAAGACACGATCGGGTAAAATCATGCGCCGTATCCTGCGCAAGGTTGCCGAGAACGATATCGCCAGTGTGGGTGACACATCGACCCTGGCGGATCCAGCTGTTGTGGATCATCTGGTGGAAAATCGGGCGAATAAATAACTGCGGATGAAAGACGCGGGACAAAGGATGAAGGATTAAAGATATCGGTAGATTGTGTTTTGTCTGTTTTTCCATAGTCCCGTGTCCTTTGTCTTTTATCTAAAAAACATCGTGCCGAGCGGCGCTCCTACAGGTTATTATCCGATAAACACGCAATAAACCTGAATTTCACAAGCCTTACTTGACCCGCCCTGCACATTCCATTATCGTGACGTCTTTTCAGCTGGGGGTGCCCGATACAATTATTGGGCTGAGAGCATACCCTTTGAACCTGATCCAGTCTGTTCTGGCGTAGGGAAGCTGGCCTGCCGCCGCTTGTCCTGTCCCAGCTATTTTTTTAGTGTAGTGTTTCATATTCTTTGACGATTAATATGAAACACTACACTAGTGAGGAACTACCATGAGCGCAAAATCTGAAGACTTCCTGAGCAGCACCGCTAGCGTCGATGAAGCATCTGTTGCCGCCTTTCCCGGATCCAGAAAAATCTATGTCGAGGGCTCACGCCCGGATATTCGTGTGCCCATGCGTGAAATATCGCTTGATGACACCCATGTCGGTGACGGTGTTGAAAAAAACCCACCGGTAACCGTCTATGATACTTCCGGTCCCTATACCGATCCGGACATAGAGATCGATATCCGTAAAGGCCTGCCAGCCCTGCGTGACAGCTGGATAGAGGAACGAAACGACACGGAAGCACTGGATGGACTCAGCTCGGACTACGGCAGGACACGTGAAACCGACGAACAACTCGATGTGCTGCGCTTTGAACACCGTCGTATACCCCGACGGGCAAAGGCCGGTGCCAATGTCAGCCAGATGCATTATGCGAAGCAGGGCATCATCACGCCGGAAATGGAATTTATCGCTATCCGCGAAAATATGCGGCTGGAGCTTTCACGTGACAAACTGGCTGAGCAGCACCCGGGGCAGGACTTCGGCGCCGCTATTCCAGAGCAGATCACAGCAGAATTTGTACGCGATGAGGTGGCACGTGGACGTGCGGTAATCCCCTGCAACATTAATCACCCGGAACTGGAGCCGATGATCATCGGGCGCAATTTCCTGGTTAAAATTAATGCCAATATCGGTAATTCTGCCGTCACCTCGTCTATCGAGGAAGAAGTCGACAAAATGACCTGGTCGACACGCTGGGGCGGCGACACGGTGATGGACTTGTCCACCGGTAAAAATATCCACGAAACGCGCGAATGGATACTGCGTAATTCTCCGGTACCGATTGGTACTGTGCCCATCTATCAGGCGCTTGAGAAAGTTAACGGTAAATCCGAAGATCTGACCTGGGAGATTTTCCGTGACACCCTGATTGAACAGGCGGAACAGGGGGTTGATTATTTCACCATCCATGCCGGCGTACGCCTGGCATATGTGCCGATGACGGCCAAACGGGTTACCGGCATCGTCTCACGTGGCGGTTCAATCATGGCCAAGTGGTGTCTGGCACATCATCGGGAAAGTTTTCTCTATACACATTTCGAAGACATCTGCGAAATCATGAAGGCCTACGACGTGTCGTTCTCACTTGGTGACGGTCTACGCCCGGGCAGTCTGGCGGATGCCAATGATGAAGCACAGTTTGCCGAACTGGAAACGCTGGGCGAGTTGACAAAAATTGCCTGGAAGCATGATGTGCAAACCATAATCGAAGGCCCGGGCCATGTGCCGATGCATATGATCAAGGCCAACATGGATAAGCAGCTTGAAGCCTGCGGTGAAGCACCATTCTATACACTGGGCCCGCTGGTGACGGACATTGCACCGGGCTATGACCATATTACTTCCGGTATCGGTGCAGCGATGATCGGCTGGTACGGCACGGCCATGCTGTGTTATGTCACGCCGAAAGAGCATCTGGGACTGCCCAATCGTGATGATGTTAAGGAAGGCATTATCACCTACAAGATTGCTGCCCATGCCGCTGACCTGGCAAAGGGGCACCCTGGTGCACAGATACGCGACAACGCGATGTCCAAGGCACGCTTTGAGTTCCGCTGGGAGGACCAGTTCAATCTTGGTTTCGACCCGGACCGGGCACGTGAATACCACGATGAAACCCTGCCTAAACAGGCACACAAAGTCGCCCACTTTTGCTCCATGTGTGGACCACATTTCTGCTCGATGAAAATCAGCCAGGAAGTCAGGGAATATGCGGCCAGTCATAACATGGAGGATGTTGAATCGGCCGTGGATGCTGGCATGAAAGAGATGGCCGTAGAATTCAAGAAGCAGGGCAGTGAGATATACAAAGAAGTTTGATTCATAGAGGGCCCAAATGATTAATATTACTGTCAACGGTGACAAGCGGGAGCTTGGTTCGCCCTCAACTATCGTGGATCTGACAGACGCCATGGCGTTGCAGGGTAAACGGTTTGCTGTTGAAGTGAATGGTGAGATCGTTCCAGCCAGTCAACATGCCAGCCACGAGCTGCATGAAAATGACAAAGTGGAGATAGTTGGGGCGATTGGTGGGGGGTAACATCGTCGATTTATGTGTTACGTTTTACGGTTTACACGAAACAAGTTCTTAAATTTTTTATAGGTGAAAATGTGTCACAGAATATAAATGACTCGCTAGTTATAGCGGGGGTTGAATATACATCCCGGTTACTGGTGGGTACCGGTAAATATAAGGATATGGCTGAAACTGAGGCCGCAATACAGGCCAGTGGGGCGGAGATTATTACCATCGCCATACGGCGAACGAACATTGGCCAGAGCCCGGATGAGCCAAATATTCTCGATGTGCTGCCACCTGAAAAATACACCATATTGCCCAATACTGCGGGTTGTTATACCGCAAAGGATGCCGTAAGAACCTGCATGCTTGGGCGGGAATTACTCGATGGCCATAAGCTTTGCAAGCTGGAAGTGCTGGGAGATGAGAAAACGCTTTATCCGGACATGCCTGCCACCATGGAAGCTGCAGAGATGCTGGTTAAGGACGGTTTTGAAGTCATGGTCTATATGAATGATGACCCGATACTGGCGAAACGTCTGGCAGAAATGGGTTGTGTTGCAGTGATGCCGCTGGCAGCACCGATCGGCTCAGGGCTCGGTGTGCGCAATCCGCATAACATACGTTTCATCGTTGAAGAAGCGACCGTTCCTGTTCTGGTGGATGCCGGCGTAGGAACAGCCAGTGATGCAGCGGTTGCAATGGAGCTTGGTGTCGATGGTGTGCTGATGAATACGGCAATTGCGGCGGCCAATAAACCTGTGTTGATGGCATCAGCAATGAAAAAGGCTGTCGAGGCCGGTCGAGAAGCCTGGTTGGCTGGACGCATGCCGCGTAAGGCATATGCTTCGGCTTCGTCACCCGAGAATGGGCTGATTGATTAGCTTTTGCTCGACTACACAAAAGGGGATGGTAGGTCAAAGACTAAGAACCAAAGACCAACGACAAAAGATAAAGATAAAAACCTGGGAAGTGGTGTAATTGATGTTTTTTCATTTTTTACTTTACTGCTTTTCATTACCCTTATTCGCCGCGAGGGCGCGCCTCCCACAAGAGCCATCAAACGAGTGCATTGGTTTTAACTGTGGGAGGCGCGCCCTCGCGGCGAAAGGTTTTCCAATCCCATTCAGGCATACTGAGAAGCGCAGGGAACCCGCAGGGCAAGCATGTCGGGTGTCGTTTCTCCTGGTATGTTTCNTTAGACAGTAAAGACTAAATCCGCCGGGAGCGGACTTGAACAGCTTAAGCCTGGNCTTCATAAAAGTCACTCGCCCATGAAGGGCGAAACCGTCAGGCATGCATCAGCCCAAAATTAATCATTCTCATACATCTCATCAAGTGTAGGAGTTTTCTTGTTGTACTCTTTCAANATTGCCTTAAGGTGTTCGCGATCCAGTAGTTCACCGCAGAGTTCGCTCATGTCTTCACNTGCCTTCTTGCCGAAAGCACGNCGAAAGGGGGCATGAAGGGGACTGGTGATAAACTTTAAATAGGCACCGACAATATCAAAGGGTTTGATTGATACGCCAATATCNGAAAACGTGCCTTTTATTCTCATGGGTGCCTGCAGGCCAAATAGTTTGGCTTTTTTTGCTGTCGGAAAGAGCGAAAGTGATAGATTTTTATTTGGGAAGTCCACTTTCAGGTTGCCCTTCATCCAGATTTTGCTGGTGTCAATAAAGAGCATTTCTTCACTTAGCTGCCCGTCATTGATATCAAGCAGAGCCGTCCCGCAATTAAATTTCGATTCCTTCTTATTCAACTCAGGCAGGATGGCGAGGAAGAGATTCACTGACCATAAATTTATGGCACTGGCATCGATATTTTTCGGCCACAATGCAAAATCGAGCTGGCCGTTGGCATTATCCAGGGCATGTCTGAAGTCACGCCCAGTCAGTTGTAAATCAACTCTTGTACTTATCAGACCATCACCAGGAGACTCCGGTTTGTAATGCCTGTACAGCACACCATAGTTAAACTTATCCATATTAAGTTTGAGGTGCCCACTTATGTCTTGTTCGTTCTGCTGTAAGTCCAGAGCACCATCAATGGATCCACCGGGTAGATCCAGGTGAAATTTATCGACAGATAAGGATTTTTCACTTGCGTGTAGATTTAGTTTTCCTCCCCCGAGATCATCCTGGCCAGACAGCACCTGCCTTGCTTCAAGCTGCAAGCTCACATCAATATTGGGATAATCGCGCGATCCCTGAAAGCCTTCATTAAATCCCTGTTGTACTAGCTCGACATTATCTTTCCTGTTAGTGAGTGTTTCTGCAGAACTGCTGCTGGGTTGAGGCAATAGTGAAAAGCCTTCAACCTCAAAGTCGTTGATCTGAAAACTCTGGCTGATGAGATTTAAGTCCCAGTGAGCTTTACTGCCGCTGGTATCAACAAAAACCTGACCGCCGAGGTCGCTATCGCCAATGATGGACTTGAGGTTGCTGACACGAAAACCTTTCGGGTCAACACTGAATTTTCCACTAAAATGGTAAGGGCCGAAAGGTGGAATATCGGTTTCCAGCAGCTTGCTCCAGTGGTTGAGACGTTTCCCCTTGATTTCAAGATCTACGATTAAGGATTGATCGCTTATTGGAAGATCAATATCACCTGTGAGTTTGATTTTCGAGTGGTTGACTGTGGTGGTCAGATCCAGGTGGATTTTTCCCATATCGGTAAAAAAGTCGCTAATTCTATTCGTGGAGAGTTCCAGATATGCCGACTCGTCATCGATCTTGCCAGTAAATTCCAGCTTTACAGGGGTATCAGGTTCAGCAACTAGCGTAGCCGTTGAAAACGTCATTTTACGACTCTTATCATTTATCGGGTTATGCAAGTTCCACTGGCCCTCTGCCAGGGCCAGATTGAAAGCAGATTGCTCAAGGATTTCTTTCAGATTACTTCCTTGCAGATCAGCCTTGAAAGCCATTTCACCGCTATAAGCATCAAGACCTTCTACAAGACCAAGCCATTGCAATGTATGACCGATATTAACTTTCTGAGCGTCAAATATAACCGTGCCGACGAGAGTTGGATATGTGTGATTCAACTGCATTTCAAGATTTACTGGCTTTTCAGCAACCTGTCCCTGTAACTCAAGTTTCCAGGGTTTGTTGCGGGTCAGATTCCGAAGTAGATCAGATTTAGCAGTGAATGAATAAGGGGTTTCCTTACTGGCTCCTTCAAGTTTTGCGGTCAGGTAGGATTTATCGTGAGTATTTATGACCAGGCTATCTATATGGTTGTTGAACTCTCGCCCAAGGCTCTCATCAATATAATTCAGGTTTAGATCAGTTAGGCTGAATTCTTCAATCCAGAGTTTCTTCTCATCATTTTCAGTATTGCGGAGTTTTGAGGGCTCTTTTCCTGCCTTGCTTTCGGGTTGCTCTATTTCGCTTTCAGTCTGTTTGAACGATGCCCAGTTTTGTCTGCCATCACTGGCCTGCTCAAGGTTGATTTGAACCGATGAAGCAGAAATCTCAACAAACTCCAGCTGCCCTGAGAATATGGGTAGCAGGGCCAGTTGTACACGCGTTTCACCAACGCTGAGAATATCCCCTGCTGACCATCCCGGCTCATTGCTGATATGGAGATGGTCGACGACCAGGGTAGGATAAAAGCTGATAGCCAGGCGCACTTCACCATCAATGCGTACTTCCTGGCCCGTGACCTCAGAGGCCTTTTTGACAAACTGCTGACGCACACTTTCCAGTGGCACGGTAATTTTCGCATAGGACAATACTCCAATCAGCAGTGCGGTCAGTGCAATCAGGATCACAGCAGCACTGAAAGCGACAATGATGATTTTTCTTATGCGCATTCTTGATATTGCCAGTACATTCGGTTGCTTTGTTTGGGGTGGCTTGTTTGCTAGAATTTGAAGTTTGGCAGACTCAATGATAAATATCGAGTCTCAAGCCATTAATTGTAAAGACAGTTATAAGAAACGCTTACTTCCGAGAAACACTATGTCTGCTATCCAGTTGAAAAATTATCAATTTATCCCAGCATTCCTATTACTTGTTTTAGCCACGCTTGCCCTTTCATCCTGCGCAGGTAAAAAAGAATCCATCACTGTCCAGCAGGCAACGATTGACCTCGCTCTGTTGCAGACTCTACCGAAAGAGCCAATATCCTACGAGAACAGCGTAAAACCCATCCTAAATAATCGCTGTGTGGTGTGTCATGGCTGTTACGATGCCCCTTGCCAGCTGAAGTTGTCATCGCCTGCCGGACTGCAGCGTGGCAGCAGCAAAGTAAAGGTCTACAACGGTGCCCGCTTCAAGACGATGGCGCCTACCCGTTTGGGAATTGATGCAAAAACAACAGAAGAATGGCGTCAAAAAGATTTTTCCGCAGTAATTAATGAGGCAGAAAATGACCCCGGCGCAAATCTGAGCCAGTCTGTGCTTTATCGTATGCTAAGGATGAAGCAGATTACCCCGCAGGCCAGGGTGGGTATGCTGTCTGACCAGTTCGACCTGTCTCTGGGTCGTAAACAAACCTGCCCGACGCTGGAAGAATTCGAAGATTATCAGCATAAATTCCCTCAGCAGGGCATGCCCTTTGCCATGCCAAACCTGCAGGATGACGAGTATACAACCCTGGTGCAATGGCTAGCACAAGGTGCGCCAGTCCCTGCTGACAAGAAGCCATCTGCAGCTGCTGCAACACAGATCAAGAGATGGGAGACATTTTTTAATGGAGCCGATCTCAAGCAACAACTGGTTAGTCGCTATCTTTATGAGCATTTGTTCCACGGACATCTGCATTTTAAAGGCACCGATGACCGTGAATTCTACCGCCTGGTACGATCAACGACACCTGCCGGTCAGCCGATAGATGAAATTGCTACCGTACGTCCCTATGGTGACCCTGGCGGAAAGTTTTACTATCGTTTACAGCGCTATCCAGCGAGTATCGTTGCCAAGAGTCATATCGTTTATGAACTGTCTGGACAACGCCTGAATCGAATAAAAGAACTGTTTATAAAGCCGGATTACCAGGTAACTGAGCTGCCCTCCTGGGACCCTGAAACGGCTTCTAATCCATTTAGGGCCTATGCTGTGATTCCACCGCGTTCTCGCTACGAATTTTTGCTGGATAATGCACGTTTCTTCATCGAAGGTTTTATTAAGGGCCCAGTATGCCGGGGCATGATAGCGCTGAATGTGATTGAAGATCGCTTCTGGGTGGTTTTCCTCGATCCCAAAACAGACCAAATGCTGCTGGACTCAGATTTTCTCCTTGAAGTCTCTGATTACCTGAAGATACCTTCATCTCAGGAAGGAAATGTTAAATTGTTCGGTACCTGGAAGAAGTATCTGAAACTGGAACAGGAATATGTGGCGAAGCGTTTCAGGTATTATGAAGCGATGAAGCAGCATGACATAAAAGATGCGATGAATTTCCTGTGGGATGGTGAAGGCAACAATCAGAATGCTGCGCTGACCATCTTCAGACATTTTGATTCAGCCTCTGTTGATTATGGGTTTACTGGCGACTATCCCGAGACCGCCTGGGTGATTGACTATCCCCTGTTAGAACGCATCCATTACCTGCTGGTTGCCGGCTTTAACGTATTCGGGAACTTAAAACATCAGCTGAATACACGGCTTTATATGGATTTTCTACGTATGGAAGGTGAGGACATGTATCTTGCCTTCCTGCCCACCAGTCATCGAACACAAATTCGCGACAGCTGGTACGGGGGCATGCGTCAAGGCATGGAAAGAGATCTTGGTGGCCTTGATGACTGGATGAGCAAAGATGTCGTGACCGGTTATAAAACAGATGATCCCCAGGTCGAGTTATTCCAGCATATGGAGAAGAAACTGGCACCAATATTAGCTCGTGATGATGATATAAACCGCTGTCAGGAAGCCGATTGTCGGAGTAAAAAAGGCAGCGCAAAACACCAGGCAGATTTTGCTATGCAAAAGGTGGCAGAGATCAAGGGATTTGTACTCATAGCTTTCCCTGACCTGGCTTTCGTACGGGTCAGAATGGGTGGAAAAGCCGAAGATGACCTGGCTTATACCATTATTCGTAACAAGGCCTATAAAAATGTGACATCGATGTTCAGTGATGAAGAGGACAGTGCTACTAGGGACTACAGCAGTGACTCATTGACAGTGGTTGACTGGCTGGAAGGATCTTATCCAAATTTCTTCTTTGAGGTTGATTACAAAGATGTTGAGAAGTTTACTGAGCACTATGCCAGTTTGAAGGGCCGGGAAGACTATGAACGTTTTGTCAGCGTCTATGGTGTACGGAGAACTAACCATAACTTCTGGAAGAAAGCTGACTGGTTTCAGGACAAGTCTCGCCAGCAACGACCCGTACGGGCCGGGCTGTTTGATCTTAATCGATATGAGAATAGATAAAAAACAGATTAAAGATCAAGGATGAAAGACTAAAGAGCAACCGCGTAGACTTCCTTAGTCCTTAGTCCTTAGTCCTTAGTCCTTAGTCCTTAGTCCTTAGTCCTTAGTCCTTAGTCCTTAGTCTGCATTTAGATTCAGGGCTACCTTCAGTTTGTCCGCTGGTACACGGAAAGTAACCTTGATTGGATTATGGTCCGATGAAGTAACCTGCCTGGCTTCGCTTGCAACAGAATCCAGACCGCGGTAGAAAACGTGATCGATTTCATTGCCGAATATGGTGATCCTGTTTTTACTTTTGTAAGTGACAGCCTTTAGAGAAAGATCTGCAACCATCCGATCGATGATCTCTTTTCTGCCGTCGCTCCAGCTATTGAAATCTCCTGCTACGATAACCGGTCCCTGGTGCTGGATTATGGCGGCTTTTAGTGCATCTATCTGCGCGCTATAGACTTCTGTACCCAGGGTAAAGTTGATGCTGTGAATATTGGCAACCAGCAGCTTTTCATCAGTACCTGAAAGCTCGTATTTGTTGACCAGGACTGTTTTTGGCAGACGTAGAAACGGCTCGGTAGTTCTCAGGCCACAGCTTGATACCGGTTTGACCCGGGAACCCGTTAGGACACCAGTTGCCTCATCATTAACAACAAAGCCGGTGTTTAGTGTCCAGTGTATACTCTGTTTTTTTAGCGTTTCTTTAACTTCAGGGTTTAGTCGTGCTTCTTGAATTATCACAAGGTCCTTGCCGTTACTAAGCTGGCGAAAATCACTGGCCCAGTTTTTCTTCTCACCTTTATAGATATTCCAGTTCAGTATCGTAATGTTGTTTGCGTCCAGTTCATGTTCGCCTACACGATTTTTATCGGAATAAGATTGAGTCTGTTTGATATCACAATTATCGATGCTAATTGAGCGATCTTCATTCAGCCCCTTGTTGACGATTTGTGTTTGCTCAGGAACTGTTACACAGCCAGATGCCAGCACTGTACCTGCAATGATAGCTGAAGCAAAAAAAAGTGATTTTTTGTATCTAAATTTAATTCTCATTTAATATGCCTGGTTTGCTGATTGGGCATGATTTTATATCAACCAGCGTAATCCTTTAATATATAGTCTTAATGCCGTTTTTTTCAAGCTACCAGCTGAAAAGACTGGCAAATTTACATTTTACCTGGATAGGCTTATATGTCTTGACTTAATGCGCCAATATTTTAGCCTTAATCTGCTATTTAGTAGCGGCAGGTAGTATGGTCATGTATGTCCCTACGGCTCCTTTAAATTCATCCATGTACATTCGCCTGGAAAGATAACCATCCCAGGCCTCGCCACAAATAAGGCGATAGATATCAGGATACTGGTCTGATTCGAGATAGAGATAGGTTTTGACCAGCCATGAGGTAACTACAGAGCCAGACAGAAATGAGAGATCATCTCCAGCTGATGCAATCATTGTCCGCTTTGAATTATTTTTGCGGGTAAAGGGTTCCTGATCGCGAACGACACGCCTGATACGAAAATCGATAGCGGGAATTTCTTTATCCAGTTTGTCTATCGTATTGACGACCATCTGGCAGTATGGCTCCCATTTGTTTGTTTCCCCCGGGGTTCTCAACTGCTTGCTGAACTGGAGGGATGCACGAACTTCACCTGCAGGCACTGTTAAAGGACTGTTGACCCTGAGGGTGCTGCCAGCTTTAACAT
>JGI24024J18818_10000023_pt1 | contig 35916 bp, 35 predicted proteins | sample Cruoilmetagenom2_FD_18818 | JGI IMG/M metagenome (IMG submission 18818) | reverse complement strand
AGGATGTGCGATGATCGGTCAGTCGATCATTAACTTTACCTCCGGTGGTCTTGGCCGTCTCTCTTCCTTTACGGCAGCGGTTCTTCTCATTATCCTTGTGGTAAGCTTTTCGGGTGTCATAGCTGTGATCCCTGTAGCGGTACTTGTGGGTATCATGTTCATGGTGAGTATCGGTACCTTTGAATTTTCTTCACTTAAACGTATCAAACACATGCCTCGTTCCGATGCATTTGTACTTGTAACGGTTACCATCATTACTGTTTTTGAAGACCTTGCTGTCGCTGTCATCGCAGGTATCATCATCTCTGCATTGGTATTTGCATGGGAGCATGCAAAGATATTTGCCCGTACACATACAGATGAAAACGGAAGAAAGATCTATGAACTTGATGGTCCTCTTTTCTTTGCATCAGTCACATCATTTAATGAACAGTTTGACGTAGCAAATGACCCTACTGAAGTCATCATAGACTTTAAAGATGCAAGAGTGATGGATTCTTCGGGTTCCGAAGCTATCGATGCACTTACTGATAAATACAAAAAAGCAGGTAAAAAGCTCACACTTAGACACCTCTCAGAAGACTGTAAAAAGACACTTCACTCGGCAGGACCTTTCTGTACGTATGAAGAAGATGATCCTACCTATAAAGTAGCAACCAACGTATAGCATATAAATAATAAAGGGATACAATGACAAAATCAATAAAAGTCACAGTAGTGACATTAGCACTAGGTTTTACATCAATAGTTGCAGAAACCACTCAAGATCACTCTCCTGAAGAGCATAGTAGCCATAAAGGTCATGATCATTCGCAAAAAGAAAATAATCATAAAGGTCATAATCACTCACCTCTTTATGATAAGGTTAAACCTGGAGTGAGTAAAGAGACTGTTGAAAAAGCAGCACAGAAAGAAGTTCAAAATTTAGTAGCCAAAAAAAAGATTCCCAAGAGTTGGCAATATGTACCCGTTTCAAAGATAGGGAAAACACACTATGGCGATACGGATGATTGGGTAGTAGGTTTTGATAATATGAAAATAAAAAATAAAAATAGACGAACGCTTTATATATTTGTCAGTGTAGGTGGTGAGATAAGAGGTGCTAATTATACAGGTAATTAAAACACCCTACCTTTGCTCCTCCTGTCCTCAGGTGGAGCATATATGACTATGTTGCTAATAACATTTATGTAGGCGTTACACCAGAGGACTGGAGTAACGAGAGAAGATAAAACTAACTATTCCGTAAGTTCTTCAAGAATAGTTTTAACCATACCCTGAGTTTTACGAACTGTATCAGCAGTCTCTTTATCTGTAATATCAAGATCATTGATCCAGTTATCGATTGAAGGGTAAGCTATATGTGTTGCATCTTCATCTTTTTTCTTGTAGATAACAACTGAAAAAGGTGCATAAGCACCGGCATCCGGATGATTTTCAGACACAGGGTAGATGGCATTAAATCTAATGATCGAGTATGTATCGAAGAAATCATAATCATTATGTTGCAGCGTGTAAGACTTTGGTATTAAAAAGCCAACTGGTCCCAATTCACTTTCAAACTCCTCTTTAAAGCTATCTTTAGCATCTACATATGTGTCACCATCTTCAAGTTCAAACTCTATTGTAAACTCAGTAGTGAGTGGTTTTGAAGATTTAGTATTATGATCTACAGACAAATACTTACCATTTGGTAATGCTTTATGAAGTGCTGTATCTACTGACTTGGCATATGCTATTAAATCTGGATCTGTTGCAGGAATTTTAGTAATTCTAGCCATACCAGCCAATGACAATGTAGAAATATTAATAGTGTTTTTTGTACCATCTTCATAAATCGACATTGATAAAGGTGTAATTAAACCAATTGTTGGATATTTTTTCATAAGTTTTGAAACTAGTTCAGGGTTAGTAAATATAGCCAAGTTGTAATTTTTATGATAAACTTTTCCATATCTTTTTGAAAAAATTGAATTCATATCATTATTGACATCAACCACTACACCACTGGCATTAAAAGCTTTTTCAATACTCTTGGCATTGATCGCACCCTTTGAGTTATCAACAGAAAATATTTGAATATTTTGAGTTTCCGCTGCACAAACACTTGCCCCTAGTACTAAAAAAGCACCTATAAAGACCTTTAAAATCTTTTTCATTATTATCCTTTAAATTAATATGACTGTATTTTACTATAGTTATTATTATAGAGATACTTGCAAATTCAACTTAAGCAATGAAAATAAAAAGAGTCCCAGTGACTCTTTCTTCTACATTACTTTTTCTTTTATATAAACCTTACATAAATATTATGTTAATATATTATTAATATGAAACTAACTACATGAAATAAAAGGATATTTATGTTCAAAAAATATATAACAATAAGTTTGATACTCTCTTTATTTTCTTTTGCCAGCGATGAAGGTATTGAATACAGTGGTGTCATGGTAACTGTCACAGCAGATAAACAGAAAAAAAATTATCTGGTCAAACGTAATATCCCTGAAGAGTGTAAAAATGTTCCTATAAATAATAAAATGCTCTGGACAGAAAATTTTGCACATCAAAGTGTACCTGAGGCATGTAAATCTACTTATGTACACACCAAAGGAAAGCTTCTTTCTATGCATTTAGATAAAGATCTGGAAACCTATGGTGAGCTGGAAGTTTTGTATTTTCTTAAAGATATGCAGCATAATGACCGGATGCTTTTAGTAGACAGTCGTAAAAAAAAGTGGTTTAATTACCGTACTATTCCCGGTGCGATCAATATGCCCTTTCATTACTTTGAGGAGAGAGATGATTATAGTTTTCATTTTGACTATGCTTTAATATATTTGGGTGCCTATATTCAAAAGGATGGAGAGTATGATTTCTCTAATGCTAAAACATTGGTACTGTTTTGTAATGGTCCCTGGTGTAACCAGTCTCCACGTATGATTTTTGCACTTTTAAAGATAGGTTATCCGGTAGAAAAGCTAAAGTGGTACCGTGGAGGTATGCAAGACTGGTTGGGTGCGGGCATGACATCCACGAGAGAGTGATTATTTTACAATTATAATTATTTTACAATTATTCTTGCATTCGTTTTTTGTATAGGTCTGTTGTTCGGGTGATGCATGGTATGAAGGAATGCTTCTACCTGTGCTTTAGAAATACTTACCGGCGTTTTAAGTACGAGCCAACGCACACCTTCAGAACATGGAGGAGTAGTTAAAGAACCGTTAAATCTATAATACTCTTTATTATCAGGTATAAGTGCAGAAGCGATAGTTGCAAGTTTTAATTCACTTTGTGTTCCACCCTCTTTTGGCATTTTAGCCCAGACTTTTGCAAGTTCAGCATTCTCTTTACCTTCTTCAAACATGAGTGCAAGTACAGCGAGATTTCCATCTTTGTCTACATGTACAAAATGTGCCTCCAATGGGAATGATTTGCCTTCTATATGGTTTTCACTTGGTGTATGAAAGTGAAACTGTTTGAGGTCGAATGTAATGCCGTCTACAACCATGTTGTCCCCTGCTTCCATATTGACCTGGATCGTATGTCCATTGTTTACGATCTCTTGAGACCCTTTAGTATACGAAAGTGTGAGTGCTTCAAGATCTGCATCCATAGAAGTCGCAACATTGATAGGTGACTGGTTCTTTCCTTCAGAACATGAGTGATACTTAGGTGAAAGTGAACCCCATGACTCAGGAGAGTTGTGTCCTGTATATCCCCAGGCACTTTTGCCTTCGCTTGCCACAGCTGAGCCACTCAGTAGAGCTACTGTTGTAACAGTTGATAATAATATTTTAATACTTTTCTTCATATTTTTCCCTTTGTTGTTAAGATGTATAAAGTATAGTATATCAATGTTAAGTTTATAGAATAATAGGTCTAAATAGACAATATATGGTTTTCTTAGATAGATAAGTCTATTTTACTTAAATAATTTTGATGTAAATAATGAATTACTAAGATAAAATTAATTTTTATGTTAAATAAAGAACATCCCTACCAAGAGTAGTATAAATGGTAATAATGCTAACATATAGACTGTTTTTTGTGTTTTGAGAGCTTTATAGATCCCCCAGAAGAAGAGTCCTATAGCTACAATGAATCCAATAGCCCAGGGGAGTAATACCATTGGGTTTTCGTTTGCACAGACAGAGAGAGTGAGCAGTACAAAAATGAGGAATACTTTTATCATTCTTCTAACGCTTCTTTCCCAAGTTTGTCTACCATTTTGATACTCTCCAGTGCATTGGTAAGTATCTGTTTTGTAGAGGTCAATGGCTTCATATGAAGATTGGTCTGCTTCTTGTCTAAACTTTCATCCATGAGTACAGACATCACTTCTTTCTCAAGCTCTTTGTTGATCTCATTGAGCTTTTCTTCTATAAATTCTATATTCATATTATTTAGTATGTCCCTATTTTACTTACTTTGATTTGGGTCTGAAGATCTTGATGACTGCTTCATCTGCTTCCATAAATGAGCCGCCAATGAGGTCTATACAGTATGGAACCGCAGGGAAAACCGCATCTAAACATTCACGGATAGATTTAGGTTTTCCAGGGAGGTTGATGATGAGTGATCCGTCACAGATACCTGCCGTTTGACGTGAAAGAATGGCTGTAGGAACATACTGAAGACTGACCGCCCTCATCTGCTCACCAAATCCTGGAAGCAGCTTTTGACAGACATTTTCTGTTGCTTCTGTTGTGACATCTCTCATCGCCGGTCCTGTACCGCCTGTAGTAACTATAAGGTCACAGTTTTCATCACGTGAAAGGTTCATAAGTGTTGTCTCTATGAGGCTTTGCTCATCCGGAATACATCTGTATTCATACTCACACTCATTCAGAAGATATTCTTTCATCGTATCCATGATGGCAACACCGGAGATATCTTCATAGATCCCCTGTGAGGCTCTGTCACTTGTGGTAATAACACCGATTTTAATTTTGTCCATCACTAACGCTTCCTTGCTGATACATAATAATTTTCACGCATTATATCGTAATTGTTTGAGGGTCTATAAATCTAATTCATCTAATGGAACTGGTGCTGCCAGATAGTATCCTTGCCCATATTCAATGCCAAGTTTCCTAATTTCATCATAAACCTCTTTATTGCAGACAAACTCAGCAATCAGTTTTAATCCTTTTTCTTTAGCAAAGGTTTGAATTGTTTTAACAATAATTTTGCTATCTTTGGACTCATGTATATTTTGAATAAAAGAACCGTCAATCTTTAATGTTGTGATGGGTAAAAACTCTGTTTGAGCAAAGTTGGAACATTGCACACCAAAGTCATCGACAATCAATTCAAGACCAATATTATGTATTTTTAAAATTAGATCTTGTATCTCATCCGACTGTGTGATCGCATTAGATTCCAATATCTCCAATGAAAGTAGTTTCGGGTCTACTTCATGATACTTAATGGTGCTTTGAATAAATTCAATGAGTCCTTCATTGTGAAATTCACTATCACTTATATTGATACTATATTGTTGTCCCGTTTTAGAAGCTTGTTTACATCCCTGATCAAACATAAATTTAAAGATATTATAAAGTTGACCACTGTTTCTTGCTGCTTTAATAAATTTATTTGGAGAGTAAACCCCTTTATCATGTTTAATACGAACTAAGAGTTCATATTTATCAATGCTTTGATCATTGATATTAAAAATAGGTTGGGCATATGCGATGATAGCATCATGTTCAAGTGCATGCTTTATAATCGGTGACCAGTGATTTGTGTCATTGATCTGCTGGATTATTTTCAAATCATTTGAATAGAATTTAATTTGATTTCTCCCTAAATGACGTGCTTCCTTTAATGCTAATTCTGCTTTTTTTAACACATCATCTTCAGTTTGATAGGCAACACCTATTGTCGTTTCAATGTGTATATCAAAATTCTCAGTCACTATAGAAAACTTTGAAATATCATCTTTTATTTTTTCAACATTATGCTGAAGTCCTTCTAGGTGTTCATTGGTTGTGACAAGGGCAAAGATATCATTATTTAAATGATAAACCTTATAGGTATCACTATACATGGAAGTGAGAAAAGCACCTAGCTCTTTGAGAACATGATCACCTACATCATATCCATTGGTCTCATTAATATGACTAAAACCAATGATATCAATAAGGATAAGGGTTTGATGTGATTGTTTTGAAAAATCTTCAATCAATTTGATACGATTTGGTAACAATGTTAATGCATCAGTTGTCATTTGCTTGTACGTGTCTTCATACTTGTGCTGAAGTTCTACTAATTGACCATACTGTTTAATGGATGTTCTGATAGTTGTATAAAGTCGTTCCAGTGTCAGCTCTGTTTTTTCTTTAAAGTCATTAATGTCATAGTGCTGAATGACATGCATTGGAGGGAAATCATTGGCTTGTCCTGTACGGATGATCAACCTGATGAAATCGTTTTGGAGTTCTCCTCTGATATAGTTTACGAGGTCTAAACCTGCTTCTGGAGTTTCCATAACAACATCAATGAGTGCCAGTGCAATGTTGTCATGTTGCTCGAGAATTATTTTGGCTTCAGCAGCACTATACGCAGTTAAAACCTCAAGTTCAAAATCAGAAAACGTCATTGATTCTAATGCGATGTTTGTTATATCATGAACGGCCTGGTCATCATCTACAATAAGTATCTTTTGTATATCTTTTTTGCTCTGCGTATGAGATTTTTGTTCTTTTGCAAAAATTAAATTAGCCATGTTTTACCTTTATAATTGATGGATCGAGTGTGATGTTAAAACCTAAACCATGAGGTGATACTTTCATAAGTTTTAATGTACCTCCCAGCTGTTGGGTAATAAGATTGTAAATAATATGCAAGCCAAGTCCGCTTCCGCCTTGTCCTCGTTTTGTGGTAAAGAAAGGATCAAAGATCTTTTTCTCATTTTCAATACTTATGCCTTTGCCGTTATCCTGATAGTTAATAATGAATTGATCTGTGAACTCCATAGAAATATTGATAACATTATCTTCTCCTTCTTCAAAAGCATGCTTGATAGAATTCAAAATGAGATTTGAAAAGATCTGTGAAAAAATTCCGGGGTAACTATCAAGAATAATACTCTCATTTATACTGTTTATCACTTTGACCTGCTTATCTTTTAAAGGAGTTTGAAAACTAAAAATGATACTGTCAACATACTGTTTTAAATTAAATTCACGTTGGTCTTCAAAGTGTTGGTCCACAGAGATATCTTTAAATGATTTGACTAAAGTCACAGCATTATTTAATCTATCGCGAATAGTTTGAACTAGTTTATTCATAATATTAATGTACGCTTTGAGCGCTTCTTCTGTTAGCCTGTCTTCTTTGTAATTTGATTCTAATTTTTTAACTTCATGGTCAATTTGTGAAATGCCGGTAAGTCCGACACCCAGTGGCGTATTGATCTCATGTGCGATACCTGATACCAAAGACCCCAGAGATGCCATTTTTTCTGATTCTATGAGTGTCTTTTGAGCTTGTTCAAGTTTTTCCAAACTTTCCTGAAGCTCAAGTCTGACTTTTTCTTCAGTACTCACAAAGTAGTAATAGAGACTAAAAATAATGCCAATAACCAAAATGAAATTAATGACAAAAAAGCCTATGATATATTCCTCTGGCAAACCAATATCGTATGGTTTTGCATAGGGATCCACCAAGCCACTAAAAATCATTAATAAAATAAATAAGAAAAGCCATAATAATGACTTCCTTTTATCTCTTAGCGTGAAGCTACCAAATACAGCTATGACTGACCAGAGAACATTCCCACCACTGGCTATAAAGCCTCCAAGGTAAAATTGAAAGAAAAAAGGAAGTAATAAAGAAATGATGATTTGAATATTTTGTGATACTTTAAAATTTTTCGTAAAATATAAATATGTGAAGTTCAAGATAGTGATCGTTATATAAGCATAAGGCACTATGGCTGCAATATAGATGTCATGGTATAGACAGATTGAGCCCCATAAAAAACCACCGGTACTCATAAGTAAACCCATATAAATTAGAAAACTATGCTGACGTTTTTGCGCATCTGTATTGCTTGAAGTATCTGCAATTACAAGCAGCGGCATAATATAATTGAGATACTTATTCATTGAGTAATACTTTCAAATTTTATACTATATTGTAATATAATTCTTTTAAATAAAACGATGATATTTGTACAAAAATTATATAATTATACGTGTAACAATAGAATTTAAGCTAGTTTAATCAGTATTTTATCTAAAACTGATGTACTCAATACTCTTTTAAGATATCCAAGCAGATAAGTTGCTTTAGTGATGTAATACCGTGGTTTTGGCTTATCGGCCAATATGATCTTATGTACTACCCTCGCAACAGATTCAGCCTCTTCATTGAAAGGTACTTTTTTATGTGTGCCCTTGATGCTGGCAAGATACTTTTCTTTAAATACTGAGTCTTCTATGTCTACATTTTCTTCCAGTTTCTTCACTGCTGTTTCACGAAAGTGGCTTGTGATTGGACCGGTATTGAGAAGTACGGGATAGATGTTGGTCTCTTTAAGTTCCAGTCTCAGTGTATCGGTAAGGCCCTCTTTGGCATATTTACTGGCATTGTAAGCCCCTTTTCCAAAAAGAGAGATGAGGCCAAGTACAGAAGAGTGTTGTATGATCTTGCCATGGCCCTGCTTTCGCATAACGGGTATGACCTGCCGTGTACACTCATGCACTCCAAAGACATTGGTTTCAAACTGTTCACGCAGTGTATCTGTAGTGATGTCTTCCATCGCTCCTGGCTGCCCAAACCCTGCATTGTTAAACCATACATCTATCTTTCCTTCCAACTCTAACACTTGTTCGATGACAGCTGTGATCGTTTCAGGTTTTGTGACATCAAGTAGCATGGCATGTTCAAAACCTGACTCCTTGAGCATATCTACATCTTTTGGGTAACGTGCAGTGGGATAAACGGTGATAAACTTGTCTTTTAAATAGTTTGCTGTTTCCAGTCCTATACCTGTACTGCATCCTGTGATAATAATATTGGTCATGAGGGCTTACTCCATATCTTTATGGTGATAGTTTATCAGAAATAAGTTGGTAAGTGAGAGTAAGTGAAGAGATGCAAGTGTGAAAAAGTCCAAGTGTTACACTTGGACTAAATATTATTTAGAGGTAGCGAAAAAGAGTTTCCAAACTACACCCGCAATGACAGCTCCCGCGATAGGTGCTACCCAAAATACCCAAACTTGACCCATAGCAGCAGTATCAGCAAAGAGTGCTGCTGCTGTACTTCTGGCAGGGTTTACAGAAGTATTGGATACAGGGATAGAGATCAAGTGAATGAGTGTAAGCCCCAAACCAATAGCAATAGGTGCAAACCCGGCAGGTGCTTTCTCATCTGTTGCACCTAAAATGATGAACAAAAACATAAATGTCATCACGACCTCAGTAATAACTACTGCTGTAAGATTGTACTTACCAGGAGAAAGTTCTCCAAAACCGTTAGAAGCAAAGCCCCCTGCTTCAAATCCTGCTTGACCTGATGCGATCATATAGAGTATAAAAGCACCCAGTGTTCCACCAATGACTTGCGCCACAATATACGGAAGCAACTCTTTGGTTTCAAATTTACCTGCAGACCAAAGTCCAAAAGAAACAGCCGGGTTAAAGTGACCCCCTGAGATGTGTCCTACTGCGTAAGCCATCGTAAGTACCGTCAAACCAAATGCAAAAGCAACACCCATAAACCCGATACCAAGTTCTGGAAAACCTGCTGCAAGTACAGCTGAACCACACCCTCCTAAAACTAACCAAAATGTACCGAAAAATTCGGCACCCATTTTTTTCCCTAAAGACATTCTTTTCTCCTATTATAAAATGTGATACAAATTTATTATAACTTAAAACCATAGAAAAATGTTTAGTATCCAGATTTATACTATAATTTCGAATAAGGATCAATATGAAGCAAGAGATAAATCTAACTGTAAAACCGGGATATGTTAAAGCGTATCAGGAGGGGTATCCCCTCATTTCACAAGAATCTGTTCTAGATTGGTCTAAAGTGAAAGGTGAAGGGTCGATCATTCATCTGCTTGACGATAGAAAAAAGTTCATAGCCAAAGGGTATTACGGAAAACAGAATAAAGGGTATGGCTGGGTACTCAGTACTAAAAAAGCAGTTAAAACAGATGTTGCTTATTTTACAGGGAAAATAAAATCTGCTATTAAATACAGAGAAGATTTTTATAGTGATGAAAGCACCACAGCATTTAGAGTTTTTAATGGTGAAGGTGATGGAGTTGGCGGGCTTACTATAGATTATTTTGATGGGTTTTATTTGGTCACCTGGTACAGTGTGGGTATCTACAAGTTTAAAGAAGATATTTTGGGAGCACTAAAAAGTTCTGTTGAGTATAAAGGTATCTATCAAAAAAAGAGATTTAATACCAAAGGTCAGTATCTTGATGATACAAATGATTTTATTTGTGGAATTAAAGCTTCTGAACCACTCATTGTAAAAGAAAATGGTGAAAACTTTGCTATATATTTAGATGATGGTGCCATGGTTGGTGTATTTTTAGACCAAAGAGAGGTGCGAAAAACGATTCGTGACAGCTATGCAAAAGGTAAAACCGTACTTAATACTTTCTCTTACACAGGAGCATTTTCAGTTTTTGCAGCGCTTGGCGGTGCGGTAAAGACTACCTCTGTTGACTTGGCAAACAGAAGCCGTAGTAAAACAGAAGAACAGTTTTCTATCAATGATATAGATGTTGAAGCGCAGGATATCATCGTAGAAGATGTATTTAACTACTTCAAATATGCAGTGAGAAAGAAATTATCATTTGATTTGGTCGTGCTTGATCCACCCAGTTTTGCAAGGTCTAAAAAACATACTTTTTCTGCTGGAAAAGATTATGTAAAGCTACTCAAAGAAGCCATTCAAATTACCAACAAGGGTGGAGTGATAGTGGCATCCACCAATGCTTCAAATTTTGATATGAAAAAGTTCAAAGATTTTATAGCTAAAGCATTTAAAGAGTTGAATGGAAGTTATAAAATTGAACATACTTTCTCTCTGCCAAAAGATTTTAGAGTAATGGATAGTTTTAAAGAAGGTGACTATCTGAAAGTGGTGTTTATTAGAAAATTGGCTTAGTAAAGACTTCTATGGAGTTATTTTTGAGTCAGTTCTTCTTTGTCATTTTCATTATAGCGTACGATTAGTATGAAAAAGAGACCTATAAATAATGATGTGGCATAGAGTGTTAAATAGTGTTCCCCAAACTGCATCAGTAAAAAGGCTATAGTGTAAGTGTATTTTAGCTTATTAAGTAAAGGATCTGAAACGGGAATCTTTAAAAATAAAAATATAAAACTCAGGTAGAGAAGATATCCAACGATACCTATTTCAACAAGAATATGTAAATGTTCATTGTGAAAGTGACGTGCCGGATCCTTAATAAAATATTCCGGGTTTTCTTCTGAATAGGCAACTACACGAGCCCTTACATCACTTACTCCTCTACCCATAACAGGATGCTCTTTAAATATATCGATCCCAACAATGATAAATCCTAATCTGTGTCCCCAGGATCCAGTATATCTATTTTCTTCAATGGCTGTTTTAAAGGTATTTATACCCTTCTTCATGTTTGTATTTGTATTCATAAAAAGAGCAAGAAATAAGACTGAAATAACAAAGAGAATAATGGAATGTTTTCTTTTGAGATAAAAAAGAGGAGTCATGAGCGCTACTATGATAAAAACAAGGAGTGTTAATCTTGAAGACATGCGAGGGTCTATGACCATAGATGAAAGAAACAGTATAAATAATATAAAAAACAATGTGAATTCTTTAAACTCTTTTTTGATAATAGCGTTTAAAGAGAGATGTAAAAAGTATATACCTGAGTAAGTAAGAAAGAAATTATTAGCTAAATAATGTGCAAAAATACGGCTGTCCCCACCATGTATAATAGGATAAATATCAGTAATACCAAAAGCATTTAAATAGTAGACGACAGCTGTTCCAATTGGAGCGAGTGCCATCATGAAAAAAATATTTTTTATTCTTTTTTTTGAGAGTGAAGAAAAATATATGCCGGGTATCAATAAAAAGAAATATCTATATCTATAAATAGCCGATTTAAACTCTTCGCTAAAAACAATGTCTGCCGGTGACCATAGAAAGCTTATATAGGTTAAGAAAATGAAAGCAAACAGAGTCATGATTACTTTATTGGTTAAAAGTGCTTTGATGTTTACTTTTCCTGAAAATAGAGAAGAAATAAAAATGACAAGCAGAAGGACCTTCATGATTTTCCAAGCACCCCAATAAGGTAATAAAAGTACAAATGAAAGTAGGGAAAAGTAATGTAACTGTGAAAAATAATATTGTAGTTTAGGGGAAATTTGAAAGGTTGATAGATTAAAATTCATATTTAGTTCAGACCTGCTGTGTGTAAGATATTTTTTAATTGAGCTAATGTCATTTTAGCAAATATCTCTTAAGTTTTTAACTAGTTATAGATGAATAATTTTTTTTCATTCCAGCATTTAAAAAATATTTATCTAATAAGCAGATGTCCTGCATCTTTCATAAAATAAGTTGTAGTCAGAGGTGAAAAAAAATAAAAAGCTGCCTGCGCATCTATGATCTTATCATCCTTACCCAGAAAGACTTCAATCGTTGTACCTCTATCCAGTAATTCTTGTATCTTATTTGTATCCCATTTGTAAGTTAACAGTGCTTCAAGTGCTTCTTTTGTTCCTACTTTCAAATAAGTGGACAGATCTCTCTTTGATGGATATGTAACATTCTCAAGAAATTGTTTGACATAGGCTTCCTGTCCTGCTTCAAAGTACCGTAACTGTGTACGAGAGAAACTGGATTTTTGTGTCTGGAAAAAAGCGGGAGAGAGAAGGATGAGTCTGTCTATACGTACTTTGGAGTCATAGACATATTCTAATGCCTGCTGTGCCCCGTAAGAAAAGCCTGCAACACAATATTCACTCTCTATCAAATAGGATGAAAAGAGTGCTTCTTCTCCCTTCAGGGAGAATCCGTTAAAGTAGTTCATTAAAATATTTTTCTTAAGATCACTCTACATTCTTCAGGTGTAATGTTTTCATGTGCCAGGAGATAAGTGGAGATCTCATATAAGGCTTTCTCAAGTGTTTTTAAGAGTGTCGTGACTTCAGAGACAGATTCACGTAAAAGCTCTTCTTCCTGTAGTGGTGTGACGATGAAATTTTCACTCATCACATATTCATAAATGACTTTTCTGACCAACTCTTTTGCCTGGGCAATGTCTACACTTGCATTGGTGAACTGCTCATTGTAGTGTATCTTGGTAGCAATACTTCCTGCAAGATAGACTTTAATACGTGAGAGAAGCTGGGTTTTGGAAAGGATCTCATGTTCCTGGTTTAGTAATTGTGTATTGACGATACCTATTTTTTCAAATTCAACATCCAACCACGTTGCAATGACAGCTTTGGATGCCTGGTAAATGGCTTGAATTTCTCTTTCTTCTTCGCTAAAAGAGAGTATTTTCCGTTTTCCCAGCAAGACTTTTTCTTTCACTGCTTCAAAGTCTGCCGTCTCTACGACTGTTCTGCCTCCTCTCATGGCATAAATAGCTGCTTCATTGGTGAGTGTATCAAGCGCTGCGGAGTTAAATCCTACCGTCATACGGGCAACCTGTTCTATGTTTACATTGTTTGGTTTATGTGCAAGGTAGAGTTCAAGTGTTTTGCTTCTGTCTTCCAGGTCTGGCAGGGAAATGTGTATACGTCTGTCGAAACGCCCTGCCCGAAGCAATGCTTCATCAAGCATATCTACTTTGTTGGTCGCACCGATGACGATGACACCCGAACTGTCTTCAAACCCATCCATTTCGGTGAGAAGTTGGTTAAGTGTGGCTTCTCTTTCGTCATTTCTGAATTCACCACGGCTTTTACCTACCGCGTCAATCTCATCTATGAAAATGATACTTGGTGCCATCTGCTTTGCTTTTTTAAAGAGTTCAGAGACTCTTTTTGCGCCCATTCCTACATAAATATGTACAAAAGAAGCACCACTTTGGTAAAAGAAAGGGACATCTGCTTCTCCTGCAACTGCTTTGGAGATGAGTGTTTTTCCTACACCTGGAGGTCCCACAAGCAATACCCCTTTAGGTAAACGAATATCCAGATCCCGATATTTTTGTGGTTCTCTCAAAAAATCAATGATCTCTTCAAGTTCCTCTTTTACATCTTTAATACCCGCTACATCGTTAAAGGTGACATTTGAAGTGAGTGCCTGAACGGGTTCAGATTGAGGTTCATCATTGGCTTTATTGGCAGCTCTTATGTGTCTGAGTTGCTGTAGTCTGTTTTGTTTCATAAGTGTATATAAGAATACAAATGCAGCGATGATGATAAACAAAGAAAGAATGTCATAAACAGCACTGTTATCTTCTTCTACTTCAACAGGATATTTAGTGAAGAATGCTGTTTTGTTGACAGCATCTTTATATATCTTATAGTTGCCATCATAGGTTTTTAGACGTATATACTCACCATCTATGATGACCTTTTCAATTTTATTTTCAGTATAGAGTTTATTTGCTTCATCATGGGTGACGAGTGGGTCGCCATCTCTAAATATTCCAAAAACCAGAAGCACTACCAATACGATGAACAGTCCGGCAATGACTTTAGTGTTTTTTGTATTCAGTAGTGATGTCTTAAAGTTCGGCTTTATTACCTTCATCGGATACCTCCACGTTATTTAATAAGACCCAGTTTGCACTCAGATCTTCATTACTTGTTACAGATACTTTGTTGAAGTATTGATCAAAGCCATGGTATAGACCATCTCTACCACTCTCAAGTAACACTTCAAGATCTTCTCTATGTTCACGTCTAAAGGCAAAATTCTTTGCTTTGATGATGCCTGTGAGTTCACGATGACGCTCTTTTGCGATATTACCTTTGATTTCCGGTTTCATCGTGGCAGAAACAGTATTGTCACGTTTGGAGTAAGAGAATGCATGCACATGGGTCAATGGCAGTTCTTTGACTCTGTTCATCGCCTCAGCCCATTCTTTTTCATCTTCTCCCGGATGTCCCACGATATAATCTGTTCCTAAAGCATAGCCTCTGTCTGATATTTTTCTAAAAAGTTCCATGTCTGTTTTAAACTCATTTCGTCTGTTCATAAGCTTTAACATCTTGTCAGATGTATGTTGCAAAGCGATGTGCATATGTCTGGCCATCCATGGCTCATCGAGCAGTTCCATAAACTCATCATCTATCTGTATGGGTTCAAGACTCCCTATGCGTATACGTCTTACGCCACGGATCATACTCATTTTTTTAAGCAGTCTTGCCATGGATGTATTATGGTCCTGTCCGTAGCTTCCAACATTGGTTCCGGTGAGGATGAACTCTCCAAAACCGTTTGAAGCAAGCTTGGATATCTGTTCGAGTATCGTTTCTTCTTTATGAGAACGTGCATTACCGCGCACAGCAGGGATGATACAGTAAGAACATCTAAAGTCACATCCTTCCTGGATCTTGATGAATGCCCTGCTCTTGCCTACAAACTCTTCGACGATGGTTGAGTCTATGTGTTCAAGATCACCTATCTGGTAGAAGGGTGTTTCATTTTTAAGGACTGCATTGATATTTTCTTTTTCAGAATGTCCTATAACTCCAAACACTTTTTTGTCTTCAAATAAAGATTCCCCTTTCGAGTGTGAGCCACAACCGGCGAGTATTACTTTTGCATCTGGGTTTTTACGTTTCATAGAAGAGATATAGTTACGTACAGAAGAGTCTGCACCATTGGTGACCGTACAAGAGTTTACGACGATGATATCTGAACCAAGTTCATTATTCGTAAGCTCAAACTCTTTGAGCTTTGACATCATTACCTGTGTATCAAACTGGTTGGTACGACATCCAAATGTTTTAAAGTAGACTTTTTTTTGCATTAATAGAGTCCAGCGTTAGGAAGTACTTCATCAAGATCAAGACCAGGTGTAGGCTTAGGCACATTTTTATCCATGTAGATAGATTGTGTAGGAAATGCAAGATGTATATCATCTTCAGCCTGTATACGTGAAATGATCTCTGCTGAAATGGTACTTCTCAGTGTGAGAGTTGCAAAAGAGTTGGTGAGGTACCAGGCAGATATTTTCATGCCATAAGGTTCTATAAAAGTCAAAATACGCGGTTCTACATTCGTATTGCGAATACTGTATTGACTTCTTAGTTTGTTGAGTTGTTTTCTTGTGATATCAGTGTACCCTTTAGAATACTTCTTTGTGATCTCTTTTGCTATCTGTGAAGCTTTATGTATATCTGAGTCAAAGGTTATCATAAAGTCTATACCATCCCACACAGTTTTAAGTCCGGCATGTGAATAATTCGCTATCATATCAGTAAATATGAAGTTGTTTGGAATGAAGATTACACGGCCTGCTCTGCGATTATGCATATATGCTGTCAATGTCACATCTTCATGTAGGGTCATTCTAAGCATAGAAATATCAACAATATCACCTATATACTCTATGTTGCCTCTTTGAAATTTCACCCTGTCTCCTACATGTATGGCTCCCCCAATAACAATCGTAACCCAGCCCATGAGTGACATAAACCAGTCTTTCATAGCGATGGCGATACCGGCAGAGGCAAAACCGAGGATGGTCACAAGATAAGAGACATTTTCTATATAAGCAAGAAGCAGTGTTAAAATCAAAATAGTAACAAATGAAATATTAAGTGCTTTGTTGATACTGTAAAAACGGTCATTGTCTGACATATATCTTTTAACCAAATATTTAATAAAGAATAAAAGAAAGATAAAGAAGAGGATGATCCCGCCAATAGTGAAGGTGCGTTCTATTTCTTTATGCACATCATTTTTGAGGTTGAGTTCAATCTCATCAATTTTTTTATTATAGACATTTTCTGTAGTATTAAAGATATCTATGACAGGTGCAAATGTTTTAATTTGATCTTCGGCATCTTTCTGAGCCTCTATATAGTCTGGATTTAGAGAATCTAATTTTAAAAGTTTTTTAATAATGACTTGCTTCTCTTTAAATTTTTCCATTATATGAACCAGAGAGGTATATCGGCTGCTATATTCTTTTTGATCTGATCGGAGTTTTTCTCTGTATGACAAAGCCCCAATGATAGCGAAGGGGTTACCTACCTGAGGTATATCATCAATAGCAGGAGGTGTCAGGAATTTTTTGAAGGGATCTTTTTCATATTCTTGGAGCAGGCGAAGTTTACCAAGAAGTGTTACGCTGTTTTCTTTGGCAACCTCTAACTCTTTCCTTTGTTTCCTTGTGCGTTTTTTCATTTTTTCTAAACGTTCAATACGTTTATTAAGTACAACCTCTTGTTTCTTGAGCTCTTTATATGTATGATAGTTACTGTAAATCTTTGACCAGATGTTGTTATCGAGAAGTTCCTCGTCTATATCCTTTTTTTGAAGAAGAAGTTGTTTTATCTTGGTCTTGTTGATTATATTTTCGTTTTCAGTGATCGCTGTTGTTATATTTTGTTCAGGGCTTGGTGCAGCAAAAATTACAGTAGCAGATAAAAAAGTAAATGCCAGGATAAAGTGTTTGAAATTCATTTTACTTTCCCAAAATTTTGTAGTACTTTTTTAACAATATTTTCATCAATATCCGAAACGATCTTGTGATTACCTAAGCCTTGAGGCAGTATGAACTTGATACTTCCTTTGGCAGATTTTTTGTCTAGAAAGAAATGCTCATAAAAATCATCTACATCTTCAATGGCATATTTTGTAGGTAAAGAGGCTTTTTCTAAAAGTCCATTAACTTCTGCTGCTTCCTCTTGTGTAAACATGCCAAGCTCTACAGCCAGTGCATTTGCCATCACTATCCCTATGGCTACCGCTTCACCGTGCAGGTAGGTCGTGTAGTCGGTTTCATTTTCAACCACATGACCAAAAGTATGTCCATAGTTCAGTACAGCACGTATGCCTGCTTCTTTTTCATCCTGATTGACCACCCATGCTTTCAGCTCTACACTTTTTTTGATCACTTCTTTGAGTGTTTCTTCGTTACTAAAGTCTGCCGTCTGCAGGAATTTAAAATAGGACTTGTCGAACATGACAGCCATTTTGACTATCTCTGCGATACCTGCAGCAAACTCTCGGGGAGGCAAGGTGTGTAAAAATACCGGATCAATGTAAACTGCTTTAGGCTGATAAAAAGCACCGATAAGGTTTTTACCATATTTGTTATTGACACCTGTTTTTCCACCCACAGAAGCATCAACTTGAGAAAGAAGTGTTGTGGGTATCTGTATGAAGTCTATGCCTCTTTGGTAAAGACTCGCAGTAAATCCTGTCATGTCTCCTATCACACCACCGCCAAAAGCGATGAGCAGTGACTTTCTGTCCAGCTTATGTTCAAAACATTCATTGAGGATTTTTTCTACCGTCTCCAGTGTCTTGTACTCCTCTCCGTCAGGAATGGTTACGATATGGAGTTGCGTAGCAGAGATGTGGGAGAGAAGTGTTTCAAGATGATATCCTGCAACTGTAGGATTTGTAACTACAACAACATTGGTGTCAAAAGTAAGTTGCGGCAATGCATCTATGGTGATGTCATAAGTGATATTCTTTGTATGCGCTAATTCTATAGGGACGATCATGTGAAAAACCTTGGCGTTATAATGAGCTTTATTTTATCTCAAATGCCCTTAATCCCCTATTATCCTCTGCTGAGCGCTTCTTTATCACAAAAAATTTGAGCACATAAAGAAAGAGAATTCTCTGTGTGCACCAATCCTATACCGTTTATTTTAAAGACCCAATTGACTGTCTGGCAATATCAATGAAGGCATCCGGACTTGGGATAAATGGTATAAGCGATGTACCGATACCACCCCAAATAACCAATAGCGCCATCATAGCGATCACGATCGTACTGATATCGATAGGAAACTTTTTTTGAGGGGTATCTGAGGGATAGAAATACATGAATGCTATGAGTTTAAAGTAGTAATAGACAGATATAAATGCCGTAAGTATACCAAGACCGGCCAGTAAGATCTGCCCGGATTCTATGGCAGAAGTAAAGATGTAAAATTTACCCAGAAACCCAATAGTGGATGGAAACCCTGCAAGTGAGAGCATAAATATACTCATCATAATAGCCATATAGGGTCGTTTTTGCGCAAAGCCTTTGAAATCACTATAGGTCATCTGTGTTTTACTTTGTGATGCGATGAAAGAAAGGATCCCAAATGAACCCACTGCAGATAAAAAGTAAGCAATAAGATAAAACATGATCGCCGGGGCAGCTACATCTGATCCTAATCCAAGAGAGGATATACCGATAAGCAAATATCCGCTGTGAACAATGGAGGAACCTGCAAGCATTCTTTTCACAAGCTTTTGATTGATCGCCATCCAGGAGCCACCGATCAGTGTGAGTATCGTGATGACCTGAAGCATCTCTGCCCAAAAGACATTGATAGTTGCAAAGTTTACAAGGTATAGACGAAGTGCGATCGCAAATATCGCTATTTTAAATGTGGAAGCCATGAACATAGTGATCGGATACGGTGCACCATGATACACATCAACGACCCATGAGTGAAAAGGTACCGCACCGATCTTAAACATGATGGTGATCATAATGAAGCTTGAACCTACGATGAGAAGTGTCATCTCCTGAAGATCATTATTTACAACATAGAGTGCTATTTCTGTCAGTGAAGTAGAGCCTACAGCCCCATAAATGAGTGCAGTCCCCAGTATGAAAAATGCACCTGTCATGGAACCCAGGACCATATACTTCATCATCGCTTCTGAACTGACTCTATTATTTTTATGGTACCCGACAAGCGCATAAATACTGAGTGAAGCAATCTCAAGTGCAATGAATGCTGTGACAAGTTCATGTGCATGTGAGAGCATCATCATACCAAAAACACTGAATAAAATGAGCGCAAAATACTCTCCGCTGAAATAGCGGCGACTCTTAAAGTAATCATTGTTGATCAGCAGGGTTAAAATGGCTCCGACGGTGAACATAAGGTCAAAAATACTTGCAAAATCATCCAGTATGAAACTGTCACCAAAAATATCCGGGAAAAGAAAAGTACTGCTGTGTTCGCCTATGTTTATAAGCTGAAAAGCCAAAGAGATAAGGAGAAAAAATACTGCAAGAATATTTAACCTCTGCATAGTGAACTTTCTGGAATAACTCAGTAGCATTAAAACAAGTGCCCCTATGACAATGGTGGCTATGGGGAGTGTAAAAAGAATATGGTTTATCATTTCAAGCCTCCAATAACATTTATTATCTCTTGAAGCGAGGCAGTTAATTGCGGTTCAAATATGGGTGTAAAGAGTGAAGGCATTATTCCTGTAACGAGTAAAAGTATGACCAGTGGGAGTAGCATAACGACCTCTCTTAAACTTAAGTCTTCGTAATCGCTGTCATTGTTCGCCTTGCCAAAAAGCGTTCTTTGAAGCATCCAAAAGATATATAACATTGCTGATAGCATGGTTGTAGCTGTCAGAACACCTATCCAGAAATTTGCTTTAAATGCACCGATGATGATAAGCAGTTCAGCTACAAATCCGCCTGTTCCTGGTAATCCGGCGATACTAAGCGCAAAAAATGTAAAGAAAAATGTAAATTTTGGGGCTTTTGAAGCTATGCCGCCAAGTGCGCTAATCTGAACAGTTCGGAAGCGTTTGTATGTTAATCCTATCATGATGAAGATACCTGTAGTAGCAAGCGCATGGGTTGCTATTAAGTAAAGGCTTCCGCTCCAGGCATAAATATTGGTCAGAAAAAGACCAAGCGCGATGAGGGAGAGGTGTGAACCTGAAGAATATGCAAACATTTTACGAAGATTATCTTCGGTGATGGCTCTAATGGCATAGTAAAGCAGTCCGATCAAAGCAAGCATGATGATCGTAGGTGCGTAGTAGACCAGTACCGTGTCAAAAAGAGCAAACCCAAATCGCCAAATACCGTAAATACCGAGTTTAGCCATGATCGCTGACATGATCACCACAGCAGGAGTCGGTGAAGATCCATAAGCAGGAGCCATCCAAGTGTGAAAGCCGACAAGCGGGATCTTGATCGCAAAAGCGAGTAGAAACCCTGCTGTCAGCCAGATAGAAGTTTTTATGTTGAAGGTCAATGTAGAGAGGTCCGTGAGTGCAAAACTCCAGATGCCCACTGTATCAAAATAAACATATCCTATATACATAATGGAAAATAACATAGACATGGAACCCATGATCGTCATGAGTATGATCTTCATCGAATTGTATTGATGCAGACCGTTCCCATACTTACCGATCATGATAAAAATAGGCAGCAGCATCGTCTCCCAAAAGAGATAAAAGAGTACCAGATCAAGTGATAAAACTGCTCCGGTGACACCAGTCTGGAGTAACATCATATTGTACCAGTACCCTTTTCTCTTTTCATGATACATATAGATATACAAAGGCGGCATCAAAAGACTGATAAGCAGCAAAATGACCAAAGAGAGGTAGTCAACACCTATAAAGTAGCTCATACCGGTGTTTTGGATCCATGGAGAATGTTTAACAAACTGCATGCCTCCATCAGGATCGAAATGATAGGCTGTCCAGATGACCAGTAAAAGCGTTGCAACAGAAGAGAACATCGCTCCGATCTTCAAATAGGTGATCTTTGCTCTAAAAAGACCAAGAAGCAGAGCCGTAAGGAGTGGTAAAAAGATTATATGGCTAAGGATATTATCTATCATGACATTACCTTTAATTTTAAAATCAGATAATAGGACATGACACTGACTCCTATTAATATATAGAGTGCATAGTATCTTACCTTACCGTTTTGTAATCTGTTAAAAAGAACTGCAGCCTTTCTGTAGCCCCATACATTTAAATATATAAAGCCGTCAAAGATCTTGGGATCCATCACTTTTGCGATAAAATCACTTAAAACAAGCAATGGCTTTAGAATGAAAAATCCATAGATCTCATCAATATAAAACTTATGAATGACCACCTTTCTAAAGAGTGAATCTTCTTTGGCTTCCTGCGCCTCCTGGGCAAACAGTTTATAGGCAAGCCCCATACCAAGAAGTCCCAGGAACACATTCAGCCCGCCAAGCATATACTCTGTGGCATGTGAAATATTCAGTGCTCTGTCAGGCAGGGCTAAAAAGGTGTTGATCCATGAATTTCCGCCATAAGCCTCATTTGCCCCTAAAAAGCCAACCGTTGCACTGCCGAAGGCCAGAATTACCAAAGGTGTTGTCATGGTAGCCGGTAATGCATGCAGTTTTTTTCTCTGCGTTGGCTGTGAATGAAAAACAGTAAAGAGCAGCCTGAACATATAAAATGCAGTAAGCATCGCGGTAAGTGATCCTATAGACCAAAGGATATAATGCTCAGAGGCAAATGCCGTTATCAAAATAGCATCTTTGGAGAAAAAGCCTGCAAAGGGAGGTATGCCACTAATAGCCAGTGTTGCGATGAACATAGTGATGTAGACCAGTTTTAACTCTTTTTTTAATCCGCCCATCTTAAAGATATTTTGTTCATGATGCAGTGCGATGATCACGGCCCCTGCTCCCATAAAAAGAAGTGCTTTGAAAAAGGCATGCGTGAAAACGTGAAAGATACCACTACTGTAGGCGCCAAGTCCAACAGCCATGAACATATAACCAAGCTGGCTCATGGTTGAGTAGGCAAGTATCTTTTTGATGTCACTCTGATAAGAAGCGATAATCGCAGCAAAGAGTGCAGAGGCCGCACCAATGCTGGCGATAAACAGCCCAACATCCGGGATCTCAATATAGATAAAACTGTATCTTGCAACCATATAGACACCCGCAGTGACCATGGTCGCTGCATGGATGAGTGCCGAGACCGGAGTTGGTCCTGCCATGGCGTCCGGCAGCCAGACATACAGTGGTATCTGCGCGGATTTACCCATAGCACCCACAAAAAGAAGTATGCCTATGAGCGTTAGAGTTTCATGGTCTATCATGGAAATATTTGCTTTGATGCTCTCAAAGGTAAACCCGCTTCCCTCAAGAGAAATAAAGAGAAGTGAGATTGCCATGATAAAACCGAAATCCCCGACACGGTTGAGTATAAAAGCTTTATTTGCAGCTGTGATGTTGGAAGACTCTTTATGATAAAACCCGATAAGAAGATAAGATGAAAGCCCGACCAGCTCCCAGCCAACAAACATCATGATAGGGTTGTCAGCCAAAACCAGCAGCAGCATACTTCCCATAAAGAGGTTAAAGTAGGCAAAAAACTTTCCATAGCCTTCATCCTCTTTCATATATCCCGCTGCATAAATGTGGATAAGTGTTCCGATGAATGTGATAAAAGAGATCATCACTACACTCAGTCGATCAGCCATAAATGCAATTTCTATATTAAAGTCACCAATAGATATCCATTGAAAAAGCGTATGATGGATGGGTTCACTTCCTCCAAGCAGTTGAATTCCGAATATAAAAGAGAGAACAGTACTTATCGCAGGTATACCTACCCCGATTAAAGTGTAAAAGAGATAGCGTTTCTTTTTTGTATCACCAAGATAAACCACTCCCATGATAAAAGCCGATAAAAAAGGCAGTATAACGATCAGACTAAGCATTGTGTGCCTCTTCTCTCAGTTTATCGAAGTGATCACTGTCAACTGTTCTGTTGTTTCTGTATATATGTACTGTCATGGCTAGAAAGAGTGCTGCTTCAGCTGCGATAACAGCAATGATAAGCAGTGCTATGACTGAACCACCTGCATCCCCTAAAACTTTGGAAAAAGTGGCAAGCAGAAGATTGACGGAACTTAACATTAACTCTATGGACATATAAAGTACAAAGAGATTTTTTCTGCTTACAAGACCGACAAGTCCTATGCTGAAGAGGATGGAGGCCAAAAGGAAAAAGAGTTGCGGGCTCATGGTCGCTCCTTTGATTTTCTACGTTCTTTTTTTCTACGTTCTTTCCTCGCTATGACAACCGCCCCGACCATAGCTGCTAAAAGTAAGATAGAAACGATCTCAAAAGGTAAAACCCATTCAGAAAAGAGCAGTTTTCCAACTACTTTTGAAGAGATGGCTTCCATGCTACTGAAGCTTTGATAGAGTGCTGTAGTACTTTTATACATTAACAGGGTAAAAGGTAAAACAAGGAAAGAAGAAAAAAGTATCCATTTGTATTTATGGGGTTCATCAGGCAGGTTTTCATTTTTGGCGTTTACCGTCAAGATGGTCAACATACTCAAAACTACCACTGCCCCCACAGATACCATGATCTGTGCAATGGCTAGAAATCTGCTGTCAAGCAGTGCAAACATCCCAGCCAGTCCTATCATGGCTACCAGGAATCCAAAAGCAGAAAAGAGTGTCTGTTTGTTACTGATCATCGCGATACTCCCGCCAAGCATAAATGTGGCCAGTATGGTAAATATACTAATCTCTAGCACAAGAATTCTCCTCTCCAAAAGCACCTTTGTTTGCCAATAATTGATCTTTATTCAGTACAAAGTCTTCTCTGTTGTTTCCTGTCAGTGAAAAGATCCCCGTATCCATACGAATGGCATCACAGGGACAGGCTTCTACACAGTATCCACAAAAGATGCACTCCAATGTGTCTATAAAAAAACTTTTGGGCATCTTTTCATCGTGTCCGTCTTCCCTCTCTGTGGCTTCAATAAAGATACAGTTTGACGGACAGGCTGTTGCACACATAAAACATGCAACACAGGCCACAGAGCCATTCGTTCTATGTGTGAGACGATGAAGTCCACGATATCTGTCTGTGATGTCTGTCGGCTGTTCTTCTGGATACTCCAAAGTATCTATGGCATTAGAATCATTGACATTCTTAAAAAGGTGTTTAAAAGTCACTTTTACCCCATCATAGATGGCAGGCAGATAGAGTTTATCTTTAAAACTGTCACCATGCCTTTGGGTTACTTTTATCTTGTTATTCATGCGCTCACTCCTACAACTACAATGGCTGTGATAAAAAGATTTAAAAGTGCAAGAGGCAGTAAATAGTACCAACCTAAACGTTGCACCTGATCATAACGGAATCTTGGGACTGTCCATCTGATGAGGATAAAAAAGATGTTGAACATCATCAGTTTCACCACAAAGACGACTATTTGAAACAAAGTGACAGTGATAGCATTAGCGAGTGAACTATCAGCAAGAAAAACAAGATAGATCAGGATAGACTCCACTAAAAGAGTCATAGCCAGCATAGCGATCGTCAAGACTTTGGTTTCAAAATCTCTTCCGCCATCTGTTGATACTGTAGGTCTTACGGTATTGTTCTTTCGCATCCATCTGATAAGGATAGTGACGATAATCGGCATCACGATCATGAGAGATATCGCAAAAACAGAGAAGTTTGAAAGGAGCATCTCAGTAGTCACCCAGGGGATCTGATACCCGCCAAAGATCATAGTGATGATCACGGCAGAGGCGGTGTTCATAGCAACATATTCACCCATGAAATACATAGCAAACTTCATAGCGGTATATTCTGTCATAAATCCGGCAACGATCTCACTTTCACCCTCTGCAACGGTAAAGGGGTTACGGTTCGTTTCGGCAAAGAGTGAAACGATGAGTATGATAGCTGCCAAGGGTTGAACCAGGATTCCCCAAGCCGGCAAGATAGCAAAAACAGTACCACTTTGCCATTGCACCATGGCATTAAAGTCAATCGTATCATAAGTAATAATAAAGGCTAAAATACTTAAGCCCAAAGGTAATTCATAAGAGATCACCATAGAACCTGCACGGGCAGCACCCAGAAGTGAGTACTTGTTGTGAGACAACCAACCGCCAAAGATCACTCCCAAAACGCCTATGGCAGAGATCGCCAAATACCAAAAGACACCAAAATCGATAGGCAGTGCCTGTACGCGTAAACTTTCACCCTCAATGAGTATAGTATCAGCAAAAGGGATCGCCATAAAGGCTAGAAGTGCTGCTACAAAGGTGATGATCGGTGCAAACATGAAGAGCCATCTTCCCTTTTTGATATGTGAAGGGTAATACTCCTCTTTCAGGAGAAGTTTTACAACATCTGCAAAGGACTGCACCACACCACCAAGTCTAAAGCCGCCAACATTAGTACGGTTTGGCCCTAACCTGTCTTGAACAAGTCCTGCTACTCTACGCTCCAGCCATACCAGTACAGGAATAGTAAGAAGTGCGAGTAAAGTGCCTAGAACAAAAGATGCTACTGCTATAAGGATGGCTGCAGTACTCATACTAGCACCTTTGAAAGCGTTTCAATAATAGTAGGGATTGGTATGTTTTTTGAGATAGCTTTTTCACATATTTGTATGATGCCGTCTTCATTGCTTAGCGTTCCGGAGTTTTCAGAAAATGCAGCTACAGGAAAGACAAGGTCAGCGCCATCTCGTTTATGGGTTAAAAAATCTATTTTTGAATCTGATTTAAACTCTTGTGGATGATTGAAGTTTATAAGTAAACCGCCACTCTCCGGTTCATTCGTATCAATACTCAGTGTTTCGATCGTTTTGTAATTGGCAGCTCTGTTTGCACTTTTTAACATATTGTCTTTAAAAGTTTCATCTATGTAAATATCGAGTGGTGAGTGAACTGAAGCGTTTATCTCTTTGGCAAAGGCTAAAATAGCTTCTATCTCTTCAGAGTAGAGATTTGCATCTATCACCACACTAATATTGTTTTTATATTTTTTTATTAATGCTTTTGCCTCTTGTATGGCTTCCTCTTCTGTGATCTCTTTACTATTTAAGAGTGACACTCCCTGACGGTTTTCCTGCAGTTCTTTATAGGAAAGCCGCCCTTCATCACAGATAAAAAAGCCATTCACATCGTCATTTCTTCTGGGTCTGAATCTATAGATCACATCATCTTGATACTTGATCTTGTTATGATCTATAAAGATATTACACCCTTTGGCACAACCATGGCAGACAGAGTTGACTGTTTGTAAGAACCAGACTCTCTGGGCAAATCTAAAGTCTTTACTCGTTAAAGCGCCGACAGGACAGAGATCTACCACGTTCATAGCATAAGGATTGTCCAGTTTCCGTCCAGGCATGGTACTCACTCTTGCCTCATCCCCACGACCGATGATCCCCAGTTCGTGCGTATGTGTGATCTTGTCTGTAAACCTTGTACATCTCGCACAGAGGACACAGCGTTCCTGATCGAGGATGACATTGGAGCCCAGGTCAACATGTTTTGAGTGTTTGACCTTATCAGTAATGGTGACTTTAGAATCATGAAGTCCATAATCCATATAAAATTCCTGTAAAGAACACTCCCCTGCCTGGTCACAGGTAGGACAGTCTACAGGGTGGTTTATGAGTTCCAATTCTAAAATATCGGTGCGGATTTTTTCAATGTTTTCACCTGTGGATCGCACTTCCATATCTGGTTTTATGAAGGTGTCACAGGCGATCTGTGGACGTTTTTGTCCTTCTATCTCCACCATACACATTCTACAGTTTCCGTCAGTACCGAGTGATTCATGGTAACAAAAGTATGGGACTTTGATCTTCTCTTTTATAAGCAGGTCTATCAGAAGAGAACCCTCTTGGGCATGGTAGGTTTTAGCATCAACGATGATCTCTATCTCTTTACTCATAATGCCACCTCAAATTCATCTCTAAATTTGCTCACAAAAGATTTTATGACAGTGGCCACGGCAGGAGCAAAAACACAGATGGTTTTTCCATTCATTGTGTCTGCGATCTCTAAAAGCTTCTCAATGTCCTCTTTTGTTCCTTTTTTGTCCAGGATCTTTCCTACAAGCTTATCTGTCCAGCCTGTGCCTTCCCTACAAGGCGTGCACTGTCCGCATGACTCTTCATGATAAAACTCAAGTAGATTTTTCAAAGCAGTGACCATACAAGTATCTTCATCCATCACTATCATCCCACCCGTACCCAAAGCACTCTTCATACTTCGGAGTGTTTCATAGTCGAGTGTTGCACACTCTGCTTCTTTGGCTGTTAAGACATCCGTAGAGGCACCGCCGGGGATAACCGCTTTGAGTTTTTTATTATTTTTGATCCCGCCGCCAAAGTGATTGATATATTCCATCATAGGCGTACCAAACTCTGCTTCATACACTCCGGGATTATTTATATGTCCGCTCATTGCAAATAAAAGTGTCCCGGGGCTATGTTCGGTACCATATGATTTATAGACATCCGCACCATTTTCTACGATAAAAGGCACAGAAGCGATCGTTTCAACATTATTGACAAGTGTAGGATTGTCAAAAAACCATTCAGGTTCTTTTTGCTTTGGCTTCAGTCTAGGGTGCCCTCGTTTGCCTTCCATAGATTCTAAAAGTGCTGATTTTTCTCCACAGATATAAGCACCGGCACCACGGTGAATGGTAATGTCACAGTGATCTAAAAGTCCATCTTCATAAGCTTCATCTATGGCTGACTGTAAAATATCCTGAAACTGTTTATACTCACCGCGTATGTAGATATACGCATGTTTCGCCTTGATCGCATAACAGGTTAGTAAAATACCTTCTATAAGGAGATGTGGGTCTTTAGAGATGATCTGTCTATCTTTAAAGGTTCCAGGTTCACTCTCATCACAGTTGACTGCTAGAAAAGACGGTTTGTCACTCTCTTGTGGCATAAGAGCCCATTTGCCGGCAGCAGGAGCTCCTCCTCCTCCTTTTCCTCTAAGTTTGCTTTCTTTGATGATCTCTATGATTTCCAATGGTGAATATTCATCCATTTTTACCAGCGTTCTGTATCCGCCATGCGCCTTTGAAACTTCTAAAGTATGGCTGTTGGGAATCTCAAATTTACGTGAAACTATTTTACACTCTTTCATTGAAGCGCCTTTAAAATCTCATCCACTTTTTCAGGACTCAGATCTTCATAATAAATATCATCTATCTGCATCACAGGTGCTGTACCGCAGGAACCGAGACACTCAACATGGGTTATCTTGACATCTTTATCTTCTAAGTGTTTGAGTATTTCATCAGAACCGCAAAGCTTGCAAGAGAGTGTTTTACACACTTGAACATTGAGTTTATCCTGCGGTTCCAAATGAAACATAGTATAAAAGGTTACAACTCTGTAGATCTCCATAGCAGGTATGCCAATCTTTTCACTTATGGCATCAATAGCATCTATGCTTATAAATCCTTCTTGATGCTGAGCCATCCAGAGACAGGGAAGGCAAAGCGCTTTTGGACTGGGATATCTCTTTTTCAGCGCTTCTATTTTTAAAAGGTTTTTCTCAGAAAATACAAAACTCATCGATCCATCTCTCCTGCTATGATATTTAAAGATCCAAGCGTCATAATGGCATCTGCGACCTGATAGTTTTCTATAATCTTTGGATACGCTGCAATATGGTAAAAGCTGGGAGGTCTCACCTTGACCTTATAGGGTGTACCGCTCCCGTCACTTACAATGTAAAACCCAAGCTCACCATTGGCAGCTTCAAAAGCACCATAGTGTTCACCTTCGGGTACTTTCACCCCATCTATCACAAGCTTAAACTGATTCATCATTCCTTCGATCCCACCGTAAACACAGGATTTATCAGGCATGATAATGCTCTTGTCGGAGACATTTATCTCACCATCGGGAATTCTCTTCATCGCTTGTTTGATGATTTTCATACTCTCATTCATTTCGTCAAAACGCACCATCATTCTGTCATAGGTATCACCCACCGAACCAATGACCATATTGAAATCAAAGGTATCATAGTAGTAGTACGGATCTGTAAACCTCAGGTCATACGCAACACCGGAGGCACGAAGGTTTGGTCCTGTAAAACCGTAGTCTATTGCCTGAGAGGCGGAGACGGGAGAGACATTCTGTATACGGTCATTATAGATCCTGTTGTGTGTGATCATTTTTAAAGACTCAGTGATCCCAAAATCAATTTTAGTCAATATATCGTTCAGATCATTTTCCCAGCCGTCGTATAAGTCATGTGTCATACCACCGATACGCATATAGGAGTTTGTCAGTCTCGCCCCAGTGAGTTTGGAGAGAAAATCATACGCATCATTACGGGGATTATAGAGATACCAATAATTCGTCTGTCCCCCCATATCAAGCAGTCCGGCAGCCAGACAGACAAGGTGGTCTATGACGCGAGAGAGTTCAGCCAAAATAATACGGATAAATATACCACGGTCAGGCAGAGTAACATCAAGCATCTCTTCAACGGTTTTTGAAAAGGCTATGTTATTCATAAGTGCGGAACAGTAGTTCAACCTGTCTGTATAAGGAATGATCTGATTATAGTTATGGTTTTCACAACTCTTCTCAAATCCACGATGCAGGTAGCCTATTTCTGCTGCTCCTGCGACAATTGTTTCACCATCAAGCGCAGCGAGTGTTCGGATGGTACCATGACTGGCAGGGTGAGACGGACCAAGATTGACTATCATGAGGTCATCTTTGTTCATATCCAGATTCCGAGCATCTAAAAGTGGCTTCATCTCATCCATAAGGTCCTGAGAAGTAGTACAGTACTGTCCTTTTGTGATTTCATAATCTTTTCTTAGCGGGTGTCCCACAAATTCATTATGGTTTAAAAGACGTTTGAGCATTTTATGGTTTTGGAAATGTATACCGTACTGGTCATACACCTCTCTCTCAGCCCACTCAGCAGATCCAAAAAGTGAAGAGACGCTCTCTACACCGACTTCTTCATCTAGCACTGCTACTTTATAGAGTTGTACTTCTTTGAATGTTTCATGACGAAGTATATAGATCAGTTCAAACCTGCTGGGTGTGGGATATGACCTGTTTAAGTTATCGACTGCTGTGATATCAAGCAGAAGCGTGAAACCGAGTTGTTCTTTGGCATTTTTAATTGTAGTAAAAAGTGTTGAACCTTCAACACTTATGGGGTTAGACATCATCAAGTTTACCTTTAAATTCTGTGTTTCTCACTTCAAATTTAGGTTCGCGTTTAAGTTGTCTCTGTATATCCAGAACAGCGTCCAAAATCGCTTCCGGACGAGGAGGACAGCCCGCTACATAGACATCCACAGGAATGATCTCATCTATCCCCTGAAGTGTTGTGTAGTTATCATAAAAACCGCCGGTTGAGGCACAGGCACCGACTGCAATCACCCACTTTGGCTCTGGCATCTGGTCGTAGATCTGTTTGAGGATAGGTGCTTGTTTGTAAGAGACGGTTCCAGCTACAACAAGCAGGTCAGCATGACGAGGAGAAAATCTGAGTACTTCTGCCCCAAATCTTGAAATATCATAGCGACTTGCAGCCGTTGACATAAATTCGATAGCACAACAGGCGGTCCCAAAAACAAAAGGCCACAGAGAGGCTTCTCTTCCCCAGTTGATCACTGTATCTATGGTAGTTGTGACTACTGCCTCATCGAGCATATGTGTGTTACTTACGTCCATTTTAATATCCCTGATCTATAAACATAAACAAGTCCGGCAATAAGCAGACCCATAAAAACAAACATCTCTATAAGTGCAAAAAGACCCAGTTCTCTAAGATTTAAAGCCCAGGGAAACATAAAAAGTACTTCTACATCAAAGATAAGAAAGATGATCCCCACCAGAAAAAACTTAACATTAAAACCGTCAAATGAATCTTTATGCGTAAGACGGATACCCCCTTCAACAGGTTCGTTTTTACGTACATTGTCACTTGAAGTTCCCAGATATTTGGTGAGGTGAAAAAGAAGCGGAAGAAGTATCACTAAGGCGGCTATCATTATGGAAGCTAAAAGAAGAGAATCATTCATAGTACTCACTTTTCTATATTATAGTATTCTTTGATAACAATAGGGTAACTTTTCTAAATTATCTATCTGTTTTGTCTAATGAATACCTTCACTTGTGATAAAAGGAACAAGTAGTTTTGGATGTTTTTTTGTGGTAAGAAGAAAGTCCTGTACTTTAGAAGAGATTAGTTTTCTATAGCTGTAGGTATTGAGACTTTTTTCAAAAGGTGCTATTTGGACGACATCATCGATGTCTGCAAGTTCTCGTATAGGGTTGGCTACTTTCTGCTCAACATTTAGCTCTATACCAAAAATGTCGGTGAGTGTTTCATAATGCTCTATGATCATTTTTTTACTCTCAAATTCTCCCTCTGGATCGAAATCAGCAAGTGTAAGTGCCAGTCCGAGTGTTTCAGAGATGTCAAACGCAGTCGATGAGATAGACTCCATCTTATCATTCTCATTCATAAGTACGATAGATCTTTTGATATTATAAAGTGGATTATCACCAAAGAGAAAAACCAGTTTTTTCAAATCATAAAGTGTTTCTTTAAGGTCCTCTGCTTCAAAGGTAGAAATACTATTCATAATAAGCCCGATATTATGCTCATAGATATCATACTCTATGAGTGATTTAACATCTTCATTTTTATAACAGATAGAGAGTGATACCGATTCTGATTCAAGTGTCTTAAGTTCATCTATTAATTCAAAGTTGTTAGGGTACAAAATACGGACATAAAGTGATTTATCTTCTAATTTATCTACAAGGTATATACTTTCTTTGAGGTAAAGTAATGCGTTTTTTTGGTCATGTCTCAGATCTATAATAAGGTAAATATTTTTACCAAACGGTTCAGGGAAAAGCCCTACTCGTTTATTGATGGTCTTATAAACACCGTTAAGAACAATAGGTTTACCCAAGATGAGTAAGGTATCATTTGGACGTATCATTGTTGTGCTGGTGGGAAGGATCTGCTGTTCATCGCGGTAAAGTGCTGCTATTTTCCACTTACGCTGCACTATGGTACCTATATGTCTGTAGGCATATGAACTTCCAAAAGGTACATGCACTTCCATGATCTCACCTTTTCCAAGTCCTACATTCTGTGCAACCAGTGGGACATTTGGAAGTTGGTCATAGAGATGTGCAGCTATAAGTCCGTCACTGTGTACTATTGTGATATTGTCCTGGTCTTTTCCAAGTTCAGGATCATCCCATTGATTTACAAGCACAATGCGTAGCTTGTTGTCAATAAGAGCTATGTTTTTAAGTACATACTCCACATCTTCTTTATCTTCCATGACAATAAAAATATTGGAAAATGTAGTCTCATCCATAATACGTTTGAGTTTTGAAAAACTTGTAGGGTCAGCATCAATGAGTGTGATATTCTTACCCATCTTTGGAGGTGTGGTTCCGGCTTTATAGCAGGTAACATGATACTGGTTTTCTGCAACTCTGTTTTTATTTACCCAGTCAATAAAATGTTTAGCGATGCTACCGCTAGCTAAAATAAGTATATTTTTTATGAAAAGTTCCTTTTATCATAATAGGGTTATTAGAAGTGCCCTTAAGATACAATTACGTAAATATTTAGGGAGTTATTATAGCACAATGGAATTTCAGATAGATAAAAGAGACGGCAAAGCAAGAGCTTGTACGATAAAAACAGCACATTCTACCATCAAAACACCGGTATTTATGCCTGTAGGTACCGTAGGTGCAGTCAAAGCACTTGATGCCACAGATCTTGCCACCTTTATAAAACCGGAGATCATACTGGGCAATACTTATCATTTGTATATACGTCCCGGAGATAAAACCATTAAAACGATGGGAAAACTGCATGGCTTTACCAAATACCCTAAAAGTTTTCTCACAGATTCTGGCGGATTTCAGGCTTTTTCACTCTCAGACAATGTCAAGATAGACGAAGGCGGCATCACCTTTAGAAGCCATCTTGACGGGAGTAAACATTATTTTACTCCAAAAAAAGTCATAGACATTCAACACAATCTTGGCTCTGATATCATGATGATACTCGATGATCTTGTAGCCCTGCCTGCTACACAAGAACGTATAGCTGCAAGTATAGACCGTACCACACGCTGGGCTCAGGAATCTATAGACTATTTTAGAGCCAAACAGGAAGAAGGTGTTGGGGTAGAGCAGAACATCTTTGCCATCATTCAGGGGGGAACGGACAATGCCTTTCGTGAGAAGTCAGCCAAAGAGCTTTGTGCCATGGACTATGATGGTTTTGCTATTGGCGGACTCTCTGTGGGAGAAGCAAACCAGGATATGTATGACACCGTAGAGTGGACCACACAGTTCATGCCTGAAGATAAACCTCGCTACCTTATGGGTGTTGGTACACCGGAAGACTTGGTAGAAAATGTTTCACGTGGGGTAGATATGTTCGACTGTGTGATGCCGACAAGGAATGCACGTAACGGTACACTTTTTACAAGCTTTGGAAAAGTAAACATCAAAAAAGCAGAATATACCACAGATGAAGGTCCCATAGACCTCGAATGTGAATGTATGGTTTGTCAAACCTATTCACGTTCTTACCTTCGTCACCTTTACCGTGCAAGAGAGATCACCTATTTCAGACTTGGAACGATCCATAATCTGTATTATTATTTGAATTTAATGACACAGATGAGAGAAGCAATAGAAGAAGAGAGATTTGAAGCCTTCAAGGCAGAGTTTTATGAAAAGAGAAAGAAATAAAATTTCAGGAGTCAAATATGTCCTATACCATTCTTAATACTTCAAACCTTGAAGCTTATCTCTTTTCATTGCCAAAGATCAAAGCCTTTTTTAATGCTGACTCACTTATCATAGATGAGATCGGTGACGGAAATCTTAACTTTGTTTTTTTGGTCACGTCAGGATCTGATGCTTCCAAACAACTCATCATTAAACAAGCTGTCCCCTATTTGCGTTGTGTAGGAGAAAGCTATCCTTTGTCTAAAGAGCGGATGAGCTATGAGATCCGTTCTCTTGAACATTTTGCCACACTTAGTCCTCATATACCAAAGATCTACCATAGTGATGAAGAGATGTCTGTGCTTATTATGGAGTATTTAAGCTCACATATCATCATGCGCAAGGGGATGATAGAAAGCATAGCGTATCCAAATTTTGCCGAGCATATCAGTTCATTTTTGGCAAATACCCTTTTTAAAACTTCCTCCCTTTATCTTTCAAGTTCTGATAAACGTACCCTTATCTCGCAGTTTATAGATAACAGTGAGCTCTGTAAGCTTACCGAAGACTTTGTATTTACTGCTCCATTCATGGAAGATGAAACCAATACTGAACTTCCGGAGCTCTCTGATGTGGCAGAGTGTATAGCCAATGATGTTGAGTTGAAAACAAAGATATTACACCTCAAATACAAATTTATGAACCAAAGTGATGCCCTGCTCCATGGAGATCTGCATACGGGTTCTATTATGATCAACCAAGATGAGACTTATGTCATTGATTCTGAATTTGCTTTTGTAGGACCGATGGGATTTGATATAGGTGCGCTTATCGCAAACCTGGTAATGTCATGGGTTTCTCATACTGTGCAGAATGATGAGAGTATCTATGCAGATCTAATATTGGAAACCATTAACAGTGTGTGGCAGCGTTTCGATGAAAAGTTCCGTACGTTATGGTATGAAACAGAAGAGAGTGCTCTTCTTACAAAAGGCTTTGCCAATGATGAAATACTTAAAACCTATCAAGAGCAGTATATGCAGACACTTCTACAAGAGAGCATTGGCTTTGCAGGATGTAAGATCATTAGAAGGCAGTTTGGTATCGCAGGGGTAGAAGATATCAGAGGGATTGAAGATGATGTACTCCGTGAAAAGGCAAACCGTCTTGCTGTTAGCATTGGAGAACGATTTATAAAGCAGTACCATACGGTAAAAACTACTGATGATATTATGCAGTTGATTTAGGATTAAAATGCACGGAAAATACAGACCATTATGGTTAAATGATAACGGTGACTTAGAGGTTCTTGATCAGCGTTACTTACCTCATGAAACAAAGGTACGAAAACTTACAACGGGTGCTGAAGCAGCTGAAGCTATCTCAGATATGACTGTGCGTGGTGC
>JGI24024J18818_10000022_pt1 | contig 37013 bp, 38 predicted proteins | sample Cruoilmetagenom2_FD_18818 | JGI IMG/M metagenome (IMG submission 18818) | reverse complement strand
GAGACTAAAAGTTATCATACTACCTGGGATGTGATGAATGTCTCTTGTGAAGCCTGTCATGGTCCTGCTTCCAAACATATGGAGTGGAGTAAAGCCCAAGATAAAACAATTGCTAACAGCGGTTTTCCTCTCTCTTTAAAATACAAGGTAGGGAAGTGGGATGTCAATACCACAACAAAAAGGTCAGATCTGAATGACAAAGAGATAAGCGTCTGTGCAAAATGTCACTCCAGACGCTCACAACTTGATGATGATTTTACTCCGGGTGACAAATTTGATGACCATTATCTTGCCACGATGCTGGAAGAGGACCTCTATTTCCCTGATGGCAAGATACAAGATGAGGTCTATGTCTATGACTCTTTTCTTCAGAGTAAAATGTATGAAAAAGGTGTAACGTGTACGGACTGTCATAACCCCCATACACTTAACCGAAGAGCGGAGGGTGACAAAGTCTGTTCTCAATGTCACCAAGAAGAGAAATACACTTCAACAGCTCACCATTTTCATAAAGAGGGAAGTACGGGAAGTTCTTGTATAGCCTGCCATATGCCTGCACGTACTTACATGGGAGTAGATAGCCGTAATGACCACTCTTTTCGTGTTCCAAGACCGGATGTCTCTGTAGAAATGAAAGAGATCCCCAATGCCTGTAATCTTTGTCATACAGATAAAGAGGCAAAATGGGCAGCGGATGCGATGAAGGGCTGGTATGGTAAAACACCGGTGGGTAAACAGAACTTTGCGCATGATCTTCAGGCTCTCAGAACCAATACCCAAGATGCCCCTAAATCTCTTTACAATATCTTAATGGGTGATGCACCGGGCATTGCCAAAGCGACTGCAACAGCGTATTTGGGTAATTATCCTTCAAAACAAACCTATACAACAACGCTTCAAATGCTTAGGAAGTCTGATGCGAAGACAAGAAGAACAGCATTGCAGTCTCTGGAAGCTTTTCCTCCAAAAATGCGCATGAAAAAGACTTTTGAGATGCTTTCTGATCCGGTAAAAATAGTAAGAATGGAAGCAGCAAGGCAATTGTCTGCGTTTCCTTTGGGACAGTTGCCTCAAGCACAAAAAGAGCTAGTGAAAAAAGCATTTGATGAGTATGAAAAGATACTTCTCTTTACGGCAGAACGTCCTGAGTCTCAGTTGTCACTGGGAGTGTTCTATACCAATCGTAACATGCCTGAAAAAGCAAAAAAAGCGTATGAAGAAGCCATACGTCTACAACCCCAGTTTGTCCCTTCTTATATCAATTATTCTAACTTTTTAATGGGGAACGGTAAAAATAAAGAAGCCTTTGAACTCTTAAAGCAAGGTTTGGTAAATGTGCCTGATATGGCCATACTCCACCATGCCTTGGGCTTATGGTATGTACGAAATAAAGAGAGTAAAAAAGCAGTAGTAGAGCTAAAAAAAGCAGCGCAACTGGATAAAACCAATGCGCGGTTCATCTATGTCTATGCGGTGTCTATAGGAGAAGAAGACCCCAAAGAAGCCATAAAAGTGCTTGAAGAGGCGTATCCACGACATACAGGAGATATGCAGATCGTTTCAGGCTTGGTCTATTACACTAAACAGGTGGGTGATACGGCTAAGAGTGAAATGTATGAGAAGAAGTTAAAAGCTTTACAGAATTTTTCTATACGTTAGTGAAGCAGGCTCAACATGAGTTTAAAAAATTTCTTAATAATTACGTGTTTTTGAAAATTATATAATAATATCTATAGATTTACTTTACTTTAAATTTTATTTTGATAGTATTGCGAAATAACTTAGGAAAAGGAAACGTATTTATTATGAAAAGAATAAAACAATTGGGAATTATGATACTGTTTTTCTTGATGACTTCAACAATGGCGAATGCAAGTCAAAAAGAGAATATTGTGAGTATGGGAATTGACATGGAAACATCAAGTTTCTCACCTGTCGACCATATGAGTACAGAGCAACTGCAAAAAGAAGTGGAAAGACTCAGTCTACGTGGAGAAGTATCTCTCGAATTGGGAATGGAACTGATGAAGAGATGGTCGGAAGCTTAGCAGCATTCAGCTGCTTCGACTCTGCCACTTAACCTTACTTTCTTCCATAAAAAACACTAACTCCTCTACACTTTTACTCCTTTAACACACTATTTGGCTATAATCATTAAAAAAGACAGTACTATGAGAATTTTTCTATTATTAATTACGCCATTTTTACTCTTTTCCAAAGTGCATTATGCCAAAGTGGAACCTTATGAATCTATCGTATTAAAATCAGCCGTAAGTGCTTTGGTAATGGATGTTGATCTTAATGCCGAGGGGTCCATGGTTGATGGAAAACGTGTAATATATTTGGATGACAGACTGGATCAGTTTAATTTAAAAGCATCTAAAGAGAGTGTGGTATTACTCCAGAAAATGCATGATATCAATCAAGATATCGCCAGTTCTTTGAGTGAAACGGTAAAGAGACAGGAAGGGTACTATAACCGTATCAATAAACTCAAAACCGCGTCAAAAACACAAAAAGACAATGCCTACAGCTCTTTTGCTTCTGCAAAGACACAGCACTTGAGCACAGATGAAAAGATTATCAATCTTGAGAAGCAGATACTTGATATGAAATTTAAAGTAGCACAACTTGAAGACAGTATCTCCAAAAAATCTTTAGTACTTGAAAATAAGTATCTGTATAAACTCATGGTACGCAAAGGTGACTTCGTAGCACCAGGTTCTCCTTTGGCACAGATATCAGATGCAAGCAGTGCAAAGCTGGTACTTTTTTTGGAACTGGAAGAGTTGGATCATATAGATCAAAAGATCGTCTATCTTGACGGGGTAAAAACAGAGTATAAGGTAGATAAAGTCTGGAGAGTGGCAGATGAGAAGTTTATCTCATCATACCGTGCAGAAATTTACATTCCTGCACCTGAAGGATCATTTTCGAAACTTGTAAAAGTGGAGATAAAGTAGTGAATACAGCTTGTGGATTAGACTGTTATGATGCATGTAAAATAGTAGTGGAAGAGGGTGTGTTCCCAAAGATGTCAGGAGATGCGGAACATCCGGCAGGAAATGGTGCCTTGTGTACCTTTCTCAATAAAAGCATACATGAAGAACCACGCATAGAAAAGGCACGTGTGAGCGGGGTAGAAGTAAGTCTTGACGAGGCTATGGAAGCGGTGCATAATGCTTTTAAAAAGAAGGATTCATTGCTTTGGAGAGGCTCAGGCAATATGGGTGTCATGCAGGAAGTCACCAATCTTTTTATGGAAAGAGTACAAGGGCATTTGACCAAAGGAAGTCTTTGTGACGGTGCAGGGGAAGCAGGGATCATTGAGGGTAGAGGGGTTAATAAAGGACTACCTCTGGAACAGATAAAGTCCGCAGATTCAGTCATCATTTGGGGTCGTAATGTAACTGTGACCAATGCCCATATCATGCCTTTTTTGGAAGGGAAGAAAATAGTGGTCATTGACCCTGTAAAGACAGCCATTGCAAAAAAGGCTGATTTGCATGTGCAGTTACAACCCAGAACTGATTATTATCTGGCGATCATGTTGGCAAGATTTGCTTTTATGGAAGACTCACAGGCGACAGAATGGTTAGAAGAGTTCGCACCTGACTATGAAGACTTCTATGACTTTACACAAGAACATCGCATTAAACCTATACTAGAGTATATTGGTACGGATCTGGGTGAGATGGGAAGAGTGCTTAACTACTTACGCAACCAAAAGGTAGTTTTTTTAGTAGGTACAGGGGTACAGAAATACTCTACTGGAGCTTCTACACTACATGCCATAGATTCTTTGGCTACCTTGCTCGGACTCTTTGGACGAGAAGGGTGTGGGGTGCATTATTTAAGTGATTCAAAGTTAGGTTTTGTCAATCCGTTTGAAGTACCATGCAAGAGAGTGTCTAAAGTCGTCACTAAATTTTCAGAGTTTGACACGGTTTTAGTACAAGGTGGTAACCCCGCGGAGTCTATGCCCGATACGACACGAGTATGTGAAGAGCTGGACAAAGTAGAAGATCTCATCTACTTTGGACTCTATGAAAATGAAACTTCTAAAAGAGCAAAGATCGTCATACCTGCAAAGAACTTTTTTGAGAAAGAGGATGTCCGACTCAGTTACGGACACCAGTATGTTGAGAAGATGAATAAAGTTGTAGATTCAGAGATAGGCATCAGTGAATATGACTTCACAAAGTATCTTTTTGATGCCTTTGGTCTTGCCGAACTGGAGAGCGAACAGTACTACCTCGATGCCTGGCTGACCCAGTGTAAAAAACAGGGCGAAGAGTATATCTCACCTGCCTATGAAGAGGTACCTTATGAAGACGGTTTTGGTGAAGAGTGTGATGATGAGTTTGAATTCATAGAAGATTATGATGATGACTTTATCAATACCAAGCGTTTTAACAAGGTACGTACTTCTAAAAAGAACAAAGTAGAAGATGAAAGATTTTGGCTCCTTTCCCCTAAGACAAATAAAGCACTCAACACACAGTTCCAACGTGATAATAAAGTACAAATGCATCCGGATTACGGCTATGAAGAGGGTGAAAAAGTACTGCTTAGCTCTGAGCATGGTGACCTGGAACTTGAAGTAGTACTGAATGTTGATCTACGCTTCAATTGTGTGGTTGTGACAAGTAATACTTTAGGATTAAACATTTTAACACCTTCGATAGTGAGTGATGAAGGTGAGAGTGCCTGTTATCAAGAGGTAAAAGTGACAATAGAAAAGATAGAAGGATAAAATGATATGACTTTAGAACAACAAGATAAACAATACGTACTGCAGACATACGCACGTGACTACACGAACTTTGTGAAAGGTGTAGGGTCTACGCTTTATGATGAGAACGGAAAAGACTATATAGACTTTGCTTCGGGTATAGGGGTGAACTCTGTCGGGCATGGTAATGAAACGTTAACGTCTGCACTCTGTGAGCAGGCTAAGAATATCATCCATATCTCAAACCTTCAAGTGATCGAACCACAGGCAAAACTGGCTCAAAAGATAGTGGAACTTTCCGGGTATGACATGGGTATTTTCTTCGCAAACTCAGGTGCGGAAGCTAATGAAGGTGCCATTAAGATCGCACGTAAGTATGGTGAAACGAAGTTTGATTATAAACGTTATAAAGTGATCACACTGGAACACTCTTTTCACGGGCGTACGATCACAACAGTGAAAGCGACAGGACAGGAGAGTTTCCATACACCAAACTTTTCTCCGTATCCTGATGGATTTACCTATGAAAAATCTGTAGCAGATGTCTATAAAGCCATAGATGGTGAAACTGTAGCTGTACTCATTGAACTTGTTCAGGGTGAGGGAGGTGTGCAGCCGTTTGAAAAAGAAGAGATACAAAAACTCGCAGCACATTTAAAAGCAGAAGGTATTTTACTCATCGTAGATGAAGTTCAGACCGGAGTATACAGAACAGGTGAGTTTTTAGCTTCCAACCTTTATGAGATAGAACCGGATATCATTACTCTGGCTAAAGGACTTGGCGGTGGTGTGCCTATCGGTGCAGTGATGACAAAGCATAAAGAGATATTGGCCGCAGGAGATCACGGGAGTACTTTTGGCGGTAACTATTTGAGTACTTCTGCAGGACTTGCCGTTTTAGAAGTTTTACATCCTTTATATGAAAATGGGTTGATAGATGAAACACTGGTCTATTTTTCACAAAAACTGAAAGAGTTGGTTGAAAAATATGAAAACTTGTTTGAAAAAGAAGTAGGCTTGGGACTTATGCGTGGTCTTCGTGCGAAGAGTGCTACGATACAAGGGGATATTATCAAACACTGTATGAGTGAAGGGGTAATAGTACTTAAAGCAGGGCGTAATACAGTACGTTTTTTACCGAGTATTACCATTTCCAAGAATGAAATAGATGAAGGGTTCAAACGTTTTGAAAAAGTTATTTCTTCTTTGTAGTTTACTGGTATCATCTGCTGTGCATGCAGATGAGTTAGGCAATATACTCTCTGATAATAAAGAGCTCCTCTTTGATTATCAGTTCCAAAGTAATGAACTTGAAAGTGACAAGCTTTCAAAGAGTTGGGTCAATCCCATTATGTTGAGTTACAGTAAAAACTATTCAACGCAGTTCAGAGACAGGACAAATAAAACTGCAAACTACAGGATAGTGATAGATCAGCCTATATTCAGATCAGGCGGTATCTATTATGCCATTAAATATTCACAAATACTCCGTAATGCCAATGCAACAGAGATCACACTCCAAAAACGTACCATGATCGGTGATGCCGTTTCGATTCTTTTTAATTTAAAAAAGAATAAACTTGAACAGCAGAAAATGAGATACCTGATAAAAAATGACAAAATAGATATACGTCAAAAACGTGACAGTTATGATGCCGGTTTGCTGGACAGTAGTTTTCTCGATCAGGCTATTTTGAAAAAGAGTCAGGATGAAGCAACACTGCTTGAACTGGAATTAAATCTTTTAGAGTTAAAACAGAGATTTTCACTGCTAAGCGATAAAAACCCGGAGGGCTTACGTCTGCCTATCTTGAATTTGATGGGTAAAGCGAACTATAGCGCACAAAACCTTGAATTGAAAAGAGACAAACTTCGTGCTGAACAGTCAGCCTATAATGCAAAAATAACCACTGCAAAATATCTCCCGACTGTCTCTTTGCAGGGGCAATATATCGATGGAGATCTGAACCCTCTCTATTTTAATCCTTCACTTAAAGAGAGATATTATAACTATGGTTTTTCTGTTTCCATGCCGCTTGATATCAATGCTTTTGCCGATATAGAAGCCTCTAAAGTAGAAAGATTAAGTGCTGCAGTGCAAGTGTTGGACAGAGAAGATACTGTAGAGGAAGAGTACAATTGGATCTATAACAGTTTGGGCATTTTAGATAAAAAAATCGCATTGGCAAAGAAAGATGAGAAGGTCTATAAAAACCTTTTTAAACTAACTAAAAACCTTGCACAGGCAGGAGAGAAGACTTCCCTGGATGCAGATATTATGAATAACTCTTTGCAGATCAGAAAGCTAGACCAGAGAATCTATAAGATAGATAAACAGGTTCAGTTACTGAAATTGTATGTACGGGTTGAAAATGCAATTTAGTACGTATATGAACGAGTGGCTTTATGGCGAAGAAGGGTATTATAAAAAATTTAAAGCCATAGGTAAGGGTGGAGATTTTTATACGTCTGTGAGTACAAGCAGTTTCTTTGGTGCGAGCATTGCTAATTACTTCTACTCCCTTTTAAAAGAAGAAAAGGTAGATAAAAACGGCTGGCTTATAGAGATAGGTGCACATCAGGGGTATCTGCTTTGTGACATGATACAGTGGCTTTATACTTGTGATCCTACTTTGGTAGAAACACTTAAATTTGGGATAGTAGAACGTCAGCCTGAAGTGCAGAAGGCACAACTGGCTTACATCAAAGAGCGTTTTGGTGATGATGTCCAGATCACACATTTTAATGATATTTCCGAAGTAGAAGCAGCTTATGCTTTTGTCGTTGCCAATGAAATTTTTGATGCTTTCCCCTGTGAACTTTTAAAAGATGAGAAGATCGCAGAGGTAAAAGAAGAGGTGATAGTCTGGGAAGAAGCTCCTGCTGAAATGCTAAACTGGGCCAAGAAACATCATTTAACACAGGGTGAAGTGGCTGTGGGGTATGAAGCTTTTGCAAAAGAGATGGCCTCTGGCATAGAAAAGTGTGATTTTGTCACTTTTGATTATGGTGAAAAGTATGTTCGTAATGATTTTTCCATCCGTGTATATAGATCTCACGAGACTTTTCCTCTTTTTGATGAAGCACTCACACTTTCAGAATCTCATAAAAAAGATGATATCACTTATGATGTGAACTTTGGACATGTGAGCGAAGCATTTTTAGAAGCAGGTTTTGAAGAGATGTTCTATGAGACACAGGCACGTGCACTCATACGTTTTGGACTGATCGATATACTCGAACAGTTTGCTAAACAGACAACACAAGAGAGATATGCAAGAGAAGCAGATAAGGTGAAAACGCTCATATCACCCACAATGATGGGTGACAGATTCAAACTAATACATTTTAGAAAGTAGTGACTATTGTTGTGTCGCTTTGATCATCTGGCATCGTTTGATGGAAGCGGCTTCACTTCCAAACATAGCTGAATATTTATCAAATTTTTCCTGACTTATCATGGCGATACACTGTGCTTTATTCATCGTTCCCGAAGTGGCTGCAGGGGCTACTGCAACTTTAGTTACGGGTGCTTTTTTTGCCGACCCTTCAGGATACATATAAGCATCAGAGAAATTGGTATCTTCGACTTCTTTTAATTCATGTTCTTTCTTTGGTTTTTGAGGCTTAGTGACATTAGAATCTACCACCACATTCTTTACCTCTTTTTTTATCGTTGGCTGTGTGTTGTTTGATGCACATCCTGCCAGGAATATGAGTGCTGTGAGAGCGATACTCGTATATTTCATAGGTTTCCTTCGTAATTTATTCTGCATTGTAATATAATTTGGGAAGAATTACAATAAAATTTTGCTTAAATTTTGTACGAGAGGATATCTTTACTGTATATATTACAGAGTACTTATAGCTACAACTGCAATAGCAAAGCCTCCATCATGACTGATGGAGAGTGAGGATTCTTTGATCTTATGTATGTCTTGTGCCTCTTTTGTGAGAGAAAAAACAGGTGCGCCACGCTGGTTTTTACTGATGACAATATCATGAAATGATAAATCAGATCCGATACCGCATCCAAGTGCTTTGGCTATGGCTTCTTTTGCCGCCCAGAAACCGGCGATGGATTCTGTTTTTTTTACTATATTTATCTCTTCAGGGTGTAAAAAACGCTCTTTGAATTTATCACCGAATTTTGTTAATGATTTTTCTATTCTAGAAATTTGTATAATATCTGTACCTATTTTCATAGAGGAAGTATAACATATATCTCGCCTACATGGCTTCGCTACGCTACGACCATTCCGGTTCCGAAGCTATAAACGACAAACTATTGTCGTTTATTTAACGCTTCTCACATCCATTCCACTACTTTAGCGACTTCATCCGCAACAAAACATTTGATGTTGGTTTTTTCAATGGGCTTGTTGGGTATCACTGCTTTGGTAAATCCTTGTGTCTCTATCTCTTTAAGGCGTTGAGTAAGTCCTGAAACTTCTCGTATCTCACCTGTGAGGCTGACTTCACCCAGGAAAAGGGTCTCTGCACTGAGTTCTCTGTTTCTGTAGCTGCTTAAAATAGCAGCGATGATGGCAAGGTCAGCAGATGGTTCATTGACTTTGATCCCTCCTGATATGTTTATAAATACATCATAGGTACCCAGAGGAAGGTCAAGCTTTTTTTCCAACAGTGCCAGGAGCATACCCAGTCTGTTGTTGTCAAAGCCTGTGGAGCTTCTTTTCGCATGTCCGTAAGACTCTGAGACCAGGGCTTGTACTTCTACAATAATGGGACGGCTTCCCTCCATAATGACAGTGAGTGCTGAACCTGACTGGAGTTTTTCTTTGTTGAAGAATTTTCCTGCCATAGACTTGGCATCATTGAGACCTTCTTTATTCATCTCAAAGATACCCACTTCATTGGTGGCACCAAAACGGTTTTTAAAACCACGCAGGAGGCGCAGATCGGAGTTGACATCTCCTTCAAAATATAAAACAGTATCGACCATGTGTTCAAGTACCCTTGGTCCCGCTATAGAGCCGTCTTTGGTGATATGTCCGATGATAAAGATAGGTATTTGCAAAGATTTTGCGATACGCATCAGATCGAAGGTGATCGTGCGAACCTGTGTCACTGAACCCGGAGCAGAAGGTGTTTCTTCGGAGTAGAGTGTTTGTATGGAGTCTATGACTATGAGTTCATAGTTCTGATTACTTATTTCTGAGAGAACAGAGCTTAGGTTGATCTCGGGTAGAAGATATAAGTTCTCATGGTTGGCTTCGAGTCTGTTTGCCCGCAGTTTTATCTGCCCTGCAGACTCCTCTCCTGAGACGTAGAGCACTTTTTTCCTGTCTCTGGCAAGGTTACCGGCTATTTTAAGTAAAAGAGTGGATTTGCCGACACCGGGGCTTCCCCCTATGAGGGTAAGAGAACCCGGAACGATACCCCCGCCAAGTACAAGGTCAAGCTCTCCACTCCCTGAGGTAAATCGCACAATATTGTCTTCTTCTATCTCTGTGATGGGTTTAGCTTTTGATATGGCAGTGTGAGAGGCACTGGAAGCAGAGGTCTCTTTTAAAAATTTGATCTGGTCACTGCTGAGTTCTATCATCGTTTCCCACTCATTACATGAGGTACATTTCCCCATCCATCTAGGGGATTGAAATCCACATGCCTGACACTCAAATAAGGTTTTTTTCTTTGCCATCTTTCTGCTCCTGTTTCTTATGGTTGTATTGTAAAGCATATTGTTCATGAAAGGCAAAAATATGTCATATTGACATATTTTTTATAATTTTAATTCTTTTAGTTATAATTTCATTCTTATATGAAGGATAATTAGTGACATTCAATGCAGTAAAACAGTTGTTTTATGGTCTTTATTTGACCAATAGTTTTGGTTTTAGATTAAGAAATGTAAAAGACCCTATGGAAATAAAAAGATTAAGACTTGGGTATTCGCAAGCACAACTTGATACTTTACATATTTCAGTGAAGATAGAAAATCAAGATAAATTACCTAAAGAGGGACAGTATCTTGTGGTCAGTAACCATCGTAGTATCATTGATCCTCCTATTGTAGAAGTAGCGCTGAAAGAGACTGAAATATTTGGTCCATGGATTTCAAAAAAAGAGCTTTATAACTCTTTTTTCTTTGGACTTTTTGTTCGTAATGCAGGTTCCATTCTTCTTGACAGGGAAAAAAGTCAGATGAGTGGATTTTTTGCAGATATTAAAAAGGCGGTAAAACGTGGTGAGTCTATATTTGTCTTTCCTGAAGGCACACGGAATAAAACAGACAAACAGTTGACCACATTTAAAGAGGGTTCACGTATTATCGCATTGAAGAATAGATTGCCAATATTGCCTCTCTACATTAAAACAGATGCAGATAAAGTATTGAAAAATGCATTGGATGACAGCAAGTTGGAACAAGATCTGACTATAGTGATCGGGGATATTATAGATTACAAAGAGAAAACAAATCTTGAAACTTTATATCGTGAAATGTTTTCGTTGGATAAAGTGTAGCGTGGGTTTTTATTGAAATGTATGCCTTTGGCACTACCCACGAAAGAGATTAAATAAAGATCTCGTCCAAAATGGTATTGATATAATCATTTGCCTTGAACCTGATAAGGTCTTTAGGCTGCTCCCCTGTACCAATGTAAAAAATTGGCATTTTTAATTCATCTGCGATACTTAGAACCGAACCACCTTTGGCCGTACCGTCAAGTTTGGTGATAATGATGCCATCGATCCCGATCATATCGTTAAAGGCTTTTGCCTGATTGATGGAAGAAGATCCTTGTGTACCATCGAGTATAAGCATTTTTCGGTGTGGTGATCCTTCTTGCGCTTTTCCTGCAACACGTATCATTTTCTTTAACTCTTCACTGAGGTTGGTCTGGGTATGGAGTCTTCCTGCAGTATCTATAATGACGTTATCATATCCTTTTGCTTTGGCAGACTCTATGGTGTCAAATACTACAGCTGAAGGATCATGTCCTTGTTGTGTTGCAATGATGGGAATATCCAATTTTGTGGCCCATCTAGTTAATTGTTCTATGGCTGCTGCACGAAAAGTATCCCCTGCACCAAGTATCACTTTTCTACCCTCTTGCTGGTAATGGTAGGCAAGTTTGGAAATAGTAGTGGTTTTTCCTGCACCGTTGACACCTATGATCATCTCTACAAAGGGTTTAACATCACTCTCTTTGAAGTCTGCTTTGTATTGAAAGACAGAGATCAGTGAGTTAAATGCCTGGATCTTGTTGATAGTGTCAGGAAGTGCTTCTAACAATCTTTCCACAAGATCATAATGCACATCTGCTTCAAGCAAAATATCTTCAAATTCATCTTTGGGAATATTTTTTCGTTTTTTAGGTGCAACATCTTTGATGGCATCATTGGTCTTACCCAATACTTTTTTAAATAAATTGAACATTTTGTATTACCTTCATTATAATTGTGTTTTCATCATAATTGTTTTTTGGCCTGTGCCAGATCATATTCTATCATTTCAACCGGTACAACACCTTCATAATGGGTGAAGTATTGACCATTAACATAGATTGCTGTCAGAGGTATGTCAAAGTTTTCAGGTTCTTGGAGAGTACTTGCCAGGAGGCTTGCAAAAGCATCATTGTGGGGACTGTTTGAGACAAAATAACTGATTTGATTTTTGGCGAGAAAAGATTTTAGCAGTGTTTCATCTATGCTGTCATGTGTGAGAACACCTGTGACAAAAAGCTCTTTTTCGTGTTTCTTCTGGAGATCATTTAAATAAGACAACTGACCTACACAAGGGGAACACCAGGTGGCAAAAAGATTGAGTAGTACAATAGGTTTTGTATTTTCATGAAAAAACACTTTTTCATTAGAGAGGGTGATCTTATAAGAGATCCCTTTGGTGTCGGCGAGTGTAAATGTATCTGCATCAGCTTCTATTTCAGGGATCTCTTGCTTGAAAGATTCTGTTTCAACGGGAGTATCCGGAAGGGCTCCTTGGTTCTGGTCTTCTTGCAATCCTGTTTCTTCTTGCGGGTCTGTCTTTTGTTGCGAATCTGTCTTTTGTTGTGGAAAAATCTCAGTCGTATTCTCTACAGGCACAGGGGTATCGTTTGGCGTTTTCTCTTCACAGCCGGTTAACACCATAAGTAATAGGAGTAAAAGAAAAGCAGATATTTTTTGCACACAGTCCCTTTGGGTATAATTAGTAGAGTGATTATAGCTAAAGAGCATTAAATAATAAGATGAATAGATGGATAGAGATGACAAAAGAGGATAGAAAAAAACAATTTAGAGCGCAGAGCCTAAAGCGATTGGAGAGAGCTTCCGGGGTCGGATCTTATCAAAAAGACAAGAAAGTATTACCTCTGCTGTATAGAACTATTGCAGGGAGTAATGCTAAAAATGTAATGCTCTATCTGCCCCTGAAAACAGAGGTGAACATCTATCCGCTCATATTGCGTTTACGTAAGGAAAGGCGAGTGCTCTATGTGCCGTTTATGGAAGGTGCAAGTTTTAGGTTGGTAAAATATAGATTACCACTGAATAAAAAACAATTTGGTATAAAAGAACCCAATGATTCAAAACAATATAGAATAAAAAATATAGATTTAGCTATTGTGCCTATGGTTGGAACAGATCTTACACACAGACGTGTAGGGTTTGGCAAAGGTATGTATGATAGATTTTTTGAAAAACAGAATAAAAATATAAAACAAACCATTTTTGTAGCGCGTGAATTGTGTTACAGCAAAGCGGTCGTGACGGACCATTATGATGTAAAAGCTGACATGATCATAACGCCTTCATAATGATAGAGAAGGACAAAGTATGTTAGGAATAGCAGCTGTCTCCAGTGTGACTGGAGTAGTCGTAGGAGCAGGTGTGTGCTACCTATGGTTGAAAAGTAGTGTAAAAAACAGATTTTCACATATAGAACTGGAAGTAAAGGCAAAGGCCAAAGCCATTGAGAATGAGGCAGAACTTTTATTACAGTCCGCCAATGTAAAGATCAAAGAGAATGCGTTAGAACAAGAGAGTGAATTTCAAAAACGTGTTTCCAAAGTAGATGAACGTAATCGTGCATTGATCTTGCAGACCAAAGAGTTTGCTTCCCGGGAAGAGGGCTTAAAACTTTTGGAAAAGAGAGTACTCGATAAAGAAGAACATCTTGAAAAACTGGAAAGTCAGAAACAGGATGAGATCGCTGCCACGGTTGATAAAATGCAAAATGCTGCATCTTTGACCAAAGAAGAAGCAAAAGCATACATTTTGGAAAAAGTAGAAGAACAGAGTCGTGCAGAAGTTGCAGGGATCGTACGTAAGTATGAGCAAGAAGCTAAAGATGAGGGTGAAAGAAAAGCCAACTATATTTTAGCACAGGCAACAACACGTTATGCCGGTGAGTTTGCCGGTGAACGCCTTATCAATCTTGTGAACTTGCCAAGTGATGAACATAAAGGGCGTATCATCGGAAAAGAAGGCAGAAACATCAAGACACTTGAAATGCTTCTGGGCGTAGATATAGTGGTAGATGAAACACCGGGTGTCATACTGGTGAGTTCTTTTAATCTTTACCGAAGAGCCATTGCGACCAGAGTGATAGAGATATTGGTAGAAGACGGACGCATACACCCCGGACGTATCGAAGAAGTTCATGAAAAAGTACAGGCAGAGTTTGAAGAAAAGACTTATGAAGAGGGCGAGAACATTCTTATAGATTTAGGACTTTTCCCTATGCATGAAGAGCTTGTGAGACTTCTTGGCCGTATGAAATACAGAGCAAGTTATGGACAAAATGCCCTGGCGCATACTTTAGAAGTGGCAAAACTGGCACGTGTGATGGCCGCAGAAATGGGTGGAGATGAAAAACTGGCACTGCGTGCGGGTCTATTGCATGACATCGGGAAAGCATTGACACAGGATCTGGGCGGTTCTCATGTCGATATTGGTGCTGATCTTTGTCGCAGGCATGGTGAACATCCTTCTGTTATCAATGCAATCTATGCCCATCACGGACATGAAGAACCAGACTCAGTGGAGAGTGCTGCTGTCTGTGCCGCAGATAAACTCTCTGCTGCAAGACCGGGAGCAAGAAGAGAAGTACTTGAAAGTTTTACCAAACGTGTAAAAGAAGTCGAAGCTATCGCCTTAGGCAAAGCCTATGTCAATCAAGCATATGCTATCAATGCAGGGAGAGAGATACGTGTTTTTGTGAATGCACAAAAGATGAGTGACAACGAAGCTGTACTCTTAAGCAAAGAGATCGCCAAAGAGATACAAAATAAGGTGCAATACCCCGGTGAGATAAAAGTAAATGTCATTCGTGAAACACGTGCGGTGAATTATGCAAAATAAATTTTAAAAGCGTTATAATACGCGCAATATATTTAAAGGATACAAATGAATAGATGTGATGAGATCATTGCAAATGTCAAAATGGAAGAGTGTTATGCTGGTTTGAGCCTTTCATTTGATGGTAGTGATGCACTTAGAGAAGAGATAGGCGGAGTGATAGACAGTGTCATAAAAAAAACCAAAATGTCACCGCTGGTATTTGATAATTCACAAAATACAAAGAAATCAAAGCCTGCATTTTATATAGAATTCAGTGATGAAGTACAAAGAGAGAGCGGTGATTTTTTTGAGTACGTACTGAAAGAGCTTAAAATAGATAAATGCGTAAATGATGTGATAAGAAATTAAAGGAAGAAGATGGATAGGTGTAAGGAGATAGAAGCACACGTAAGAATGGAAGAGCGTTACCAGGGTTTGAGTCTTGTGTTCGCACATGATGATGCAGTTCAGGCAGACATTATTAGAGCGATAGATGAAACGAAAAAAGAGACAGGGCAGACGCCTTTCATTTTTGAAAAGATCTCCAATGACAGAGCAGACCTACATGCGATATATATAGAATTTCGTGATGATTTCCATAGAGAAGGCGGAGAGTTCTTAACAAAAGTACTCAAAAAATTAAACATAGATAAATGTGAAAGTGATATATAGATGAAAAAGTTATTAATTGGATTATTGTTTTTAGGATTGGGTTTTCAGGCCTATGCAAAAGATCCTGTGGTTGTACTTCAAACGAATGTAGGAAAGATAGAGATACAACTTTTTCCTAAAGTGGCACCGCTTGCTGTTGAAAACTTCACCACACATGTGAAAAACGGTTATTATAACGGTCTGACTTTTCACAGAGTGATCAAAGGATTTATGATCCAGGGTGGAGATCCTGAAGGTACAGGTATGGGCGGTAAATCTATCTGGGGGAAACCTTTTAAAGATGAGTTTGCAAACAATGTTGTATTTGACAAACCCTATTTACTTGCAATGGCAAACAGTGGTCCAAAGACGAACGGAAGTCAATTCTTCATCACATGTGCTCCAACAGGTTGGTTAAATGGCAAGCATACGATCTTTGGAGAAGTGATCAAAGGACAGGATGTCATACGTAAGATAGAGGATGTCTCTGTTGAACGTGGCAGCAATATGCCGGTATTCAAACAAGTGATCAAAAAAGCGTATATGAAAAAATAGATGAATCTAGACAAATTACGAGAAGAGCGTAAGAAATGGCTTACGTGGAAAAATATACTTCCTTATCAGGAAGCCATTAAAACGCTTAAAACGTATGAAGATGTTGAGGTGACACTTGGGGACAGGGTAGAAGTTCAGATAAAAGACTTGAGTCCTCAAGATGCACAACAGATAAAAGAGACGGCACTCCTTATGAAACCCTGGAGAAAAGGCCCGTTTCAACTTAATGACCTTTTCATAGATTCAGAATGGCAAAGCCAGATCAAGTACAATCTCCTTGAACCGTATTTCGATCTTAAAGATAAAATTGTAGGAGATATCGGATGTAATAACGGGTATTATCTGTTTCGCATGTTATCTCAGGAACCTAAGAAACTCATAGGTTTTGATCCTTCGGCCATCTATTATTCACAATTTAAATTTATCAACCATTTTATCAAATCGGATATCGTCTATGAACTTCTGGGTGTAGAACATGTAGAGTTTTATGAACATAAATTTGATACACTTTTTTGTTTAGGAGTCCTCTATCACAGGTCTGATCCTGTGGCAATGTTAAAATCCCTCTTTAAAGGACTTAACAAAGGCGGAGAACTCATCTTAGATACTTTTATGATAGATGGTGAGAGTGAAATGTGTTTAACGCCTAAAGACCGTTATTCAAAAATCCCAAATATTTACTTTGTACCTACTGTTCCGGCTCTTAAGAACTGGTGTCACAGAGCAGGGTTTGAAACAGTTGAAATACTTGAAACTATGAAAACAGAACATCATGAGCAAAGAAAAACAGAATGGATAGACACCCAAAGCCTTGAAGATTTCCTTGACCCCAAGGACGATACAAAGACTGTCGAAGGGTATCCCGCACCTAAAAGAGTCTACATAAAAGCAGTTAAATAATATACACCTCTTCTGTTTGACATTTTATTGACATTTTTTTAATATACTTTAGAGATAAGTAGGCAAAGAAAAAGTTACTTTTATTTTTAAATAAGGTACATTTTGCTATAAATACGTTAATAAAAGAGAAAAGCGGGAAAACTTTAAGATTTAGTTGCTTTTCATTGATTGGAAAAGAATGAGAATACTCACAGTAGGTTTCGGTGACGAATACGTCAAAGAACTTGAAAAAGAATTAGATAAATATTTTATTTGTATTGTTGATAATGCAAAAGATATATATGATGCGACCAATTTTACAGACTTCAGACACTATGAACTTGTTATCATTGTAGATGAGGGCGTAAAGTATTCACTCGAACGTTATGTGAATGAAGTCAAAAAGAAAAAGAGTGAAACGAAGATCATGATACTCACAGCTAACCTTAAACAGCAGGCTGCTTTTTATGCACTGGGTGTAGATGATGTGATCTACCAGCACTGTGAACACCCGGATCTTATCGCTGCAAGAGTGCTTGCAAACATGAGACATCTTTTTGGTACACAGGTGACCATTGAGAAACTTGTGATTGATATTGCAAATAAAAAGATTGAGTATGATGAAAAGATCGTCTCTTTGAATGGTAAAACATTTGATATCTTGGCATACCTTGCGCTTCGTAAACAGCGTGTGTTTTCAAAAGATGAGATCATTAATGCACTTTGGGAAGAGCCGGAGTATGTGAGTGATAATACTGTTGAAGTTGCGATAAATCAAATTCGTAAACGCTTGAAGAGTATTCTTGGGTTTCAGGTGATTCATACTGTGCGTAGACGTGGGTATAAGTTTTCTTACTAAATTTCTCTTCTCGTTATCTTCGGGTTTGACCCGGAGACCTATTTAATTTTACATTATTCTTAACTACTTCCTTTCCATTTTAACTGTGGTGTTGTTTCTCTTTTCCTTTTTTTAGAAAAAAGAAAGAAAAAATCGTCGTGGCTCTCGAATCGCTTCGCTTTCAAGGGCGTTCGCCACGACAAGGCACAGAGATGTGATTAATGGGTGATTTTTTTGCTATAATTGTTTGAAAATATTATATTAGGTTACAAATCATGAAAAAATTCTTACTCTATACTCTTTTGATTCTTGCTGTGCTTTCGGCTATCTTTGCTTATCTGCTTTATACAGAAGGTGCATTTGAAACACATGAACCTGTCAAAGAAACAACAGCTAAACCTTTTGAGACGATGAAATGTGAAGCAGGAAAGTGTGCTGTTGGGAAATGTGGAGCTGCTAAATAAGTGATGCAGCTTAATACCCATTTAACTATAGACAGTTCTCTTTGCGGTAAAGTTACAAAACTTCAAGAGAACTATGCAGAGGTCTTGCTTCATACGACAGAGCAGATGAGTGTAGACTCACAAGGCTTAGTGCATGGCGGTTTTATATTTGGGGCAGTTGATTATGCTGCTATGTCTGCGGTCAATGATCCTTTGGTTGTGCTTGGATCTGCAAGTTCAAAATTCATTGCACCTGTAAAAGTAGGGGATGCTGTTTTGTGTCAAGCGAAGGTTGTCAGTGAAAAAGGGAAGAAAAAGGAAGTAGAAGTACAGGCTTTTGTGGATGAAAAGCTTGTGTTTGAAGGTAGTTTCACTACTTTTGTGTTAGATAAACATGTCTTAACGTAGGGTCGGTTCACCGACCCTGTATATTTCTTAAAGAGTCCTTTTAACTTGCTCTATCCAATAAGGCATAATTCTCTGTTCTGCTTTAAGTGTAGTACTTAACCCATGACCAGGGTAAACAGTATAGTCACCTTCTAATGTCATAGCTCTTTCTAAACTTTTAATCATGGATTCACCACTTGAAAAAGGAAAGTCCCATCTTCCTATGCTTTGTTCGAAGAGGAAGTCTCCGGAGAACCATACATCACCTATCTCTATGACGGAGTTTCCTGGGGTGTGTCCGGGGAAGTGGCGGAACTTTATTTTGATACCTTCTATGGTGAGTTCTTCGTCATCTTGTACGATGTAGTCTACTTTGCTTGGAGGAGTTGGTTGACCTAAGGGGCAGTTGGTTAGCATAAATACATCCTCTTTGGGACAGTACAGAGGAATTTTGAGTGCTTCTTTCACTTCTTTGTTAGACCACACATGATCAAAGTGTCCATGAGTATTTAATATGGCTACAGGGTTTGTGACATTATCCAGTACCCATTTGGTTGCACCCATACCAGGGTCTATAATGAAGTCTTTACCATCCACAGTCACAATGTAACAGTTGGTTTGGGTGGCACCCATAGGTTGTATTTTAATTTCCATCGGTTATAATTTCCTCATGTATATATACGAAATTTTAGAACAAGCCATTATATCTGATGATATTCTCATAAAAGAGAAATTGACTGCCCAGTGTTTGGAGTATTGTAGCCAAAATGAGGTTAGTGTCCCCAATGGGTTTGTNCCTAAAATATTTAGAGAACCTTCGTATGCAAAAAGATGTACGATAGTTGCACCAAAAGACTTGCGTACACGTAAAGATTTTGACACAGATGAAGGTTTGGCTACGTTGGTGCACTCCATTGCACATATAGAGTACTCTGCCATAGACCTAGCACTTGATGCAGTGTATCGTTACCCTCAAATGCCAAACAGCTATAAAACAGATTGGCTGGAAGTGGCCGCTGATGAGATAAGACATTATCAAATGTTGGATGAGTTACTGCATGACCTGGGGTTTACGTATGGTGACTTCCCCGTGCATTGTGGGCTTTTTGATGCGGCTAATAATACGGCACATAACATCCTTGACCGTATGGCAATAGTCCCACGTTATTTTGAAGCTTCAGGACTGGATGTAAGCCCTCAAATTATCAAAAAACTGGAAAATAAACATAAGATACCAGCGGTAGCAAAACTGATAGATTCTCTTAATATAATTTATGAAGAAGAGATAGATCATGTACTCAAAGGGGACAGGTGGTTTAAATACCTTTGTGAAAAAGAGGGTAAAACAGAAGAGGTATATTTTGAAATACTTGCACGCTATGATNTACTGGACAAACATCGTCCCCATGTTAATGTTGAAGCACGTAAAGAAGCAGGATTCACCTGTAGTGAAATAAAACGGCTTGGTGCAAAGGAATGCCTGTGAAAGGTTTTTTTGAAGAGATGTTCTTCTCACCAAAATGGTATCATTACCCTCTTATAGTGATACTTTCTCCTTTGGCACTTGTGTATGGACTGATAATGTTGATACGTAGAAAATTGACTGCCAAGAAAGATTTTGGTATTCCTATTGTCTCTGTGGGGAATCTCATCGTAGGCGGATCTGGCAAGACACCTTTTGTGATAGCTTTGGCTTCACGTTATGAAGATGTGACTGTTATCTCAAGAGGATATGGGAGACAGAGCAGGGGACTGCTGAAGGTAAGTGAAAAAGGTAAAATACTTGTAACGGTAGAAGAGAGTGGGGATGAACCGATGCTGATGGCTGCGTCATTGCCGCATGCTTCTGTTTTTGTGAGTGAAAATAGGCACAGTGCCATAGAAGAAGCTAAAAAAGAAGGGACAAAACTGATTATTCTGGATGATGGTTTTAATCGTGTTGAGATCAAAAAATTTGAGATACTCTTGGAACCGAAGAGCATTCAAAACATTCTGCCTTTTCCTTCGGGTGCCTTTAGAGAGTTTTCTTTTTCCCGTAAATATGCAGATATCATGGCAAAAGAGGGTAAATCTTTTACCCGTAATGTCAGTTTTGAAAATCTGACTTCCAACATGATTTTAGTGACAGCCATTTCAAATCCTCAAAGACTTGACTCTTATCTTCCTGAAGGCATAGTGCACAAAGTCTATTTGGAAGATCATGCCTATTTTGAGGTAGAAGTGTTGCAAAAATTACTGGAGAAATACAAGGCAACGAGTCTGTTGGTGACACAAAAAGATGCAGTTAAAATGAAAGACTTTAAGTTGCCTCTCTCGCACATGAAGTTAAAATTAGATATTGAGGATGAAGTATTCTCAGAGGTTGACCATTATGTCAACAGTTATCATAAGTAGAAAATTTGTAGGAGAAAATCATGTTTAAACGAAGTATAGTAAGTATCGGGTTGGGGCTATTGTTATTTTCAGTATATCTACAGGCATCCAAGATACCTGTAGATCCGAGAGATAGAAAGCCTGCAAAACCACCAGCCTATAAGAGTATGTGGGAAAAGCTTTATGGTGAAGATGATGCTGATATTGCTAACGGGATCGTGGCATTGGAGGAGGGACAGAGTGCCATCGTGGGTACCTGTCAGTCTTTTGGAGCACAACGTACAGATATCTGTGTTACAAGAATGAATGAAAAAGGTGAAATGCTTTGGCGTTTAATGCTGGGTGGAGAGAAAGAAGATGAAGCCAAAGCCATTGCACGTGCAGCAGACGGAGGACTTTTTATTCTGGGAATGACCAAGTCTCTGTCGAAAGACTATGATAAAGATATCTATGTCGCGAAAGTCACACTTGATGGTAAGTTAGTGTGGGAAAAGGCTATCGGTGGAGAGAGAGATGAACATGCCGGAGGTATCGCAGGGACTGATGATGGCGGTGTTATGGTCGTAGGAGATACCGGGTCTTACGGGAAGAGATATAAAGATATCTATATCGCTAAGTTATCTAAGGACGGAAAGTTGCTTTTGTCACATACGATCGGGGGAGAAAAAGCCGAAGAAGCGAATGCACTTACACGTCTGAAAGATGGTAATTTTGCAATGGTGGGTATGCGTGAAATGGATGATGGAAACTATAAAGACTTTTTTGTCATGAAATTGGATCAAGATGGAAAAAACCTATGGGCAAAAACATTTGGTGGCACGTATAATGACAGTCTGCATGGTGTGACCGGCACAGCAGACGGAGGCTTTGTGGCTGTAGGTAAGACGCGTTCTTACGGCAGTGAACAAAGTGACTTGACGGTGATGAAGTTTAGCGCTGAGGGCAAACTTCTCTGGCATAAAATTTATGGGTTTAAGTATTATGAATATGGGAACGCTGTGACCACTACAAATGATGGGGGCTTTATGCTTGTCGGCGGTACCAATACGCTGGGTAAAGGTGGTCACTCTGTTTATCTTCTGGCTTTGGATAAAGAGGGGAAATTGATATGGTCACATGTGTATGGGGACAGAAACCAGGATATCGGGCATGGTATCGCACGTATGAGTGATGGTACGCTTGTTGTTGTAGGGGAGAGTGACTCTTTCGAGAGAGCAAGAAATTTTTATATGATCAAAGTACGTCGAAATAATGTGGCACAAAAGAGTAAAGTAATAAGTAAAAGTGAATAATGCTATAATCACAGCCATTATATCAAAGGACTAAGAGTGAGAGATAACATAGAAGTAGTAAAAACGTTATTGGAAGCGTTGCCGTATATTAAACGATTTTCCAATGAAAAGATTGTTATCAAGTATGGCGGGTCTGCGCAGACAAGCGATACGCTCAAAGAACAGTTTGCCCAAGATATTGTTTTACTTCATCTTGTGGGAATGAAACCCATTATCGTGCATGGCGGGGGTAAAAGTATTACCGATCTTCTCGCAGATCTGGGTGTAGAGACAACGTTTGTAGAGGGTCAGCGTGTCACGACACGTGAAGTGATGCGTATAGCAGAAATGGTACTTTCGGGTGGTATTAACAAAGAGATCGTTTCTTTACTGGATAACCACGGTTCCAAAGCCATTGGTATTTCGGGTAAAGATGGTGGATTTTTAAAGGGTCTCCCTAAAGATTTTGAAAATTTTGGATACACAGGAAAGATAGAACATGTGAATCCTGAAATAGTCAATAATATTATAGAAGACGGTGCCGTGCCGGTCATCGCTCCAATAGCAGGAAGCAGTACAATAGGGCACCCCGGTTTCAATATCAATGCTGACCTCGCTGCCTCCAAGATCGCTGTGGCTATGGAAGCAAGAAAAGTACTTTTCTTGACAGACACACCGGGTGTACTGGATAAAGAGATGAAACTCATCACCAACCTAAGCATCGAAAAAACAGAAGCATTGAAAGCAGACGGAACGATACAGGGTGGTATGGTTCCAAAAGTAGATGCCTGTATAGAAGCATTGCGCGGCGGTGTGAAAAAAGCACATATCATAGATGGACGTGTCGAACATTCTCTTTTACTTGAAATTTTGACAAGTTCAGGTGTCGGAACCTGTATAGAACTTTAAAAAGGATTCCAAAGCTATGAAAAAGAGTTGCTTTGTTTTTGTACTGATATTTTCTTTCACAACAACACTCCTCTTTGCTGCGGAGTTAGTACCTATCCCTACAGATATCAAAGTAGATGCGCAGAAAGTACAATTGGGAGAAAAACTTTTTTTTGACAAGATACTTTCCAAAGACAAAACACTCTCCTGTGCATCTTGCCATAATCTGCAGCATAATGGAGCAGATACCACACAGTATACAGAAGGTATAGAGGGGAAAGTTGGATTGTTCAATGTGCCTACTGTCTATAATGCCGTCTATAATTTCAGACAGTTTTGGGATGGGCGTGCCAAAAACCTTAAAGAACAAGCCTTAAATCCCATTACTAATCCTGTTGAAATGGGTAATACACTTCCTGTTGTACTGTATAACTTAAAGATGAGTAGTGACTATCCCCGTTTATTTAAAGCGATCTACAAAGACGGTATCACAGAACATAATCTTGCTGAAGTATTGGCAGAATATGAAAATACCCTCATTACTCCCAATTCTCCTTTTGATCAATACTTAAGAGGAGATATGAATGTCTTAAGCAGCAAGGAACTGGAGGGGTATAGATTATTTAAAACAAAAGGGTGTATCTCTTGTCACAACGGCGTCAATATAGGGGGAAACCTTTATAATAAATTTGGTATTTTTAAAGACGCAAAGAGCAGGGAACTGGGACGTTATAATACCACGCACAAGGAACTGGACAAATATGTTTTTAAAGTACCTTCTTTAAGAAACATAGCACTGACTGCACCATATATGCATGACGGACGGGCAGAAACACTTGAAGATGCAGTCAATATCATGAGTAAATATCAGTTGGGACGCCCCATGGAGAAGGATGAACTTGAGAGTATCGTCTCTTTTTTGGAAACGCTTACGGGAGAGTTACCGCAAAGTGTTAAGGATATGAATGCTTCGCATTAAAAGAACGCTGTCAAAACGTTTTGACGGCGTGATGATCCTGCTTCTCTTTTTTGTCTTTTCTCTCTCTATACTTTTTATCTATTTACAAAATATTGATGCCGATATCAAACACTATTATGAGTATAAAAAAACTATTGTAAAACTTCATACCTATAATCAGGAATTTGATAATACCCTGATGCGTTCCTATCGTTATCTGGATAATGATGATGTCACTAAAACCGAAAAGCTCTTCGACAGTGAGTTGACCTTTCTTAAAAATAATAGACTGACTCAGGAATTTGGTCCCAAGGTGATACGAACATTAGATGAGATCGCTGTAAAATACACTACAAAGACAGAGTTGATTGAAAGTTTTAAAACGCTCAATGCAAGGATCACAAGCTCTGTTTACTATTTATATGAATTACAAAAAAATGTAGAAAAGGGTGACTGTGAAAATATACAGTTAGAAAATCTTCTTGGAGAGATCTTATTTAAAGTTGGACAGCTTTTTCTGGGTACGGATATGGATCTACTCAAGATAGAAAGAGATCTGGTAAATTTAAATTTATACCGTGTAGTAAATGAAGATATCGATTATTTCTACAGACATATGCAGCAATTACTGCTTGATGTGACATTGTTAAATAATATTTTAATACAAAATGAAGCGTTGGCTTTAGATGAGACTATCAATGAGATGAGTCTTCTTTTAACTAATGAGTATCTCTCAAATCAAAAAAAAGAAGAAATTATCGGACTGCTCTTTTTTGCATTTGCATTTGTTATCCTTCTGGTTCTGATCAATACCTATCTGAAAGTCCTCAAGAACAGACAGGAAGTCTTTCATCTGGCTTATCATGATACTTTGACAAACCTTCCCAACAGGGCTGAGTTTGAACGTTATATCTCTGAGAGTATCAAGAAAAAAACGAATAAAAAACTGATAGTCCTGTTTATAGATCTAGATAGATTTAAAGTGATCAATGACACTTTGGGGCACGATGTCGGTGATGAAATGCTTATGATCCTTGGTAAACGTATCGCTAAGGTACTCGGAGAAGAAAACCTGCTTGCACGTATAGGCGGTGATGAATTCGTGGCGATCATTGAAAAGGAAAAAGATATGGAGATGATCGATGTCATTGTGGCAGAGATCGCTTCCGTGATACGAGATACGATCCATATCCGGAAGTATGATTTAAATACCACTGCAAGCATCGGTATTGCCAGATATCCTGAAGACGGAAAAGATAAAAGAACACTGCTTAAACATGCCGATTCTGCCATGTACCATGCAAAGGATATAGGAGGGGATACCTATGCATTTTATACGGAACAACTTTCCATTGATATACAGAGACGTTTGGAGTTGGAACAGGAACTGGTACATGCATTAAAGAAAGAAGAGTTCACTTTAGTTTATCAACCGCAATATCGCTTATCTACAGGTAAGATCACTGCGGCCGAAGCACTGATACGCTGGGATAGTGATGTGCTTGGTCCCGTCTCACCGGAAGAGTTTATTTCGGTAGCTGAAGATACAGGTATCATAGTAAAGTTGGGATATTTTGTATTGCGATCTGCCTGTGAAGAGTATATGAAATGGAAAGCAATGGGAATAGATATTGATTTAATGGCGATCAATATTTCCTCTGTACAGTTGCGTCAGCCAGATGCTCTTTTACAATTTCAAAATATTTTAAAAGAGACAGGCATGCAAGCAGAAAATATAGAAATAGAATTGACAGAACGCTATATTATGGAGTATGCGACAGAAAAATTAACGATACTTGCTGATCTTAGAAGCATAGGGTGCCGCATCTCCATTGATGATTTTGGGACAGGATACTCTTCTATGAGTTATTTGAAAAGTTTAGCGATAGATACGATCAAAATTGATAAATCTTTTATTTTGGATCTGCCAAATAACCAACATGATGCTGAGGTTTCCAAAGCGATCATTGTCTTATCCCAGAGTTTAGGGTATGAAGTGATCGCTGAAGGTATTGAAACAGTAGAGCAGGAAAACTTACTCAAAACATATAACTGTGATATGGGACAGGGGTATTATTTTGCAAGGCCTATGAAGAGTAATGCATTTATTGAATTCTATAAGAGCGAAATTAAGGGTAACTCTTAGAATGCTTTAAGCATTGGATGCTATAATTGTCTCATACGGTTTAACTGTATTGAAAAAGCCAAATTCATCGCGAGGTGGGTACGGAAAGTCATGGGTCTCACGTAGATCGCCAGACTACCAATAGAGAGTTGAACGATCTATCCCTTTAGAAAGTTTCTTTTCTTCTATTACCATAAGTATTTTAGTGTTTTGTTTGCTTCTATGATTTTTATTAGTTGACATCTTTTCCCTAAAAAACATTCTTCTTCTCCTTGAGTTGTAGAGTAAACAGACACTAGATACTTATTTTTATCACTCTCCCTTTTTACTTCACCTCTTCCTGTTACCCTTAGCTTATTTAGCTATAATTATTGTTAATATACTTACTAGGATAATATAGATGCAATTTATTGAGACACGGGGAAATGATGGGAAAAAACCTTCATCTGTGCCATTTTCAGAAGCGATACTGAGCCCAAGTGCAAGTTTTGGCGGGCTATATGTACCCCAAGAACTTCCAAATTTAAATAAAGAATTTTTAGAGGGACATCTCTCAAGCCATTATAAAACTTTGGCATTAGACTTTTTACAAAACTTTGGAATAGATATAGAAACAGAAGTACTTGAAGAGGCGTTAAAAAGATATGATGCTTTTGATGATCCTTCTAATCCGGTACCACTTTCTCAGATAGAAGATGACTGTTTTGTCTCTGAACTTTACCATGGACCTACACGTGCCTTTAAAGATATGGCACTACAGCCTTTTGGATATGTACTGTCAAAGTTGGCGCAAAAAAGAGGTGAGCATTATCTTATCATGGCAGCTACCTCTGGAGACACCGGTCCTGCGACACTGGAAACATTTAAAGACCAGGAAGGTGTACAGGTAGCCTGTCTTTACCCTGACGGGGGAACTTCTGATGTTCAAAGACTTCAAATGGTGACAGAGAATGCTTCAAACCTTAAAGTCATAGGGGTTGAAGGTAATTTTGATGATACACAAAATACACTCAAAGACCTGCTCGCTTCTGAAGATTTCAAAGCAGAACTGGCAGAGAGAAATATCAAGCTCTCTGCAGCAAATTCTGTAAACTTTGGACGTATTATTTTTCAAATTATTTACCATATCCATTCTTATCTGGAATTGGTACGTCAAAATGAAATAGCTATGGGTGAGAAGATCTATCTTGTTGTTCCAAGCGGAAACTTTGGAAATGCTCTAGGGGCATATTATGCGAAAAAAGCGGGGCTTCCTATAGAGAAGATCCTTATCTCATCAAATATCAATAATATTTTGACGGATTGGATCACAAATGGTGCCTATGATCTGACAACAAGAGAACTGATCCAGACAGAATCTCCTGCAATGGATATTTTGAAATCTTCGAATGTTGAGCGTATCATGTTTGACAAATTTGGTTCGGCACGTACCAAAGAGCTTATGGAAGCATTGGCAAATGATGGTAAGTATCAGCTTTCTGCGGGGGAACTTGCATCCTTGCGTGAAGACTTTGATGCTTCTTTTTCAGATGATGCAGAGTGTGAAGCTGTCGTGGGTGCTTATGCGAAAAAAGGGTATATTATGGATCCTCATACTGCAACATGTATGAGAGCCTATGAAAATTTAAGAGAGAAAGATCTCAAAACAGTGGTCTATTCAACTGCCGAATGGACAAAGTTCTCTCCGGCTGTTGCAAAAGCTTTGGGCAAGGAAGTAGCACATGATACAGAAGCATTAAAATGGGTGAGTGAAAATACTAATGTTACTGTACCCTCTATGATACATGGTTTATTTGATAAACCGGTGATCCATTCAGTAGTGGTCGCCAAAGAATCCATAAAAGGAGAGATGTTAAACTTTTTATAGTTTAGCATAACGTAATGTCGAGACAGTATTTTACATTTTTTTTATTATCATTTTTATTTATAGAGACCGCAAGTGCCAAAGCAGTCATTGATTGTAGAGTTGTCACGGGGGGAGTAACAGAGTGTTACCCTTATGGTGCCAAGCTTCTGAAGGCAAAAGAGATCGTTTATGATCATGATAGGCAAAAACTGATCAGAGTAAAAACCTTGCTTGCCCCTGAGAAGAAAAGTTTTATGCGAGTCATATCAGTAGCAGATATGATCGAAAAATATGTAAAAGTTGAAGACTCTCTACGTTTTAAAGGGAGTGAAAAGACACCTTTAAAGGTTACAGTTGTTGAAAAACCTCTTGTGGCTGAAGTAATCGAAGAGAAAATAGAAGAGATACAGGTTTGTGAAGTAACACCAGGCATTGCACAAGATGTTCTGAAAGATTCTGATCCCAAATATGGAGAATACATTGTTGTAAAAGGGGATGTCCTAAGCAGGGTAGCCAAGAAGTTTGGATTAAAAACAAAAGAACTTGCAACATTAAATGATTTTAAGAGTAAGTCTACCCTCTGTGTCGGACGAAAGTTAAAACTCCCTTTTGAACAAAAGATGATCAATTCTATAGCCACGGCAGAGTATAAAGTAGAGGATGGAGATACGCTGATCTCCATTTCCAGGAAATTCAATCTTGAGCCTAAAGAGGTAGTGGAGTTTAACGATATTAAAAGTAACACACGTATCAGTACGGGTAAAACGATCAAACTCCCTCTTCCTTATGTCTTAGCTCAGATCAAAGCAAAAGAAAAGAGAGAGTCAAGACGGGGGAAAGGTGCTAAGTTTAATCTAGTAGACGGTTTTGGTAAAAGAAAACTTCGTGTGACTGCTACCGCCTATAGTTCACATAGAGGACAGACAGATAAAACACCATTTTTAGCGGCATGGAACAACCGTCTACGTCCGGGTATGAAGATCATCGCAGTTTCCAGAGACATGCTGACGCGCTATGGGATGAGAAATGGTACAAAAGTACGTATAGGTGGATTACGCGGTTACTACAGAGTGCGTGATAAAATGAATAAACGCTACAGAAAACGTATCGATATTTATATGGGAGTGAACAGAAGAAAAGCGCTGCGCTGGGGTAGACGATCTGTTGTGATATACTGGTAATTTGAACCCTATGAGTAACTAGGTTATTCATAGGGTTTAATTATAGAGACTCAAATATCTCTAAAACATCTAAGTATCTATCACTTTTTTCTTCGTACTTTGCTTCAAGCTTAGACAATGCATCATTCAGTTCAGTTAAGCCTTTTCTCTGATAACATTCAGGATCTTGTAAACATGCATTGAGTGCTTCTATCTCTTCTTCCAGTGCTTCTATTTCATCGGGTAGCTTATCATAATCCTGCTGCTCTTTATAGCTTAGTTTTGTCTGCTTTTTTTCTTTAGATACGTCTTCTTTTTTAACAGAGGTTTTGACTTCTTTTTCCAGAGCATTGAGCTCTTTCATCTCTTTTTCTATTTCCAGATATTCTGTGTATGTCTGATACGACTCTTCTACTACACCATTTCCTTTAAAGATGAAGAGTTTGGATGCTATCTTGTCTATAAAATAACGATCATGTGAGACAAAGAGAATGGCTCCGGGGAAGTTGATGAGTTTTTCTTCCAGAATATTGATGGTTTGTATATCCAGATCATTGGTCGGCTCATCCAGAATGAGACAGTCAACTTTTTTGGCTAAAAGCAGTGCAAGTGCAACACGGTTCTTTTCTCCACCTGAAAGCATACCTACTTTTTTTGCTAAAAATTCTTTAGGAAATAAAAATGATTTTAGGTATCCATAGACATGAAATACGGTTCCCTGTACATCAATTTGGTCACCACCGTCCGGACAAAAAGTCTCTATGAGTGTTTTGTTGTTATCTAGCATTTCTCTATGCTGGTCAAAGTAACCTAATTCAAAGTCACCTTGTTTGATGACGCCTGAGTCTGGTTTGATGCGTCCCAACATGAGTTTTAGCAAGGTAGATTTACCCGCACCGTTTATCCCCACAATGGCGATCTTGTCTTTTTGCAAGATACGCGTTGTAAGATTTTTTATCAGCTTTTTCCCTGGTACGGAGTAAGACATATGTTCAATGTCAAAGAGCATTTTTTTACGTGAGACACTTTCTTCACGGTTAAAATGCTTTTTCTCACGTTCGAGTTCCACCATCATTTTACGGATGAGTGTAGGATTTTTCTTCGCTTCGTCACGGAGTTCAAAGACACGTTTCTTACGTCCCTGGTTACGTTTTTCTCTTGCTTTTACCCCTTTGGCCAGCCAGGCATCTTCCTGTTTTAACAGTCTAAGCAGGTTTTCATGACCTTTTTTAAGTGCATGCATACGTGCTTCTTTTTGTTCCAGATAAGCTAAATATCCACCAGTGTAAGATATAAGTTCCTGATTATCGACTTCCACAACACGTGTAGCAATGGTGTCTATGAAATGTCTGTCGTGAGAGATGAAGAGCAGGGTAAATTTCTCCTTGAGGAGTATCTCTTCGAGAAACTCTACCATATAGACGTCAAGGTGGTTGGTAGGTTCATCAAGAAGCAGGACATCTGGTTTCTTGAGTATGAGTGAAGCCAGGGCAACACGACGCTGTTCTCCTCCTGAAAGTGAAATGACAGGACGGTTCTCGTAGGCTTTCAGGTGAAATTCCTGCAGTACACGTTCGATCTTGTCATCGAGGTTCCAGGCGTTGTGATGGTCTAAAAAAGAAGAAACTTTTTCGAGTTTTTTGAGCAGTTCTTCATTGTCAAAATCATCAGCCACTTTGAGACTGAGCATGTCATACTGGTCTTTAGCCTCTTTAAGTTCTGTAAGTTCGTTGAGTATGGCTTCTCTGACAGTGAGGTCTGCTTCAAATTTTGGTTGTTGTGCAAGCATTTCTATGTGTACAGAATTGTTGACAACTCTTTTCCCCTCAGAGGGTTCTTCTTCACCCATGATGATCTTCATCAGCGTTGATTTACCGCAGCCGTTTTGTCCCACTATCGTGACGCGTTCACCTTCATTGAGATGAAAATCAACACCATTGAGAAGTAATTTAATATCATATTGTTTTTTGATGTCAAAGAGGTCGATGAGCGCCACGAATGATCCTTAGGAGTAATTGTTGCAATTATATCAAATTGAGACGCTTTTAAGGCTTGATTAGGTATATTTCACCAATTATATATGCAAGGAAATTTATGTTAGAAACGATCATACTCTTTTATTCTCTATATACTTTTATGAAAGTGTATATCTCTGTTATGCAGATAGGATACATCAATGTAGAGAAAAGAAAAACACCGGTACTTATGTCAGCAGAAAAGTACCTCGTAGCCGGGAACTATGCTGTGGCCAATGGTAAACTGGGACTTGTGACTACTTTTGTAGATTATCTTGTATTTATCTGGTGGGTATTTGCCGGTTTTGCCTGGCTTTCTACACTTTTCCCTGTAGAAGGCAACATACTACAGGCAGTGGTTTTCCTTTTTGGTTTTATCATTGTCAATTTCATGATAGGACTTCCTTTTGAACTCTATCAGAAGTTCAAGATCGATGAAGATTTTGGGTTCAATAAAATGACTGCAAAAATGTATGTTGTGGATACTTTGAAGTCAACTTTACTGTTTGTGATCTTAGGCGGAGCGATCTTCGCACTTTTATCCTGGATTATAGAGAATTATGAGATGTGGTGGCTATGGGGCTTTGCCGCGATGTTTACTGTTGCTGTCCTGGCCAATGTGCTGGCACCGACGTTCATGGCGATCTTTAATAAATTCTCTCCACTCGAAGAGGGTGAACTCAAGGAAAAGATCACTAAAATGATGAATGAAACAGGGCTTAAGAGTGACGGTATCTTTGTGATGGATGCCAGTAAGCGTGACAGCCGTCTGAATGCATTTTTTGGCGGTCTTGGCAAAAGTAAACGCGTGGTACTTTTCGATACGCTTTTGGAAAAACTGAATACCAAAGAGCTTTTGGCTGTACTGGGACATGAACTGGGTCATTTTACACATGGGGATATTTGGAAAAATATAGGGCTCATGGGCTTACTCCTCTTTATAGCATTTTATCTTTTTGGACATTTACCGGATGCACTTTTTACACAAATGGGCGTTATTCCTGAAGCGGGTGTGCAGATAGCGATGCTGATGTTACTCTTACCGCTTGTAAGTTTTGTCTTTACGCCATTTATGTCTTATGTCAGCCGTCATAATGAATATGCAGCAGATGAGTTCGGTTCACAAATGGGTGGGAAAGAAAACTTGGTATCTGCATTGATGAAACTGGTGACTGAAAACAAGTCATTTCCAAAATCACACCCGTTGGTGATCTTTTTTTACTATACGCATCCACCGGTTTTAGAAAGACTCAAAGAGTTGGGATTTGACGCGTCCAATACGATAGTTGGTGAAGAAGTGATCGAAGAGCCAGGTTTACCTACAGATGGTATTTTTGCGCATATGGACAGAGATGCACATTAAAAAAGCACTGAGTTGGGCGAAAGAACAACTTCAAGAAGCTTGTGAACGGCCTGCTTTTGAAGCCGAGTTACTTTTGGCTTATCATTTAAAGCAAGATCGACTATACTTGATCACGCATGATAATGAAAGTGTAGAAGATGTTGAAGAGTTTCAGGAACTCATCAAACGAAGAGCAGCAAACGAACCTTACGAATACATTGTGGGTGAAGCAAGTTTTTACGATATTCATTTATCTGTGGAGGAGGGTGTACTGATCCCACGGCCTGAGACGGAAATATTGATCGATCTGGTCTCAGAGATCATAGAAAAAGAAAACATGACGCAAATTGCTGAAATAGGAGTGGGTTCAGGTGCTATCTCTGTAGTATTAGCGCGTAAGTTTCCAAGTCTGAATATCATCGCAACGGATATTTGTGATACGCCACTTAAAGTAGCAGGAAGAAATATAGAAAGATTTGGACTTGGTGAACAGATAGCACTTCGTAAGTCTAATCTTATAGATGAAGTACCTGAAGTACTGGAATTTGTTGTTTCCAATCCTCCCTACATTGCCGAAGATTTCCTACTTGAATCCAATGTCGTGGACTATGAACCTAAAGAAGCACTGTTTGGTGGAAGAGTAGGGGATGAACTCTTGAAGCAGATCATACTGGATGTCAAAGAAAGAGGCATTAAGTACTTGGCATGTGAGATGGGTTACGATCAAAAAGAACCACTACAAGACTTTGTTAAAGAAGTTGGAGTAAAATACATAAAATTTTATAAAGACTTAACAGGACACGACCGTGGTTTTGTACTAGAATTTACTGAAGGAAAATAATAAATGAATAAATATTTTAGAATGGTGACCATGGCATACCTCATACTCTTGGCAGCGATGTTGGGGGCAGGGCTTTTTGCAGGCATCGTAGTAGCACCTGTGACATTTCATACAGACCAATGGCTGGGAACGGATGTTTTAACACGATTTCAGGAAGGTCAGATCATGACAGAGAATTTTTTAAGACTCTCTTACCTGGTCAATGTCATACTGGTAGCCGTAGTGCTTTATGAAGGGTATAAGTTTAAAAAATTTGAGAGAGATACTCTGACAAAAGTAGCGACGTTTTTTGTCCTGGCAACTGGCCTGCTTTTTTCCCAGTATTACATTCCTGATATCATGGAGATGCAGGCACAGGGTGTGAAGGCGACAGAGTCTCTGGCATTTTTAAACACACATAAAGGCAGTGAGATCAATTTCAAGATCTTCTCTTTAGCGTTACTTGTATTGATCGTGCAGAATATGCGTAAGGCATGTAAGTAGATTCGTATGAGTGAAATATTGGAACATCCTTTTAAACCGATCGTCTTTCAAGACACCCAAATACTGATACTAGGCTCATTTCCGAGTATTAAATCTTTTGACAACAACTTTTACTATGCGCACCCACGCAATCAGTTCTGGAAGCTTTTGGAAAGTGTGACCAGTTATCCTGTTAATAACCGTGACCAAAAAATATGGCTGCTCAAAGAGTGCAAATTTGGACTTTGGGATATGATCAAAACATGCTCCAGAGAGAATTCACTGGACAGTGCTTTGGAGGATGAAGAGGTCAATGACCTGGTGGCTTTTTTAGAAGCGTATCCAAGTATTAAAAAATTGGCATTTACGGGTAAAAAAGCGGAGGCACTTTTTAAGATGCATTTCTCACACTTAGAGATCGAAACAGTGTATCTGCCTTCACCATCCGCTGCCTATGCAAAGATGAATTTTGATGTAAAAGCAGCTGAGTATATAAAACAGTTAGGAACTATGTAATGGCAGTGTGGGCAATAGGCGATATTCAGGGATGTTATAAGTCGTTCAGGGAACTTCTTGGAAAGATAGCATTCAATCCTGAGCACGACAGACTTTGGATCGCAGGGGATCTGGTCAACAGAGGAGAAGGTTCACTGGAAACACTGGAATACCTCTATAGCATCAAAGAGAGTGTTGATATTATTCTGGGTAACCATGACATTACTCTTATCGCAGCCTATTACGGTATCAAAAAATCCAATCCGTCGATCGATCCTATCCTTGAGTCACCGGAAGCTAAAAAGCTCATAAATTGGCTCAGAGGACAAAAGTTTTTACATGTGGATTATCAACTGGGTTTTTGTATGGCACATGCGGGTGTCTCTCCTGAATTTGATCTGGGTATGGCATTGAAGTATTCTAAACGTATTGAAGAAAAACTACAAAGTGATGATGTTGAAGTTTGGCTCAAAGCAATGTTTAAACATGGTATTGATAGATTTAACCGTGACTCATCTTGTATAGATATTGATCGTTATATTGTTTCTTCTTTTACGCGTATGCGTTATTGCTATGGTGATCATAGACTTGATTTTGATCAAAAAGGCGCACCTACAGATGCCCTGAGAGAAAAAGGACTTAAGCCCTGGTTCGAATGTGAGGATCGTAAAGATATCGATCTGCGTATTATTTTTGGACACTGGTCAACCCTGGGACTCTATGAAGATGAACATGTATTATCTTTAGATACGGGATGTTTATGGGGCGGTAAACTGACTGCGGCACGTATTGACAGTGATACCATTGAGATCGTTTCTATTGAGTGCAAGAAAAAAGAAAGAAATGGACATAAGATCATTTTAAAAAACCTGACATCCATTAATCAGCGTTGTCGCTGAAACAGATATGGAAAGTCAGATATATCCTTTACTTAGTATTAGAGATGAGATAATCGAAATCTTAGCACAAAAATATGATGTTGAAAAAACAAATATGCTTGATTTGGCATTAACGGATAAAAAAACAGGTGAGCACTTTAAACTTCACTGGGCTGGAGAACAAAAATTATCTATGGATACTATTTTTGACTTGGGCACGGCTTTAGGTGTAGCCATCATTGTAATCTTTTTTATGATGGTTGTCTATTACAAAAGTTTTTCTATTGCGGGTGCGGTTGTATTGGCTAGTTTTATTTCAGTCGGCGGCGTTATTTACATACATCTGATCTGGGATCTATTCACAAGTGAAATATTTTATATGACAGGCACTTCCCTTATTGGTTTTATAGCGTTAATAGGTATTAATTCCAGAAACTCTCTTTTGATTATAGACTTTGCAACACAACTGATAGAAGAGAAACATTTGAATGTCGAGAAAGCCATTTCTGTTTCAACATATACTAGGGCGAAGCCTATTTTACTAACAGCACTTGCCACTATACTAGCGAGTTCTCTTTTGGCAACAGATCCAGTTTTCGGAGGACTTGGTGTTGCATTGATAGGTGGAACAATCGCAACTTATCTGGTGTCATTGTTTATTGTTCCTATTATTATTTATAAACCATTATTAAAACAATATTCGACAAAAGGAGAAGACTATGAAGGCAAGTAAGCAAACTATATCGCTGGTACTTGGAAGCGGTGGGGTAAGAGGTTATGAGTATAGCGCTGATCATTATTGGTGTGGTAGGACTGCACTTGAGCAGCAAAGAGGTCTGATGACCCGACAGCAAAACAAAGGATAGAGATGCAAATTTTAAAAAAATACTGGATGGGATTATTGCTGGCAGTGCTGGTTGGTATAGCGGGTGTGATGATCTGGAGAACCCTGCATCCCAAAACATTGCCAAAAAATCTGGTGCAGGGAACAGGTCGCATGGACGGTGATCTGATCAATCTCAATACCAAATATCCGGGCAGGCTGGAAACGATCACGGTAGAAGATGGCACTGCTGTTAAAAAAGATATGGTAATAGCCATACTCAAAAGTGCAGAACAGCAAGCGCAAAAAACACAGGTAGAAGCACAGATAAGAGCACAGAAAGAGGTTTTTGAAGCCAAAAAAATGGAATTGGAGATAGCAAAAAAGACGATCCCTCTTGGGCTTGAGAAAGCGAAAGATCAGCTTGCAGCCAATCAGTCACAGTTTAAAGAGTTGTTGAAGAATATCNAAATACAAAAGCGTGTGTTTGAACAAGCCAAAAGGGACTTTGATCGCAGTAAAACCCTCTATAAAACCCGTGCGATAGACCCTCACAGTCATGAATTGGCACAGTTGAAAATGGATACTGAACATGACAGGCTTGAAGCGCTTAAAGAGAAGAAAGTACAGATCACTTCAATGATCGAACTTTCTAAATCTGCAATGGAAGAAGCAAAAGTCTCACAAAAAAATTTGCAGGCTTTGGCAAATATGCTCGCATCTCTTCAAGAAGGTATCGCTGCACT
>JGI24024J18818_10000021_pt1 | contig 38602 bp, 36 predicted proteins | sample Cruoilmetagenom2_FD_18818 | JGI IMG/M metagenome (IMG submission 18818) | reverse complement strand
CTGAACTATCTTTTAATAATGGCGCGCAGTCAGGCTCAAAGAAGCGATCAAATCAACTTCATGACCAGCTGAATATATTCTATGAGAAGGTCAGGGAACACTTTAATGATGAGGAAGACTTGATGCTCAAGGCAAATTACCCAGGTCACACCGAACATGCACACGATCATTTGATGCTGCGTGTGGAATTGAAACACTGCATTAGACATATTGAAGAGGAACTGGATCATATCGATATAGGTACTTTGAACTCGTTAAAAACCTGGTTTATCTCACACATCATAAGTAGTGATAAGGAATTTGCTGACTTTCTTCAGGTACATTCTCAGGATGAAGTCACCTCGTCACATTCTGTTGATACTTAGCTAATTATTGAATGTCGAACTTCCGCTTTATGGTTACAGCCGATATTCATGCTCAAACTCTAAATGGCTGCTAATGGCCGAACCCGGACTTCCAGGTTACTGAAACTGACGATAGCCTGTAATCTCTGACTAGACTTCCGCTGTCGACCCATAACAGATATTCTGTTGACAACCTAATTAAAGAAAACACATGGTCCAAGGTTATATTAAAAAACTACTCATCGTGGTCTTACTAATAATGGCGGGCATATTGTTGGACATTTCCGGCTTACTCGATGCCGAGAAGATGCTCAACATAGCCAGAGAATACACTGATCATTGGTGGTTAGTTTTGGTATTAATCCTGCTGCAAATTATTATGTTTACCTTTGCATTGCCTGGTTCTTTCTTTCTCTGGATTGCCGCACCACTTTATCCACCTGCAATGGCTACGTTCATTCTTGCAGTTGGCAGTACTCTCGGTGGTGTAACCGCATACCTGTTTTCAAAACGTCTCACAGATGAATGGATAGAAAGAATTAAAAACTCGCATGCTTATAAGCTACTCCATAAACAAGATAATTTTTTTACTTTATTTGCCTTGCGAGTATTTCCAGCCTTTCCACATTCCTTAATTAATTACAGTTCGGGCATCTTAAACGTTAAACTAAGCTACTTCATACCCGCGACAATATTAGGTATTTCCATAAAGTCTTATATATATTCAAAAGTGATTTATAACGCAACAACATCTGAACGTTTAGAAGACCTGTTAGATATTTCTGCTTACGGACCATTGATATTATTATCCGCAATTACCCTCATGTATGTTTTTATTAAATATAAACTAGCAAGCAAACGCGAACAACAAGAATAATTGCTGCTTAGATAATATCCAATCACTCATGACATTCCCCGGATTCCACTGTGTTTCATCCGGGATACCATATGTCTGCTTTTGGCCGACAGCGGCGGTTCAAACTTTCACCGAAAATGTCCGCTTAAGAGAAATCTAAGCGGCCTGCCTATTACTCTGATTTTGTCCGCTATGTCTCGATAGCACGCATTCCACTCATAACATCAATTGTCTGCAGTTACACTATTTGTAAGTTTGCATCTAAGGCTGACCAACTATTTGTATTGAATATTGAACTACTCAAGTCTGTCCAATATTTTGAAATCACTGAAAGCTTGTAGTTTTTGAAAAGGGGTAATATTAAATAGAAAGAATCCACTCAAGTGACTCAGACAGGTGTAATGATCAACAGTAAATTGATTCTTACCAGGATTTTGAAGCTACATTCAGGTCATCAAATACCAACCGAGAGTTTGTTCCAGGATTACGAACTGAAGAATGGTTGATGAGTTGATTAACTTCCAAGCTTGACCCTTTCCCCAGTGACAAGATAGTAGTCCGGCCTGCCGCTTAATTGGAACAAGGGTGTTATAGAGAATTAATAGCAACAAGTGAAGGAAACACTTGTAGTTACACGACAGAGATAGCAGATGATAATTCGAACAAATTGATTTGCGTCACCTTCTGGTCACGTTTTGGGAAATAAGCCAGGGTCGAAATACACCTAAGTCATTGATTATATGGTGCCCCGGAGACGATTCGAACGTCCGACCTGCCGCTTAGGAGGCGGCTGCTCTATCCAGCTGAGCTACCGGGGCATATGTAGATAACGGCTTCGCATTGTAGGCGATTTCACATATCATTTGAATGCTCAATTATCTGATGAATGGCCACATCAATGGAAAGATCGAAAAACAAGCATTCAAGTGCCGGAATTGTCACTGAAAAGGGTACCCTGTCGATGGCCAGGCAGGTACCGTCGCCTAACTATGATGAGCGTCCACCCGGGGTGAATATCGAGGCCCTGATCATTCACGCCATTAGCCTGCCACCAGGTCAGTACGGTGGAAATTTCGTGGAACAGTTTTTCTGTAATCAGCTTGAGAGAGAACAACATTCCTATTTCGCGGAGATCGCAGAGCTGAAAGTCTCATCGCATTTTTTTATCCATCGTAGTGGCGAACTGCTGCAATTTGTGCCCATAGATAAACGCGCCTGGCATGCCGGGGCTTCCTGTTGCATGGGACGCGAAGCTGTTAATGATTTCTCCATTGGCGTTGAGCTTGAGGGCTGTGACGACGATACCTTTGAAGATGCCCAGTACCAGACTTTGATTGAACTGACCAGTACGTTGATATCTGCCATTCCAACACTTACAGCTGATCACATTTACGGCCATGCGGATATTGCACCGGGCAGAAAAACAGATCCAGGTCCCGGTTTTGACTGGCAATCCTACCGCTCGGCACTGTCAACGCAGGGTTATCAGGTGGCGTCTAAAGATAGTGACAGCCTGTGATTACACTTTCTGAGTCAGTGAAGGCATGGGGTTCGCCCGGGTTTGAAAAATCATTCAAGGTTGAGGTAGGAGCTCTGGATACTGCACAGCTACCACTACAGCAGGGGCTGACGCAGAGCAGCTATGTGTCTGAAAGCGATTTCACTGTTGTGATTTTGAATACTAGCGATACGGTTAACATTATATATGTGAAGACGGGTATATTTTATGCCGGGGTCAATGCCGGTAGCTGCTGTGCTGATGACCCCACTCCCCTGGGTGAGCAAACTGAGTACTGTGAAATACAGTTTGAAATTAATAAATCTACTGCAAAAGCAACAATAAAGCTGCTACAGGATTAATGAAGAAAGCTGCATTCATCATATTGTTATTGTCAACAAGCTACGGACATGGAGAAGTATTTGCTCAGACAGATGTGCAAACTGACCCGGAAGCTGCCGTTATCAAGGAATCAGAAGAAGAGCAGGCACGTGAGCTCGATAAAGAATCCAATGAAGACCCACTCGAACAGCGCCAGACAACCAAGGTCGATACACCGGTAGAACATGCTAGCAAACCAAATGACTTTGGTGCCTATACCAGTCTGCGTATACGCTACCGTGGTACTGACAGTGAAGGGGCGCTGGATGATGGCGGCTCCCGGCTTGGCGCCAGTGGTGACTGGCAGTTTAGGCCGGGTTACTGGCTAAGCGGTCGAGTTGAAGCGGGTTTTAATCTTCTTGGCAGTCTGGATAGTGTTTTTAATCCGGGTGCCAGTTCATCAGAGGGTGAAGGGGATGTATTTTTACGCCTGTTCTATGCCAACCTCGAAACACCGAACATGTTTTTAATCCTCGGCAAGGNCTGGTCTACCTATTATTCGGTTGCGGGTTTTACCGATCGATTTGNGGGCACCGGCGGTTCAGCCAGTGGAACNTTCAATGCCGGTACNGATGGTGGTCCTTCTGGCACAGGCCGTGCGGATGAAGTGTTACAGACGCGTATCTTAATTAAACCTGCGAACATCCATATCAATAGAATGAAGCCATTCACTCTCAATGTTCAGCTGCAGCATGGTCAGGAAATCCCATTTGCCCTTCTTGATGATGCGAACAGTGATGGGAGTGGCTTCAACTATGGTTATGCTATTGGTCTTAGTGCCTTGCTGGAAACACGTGATAATTTCAACCTGGGTGTTGCTTATAATCATGCACAGGTCAGTAAGGAAGATCTGCCAGAATTGAAATCAGTGGGTATAGATGGTGATGATAAGTCGCTATTGCTTGGAGCTAAATGGTTTCGTGATAAATGGTACCTGGCTACAAACGTTTCCTGGATGTGGAATCACATGACAACGGGTGACGGGATTTATTTTGATGGAAAGGGCTGGGAAACCTACGCACAATACAATCTACATAAACGCTGGTGGGTAACTGGTGGCTGGAATTACCTGAAACCAAATGATGACCAGCTTCAGGCGGGCAACTACCAGGTCAAGTATGGTGTGCTGGGGGTGCGTTACAGTATCAGACAGTTCAATCGCATGTTCTATGCCAATATCCGCTTCGATAGCAGTACCGATTCAGATGCCGATAAAGCCGGGCTCAGCAATATATATACTGTTGGCGTGCGCTGGAATATACCTCGGTAAAGAAGTTTTAAGTTTTAAGGGCACCTCTATTAATTCAACTATTCCGTCATTGCGAGCGCAGCGCGGCAATCTCATCAAATAAAAACAATGGCTTAGAGATTGCCACGTCACTTCGTTCCTCGCAATGACGAATTAATAGAGGTGCCCTTAAGTTCCAAGTTCCAAGTTTCAAGTTTCAAGTCTGACTCTTAGCTGATTGGTAGCTATAAAAAAATTTTATTTTTGGCTGCTTTTAGAAATTAAGAACTCTCTAATATGTTAATATGGCCGGTTTTCCCGTTTCCACCTGAAATGTTAGAGGTAAATCATGCTGTTCAACTTCGAATGCACCGAGCGCGGCTGCCCGAAAAATGACATCCTGTCCGGGCTGACGGTTGCCCTGGCACTGGTTCCGGAGGCTGTCGCATTTGCCTTTGTTGCAGGCGTTGAACCACTGGTTGGTCTGTATGCCGCCTTTATGGTGGGGTTGATCACTGCTGTAATAGGCGGGCGCCCGGGGATGATATCCGGTGCTACCGGTGCATTAGCGGTGGTTATGGTTAGCCTGGTGGCACTGCATGGCATTGAATATTTATTTGCAGCAGTCGTGCTAATGGGCTTGATCCAGGGCCTGGTCGGTGTATTGCGTCTTGGTAAATTCATTCGCATGGTGCCGCATCCTGTGATGCTGGGCTTCGTTAACGGTCTGGCAATTGTCATTTTTCTGGCGCAACTCAGTACTTTTCAGGTCAAAGACAGTAATGGTGAGATGCAATGGCTGCAGGGTGAACAACTCTGGGTCATGCTGGGCCTGGTGATGTTGACCATGGCAATCATACGCTACCTGCCAAAGCTGACGAAGGCCATCCCTTCTTCACTGGCGGCGATTCTTGTCGTCAGCCTGCTGGTAATTGTACTTGGCATGGACAGCCGTACCGTTGGTGACCTGGCTTCAATCGCGGGAGGCCTGCCGCAGTTTCATGTCCCTATGGTGCCATTCAACTGGGAGACATTAGCTATTATCCTGCCATATTCAATTATTCTGGCTGCAGTTGGTCTGATAGAGTCTTTNCTGACACTTAGCCTGATTGATGAACTCACTGANACCCGAGGCCGTGGCAACAAGGAATGTGTAGGGCAGGGTGTAGCGAATACTGTAACTGGCATGTTTGGCGGCATGGGCGGCTGTGCCATGATAGGGCAGAGCATGATTAATGTGAATTCCGGTGGCCGGGGACGGTTATCCGGCATCTCAGCTGCTCTTTTTTTACTGGCGTTTATCCTGTTCGCATCAGGCCTGATTGAGATGATCCCACTGGCTGCACTGACCGGGGTGATGTTCATGGTTGTGATTGGTACCTTTGAATGGTCCAGTTTCCGTATTATCGGTAAGATTCCTCTCAGTGATGCATTTATTCTTGTACTGGTCTCCGCAGTGACTGTTGCGACTGACCTGGCCATTGCTGTGGTCGTTGGCGTAATCGTCTCGGCGCTGGTGTTTGCCTGGCAGCATGCAAAACATATTAATGTCAAAAGCTATATAAATGAAATGGAAGGCAAGGTCTATGAACTGGAAGGGCCCCTGTTTTTTGCATCGGTCAAGAATTTTCAGGAACTCTTTGACCCGAAAAACGACCCGGACGATGTCGTTGTAGAATTCCAGAATTCGCGTGTTTACGATCATTCCGCTATTGAAGCGATCGATACTCTTGCAGAACGCTATCTCAATGTTGAAAAGCGACTTCATTTGCGTCACCTCAGTCCTGAGTGCATAAAATTATTGAAGAAAGCCGGTGACCTGGTGGAAGTCAACATGATTGAAGACCCACGCTATCATGTCGCTGATGATCAGTTGGCATGATTAAAAAAACGTTTTACGTGTTACGTGTCAGGTTTTACGGTTAAATAGTTTGAACTTGGATCTTATTAAATAATTGAAGCTTCCCGTTTCCAGGACTATGCTTTAACATAACCCTGATCTATCACTCGATAATTTTACTGCTTGAGGTCTTTAATATGGATCCACTCACACTGAATTTTATATATGTCATTCTGGGCGGATTTATTACGCTTGGTTTTATGTGGCTGGGCTGTAAAATATTTAGCCATACCGTCAAATTCAGTATTGGCACTGAACTTAAAAATGGCAATACAGCCGTTGGTCTGATGATAATGGGCATGTTCATTGGTATTGGTATTGCCCTGGGGCTGGTGGTGGGACTCGGCCTGAACTGATGCAAGGCCACCACAAGCTGGCCACGCTGATTCTACTGGTATTGATACCCGGTATAGTTTTTGCAGCGACCAGTAACCCACGCCACGATTTAAAATCGAAGGCATGGACGACAAAATACGATCATCATTTTCGCAAATACAGCAAACGCTACTTTGGCCCAAACGTTGACTGGCGCTGGTTCAAGTCCCAGGGGATAGCTGAGTCAGGCCTGCGTGACAATGCTCGTAGCAGTGTAGGCGCGGTGGGAGTCATGCAAATATTACCCAGCACCTATGCAGATATACACAAAAAGAGTCCGTATCTGTCCTCCGGCACATTGTCAGACCCGCGATGGAACATCGCTTCCGGAATATTCTATGATCGCATTCTCTACAAACGCTGGAAAAAAAGATTAAAACAAACGACGCCTGAAAATGACCTATACATGACATTTGCCAGTTATAATGCGGGTCACGGTAAGATTTCACGAGTCCTCAAAAAGACAAAGGAACAAAAGAAAAATGTTGAGGGCTGGGATGACATCAAGCAGCATGTCCCTTTGCAAACGCGCCACTATGTCAGTCGGATCAGGTTCCTCATGGGTAGGGACTCCTGAATTAGCCTATAACGAGCTGGTGTAAAAATATTATCAAACATTTCTCCTGCTGATACAGGATTGGTTTCTTTTTTTTGCTGTCTTTTTATGCAGGGGCATGTATAAACTCCACTCACTATGAATTGTGCGAATGAGGTTGATATGCGCGGAACTCTAATGCTTATAGTTTTTATCCTGAGCCTGTTCAGCATGTCAGTTAATGCGTCTGACATCGATCGGGAGAAACGCCTGGCCAGTGAAATTGTCGATAGCATCATGGATGGTGATGCGGAATTTCTGAAATCGGGTGATCATGAATTTCTGGGGATTTACACAGAAGCGGAAGACGCAAAAGGCAATGTCGTTATCATGCATGGCCGCGGCTTTCATCCGGACTGGAGTGATGTAGCCAATCCCTTACGTGTAGGACTGGCTGAGCGAGGCTGGAATACCCTGTCAATACAGATGCCGGTACTGGATAAGGAGGCAAAGTATTATGATTATGTGGAAATATTTCCAGAAGCCTTTTCCCGTATTGATGCGGCGATAGACTTCCTCAAGGAGAAAGGGAATAAAAAGATTGTATTGATCGCGCATAGCTGTAGCGTACACATGACCATGGCGTGGGTTGAGGCGGGGCATCTGCGTGATATCGATGGCTTTATCGGTGTCGGTATGGGTGCCGTTGATTACAAACAGCCGATGCTAAAGCCATTTCCGCTTGAACAGATAAATGTGCCTGTGCTCGATGTGTATGGCGAGGATGAATACCCTGCGGTTAAAAGAGGTGCCGCAGAGAGGTCTGCTGCGATTAAAAAGGCCGCTAACCCAAAGTCAAAGCAGATGACTGTGCCGAAAGCGAACCATTATTTCACGGATCAGGGTGATGAGTTGCTTGATGCTGTAACGCCCTGGCTGAATGACTTGTAAAATAACAGAGATCGCTCCCTTTGTTGGGCACGGATAGTGTGTTTTACCTTGCTCTCTGAATAAATAAGGCAATATTGTCCATGTCTGAGAAATATACACCAGTATGGTACATGCTTCTTTTTACTATGTTCTATACGTCCATATTAGAAGCAAATCAGGCAGGCCCACAACGTATTATCACGCTGTCACCACATCTTGCCGAACTGGTCTTTCTTCTCGGTGCTGGTGATGAAATTCGTGGTGTCTCTGAATTCAGCGATTATCCAGAAGCTGTGGCAGATATTCCCCGAATAGGCGGTGCTGCAGGTGTGGATGTAGAACGTATTTTGTCAATCGAACCCGATCTTATTCTCGCCTGGCAGGGTGGGACACGAGAAAATGACATCAGGAAATTGCAGGAACTGGGGTTGAAGGTGGTTAGCGTCAAGGGCGAGACACTGGATGACATACCCGATTCAATACGAATTATTGGTGATTTACTGAATCGACAGAACATGGCTTCAGAACTAATTAGTCAGTTTAATGAAAAGCTGTTGCAGATTACCAGGCAGTACAAAAATATACCCCATCACCGTATCTTTATAGAAATATCATCTCAACCATTGATGGGTTTAACTGACCGCCATTCATTTACGGCAGGATTGGCTCTTTGTGGTCTCGACAATATATTCTCAAATGAGGAAAAGCCGACTATTGTGACTGATCTGGAATCAGTATTAAGCCGGAATGCTGAATATGTATTGCTGCGAAGCCGTGTTTCTGGCAAAGATTTTCTTAGCAGGAAACCGTCCTATCAGATTGATGAAGACCAGGCTGTAGAGTTTGTGAGTTTCGATGAAGATGTCGCATTTCGACAAACACCACGGTTGCTGGATACGATTGCGGATGTTTGCAATGAAATTCATACAAGATAACTATACCGCTTATTCCTTCGTTCCATGTTGCCAGAGTACATCCGGTTGCTGTCTGAATTTATTGAGATAGCGAGCCATTACAAACAGCAGGTCAGATAGCCTGTTCAGGTAAGCAGGGATAACTGTTGATACTGCATCATTACGAAACAGGCTTACGATATCCCGTTCTGCTCTCCGACACACACTGCGCGCTACATGGCATGCAGCAGCGGCTTTGCATCCTCCGGGCAGGATGAAGTCTTCTAGTGGCTCAAGATCATCGTTCATCCAGTCTAGTTTTTGCTCGAGATTGTTGACAGACTCTTTGCTTAAAAATACATGACCCGGCATGCTTAACTCACCACCCAGATCAAACAAACGATGTTGTATTTCCATCAGACAATTTCGACTCTTGTCATCAATATCTTCACTGCAAATTACACCGAGCAGACTGTTCAATTCATCAATACTGCCTATGGCAGTAATACGGAGAGAGTCTTTGTCTATTCGAGAACCATCACTGAGGCCGGTGCTGCCGTCATCACCGGTACGTGTGTAGATTTTTGAAAGTCGGTAGCCCATAGTTTTACTATACTCTGAGTCGTTTGATGTTTTGTATCGTAGCAGACTATTGGAAAGTATTCGGTGTTCAGTTTTCAGCGTTCTGGAAAACCGAAAACCGAAAACTAATCTGTTAACTTATAAAGAACTTCAATCTCAGTATCGCTGGCCTGAACCGATAAATTGGATGCTATCTGAATACGGCCAATACTTTGTATCGTTTTTCTTGCGTTTTCGTCCAGTATTTTGTGCCCGGATGAGCGGGCGATGTGCACCTGTTTCAATGAGCCGTCATCCTCTATATGTAATGATATGCCAACAAGTCCTTCCCAGCCCATGCGTCTTGCTATGCGTGGGTAGGTGAAGCGTGCCTTGATGGCTTGTTTAAGCTGTTGGCGAAGATGGTTCAGCGGGACATTTTTAACGCTGATGGCCTTTGTTTCAGCGGCTGGTGTCTCTGCGATAGTTTCTGGCTGAACTCTTGCTTCAGGTTTATGTACATCACTTTTTTCGGGCAGCGCAGCAGTTTTTTTCGGCTGAACGGATGCTTCATTTATTGCGGCAGAGTCCATCTTCGCTGCAGGGAAAAGGGGCAGGGGGCGAGTCTTTGCAGCGGGCTCTTCTTTTGGAGGGCTTGTTTGTCGCAAGGGCTTTGCCAGGGAGCGTGATGAAACGATGGTGACCATCAGTGGCGTGGACAAGTTTACATAGACCGGTGATGAAGTTTTGTTATCAGCAAAGGTAATGAAAAGCCAGTGGGCAAGCACTGAGGCAAGAACAAACCACCCCAATAAGTACTTGTTACTGCTGCTCCTTATGGGGTGGTTGTATTGCATCTAACGCCTGTTAATATAACGTAAATCAAGGAACACTGAACGGCCAGCCGTGTTGAAGCCGTCGGCCAGCTGATAGTCTTCGTCTGTGATATTTTCCAGGCGGATACCGACATTTATCAATTTCGAGAACGATTTTGTTGCTGACAGATTAAGCAGGGTAAAGGCATCAAGTACGATATCACTGAAGGCGGAATCCGGTCGTTCACCGGTATAAATTAGCTCAGCACTTGCCGAGTAATCACTGCCTACGTAGCGTCCTGTCAGATTGTATTTTTCTTTTGCGCGCCGGGCCAGTTGTTTGTCAGTCGATAAATCTTTTGGATCCTGGTAGGTAATTCCTGCATCGACCACGTATGGCCCCTTATTAAATGTATAGGCGAGCTCGATACCGCGTGTACGCGTTTCGTCGATGTTTTCATTACGCCCGGGTACAGGACCGGCAAAGCCGTCCGGGTCTACAAAGTTAATCAGGTTGTCTATTTTATTCTGGTACAGGCTGACTCGTCCACGATGGCTTGACGATGGATTGAAACGGGCGCTTAGCTCAAGGCTTTCAGATGTTTCAGGCTCGAGATCCGGGTTGCCACCGAAACCGAAGCGATCGGTGCTGCCCGGTGCGCGGAAACCGGTGGCAAAGGATGCGATCAGTTTTGTCGTCTGGCTGGCCTGATAGCCATAGCTTAGTTCACCCGTGGTTTTACCATCAAATGAGCTGATATCGGTGTAGCGCAGGCCGGCGGTAAGTTGATTGGCTCCGGACTCAAACTGATCCTGCACATATATCCCGACGGTGTCGGTATCTTCATCAAAACCGGCACCGAAGGAAAGTGATTCGGCATTTTCCTGATAAATCTGTATCCCTGTCGTTACAAGATTCGCTGCACCAATGACGATATCATTCTGCCAGTCTAGCTCGTAGCGAGTAGTCTTCAGGTAATCAGTAGACTGTTTTTGCTGGATATCATCTTTGAAATAGCTGAGTTTTAACTTGCTCACCCAGTTTTCCATCGCATTGACACTGGCCTTCAGGGATGATGTCGAATTTACATAATCCTGTGCGACAGGCGTCAGAAAGAAATCATAATAGTCGGTTCTTCCTCGGCTTCCCAGATACTGAAAGTCAAGATCAGTGTTGCCAAATGTGCTTCCCAGTTTCAGGTTGATACTGTCATTTTTATAGGGACTGTCATCATTGGCCTCTGCACGGGCAGGAAAGCCGTCAGTGCGAGCACCTGAAAGATCTATTCCCATACGCCTGTTGCCATCATTGCGGTGGTAACTGGCGGACAGTTCCTGAGTATTAAAGCTACCGAATCGCCAGCCGGCTTCTGTGGTCTCGCCCTGACGGGTAAAGATCTGTATCACGCCTCCAAGGGCATCAGAGCCATAGAGCGTGGAGCGCGGGCCCATGATGACTTCAATTCGGTCGATCATATTCAACGGCACATTCTGAATAGCAGCGACACCAATAGTCCCCGGATTGATCTTCACGCCGTCAATCATGAGTAAGGTGTGATCACTTTCGGCACCTCGGATAAAAACAGAAGAGGTTTGACCGGGCCCACCATTGCTGGCGATATCAATACCTGTTTTGGTGCGTAAAACATCGGCAACTGTGAGTGCCTGTGATTCCATGATTTCACGACGTGTGATCAGGATGCTGGTAGCGAGTACCTGATCAACGCTGCTGGCTGTTCGTGTGGCAGTAACAATAATCGGCTGGTCATCAGCACTCACTGCTTCCAGCTGACCTGATTCAGCAGCAGAAACCACTGGAGAAAAAATTAAAACGGCAGAAATTGACGCAGTAGCTGCGAATATACGGGGTGTGTTTAGCATTTTATATCCTTAGTGTACCCGCCGTACACCTGAAGAAGTGAAAGTTTTCCCGTAAGTCAGTTTTCATTGGCTTATCGGGCTTGATCTCTCAGGTCGGTCTCCGGGCTTGTGAGCATCGACGTCTTCTGCCTTCCCGTGTATTTTTAACTACACAGTGGCTGCTTAGAAGACCTCCCTCACTTACCGTTGCGGGGGCAGCGCCGGAATTGAACCGGCTTCCCATTTCATTCCACTGGATGATATCCAGCAGAAATCCTGAGGCTGAAGACTATAGGGGATCGAGTTTCAAGTTTCAAGTTTCAAGTTTCAGGTTCCAGGAAGAAAGACGAAAGAAAGCTAATTTTATCTTTGACCCTTAATCCTTGATCTATAATCTTAACAGGGTGGCGGAGAATGCTGTGTCGCGGCATAATCTGTTTAAGGAGAATGACATGTCCCGGATTAATCAGATACAAATTCGCTTTTCTTCGACAGAAGACCGTATCGTCCTGCGGCTGAATACTGAAGATGCTTCAGAGTTTCGCTTCTGGATAACCCGGCGCTACTCAAAGATACTTGCTGCGGCATTGTTAGAGCTTTTCCGTTCGTCGGAGGAAGTTCAGGAGTATTCGGAAAAGAAAATACAGAATGCGGTGATGTCATTTCAGCATGAGGATGCCTTATCTAAAGCTGATTTCGCCAGGTCTTTTGAGGCTCAGCCGAAGAGTTTACCGCTTGGAAATGACCCGGTTTTACTCAGTAAATTAACGGTGAAGCAAACGCCTGATGGTAACCCGATGTTGTGTATGTACCCTGAGCAGGGNTCAGGTATCGACCTGGCTCTGCAACAGTCACTTCTCCATTCAATAAGTAAGCTGTTCGCTGATGCACTGACAGAGGCAGACTGGGGNATAAATTTCCTGCTGCCTGAGAGTATTGCCGTGATGGAGGAAAAAGAAAAGCCAGCGCTGTTGAATTAAGGAGCCCGGCTGTAGTCTTTTATACTTTTGCTAATTCTACCCGGTCTTCATTATTGGCTGTGATGGGCCACTTTGCTGATTCTCATTGTTGAGGATAGCTGTAGAGACTTCACAGAGCTGATTCATCAGGCTTACCTGGCAAATGTCAGCATCATTTTGAATTAACAGGGCTGCTCGGGCTACTCCCAGCATAGACATTGTTGTTTTAGGGTCTATGCATGCATCAAGGTGTCCGCAACCATTCTTTTTATAGATATCTCGAACGAGTTTCGTGACGAATTTATGATGCACAGCATCCTCAGCAAGAAAAAAACGAATTTCATTCGCAGAATAGACCACAGGGATCTGATGCAGCCCAATTTGCTCTGCCAGTAGCTGAATATATTTCCTGAATGTCATCATCTATTTAATGCCTGAGATACTCATGATAGAAGTACCATTAAGGTGGCCGCTATTTAATTTCTTCTCCATTGAGAGAGCCTGGTGACGAAGCTTCCGTTTCCTGCTCACACCGCTCGTGATCGCCAGTATGGTATAATAGCCATCCCGTAGGAAATACCCGCAGGGTGCGACGACGGCTCCCTCTGATTAATAAAACTCCCCTTAAGTCTAAACCTAAGGCTGTCATTTTCAAGTCTTGATTTGAAGTAAATTTCGTAAGCAGGGAATTGTGCCTGTAATCTCGCGGGTTTTTGTCCTGCAAAACTACTGTGGTTCAACAATTCATACTATGATGTGCCCAGCCATGACTATGAAACACCTGTTCCACCGCCAAATCTGCTTTGAATATAGTGAATAACAGTACCCGCCCAACAAGAAATGATCGTCCATTAAGATGGCGAGTGCTGGCCTCGGCTGTAGTCTCGGTTTTGATCCTGTTCCTGCTCTGGTGGATTGTTTCCTCAGGAGAACAGTTAAAGGATGCGCGCACTATTACAGTAGTGTTACAAAATACATCCTGGTGGCTGGCCTCTTTTTATATCCTGACGACGATTTTGCAAACACTGCTCAGGGCATTGCGCTATCGGTCTTTGCTTAAAGCCGAAGAGAACAGCCCTGTGCCGGGTGTCACATTTATGTTTTTCGTCACATTGGCCCGTAATATGTTTGTCGACATGGTGCCTGCAAGAATTGGAGAGGCGAGTTATATACTGATGTTAAATCGTGCTGTCCATGTGCCGGTTTCAGCCTGTCTCTCGACCCTGTTTATCAGTATTGTACTGGACGTGATGGCCCTGGCAGTCCTGTTGATTACACTGGTCCTGGCAAGCATCATTTCAGCCTCCCAGTCCGGGATTACTCTTGGCCATGCCTTGTTGGGGACCTCTGTGCTTGTTTTTGTAGCCGTCCTCCTGATTTACATGGCGGTGCCGTTGAGCCAGTGGTTTTCCCGAATGATTGAATTTACCAGGATAAAGATTCTGCAGCGGTTTGCTCGATTTCTTATTGAAGTTGGCATGTCAATCAGACGTGTGCAGAGGAGGGAGATTTTGTCGCTGACTATGGCGCAATCTATCGGCATACGTGTGCTGAAATACAGTGGCCTCTATATCCTGTTTATCGCTGTTACAACAGCCAGCTTTCCCGAGTTTTCATTGTTGCCATGGTGGCAGGTATTACCCGCCTTCATTTCTGCCGAAGCAGCTGCCAGTTTACCTTTGCCGACGTTTATGAGTTTCGGTACCTATGAGGGAGGGGGGCTGCTGGCATTTTCAATTCAGGGTTTTGCGGCAGCAGATATTTTTATTGTAATGTTTGTTATTCATCTGATTTCCCAGGTGGTAGATTACACGCTTGGCGGTCTTGGCTTGCTGGGATTTTTTCTACAGAAGGGTGAAAAAAAGGTTAAGGTTAAAGGTTTATTGGAGACAGGGCATGAGTAAGAAGCGGGTTGCATTGATTGTTTTTTCTGTTGCGGTGCTTGCAGCGCTGGTGATAGCGGGTTTTCTGCGTTGGCAGCTTAAGCAGGGTCGGCGTACACCGCCGCCAGCTGGCATATCCTTGCTCACAGAAAATGTGGCACTGGCTGCTGGTTTACCGCAAGGATTTGTGGTCTGGAGCTCTAATCGTTCCGGCAATCACGATATATTGAAGATGACTCTACCGGAACGGGAAATCACTCATTTGACCACTAATCCTAACACTGAATATTTTCCTCGTATATCACCAGATGGTCGTCATATTGTATTCGCCCGTTCACAAAAGCCCTGGGTTTCACAACGTAACCAGGAATTGTGGGACGTTATCTTGCTTGACCTTGAAACAGGGAAAGAGAAACTGCTGGCAAAAAATGGCAACACACCTACATGGTCTATTGACGGCCAAAAAGTCTATTTTCAACGAAAAGTATTCAGTATGGTTGAAATTAATGTCAAGTCAGGGAAAGAGCGAATCCTGTTTAGTAGTGGTACTGGTGACGTTAATAAGAAGGCGGGCTTGCAGACACCAGGCTATCATGAGGGTCAGAATAAAATGGCTGTGACCCTTCGCTATACTCAGCATATGACGGCAATCGTTGATATGAATGGCAAGCTGAAAGAGATTTCTGATGGTTGCCAGTTAACCTGGAGCAAAGATGGCAGTTTTCTCTACCATGTGGATTATGGCGGAAAAATGAAAAATGCCTTCTATTTATATGATCCGCAAACAGGAAAGTCAAAAAAATGGCTGGATCTGCCCGGTGAATATAGCCACGAATATTTCCCCCGCTTATCCAATGATGAGAAGTACCTGGTTTTTGCTGCCAGTAAGGGTGGGCACGAGCATGATAGTGCCGATTATGAGATATTCCTCTGGCAGGTTGGTGCACCAGCGGAATCGGCGGTTCGCCTGACTTTCCATAGCGGTAATGACAACTGGCCGGATGTGTTCCTTTTTAATTGATTTTTTTATCGCAGAGTACGCTGGGGTTCGCAAAGATAGAATTTGTAAAATAAGATTTTTCGTATCTTGACCTTAAGCAAGCTGCACAACAAATATTGGCTGGTTAACAATCAAACCGGGTTTTGTTTCTCAGCTCAGGCTAGAGAAAACATTAATAATCTAGTAAGTTTTGATTTTCTCTGCGAACCATTGCGGCCTCCGCGGATAAAATATCTTCAATCAAATACTATCCAACAGACCAATCATGGCCTTAGTGGCATTAGACAAAGTCATGTCATCATGCGTCACATATCCGAGTTTTCGACGAAGATCAATCTTTTTAATACCTACTTTGACCACCGTTTTATCAAGCATGGTTTCCGGTATTATGGTCCAGCCGAGGCCGATACTGGCCATCATTTTGTTGGTTTCAAGAAAATTGGTCGACAGGCCGATACGCAGTTTGTAACCCGTTAATGCCAGCTTTTCCTCCAGTAATGTCCGGGTGTAGGTATTGACGCCGGGCAGGATTGCCTCGTGTTTAGCCAGCTCTTCTACATCGACGGAATATTTACTTGCCAGGGCATGCATTTTGCCGACGACAAGAGCCAGCGGGTCATCCCAGACCCGGGTTGCAGTGAGTGATTTAGGTGTGTTGGTGGGTAAGGTGATGATGGCCATTTCCAATAGGCCACTTTCAACACCCTTAACACCGTCTTCCGAGTCTACAAAATGCAGGGCCAGTTCGACATCCGGGTATAGCTTCGTGTACTGGCGTAATACTGGTGGTAAGCGGTGCAGGCCGATATGGTGTGAGGTGCCCAGGCTTAGACTGCCTGCTATCTCTTGCTTCATGTTGTCAGCAGCTTTACGTATATTGCTGAAAGAAATAAGCAAGTTCTCAGCTAATGGCAACAATTTATGCCCGGTATCAGTCAATCGGGCATTTCTTCCTACTCGGTCGAATAATGGGCTGCCAAGTTGTAATTCCAGTGCTGCAACGCGCTTGCTGATGGCCGGTTGTGTTAGATGCAGGCTGTTTGCTGCAGCAGTAAAGGAGCCATGTTTATTTATGGCAACAAAGGCCTGGAGTTGTGATTCATCCATGTGTGTTCTCAATATATTATTTTAAAATACAATCCTTATCACATTCCAATATGGAATCGATATCATAAAAATGATGAATTTATGTAATTTATAACCTGTGACATAATTTCTTGCAACCTAAATGGAAAGATAAGAGAGATTAAGATGGCTGGCAAAACCTTGTATGACAAGTTGTGGGATAGTCATGTAGTGCGGGAGGAAGACAACACTGCTTTACTTTATATCGATCGTCATCTGGTTCATGAAGTGACATCACCGCAGGCCTTTGAAGGTTTGCGTATAGCGGGACGCAGTCTTTGGCGTCCTGCTGCAAACCTGGCGACTCCAGACCATAATGTACCGACAACCGAGCGTCAGAAAGGGATAGTTGACCCTGTGTCTCGCTTGCAGGTGGAGACACTTGATCAAAATTGTGTGGATTTTGGTATTACCGAGTTTGGTATGAATGACCCGCGTCAGGGCATCGTTCATGTTATCGGGCCGGAGCAGGGTGCCACTTTACCGGGCATGACGGTGGTCTGTGGCGATTCACACACCTCTACACACGGTGCTTTTGCCGCTCTGGCAATGGGTATTGGCACATCTGAGGTAGAGCATGTGCTGGCAACGCAATGTCTGATCCAGAAAAAGGCAAAGAACATGCGCGTGTCGGTAGAAGGAGAGGTGTCAGACGGCATAACTGCGAAGGATATCGTACTTGCCATTATTGAGAAAATAGGCACAGCAGGCGGCACAGGGCACACTATTGAATTTGCCGGATCGGCTATTCGAGCATTGAGTATGGAGGGTCGTATGACTTTGTGCAATATGACGATAGAAGCCGGTGCACGGGCAGGGCTGGTCGCGGTTGATGAGAAGACTATCGACTATGTGGGTGGGCGCCCCTATTCTCCCGCTGAAGAATACAGGGAGCAGTCGGAGGCGTACTGGCAAGGTCTGCATTCAGATGCGGACGCGGTATTTGATAAAGAGGTCTTGCTCACTGCAGGCGACATCAGGCCACAGGTTAGTTGGGGCACATCTCCTGAAATGGTCGTGTCGATAGACGACAGGGTGCCTGATCCTCAACAGGAGGCTGATCCGGTGAAACGTGAAGGCATGATCAATGCCCTTGCCTATATGGGACTGGAGCCAGGTGTGGCGATTTCAGATATTCCATTGGATAAGATATTTATTGGTTCCTGTACTAATTCCCGTATCGAAGATATTCGTGCCGCGGCTGAAGTCGTTCGGAGTCGAAAGGTTGCCGCTACCATCAGGTTGGCGATGGTGGTGCCTGGTTCGGGTCTGGTCAAGGCGCAGGCCGAACAGGAAGGGCTGGACAGGGTGTTTATTGATGCTGGTTTTGAATGGCGTGATCCCGGTTGTTCAATGTGTCTGGCGATGAATGCAGACAGACTTGAGGAAGGAGAGCGATGTGCCTCTACCTCGAACAGAAATTTTGAAGGTCGTCAGGGTCGTGGCGGCAGGACGCATCTTGTTTCACCGGCATTAGCTGCCGCTGCTGCTATTGCCGGGCACTTTATAGACCCGGCAACACTGGAGAACTGATATGGAGAAATTTACGACAGTAGACGCCATTGTTGCACCAATGGACCGCCCGAACGTCGATACCGATGCAATTATTCCAAAGCAATTCCTGAAATCGATCAAACGCAGTGGTTTCGGCCCTAATCTGTTTGATGAATGGCGTTACCTGGATATTGGTGAGCCCGGTCAGGACAACAGCAATCGGCCGTTAAATGAAGGTTTTGTACTTAATCAGGCCCGTTACCAGGGTGCCCGGATATTACTGGCACGTGAGAATTTTGGTTGTGGCTCATCGCGGGAGCATGCCCCCTGGGCACTGGAGGACTACGGGTTCAGGGTGATAATAGCACCGAGTTTTGCCGACATATTTTTTAATAACTGCTTTAAAAATGGCATTTTACCGATTGTTCTTGATGAAGAACTTGTCGATAGCTTGTTTCAGGATGTTGTAGATACAGCAGGCTACAAGCTCAGGGTGGATTTGCAGGAACAGCTAATTATACAGGAAGATGGTACTAAAATAGCGTTTAATGTCGACAAGTTTCATAAACACTGCCTGCTGGAAGGTCTTGATGACATCGCTTTATCTTTGCAGCATGTGGACGATATACGAGCCTATGAGCAAAGTCGCTGCAAGATTACACCGTGGTTGTTCACGGATGTTGATTGAGAACATGAATGTAGGTGCGAATTCATTCGCACATAGTGGCTTTGTAGCTAGCGATATTGTCCGAATGAATTCGGACCTACAGAATATTCGTAAAATCTGCGGGGCATGCCAGAAAGAAATTCAAAACAGTGAGGTTTATAAATAAATGACTAAACAAATACTGGTCCTGCCAGGTGACGGTATAGGTCCTGAGATTGTTGAGCAGGCAGTGCGAGTGCTGAAGTTGCTGCGTGACAAGTCCGGGCTTGATATTACGATTTCTCAGGCTACAGTTGGTGGTGCAGCCTATGATGAAACAGGCCATCCTCTGCCTGAGGAGACGCTAGCCATGGCCCGGCAGGCAGATGCGATCCTGCTGGGAGCGGTCGGAGGACCACAGTATGAGTCGCTTGATAGAGAGCTGCGTCCTGAACAAGCGCTGCTTGGTCTCAGGTCTGAACTGCAATTGTTTTCCAATCTGCGGCCGGCATTGATGTACCCGGCTTTAACAGGTGCATCCAGTTTGAAGCCTGAAATTGTTTCAGGGCTGGATATTATGATTGTGCGTGAACTGACGGGTGGTATCTATTTCGGTTCTCCACGGGGTATCCGCACTCTGGACAATGGGCAACGGGAAGGGTTCAATACACTGGTCTATAATGAGGATGAGATTGAACGTATTGCACACTCTGCCTTCGATATTGCGATGAAGCGCGATAAACGGCTTTGTTCAGTNGATAAGGCAAATGTGCTGGAAGTGTCTGAGCTTTGGCGCGAGGTGGTCAGCCGGGTAGGNGAAGAATATCCAGAAGTTGAGCTTTCGCATATGTATGTCGATAACGCCGCCATGCAGCTGGTTCGTGAGCCGAAGCAATTTGATGTCATGGTGACCAAGAACATGTTCGGTGACATACTGTCGGATGCAGCGGCTATGCTTACTGGATCAATTGGTATGCTGCCATCCGCATCACTGGATGCACAGGGCAAAGGAATGTACGAGCCGATACATGGTTCTGCACCGGATATCGCCGGGCAGGGCATTGCAAATCCATTGGCGACGATTCTGTCTGTCGCTATGTTGCTACGCTACACGCTGGGAGAATCGGGTTTTGCTGATCAGATCGAAAGGGCGGTAGAGGCCGTGCTGGACGATGGTCTGCGTACCCCGGATATCAGTGATAACGGCGATTCAATTGGTACTGTTGCCATGGGCGATGCAGTGTTGGAAAAATTACAGCAGTCAGCTAACCAATAGCTGGCTTACAGAGAATAATTCGGTATAGATAAATGAGTAAAGTATTTGATATTGCAGTAGTTGGTGCCACCGGTGCGGTGGGTGAAACCATGCTGCGTGTTTTGCACGAAAGAAAATTCCCGGTCGGCAATGTTTATCCGCTGGCTTCCAGCCGCTCAGCCGGCAAGCGAGTAGATTTTGGCGGTAAAATGCTGGTAGTCGAAGACCTCGACAGTTTTGATTTTTCAAAAGTGCAGATAGGCCTGTTTTCAGCCGGCGGCAGTATTTCTGAAAAATATGCACCCAGAGCGGTTGAAGCCGGTTGTGTTGTCGTGGACAACACCTCGCACTACCGCTACGACGATAATGTTCCTCTTGTGGTCCCGGAAGTGAACCCACAGGCGATAGCTGACTATAAAACGTGCGGTATTATCGCTAACCCTAATTGCTCAACCATTCAAATGCTGGTAGCGCTGAAGCCGATTTATGATGAAGTGGGCATCAGCCGCATTAATGTTTGCACCTATCAGGCGGTTTCCGGTACTGGCAAGCCTGCTATTGAAGAACTGGCAGGCCAGTCCGCAGCTCTGCTAGGCGGTAAAAGTATCGAAGTAAAGGTGTACCCGAAGCAGATCGCCTTCAATGCGCTGCCCCAAATTGATGTTTTTGAGGCCAATGGCTATACCCGTGAAGAGATGAAAATGGTCTGGGAAACCCGCAAGATATTTTCCGATGACAGCATCATGGTCAACCCTACAGCGGTACGAGTACCTGTTTTTTATGGCCATTCCGAGGCGATACACATAGAAACACGTGAAAAAATCAGTGCGGTACGCGCACGCGAGCTGCTTGAGAGCGCCGAAGGCGTAATTGTCGTTGATGAACAGGTTGATGGTGGTTATCCGACGGCTGTCACTGAAGGTGTTGATACCGACCCGGTCTATGTCGGCCGAATCAGAGAGGATATTTCGCATCCTATGGGGCTGGATATGTGGGTAGTAGCCGATAATGTGCGAAAAGGAGCCGCTACAAATAGCATCCAAATAGCTGAAATATTGGCAAAAAGCCATTTGTGAGCTATTGTTAGTTGCGAAACATAAAGAACTTTCGTAGTATTGAACTATAAGTATAAGCGAAATAAGGAAAAATACATTTCTTTAACTAAGCACAGCCACTAAAAAGAGAAGATCATGCAGAAGGTAAAAGGGATTAAATTAGCGTGTTTGGCAGCTTTTGCCATATTACCAGTACAGGCCTACGCACTCGGTGTAGGCAAGCTCACGATGCATTCTGCGCTCGATGAGCCATTGAGTGCATCAATTGAGTTGACCGCTGCGACGACAACGGAATTGCAAACTCTTGAAGTTTCTCTCGGATCCATCGGCGTCTTTAAAATGGCAGGTATTGATCGAAGCGAGCAGCTCAAAGCCATTCGTTTTACTCTTGTGAAAGAAAATGGCAAGGATGTAATCAAATTACATACCGAGCAGCCATTTCGCGACCCGTTCCTGCATTTTATCGTTAGAGCTATCTGGGCAAATGGTTCCATGTTGCGTGAATATACTGCTCTGCTCGATCCGCCAACTTATCTCACGGGAGCGCCCGCTCGCATTCAGGCCCCTGCGGTCGCTGAGCCGGTTGTGGTGAAATCAGCAGAAAAAGCACCTGCAAAAAAGAAGACCACTATTGCCAGTACGGCAGTTGAAACCCCTGTTTCACCCGCAGATGTTGACAAACCGAAGCTTGGTCCGCTTGATGTGGATGTCAGTGCGGAAAGCAACTATTCTGATCTGCGCCCCGGAAGTACCTATGGGCCTGTTAGAAAAGGTGATGCCCTGTGGGATATAGCCGAGGGAGTTAAGGCAGGGACAAGTTTGGGGATTGCCCAGGTAATGATGGCAATTTACAAACAAAACCCGAATGCATTTTTGCATAACAACATTAATATGATTCGCGTCGGGCAGACACTGGAAATCCCGTCTGATGAAAAAATATCTTCTACCAGCCGTACTGTTGCACAGAATGAACTGCGTGTACAAATGGAAGAATGGCAGGAGTACAAAGATAATCTTTCTACTGGACGCAAGATGGCCAGTGCAGATACGGAAGCAGCTAGTCCTGCAAAACCCAGCTCAGTTGAAAAAGCTGATAAGGAAGCTTCTTCTGCTGTCAGCAAGGCAGACAGAAAGCCCCAGATGGCAGATGAAAAAGATGTGAGTGCCCGGGAAGACGATGTTCTGGAAATTGTGCGTGCCAAAGTAGAGGGTGTAGAAACTTCCGGTACGGGTGCCAGTGTCGAAGACAGGGCAAAATATGAGTCAGCAATTGATGGGTATAAGGAAAACGTAAGCCAGCTGGAGGAGACACTTGCATCGTCCGAGCTGGAAAAGATGGAGCTTGCAGAAAGAGTTTCATTACTGGAGGAGCAAATTGATAAAGCAAATAAGCTTATTGATATGCAGAGTGCTGATCTTGCCAGATTGCAGGGCCAGGCCCAGGAGCAGCTAGCAGAAGTTACACCTGTTGAGCCAGCTAAACTACCGGAAAAAGCAGATGTATCACCCATAGCACCTGTAGAACCTGTAACTGAAAGCGTCCCTTTATCGGCACCGGATATCACGCCAGTGGCCACGGCAAAACCAGAAATAAAGAAGCCGGAAGTTGTTAAAAAGCCACCGGTAGCCAAGGTAGTTAAAAAGAAAGAAGTTAAAGTACGAGCCCAGCCACAGCCTGCCGAAGAAAAAGGCATGTTTGATACAGCTAAGGAAATCATATTCAGCAGCTGGATTACTATGCTGGGTACTGGTCTTGCACTTTTACTGATATTGGTCGGTATCTTTGTTGTTCTAAGACGCAGGCGCTCTATCGCTGAATTTGAAGACAGTATTATCTCAGGTACAGCCGTTCTTGATATCTCAACGGCAGAATCATCAGAACCCTCTGACTCTGGTTCAGAAACCTCTTTCCTGAGTGATTTTGTGCCAGGGATGGGGAATATGCAGGCAGATGAGGTAGACCCGCTGGCGGAAGCAGAAGTCTATATGGCATACGGACGTGATGAGCAGGCGGAAGAGGTTCTTAAAGAAGCCGCAGAACATAATCCTGACCGTCATGAGCTTAAGTTGAAACTGCTTGAAATCTATCAGGGTAGAAAGGATGTTTCCTCATTTGAAACCCTGGCCGAAGAACTCTATCCGGCAGACGGCAACATCCCGATGGATGTATGGGGCAAAGTGGCTGAAATGGGAAAAATTGTGAATCCTGATAATCCATTATTTCAGGGTGATCTGAAACTTCAGGAAGAAACATTATTTGGTGATAAAGACAGAAAAGAAGATGTAGAGTTAAGTAATCTTCTGGATACTGATACGGTAGATACAGAAGAAGCCGAGTTGATGGAAGCTTTAAACAAGGATGATGTTTCAGAGGATATTACGGAAGAGTCATTTTCAGAAACAGATGAGATGGAAGCAATAGAAGGTTTTGAATTACCTGCCGAGACAGAAGAAATTCCTGAGCAGGGCGTTGTAGATGAAGAGAGTGTAGAAAGTACTGACAAAAAGGCAGATGACTTTCCGGTGCCGGACGAAGAGGTGCTGGACCTTGATCTTGGAGATTTTAAACCGGATTCAGCACACGAAACAGATTCGTTTGATATGGACAGCCTTGAATTAAATCTGGCAGAACTCGAAGGCAACACAGAAGAAACTGATGAAATAAGCGAAGAAAGTATAGATTTCAACCTGGATGATATAGACCTGAATCTGGATGACACATCAGAGATAGAAGCAGTCGATTCAGAAGCATCTACAATTGATATGTCAGGCCTTGAGAATATTGAAGATATAGATCTTGATCTAGATTCTGAAGACCTCTCCGTCGGCGAAGGTGACAGCGCTACTTCTGAACTAGAACTACAGGATGAGACACTGGAGTTTGCAGATCTTGGTGATCTTACACTGGAAGGTGAAGAAGGGGGTTCAAGTACGGTTGAAGCCGCTACAAATATTGAAACTGAATCAGCTGAGATGCCAGAAGGTGCAAACGAAACCTGGGATGAAGCTGGAACCAAGCTTGATCTGGCCCGGGCATATATAGAAATGGATGACAAAGAAAGTGCACAAAGCATACTTGAAGAGGTAGCAAAGGAAGGCACAGATAATCAGAAAAATGAAGCTAGAGACCTGATGAACCAGATGGGTGCAGGGTAAATCGCTAGCCCGAACCTTGTTTAACTGACATTAAGCTTGTCTGTGCTTGCAAATTCGGCATCACGAATTTTATCACTGGCACTACTGACATTAATTATTAACAAGCAGGGTTGGCCAGGGTTGCTGTTGTTTCTGCTACCCCTGGGCTTCCTTTATTTCCAGTTTCCTCACCACGGCAGGCAGATACTTCTGTTGGCCAGAAAATTACGATGGTTCTTTTTATCCATTGTGATTCTGTATTTCTGGTTTTACCCGGGGATGGATCTTCTACCGTCGTTAGGGAGGTTTTCTCCTTCGGTAGAAGGGGTCAATCAGGCTGCGCTTAGAATCTCATCACTACTAGTCGTCATTTCATATAGTGGTTTTCTATTACTATTAACCCCACGAGATGATTTAGTTTCTGGAATACAATATTTATTGTCCCCGCTTGGATTTATTGGTATCGATAGCCAGCGTTTTGCACTGCGGCTGGGTCTGGTGTTGTCCATAGTGCCACAAATGTCAAAACAACAGCATTTACCTGGCGAAAAGAAGAAAATTAATAATGTCTCTGAATTGATTGACAGGGCCGCTGATATGATTAAATCAGCGTCTGAGCAGGCAAATCATTTTGAATTGAATGACACTGTTAAAATTGAACAGCCCTCACAGCTGGGAATTACAGATATCCTTGTTCCTCTTTTTCTCCTGATCTGGCTAATATTTAATTAGGGGTCTAAGAATGAGAATTGCGCTTGGTATTGAATACGACGGCTCATCCTATTGTGGCTGGCAATATCAGGAAGGTGTTGCAACAGTACAGAATGCTGTTGAAGTGGCATTGTCAAAAATTGCCAATAGTCCAATTCGTGTCATTACAGCAGGAAGAACTGATACGGGTGTTCATGCAACCGGACAGGTGGTGCATTTTGAAACAGATGTTATACGAAGTGATTATTCATGGATGAGAGGTACTTCACGTTATTTAGCTGAGAATGTGAGCATATTATGGGCTAAGCATGTGAGAGATGATTTTCATGCACGATTTTCAGCGATTGAGCGTCGTTATCAATACATTATACTTAATCGCCATCAACGCCCGGCAATCCTCCACAACAAGGTGAGCTGGGAATATCGACCATTAGACGTGTTATTGATGCAGAAGGCAGCAAAACATCTGCTTGGTCGTCATAATTTTAATGCCTATCGCGCGCTTGCCTGCCAGGCCAAATCACCGGTGCGCGATTTAAGGGAATTATCTGTGGTACGCATGGGTCACTTTGTCGTAATCAATGCAAGGGCCGATGGATTTCTTCATCATATGATTAGAAATATTGCAGGTGTATTGTGTAGTATTGGGGCTGGTGAGAAGGCACCTGACTGGTCGGCAGAAGTGCTGGCATCAGAAGATAGAACCTGCGGTGGTGTTACGGCATCGCCCGATGGCCTGTATTTGAACGCAATTATATACCCTGAGGAATTCAACATACCCACTGTAAAAAATACTACGGGAATATTTGGTTTATGAATAAAACGCGTATAAAAGTATGCGGGATATGTACTGTTGCCGATGCAAATAAAGCCTGCATTGCCGGCGCCGATGCTATTGGTATGGTGTTCTATGCCGATAGTCCGCGTAATGTGACGATAGCATCCGCGATGGAAATTGTTTCCAGTTTGCCGCCTTTTATCTGCGCNGTGGGTTTATTTGTCAANAGCAGCCAGCAGGAAGTAANTCAGGTNTTGTCCAGCGTGCAACTGGATTTACTGCAGTTTCATGGTGATGAAGACGAGGTATTTTGTAACAGCTTTNATCGCCCATATATCAAAGTGGTCAGGATAAAAAGCGATACAGACCTGGTCAGTTTATGCNAGCAGTATGCGTCAGCCAGGGGGATATTGCTGGATAGCTACAAAAAAGGTANACCCGGNGGAACAGGGGAAGCTTTTGACTGGGAGTTGATCCCGAATGACTTGTCACTACCTGTCATTCTGGCCGGTGGCCTGAATCCGGAAAATGTTGCACAAGCGGTTTCCAGCGTGAAACCCTGGGCCGTCGATGTCAGTAGTGGTGTGGAAGAATCGCCCGGCAAAAAAGATCAGAAAAAATTAGAACAATTTATTAGAGCAGTTGGAAGTGTTGATAAATTAAAGTGAGCAGGTTTTGACTTATAGTTTTTAAAACGGTCATGTATTTTAAAACCCAGATAGATGCAATAAATACCAAAGATCGGTAAAATCAGTTCTTCACACAGCCTGTGTATCTGTCAAGCTCGTTTGTTGTCCGGATATACGTTTTCTCACTATGTAGCAATCGGGTTTATACATGTCAGCCTATTCCATGCCGGATAAAAATGGCCATTTTGGCCGCTTTGGGGGTATTTTTGTNGCCGAAACATTGATGCGCCCATTGCAGGAATTAACGCAGGCCTATGAGANATATATNCAGGATCCGGATTTCCTGCGGGAGTTTGATGACGATCTGAAATATTATGTTGGCCGNCCCTCTCCACTTTATTTCGCGGCAGGATTAAGCAAAGAATATGGGGCCCAGATCTATCTGAANAGAGAAGATCTGAACCATACCGGCGCACATAAAATAAATAACACCATCGGCCAGGCGCTGTTGGCGAAAAGGCTGGGCAAGACCCGTATTATTGCTGAAACAGGTGCTGGCCAGCACGGTGTAGCAACGGCTACTGTGGCGGCACGACTGGGACTTGAGTGTGTGGTTTATATGGGGGCGGATGATATCGAGCGTCAGGCTCCCAATGTCTACCGGATGAAATTGCTCGGCGCGTCTGTCATCGCAGTGGAATCCGGGTCTCGTACATTGAAAGATGCACTCAACGAGGCCATGCGCGACTGGGTGACAAATGTCGAGGATACCTTCTATATCATCGGTACTGTTGCAGGCCCGCATCCCTATCCGGCCATGGTGCGGGATTTTCAGTCCATCATCGGCAGGGAAGCGCGTCAGCAGATACTTGAACAGGCCGGTCGTTTACCGGATGCACTGGTTGCCTGTGTGGGTGGAGGATCCAATGCGATAGGACTCTTTTATCCCTTTATCGATGATGAAGCCGTCGCCATGTATGGTGTTGAAGCAGCTGGCGATGGTTTAGAGACGGGCCACCATGCTGCACCTTTATGCAAAGGCAGGGTAGGTGTTCTGCATGGCAATAGAACCTATCTAATGGAAGATAATAACGGGCAGATTATTGAGACCCATTCTATCAGTGCTGGTCTCGATTATCCTGGCGTTGGTCCCGAGCACGCCTGGTTGAAAGACATAGGGCGAGCTAACTACGTCGCCGTATCCGATGACGNGGCGATGGCTGGCTTTCATGACATCACCAGACTTGAAGGAATCATTCCTGCNCTGGAGTCCAGTCATGCCATTGCCTATGCACGAAAGCTGGCACCGGAACTGGGAAAAGACGGGATTATGATCGTTAATTTATCCGGACGCGGTGACAAGGATATCCAGACCATAGCGAATATTGACGGGGTGGAAATCTGATGTCGCGGATTGAAAGGTGTTTTGAAGCGCTTAGAGAAAATGGCAAAAAAGGCCTGATTCCCTTTGTCACAGCCGGTGATCCGGTTTCAGATTTTACTGTTCCCTTAATGCATGCAATGGTCGAAGCAGGCGCTGATCTGATAGAGCTGGGCATCCCGTTTTCAGACCCTATGGCAGATGGCCCGGTAATTCAGAAAGCTAATCAACGCGCACTGGCACATAATACGAGTTTGCATGATGTGCTGGAGATGGTGAAACAATTTCGTCAGACAGATGAAATGACGCCTGTCTTATTTATGGGATACCTGAATCCGGTTGAAGCTATGGGTTATGAGGAGTTTGCAGATGCGGCTAAGCTTTCAGGTGTTGACGGCCTGTTGCTTGTTGACCTGCCGCCCGAAGAAGCCAGCGAATTCAATGAATTGCTGTATCAGAGAGACATCGATCCGGTCTATTTGTTGGCACCCACATCAACGCCACAGCGCATGGAAATTGTCTCACTGGAGGCGCGTGGCTTTGTCTACTATGTGTCCATACGAGGCGTCACCGGGTCCGCAGCACTGGATTATGGTGAGATTAAGGCAAGTATCAGCGAAATTCGTCAGCATACAAACTTGCCAGTTGGTGTAGGATTTGGCATAAATAGCCCTGAACGCGCCGTTCAAATTGGTGAATTTGCAGATGCCGTTGTAATAGGCAGCGCTATTGTCAAGATGATGGAAGGCTTTGATGGCGATAAGTCGGCTGTCATCAAAGCAGTCAGTAGTTTTCTGCGTGAAGTTCGTAACGCGCTGGATGCAGAGACTCATCCGATTGTTGGTTAAACAAGGTTAGGATTAGTAAATTAGCAGGACTAACAGGATAAGATAAATGAGCTGGTTTGAAATGCTGTTGCCGCCCAAGATTAAAACCAGCGGCAGCTTTGGTAAAAAGGATATTCCAGAAGGGCTATGGAAAAAATGCCCGGCCTGCAGTGCTGTTCTTTATCGGGCTGAACTGGAACGAAACCTTGATGTCTGCCCAAAATGCAGTCACCATTTACGCATCGGTGCCAGGCGTCGTCTGGACATNCTTCTCGATGAATCNCCGCGGGAGGAGATAGGCAGTTCACTCAAAGCTACTGACCCGCTAAAGTTCAAGGATTTGAAAAAATACCGGGATCGCCTCACTGAAGCACAGAAAAAAACTGATGAAGCCGATGCCATGGTTGTTATAAAGGGGGAGCTTAAAGGCGATCCCATTGTTGCCGCTGCCTTTGAATTCAGGTTTATGGGCGGTTCTATGGGCACCGTTGTCGGTGAAAAATTTCTCCGCGCAGCAGATTTATGCATGGAACAGAATATTCCATTAGTCTGCATCTCTGCCAGTGGTGGTGCACGCATGCAGGAAGCCCTGTTTTCGTTGATGCAGATGGCCAAGACCAGTGCTGTGCTGCGAAGGATGTCTCATCAGGGTGTGCCTTTTATTTCGGTACTGACCGATCCCACGATGGGAGGTGTTTCTGCCAGTCTGGCCATGCTCGGTGACATAATTATCGCTGAGCCCAAAGCTCTGATTGGTTTTGCTGGCCCTCGTGTCATTGAGCAGACAGTCCGTGAAACCTTGCCGGAGGGATTCCAGCGTTCTGAATTTCTGCTCGAAACAGGCGCAGTAGACCTGATAGCAGACCGTCGGGATTTACGTGAAGTAATTGCCTCGACCCTGGGTATGCTGAGCGGGAAAAAAACCGTCGCCTCATAGTGTGGTGTAACGAATAAGGTGTCAGAGACCCCCGGGGACCTTGCCGGCTGGCTTGATTTTATCTCTGCACGGCACAGTAGTGAGATTGATCTTGGACTGGATCGCCTGAGACAAGCCGCAAATCAGCTTGGTCTTAGTCACTTCAACTGCCCGCTGATAACTGTCGCGGGAACCAATGGTAAAGGCTCCAGTATTACTGCACTGGAGAGTTTTTACATCGGAGCCGGTTACCGTACGGCCTGCTATACATCGCCCCACCTTACCGTTTTCAATGAGCGGATTCGCATAGATGGGGCTTTTGTTACCGATGATGAGCTGTGTGCCGCCTTTGCAGACATTAATTCTGCCCGTGGCTTGATTCCCCTGACCTATTTTGAATTTGCCACCCTGGCAGCATTTGTGGTTTTTCTGCGGCATGAGTTGGACATCATACTGCTTGAAGTCGGTCTTGGTGGGCGTCTTGATGCAACAAACCTATTTCCTGCGGATGTAGCACTGATAACCAGCATAGGCATTGACCATACAGAATGGTTGGGGAAAGACCGGGCAGCCATCGGGGCAGAAAAGGCAGGTATTATCCACCCGGGTAGTATCGCTGTGATTTCTGATCCGGCACCTCCACAGAATGTACTGGCTATTGCTCGTGATAGAGCTGAGCGGGTTTATTTACTTAATCAGGATTTTCACTATAGCATCAAGCGTAAGGACTGGTGCTGGCAGTCGAATCGAAGATCACTTGCCGGGCTTCCATTTTCACAGTTGCAGGGACTTCCGCAATTTAATAATCTTGCCGGAGTGCTGATGTGTCTTGAGGTACTTCATGACTCATTGCCTGTAAGTGATGAGAGAATACGCTATGCACTACCATCGATAAAGTTGCCAGGCAGGTTCCAAATTATAGCTGGTGCTCCGCAGGTAATACTGGATGTCTCGCATAATCCCGATTCAGTTGCATTGCTGGCAGACAATCTAAATAAGCTACCGCTATCAGGCAGGACGCATGCCGTGGTCGCGATGCTGAAAGATAAGGACATCAGAGAGTCTTTGTCCAGAATTAATTCAAGCATTGATTGCTGGCATGTTGGGGGATTATCGGTACCCAGGGCTGAAGGCGTTGACGGTATAAAAGCAGTGCTGAATGAGCTGGAGCCGGCCGGGTGTGTCAAATCCAGCAATACAGTAGCAGAGGCATGGGAAGAGGCTTGCAGTGAGGCCCGGGCTGACGACCGGATTGTAGTTTTTGGTTCTTTTCATACGGTAGGTGTTATAATCGATATCTTGACATTGAGTAAGTGAAACCCGGTTACTGACTTTGTTAACTACAACATTTATCAAATTTCAACATTTATTTACACCAACCCGTATCTGACAGTGCCCGGAGAGCTTTTACATTTTGTCTGCCACCTTGAAAAATAACCTTCAGGAGTATGATCCTCGTCATCGACTGACGGGCGCAGTAGTGCTGATTTTGCTCGCGATCATCCTGCTGCCTATGCTGCTAAGCAAGAAGTCAGAGCTTGTGACACCAGAAGGTGATCCGGTAGTAATGGAGATTACAAAGGAGGGCAAGAAGGTTTTTGTTTCACGTATCTCATCTGTTAAGCCCGCTAGTCCCACAGTTAATTCAATTAAGGGAAAGGAAACACCAGCCGATACAAAGCAGGCCTCTTCAGACAGGAAAATCTTTGATCCCGCTTCATCTGCTTTATTCAGGCCTATGCCCTCTACGGTAGATGGAAAATCATCCTCTGCTGAAAAGCCATCTACTGCTAAAAGTGCAAAAAAGGCCTCGGAAAAAAAGCCGGCAGTAAAGACGACTACTTCAAAAAAGACCGCGGCAAAAAAACCAACGGTGAGTACTCGGGCTGGATACTTCAGGTGGGGGTGTTTTCACAATCTGCAAATGCAGCTAAAAAAGTAAGTGAGCTGAAAAAGAAAGGTTTTAATGCAACGTCAGGAAAAGTAAAAACCAGCAAAGGAACAGTGACTAAAGTCTGGATAGGGCCATTTAAGGATCGTAAGTCTGCCGAGAAAATGCAGGACAGACTACAGCATAAAACACGGCAGCGTGGATTTGTTGTTGAAAATAAATCCTGAGACTGAAACATTGTGTTAAACATTCTTGATATTTTCATCATAGCTATAATCACTATATCCGGCCTGGTTGGTATTTTCCGCGGCCTGGTGCGGGAAATTTTGTCACTGGTTGGCTGGATAGTATCCGCATGGCTTGCCTGGCAATTTGCCAGCGAACTCACTTTTGTATTTGACTCGTTCATTCAGTCTGCTGATGTCCGCAAAGCGGCTGCTTTCATCTCAATATTCCTCCTGTCTCTTGTTTTGTTTGCTTTACTTTCATATTTTATTAGTAAAATTATCAGTAAATCCCCTTTGCAAGGCATGGATAGGACTCTGGGTATGATCTTTGGTTTGCTACGTGGTGCTATCATTGTTGCTATTCTGGCAGTACTGATTCAGTCTACACAATTTGCTAAAGAGAGCTGGTGGGTCGGCTCTATGTTGAAAGACTATTTCCTGTTACTTGCTGCCTATGCTATGTCAGCAATGCCGGCAGAAGTTTCGCGATTTTTTGGACAGAAGGTATGATATACACACTGTTCAATGGCTTAGTGTTGTGTAACGAGTAACGTGTACATATCAGTGTGGCGAGGATGATGTGAGATGTGTGGGATAATCGGGATTTTTGCCCAGCAGAGTGTCAACCAGTCCCTCTATGATGGGCTAACTGTATTACAACATCGTGGCCAGGATGCCGCAGGAATTGTGACCAGTGACGGCGATCGCCTGTGTATGCGCAAGGATAATGGACTGGTGCGTGATGTCTTTCATACTCGACATATGCTCGGCCTGGAGGGGAACATGGGGATCGGGCATGTCAGATACCCAACCGCTGGATGTGATTCACGTTCTGAGGCACAACCCTTTTATGTCAATTCTCCCTTCGGTGTGGCGCTTGGCCATAACGGTAACCTGACCAATGCCATGGAATTGCAGAAGGAACTGTTTCGGGATGATCTGCGCCACCTCAATACCAATTCTGACTCTGAAGTACTGCTGAATATTTTTGCGCATGAACTGCATCAATCCTCCAGCCTTCAACTCGGGCCGCAAGATATCTTTAAGGCAGTTTCTGCTGTACATAAACGTGTCAAGGGTGCCTATTCTGTCGTGGCCCTGATTGTGGGGCAGGGGATACTTGCCTTTCGTGATCCATACGGAATTCGCCCACTTATTTATGGTAGTCGTAACACTGCAAAAGGTCCGGAACACATCGTTGCTTCAGAAAGTGTAGCACTGGACGTGCTGGGTTACGATGTAGTTCGAGATGTGGCTCCGGGTGAAGCCATCTTTATTGATATGCAGGGGACTGTCCACACACAGCAGTGTGCTGAAAAGAACCAGACATCTCCCTGTATCTTCGAATTTGTCTATATGGCGCGCCCTGATTCGCTAATGGATGGAATCTCAGTTCATAAAACCCGTTTGCGTACAGGTGTCTATCTGGGAAAAAAAATCAAACATGAATGGGCAGGTACCAGGATTGATGTGGTGATTCCTATTCCGGATACTAGCCGGACATCAGCCATCCAGTTGGCCAAACAATTAAAAGTGACTTACCGGGAAGGGTTTATCAAAAACCGTTACATAGGTAGAACTTTTATCATGCCTGGCCAGGAAGAGCGTAAACGTTCTGTTAGAAGAAAGCTTAACCCGATAGATCTCGAATTCAAGGGTAAGAATGTCCTGCTGGTTGATGACTCGATTGTACGAGGTACTACATCCAGTCAGATCATAAAAATGGCCAGGGATGCCGGGGCTAAACGTGTTTATTTTGCTTCTGCTGCACCGCCTGTCAGGTACCCGAATGTTTACGGCATTGATATGCCATCCCCTTCAGAACTGGTTGCACATAATCGTAATTCAGAGGAAATCTGCAATGAGATTGGCGCAGACAAACTCATCTATCTTGACCTGAAAGACCTGGTCAAAGCTGCGCATAAAGGCAACAAAGAAATAACACAGTTCGACACATCGTGTTTTAATGGTGAATATATTACCGCTGATATCGACAAAAATTACCTTGAGATGATTAACCAGTTGCGTAATGATAATGCTCGAGCGAATGATAGCAATGCAAGCCAGACGGAGCTGAGTTTTACCGACCAAGATGCCTGAAAATGATGGTGACAATTCTGATTATAAGATCGCGACCCGTGCGGTTCGCACAGGCCAGGTTCGTTCTCAGGAAGGAGAGCATTCTGATCCGATATTCCTGACCTCAAGCTATGTATTCAAGAGTGCAGCCGATGCCGCGGCAAGGTTCTCTGGAGAAGTAGAAGGCAATATCTATTCACGATTCACCAATCCAACAGTACGTACCTTTGAACAAAGGCTCGCAGCTATGGAAGAAGGGGAGTGCTGCGTTGCGACAGCAACAGGTATGAGCGCTATCGTAGCAACTTGCATGGGGCTGCTGAATGCCGGTGACCATGTGGTAGCGGGGAGAGACCTGTTTGGTTCAACCATTATCCTGTTCAACAACATCCTGACGCGGTTTGGACTCAGTTTTACCTATGTGGATTCGGCAGACCTGTCTCAATGGAAAGATGCGGTCCAGGCCAATACTAAAATGCTGTTCCTGGAAACCCCATCCAATCCGCTTTGTAATGTATCTGATATCAAAGCAGTAGCGAAGATAGCCCACGAGAATCAGGCCTTGCTGGTGGTAGATAATACATTCTGCACACCGGTGCTGCAGCAGCCACTAAAGCTGGGTGCTGATGTGGTAGTCCATTCTTCTACAAAATATATCGATGGCCAGGGTAGAACCATGGGCGGGGCAGTAGTCGGTAGTAAGCAGCTGGTAGGAGAAGGCGTATACAGTTTTCTTCGCAGTGCCGGCCCGTCACTTAGCCCATTCAATGCCTGGGTGCAATTGAAGGGCCTGGAAACACTGATGATTAGAATGCAGGCACATAGCCGGTATGCATTAGAGGTAGCAAGCTGGCTGGAGGCGCAGTCATCGGTTGAGCGAGTCTTTTACCCGGACCTTCCCTCGCATCCGCAGCATGCTCTTGCTCAGCGTCAACAAGTCGCTGCGGCAGGCGTCCTTGCCTTTCAGGTTAAAGGTGGGCGCGATGAAGCCTGGACAGTGATTGATAGTACAAAGCTGTTTTCAATCACCGCTAATCTGGGTGATGCGAAATCAACCATCACCCATCCTGCAACAACGACTCACGGGCGACTGACTATCGAGCAACGGCAGCAGATGGGAGTGTTTGATAATCTGCTTAGGCTCTCTATTGGTCTGGAAGATGTAGATGATCTGAAAAGGGATCTTCAACGTGGGCTGGATCGACTCAACTAGTCTGGTTTAAGAACCGATGGACCTGGTAGAAAAAGCAAAGCAGTTCGCTACCTCCGCACACAAGCGCATAAATCATCTGCGCAAATATAACAATCAGCCCTATACTGTTCATCTTTCTACAGTGGCTAATATTGTTGCCTCAGTGACAGATGACGAGGAAATGATAGCTGCCGCCTGGCTGCATGATGTTGTAGAAGATACACCTGCCACACTTTACGATGTGGAAAAGGAGTTTGGCAATAGTGTTGCTGAGTTGGTCGAAAACCTGACAGACATCAGTAAGCCGGGTGATGGTAATCGACAGTTACGAAAAGCGATAGACAAACAGCATATCAGCAGGGCTAGTCAGCGCGCGAAAACGATCAAGCTGGCCGATTTAATCGATAATGCCAACGACATTTGCCGGCATGACGTAGAATTTGCTCAACTGTACTTACAGGAAATGAACGCATTACTGGAAGTGCTTGATGAAGGCGATACTGCACTCTATAAGCGGGCATGGAAAACGCATCACAAGTGCACGCAAAAACTGGAAAATACCGGAAAGGCTGAAACACAATCAGATAATAACAAAACGCTCCTTCTCCCTGAGCAGAATGATAATAAACATCTGTTCAGATTGTTCTCAGAAGCCTTTACTGCACACCATCTTGCTGAACCCGTTCGATCTTTCGATGCTTCTCGCCCCTGTAAAGAAGTGCAGGCTATGATGGAGCTTCACCATCTTGATATAGTTTGTTTAAGGGAGCAGGGAAAAATAGTGGGTTATGCGCGTCATGATGATCTTATCGGCCGGACATGTCGGGAAAACATGCGAAGCTTCAGAGATGGGCAGGTCGTTTCAGGTGACAGCCCTTTTTCGGATGTCATTCATGTACTCACCTTACAGGAATACGGTTTTATCTCTATTCTAGGTGAAATAGCAGGCGTCTTCAGTCGTGAGGACATCAATAAGCCGGTTGCCAGGATGTGGCTGTTTGGCATCATTACCTTTGTTGAAATGAATGTGAATAAAGTAATTTCTCATAATTTTCCCGGAGACAGCTGGCAGTCAGCCCTTACAGAAGAAAGGGTGCAGCAGGCAAAGGCCCTGCAGGCAGAGCGCAATCGCCGAGGACAACATTGTAGTTTGCTTGACTGTATCCAGCTGTCAGACAAAGGAAAGATTGTTATCAGTAAGGAAGAAACGCTGAAAATGATGGGGCTGGAGTCAAGAAGATCAGCAAAAAAAGTGATACGTGAGATGGAGTCTCTGCGTAATAACCTGGCCCACGCGCAGGATATTGTGACCTATGACTGGGGGCAGATAGTCAGGCTTACCAATCGTCTTGAAGAGACCCTGGGTAGCAGGGCTTGAAGCAGTTAAAAGCCCAAAGAACCTCTTTTAAGTCGTAGGAGCGTCGCCCTCGGCGCGATTGCTTTAGTGCCAAACAATCTTATGAAACAGAATCGCGCCGAGGGCGGCGCTCCTACAAATTATCTTACACTTTGGGCTTCCAATTGTCAGATTACTTTTGAAAAACGCTTTTCCTGATTGTCTTTCAGGTATGCATCGAAGGTCATGCAGATATTTCGAATCAGTAGTCTGCCAGCAGGCAGAACGGTAATGCTGTTGTCATTAATTTGCAGCAGTTCGTCTTCCTGCATGACTTCGAGTCGAGATAACTCATTGCTAAAATAGTCCGCAAAATTGATATTGTACTTTTTCCCGAACTTTTCCATGTCCAGCCTGAAATTACAGATAAGCTGACTTATCAGGTCCCGGCGTAACAGGTCATCGTCTGTGAGGATGAGACCCCGCATGAGCGGTAATTTATTTTCATCAATCATCTGATAGTAGGATTCTTCATCACGCACATTCTGGCTGTAGATATTATTAACCTGTGAAATGGCTGTGACGCCCATTGCCACCATGTCGCAATCTGCATGTGTGGAGTAGCCCTGGAAGTTTCTGTATAAGCGCCCCTTGTCCTGGGCAATGACCAGTTCATCATCCGGTTTGGCAAAGTGGTCCATGCCGACGTAGACATAGCCTTTTTCGGTCAGGTACTGGATGACTGACTGCAGTATCTCCAGCTTTTCAGCAGCGGAGGGCAAGTCATCTTCATTGATGCGTCGCTGCGGCATAAACAGGGTAGGCAGGTGGGCATAATTGAACACGGACAGCCTGTCAGGATCAACCTGCATGATTTTATCCAGTGTGGCAAGAAAGCTTTCAACCGTTTGAAAGGGCAGACCATAAATCAAGTCTACACTGACAGATTTAAATTTGGCTTCGCGGGCGGCATTAATTGCTGCAAAGGTAATTTCTTCACTTTGTATGCGATTGACGGCCTTCTGCACTTTGGCATCAAAGTCCTGTACACCGAGACTGAGACGATTAAAGCCGATGTCGCGCAGGAAATGCACCCCGTCAGCAGTGATTTCTCTGGGATCTATCTCAATTGAGTACTCACCTTTATCATCAGCCATCAGAGAGAAATGCTGACCCGTTTTTTCCATTAAGCTACGCATCTGATCGTGACTTAGAAAGGTAGGCGTGCCACCACCCCAGTGTAATTGATCGACAGGACGGGATCTGTCGTACAGCGCCCCCTGCATTTCTATTTCGCGGTAAAGATGGTCCAGATAGGGTGTGGCCCGGTCACGTCGTTTGGTCACAATCTTGTTGCAGGCACAGTAAAAGCAGACGGTGTCACAAAAGGGGATGTGGAAATAAAGGGAAAGTGGCTTTGGCTTTGCCTCTTTGTTGCTTCGGTCAGCTGCAGCCCGGTAATCATCGGCTGAGAAACTGTCATTAAAAAGGTTGGCCGTGGGGTAGGAGGTATAACGAGGCCCTGCCTTATCGTAGCGCTTGATTAAGTCTGGCTTGAATTCGATCTTCTGTTCCATTATTACTATCCCGAATGTAATCTAGCCGAAATTCAGCTAGTCTGTGCTTGTTCATGGCGAGGAGCCTAACGCCGCTGTAGCTATTCTACAGCAAGTTTCGACAACAATGTTCGTGTGCAGGCACAGACTAGCCCGGAGGGAGCCCCAATAATGATTCAGTTCTTTGTTGCGACTCTTGCTAAGGACTCGGCCATTAGCGGCGAGCCGCGCCTCAATCTGAATCATTATTGGGGCTCTGAATGTCGGCTAGATTACATTCGGGGTAGTTACTCCCTGTCAGGATTTTGTCCCAGAATGTCATTTTCTGGTTGATGATAAGACTAATAAGAA
>JGI24024J18818_10000020_pt1 | contig 39601 bp, 46 predicted proteins | sample Cruoilmetagenom2_FD_18818 | JGI IMG/M metagenome (IMG submission 18818) | reverse complement strand
CCGATTGGATTCACGATTTGGGAGTTAGCGTTATCATCGCAGGGAACATGGGCTCTAAGGCCATGGAGAATTTTGAAGCAAAGGGCACCACAGTCATCACCGGCTCCTCCAGTACAAGCCCTGATGAACTGGTTCAACAGCACCTTTCTCGAAACCGGTAAGGATGTCCCTTTTAATCTGAGCATAATAAGAAGGTATGTGGACGGGTCTCGGAAGTGAATACCTATCAGAATATCTAAGAGGGAAAAATGAGCAGTATGATTGCTTTTGGCCCTGTCCCATCCAGGCGTTTGGGGCACAGCCTCGGGATAAATAATATCCCACCCAAGATATGCACCTATTCCTGTGTATACTGCCAGCTGGGCCGTACTAAAAAAATGCAGGTTGAACGCAGTATGTTCTATAATCCGCAAAAAATATTACGGGATGTCCAGGACAAGGTGAAAAAGGTGAAAGAGATCGGAGATCCCATTGACTACCTGACATTCGTGCCTGATGGGGAACCTACGCTGGACATCAACCTCGCCTATGAAATTGATTTATTGAAATCTTTGGGAATTAAGATTGCCGTGATTTCCAACGGTTCCCTTATCTGGCGCGAAGATGTGAGAGAGGCGCTGATGAAAGCAGATTGGGTTTCATTGAAGATAGACTCTGTACAAGAAGAGTTTTGGCGCAAGATTAATCGGCCTTATGGAACCCTGCAACTCTCCTCGATTCAGCAAGGAATGTTCGAATTTGCGCGGGCTTACAAGGGAGAACTTGTAACGGAAACAATGCTTGTTAGAACAGTCAATGACAGCGAAGATGGCCTCGGTAAGATTGCCGATTTGTTGGCTCGGTTGAGGCCTGACAGGGCTTATTTGTCCATTCCTACACGGCCGCCTGCGGAGGAATGGGCACAACCTCCTAATGAAGAAATTATCAATCAAGCTTATCATATTCTCAATGAACGGATTGATCAGGTGGAATATCTGATTGGATACGAAGGCAATGATTTCGCCTTTACAGGCAACGTCGAAGAAGACCTTCTAAGTATCACCGCCGTGCATCCAATGCGGGAAGAGGCAGTAAGCGACCTTCTGGCGCGTGCCGGAGGTGATTGGTCTGTCATACACAGATTGATCGATCGGGGTCAGCTCATCGAGACGAAGTACAAAGGACGGAAGTTCTATATGAGAAGACTGCCTGCAAGATGCACGGGAGGCGGTTAAGGTTATGGTAGAAATAAAAAAAATTCTTTTTCCTTGTGACTTGACGAAAAACGCGTCGAAGATTTTGCCCTATGTGCTATCCGTTTCTGAGAAGTATGACAGCATGATTTATCTGCTCCATGTGGTGGAGGGCCTTTCTAAATGGGATGGTGGATTCTATGATTCCCGTTCTTCTATGGATATGCATCAAAAGGAAACTCATAAAAGAATCGAAAGGTGCATGGACAGACTTTGTGAAGAACAGCTACAAAGGTGTCCCAATTTTCATAGAAGGAGAGTCTCTGGAGATCCGGCCACAGAAATCCTAAAAACCATTGATTCAGAGGGGATAGATCTGGTGATCATGGGCACACATGGTCGTAAAGGATTGGAGGACACGATATTTGGGAGTGTAGCCGAAAATGTAATGAAGAAATCTTCTGTTCCTGTGTTGGTTATTAATCCTTATAAGATCAGGTGAGTTCACATTCGGTGTAGGATTATTCTATATGCGGAAAGCTTTACAGTCTCGTATACGGTAAGATCATTGCCGAACATATCGATCCCATAGAGAAAAAACCTTTATTTAATTTTCTACCCGGGTCAAGGGCGTTCTCCATTGGAACCCATGAGTAAAACCTCTTAATATGTATCATTTGATTATACAGGTTATAAGCGTGCGTGCGGTATAAAACAGCTTGCTGGCTTTACTTCCAAACCCGAACTCCCTGATGTTTTTTGATCCCTTACGACCTATCAAAATAATGCCGTAATTGCCTGTTTCGTGTTCTTTGAGAATATCCCTGGCAATACCCTGTTCCTGGGGTTTAAGTTTGAGGGTAATGTTTTGCTCCGGAATCCCTGCCTTGATAAGCCTTTGTCTGCCTGCATCCGCGATCTGCGTAACCTCGTCCGTTTTTTCCTCCAGCCACCGTCTTGTTTTCTCCTGTCGCTCTTCAAAATCTTCTTTGTTTCTAATGTGCCCGTAGTCCAAAATTTGAGGAGGCGGGGGCGGGATCACGTGAAAAAAGGTGAATCGGCTCTCTTTGAGATGAGCAAAATACCGCAATGTGTACTCCATAACCCTGCGGCTGACAGGCGCCGCGACCAGTGTTACCAGCACGTCATGGGAACGAATACGCGGATCCATTATCCAAACGGCCGGAGTATCCGCCATGTTGGCCAGCCGGCATGTGACAGACCCTATGAACTGACGCGACACTGATCTTGCTCCCCACCGAGCCACGGCAACCGTTTCAAAGTCTTGAGAACCTGCCAGCTTCATCATGGATTTAGAAGGGTCGTTGCAGCCCTGTTCGAAAATGGTTGTAACTCTCTTTGGATCAAACCCGGATTCGGTTAAAGCCTCTTTGGCTTTTTTCAAAATGCTCTTCTCTTCCAGGCTCAAAAGCTGGTGACACTTTTCCAATTCATCGGGAATTTGCTTAAGCATTTTCGTCATGAAGGGGAAGTTGGGGTCACCAGCACCATGAAATATTGTAATCTTGAGATTTGGACTATTTTTTTGCAGCTCTCCTGCCGCGGCCAAGGCCTGCCGGGAAAAATCAGAGTCATCTACGCCGAACAATAGTTTTTTGTCTACGCTCATCGACTTCTACCTCCACCAAAAGACTCTGTTTTACGGAATTGCTCCGTAGTTTAAGTGTTGTGAGAATGATGAAAAGCTTTCTGTTGAGGAGCATTTTCATGCTTTTGTATTTTTAAAAGCATAAAGCGTGCCACAATTTACAATCGGGAAAAAGAACATGAAGCCGGTCAGTTATCTTTGCCAGCGGCCACAAATGACCCCGCAGAATAGAACAATTTCGAAATATTTAGAACTCTTTTTCGCAAAACTTCAAAATCGCTAAAATTAGAAACAGCAACGGATGGGACTATCGAAAATCACGAAGAAACTTTCTGGAGGGTTACGAAGGGACAGTGGAAAAGATGACAGAAAGAGAACGTGACAATGTAGAGAACACCCAGTCTTTGATTGAATCTTTCCACTAACAAGGCGGCCTGGGTTTGATGTATTCCTGATCGTCGATCAAGTCGGGGAATCTGTGAGGATCATCTACGTTATTGACTATAAAATCGATCAGGACCTCCTCAATGAGATTTGCGGTATCAACTTCCCTTTCAGATGCTATTTCACTGAAAGCGTCCCATATTCCGTTTCTAACAGTTAAGGAAACGCACTTTTCATTTGCCATTTTCCGCTCCTTAGGTTTTAAGCAGTTCTAATTCCAACAAGATATTAGGTCGCCGAGCTACTATTTGATAATTATAAACCTTTTGGCAACCTTTTCAATATCGTAACTAAATCCATTAAAGATTTTTTGCCAAAGATGAAGCACCGACAAGCGGTCATTTTTGTTTAAGATCTCTATTCATAACAGCTCACTACCTATTACATTACCAACTAACCCCATGTCAAGCTGTTGCTTCTGGCGCCTATTTTATTCGTTATAAGCGAGGAAATAATAACGGAGACCATTCTCGAGGCAATGGTCGAGAAGCGACTATGGATGTTATTGTTGAGTTTATTTTATTGATGGTCTTATGTGACTTATCTTTTTGATTTCGAAATTTTGCGAAAAAAGATTTCGAAATTTTGCTAAACCCGCATACGCTTCAGAGAAACTTAGAAATTTTATCAATTCGAACTGTTCAAAATTACATCATTTATTAAGCATATATGTTGATGGCACATTTTATGCAATTAAGAATTCATAAGAAATTGGATTGTTGCAACCTGCCATGGGCAAAAGTAATAGCTTACAGGAAGGACTTGTTGAGGAGGGTAATAATATGGAAATAAGATTAAATAATTTGCTTCAAAGGTTTAAAGCAAAAGGATTTATGCCCGTTGAAATCCCGGGACTTGTTAAAGATGTTTTTAATATAATTGGCACCAGCGGGTATTCTACAATTTCCACCATAGACCAGGACCTTGAGGACTTAGGATGGGGTATTGGTATCATGGACAATGTCACCCATAAACTGATCACATCGCTGCTTGAAGATAATAGTTCTACTGATGTGGTTAGCTATTTTACACATATTCATGAGTATAACGAAAGAAAGGAGAAAAATTATGGCAGAAGTCGACGAAATTAAACAATTAGAGTTTTTTAACGTATTTTCACAAGAGCAGTTGGAAGAACTTTCAAAAATCACGGAGAAAAGAATTTATGAGAAAGGTGCGCTGGTTTACCAAAGGGGCTATGTGGCCGATCATATCTATATAGTAACCAAAGGATTGATCAGCCTGAACAGAATCGAACCCGGTGAAAATATTGGTATTTCTTTTGAGAAGAGGGAGCAGGGCGAATTTTTCGGTGCTGCCTGTTTCATGGAGCCGCAGGAATATACGTTGACTGCTGTTTGCATGGCAGACTCTGAAGTTATGGTGCTTGATAGCGACAAGTTGGTCGAGATTTGCGAACGCGATCCTGAGTTGGGGTATAAATTTCTAAAAGAAGTCGCCCAAATTTATTTCGAACGCTATAAAGCCGCTAAAAGGCAAGTTTATGAAATGGTTAAAACACCTACGATTATTACTGCTCTTCCAGGTTAGTCGGTCCCCCTCACCACAGCCCTCTCATCCTGGGAGAGAGCAAAAGTCTGACCTGGACTTTATTCGGAGGTGGGGTGATTACGCTTACAGTTATTGAGAGGTACTTTAATAAATAACAAGGAGGAAAATCATGAGTGAGTCCACTTACAAAATTATTGAATTGGTAGGAACAAGCAGTGTTTCTTGGGAGGAGGCTGCCAAGAATGCTGTAGAAACGGCATCCAAGACCCTTGAGGATCTGAGAATCGCGGAAGTTACTAAACTCGATATGAAGGTCGAGAATGGAAAGGTCTCCGCTTACCGCGCCAGAGTGAACCTTTCCTTTAAATATGAAAGCGGTGCTTGACGACTCCATAATTTTTGAAACATTCTTGCTCATAAAGATGCCCTTATCACATGGAAAAGCAGTCATTTTGTCAGGGTGTTCAAAGCGTTCCGATGCTTTGATTTCATTCTCCAATTTGCACAGCGGGTTTGAATGAGCAGATGAACAATTTTAATTCTTTAAAGGAGGGAATTAAAATGGATCAGGCACAGCCGGCATGCCCTTTGACTAAAGGCAAGAGAATACTTGTCGCGATGGATGGATCAAAATATAGTAAGAAGGCTTTTGATCAGGCGATGAGTATGGCAAAGATATGCAAAAGCACCCTTTTTGTAATTTGCGTCATTAACCTGTATCCGGAAGTGGAGGAGATTTTACTTGCGCTTGAGGAAAAGGAAACGGTGATAAAGGGGACAAGGGAACTCCTTGAAGGAGTCAAGGATAGAGCTGCAAAAGAAAATATACCATGTGAAACGATTTTGCATGTAGGTGGACAGCCCCATGAGTTTATCATCCAAGAAGCAAAGGAAAAAAATATTGACCTCATCGTGATGGGAACCCATGGAAGGACCGGGCTTAGTAAACTTTTGATAGGCAGTGTTGCTGAGAGAGTCGTTGGCCTCGCGCCATGTGCGGTGATGGTAACCCCCGTTTAGAAATAGGTATAGCGGAACAGCTCGGTTAGGCCCAATAGCATTTATATGAGGCTACTATGGAAAACACGTTTTGGACAGCCTTTGGAGCCAGTTCTTTGGCCGCATTGGTGACCGTGATTGGCATTTATGTCATACGGCGCTTCGAGCAATGGGGCCGTAAGAATACCATCTACTTTATCTGTTTTGCCGCCGGCGTCCTGATTTCAGTGTCATTTTTGCACATTATCCCGAAGGCCTTTTCCATGAATTCAAATGCCCCTTTCTACCTGTTGGCCGGGTACCTTAGCCTGCACTTATTTAATCGGTTCATCAACGCTTTTGTGTGCGATAAAGGATCGGATGCGCAGTACGGGATGGGCCTTGTACCCATGCTTGGAATCGGCTTCCACTCATTTATCGACGGGTTCATCTATTCCATCACCTTCACCGTCAGTATCTTTACCGGGCTACTGGCAGCCACCGGCATGGTTCTTCACGAATTTCCCGAGGGGATCATAACGTACCTGCTGCTGAAACGGGCCGGGTTCAGGGAGAGGACATCGCTGCTCCTTGCCTTCTTGGCTGCGGCCCTGACCACGCCCCTGGGCATGCTCGTGTCATACCCCTTCATCAGTAAAATTGACAAACCTCTCCTGGGTGCCCTACTGGCATTCTCTGCCGGAGCCCTGGTTTACGTAGGGGCCACTCACCTCCTGCCTCAGACTGAAACGGAGCATAAAAGATACAGCCTTTTCGCCCTGGGCGCCGGCATTTTGGTGGCCGCAGTTATTATCTTTTCCAAGGCATAGGTTCGTTCCCATGACTTCTTCTTTCAACTCTCACCACCGGCGCTATGAAGCGTGGTTCAGTCGTCATGAAGCCGCCTACTTTTCGGAACTCTTGGCAATCCGGGCATTGCTCCCGTGGAAGGGCAGAGGGCTGGAGATCGGTGTTGGAACCGGGCGCTTTGCCACACCTCTTGGCGTTGAGGTCGGAGTCGACCCCTCTAAGGCGATGCTCTCTTATTCAATCGAAAGGGGCATCTCTTGCGTCCAAGGGATAGCGGAGGCCCTGCCTTTTAAGGATGCAGTCTTCGACTATGGCCTCCTTGTCACCACAATCTGCTTTGTGGATGATCCCCAGGGCATGCTGAATGAGGCCCACCGAGTGCTGAAACCCGGAACACCTATCGTCATCGGCTTCATCGACCGGAACAGCACTCTTGGACAGTATTACTTGGATCATCAGGCTGAAAACGTTTTTTACAGCGAGGCAACATTCTATTCAGCTCCGGAAGTGGAAAGACTACTCAGAAACACAGGTTTTGCTAACCAAATCTGGGGACAAACATTGTCGAAGCCGTTGGACGAGATTCAAGAAATCGAACACTTCAGTGCGGGTATAGGACAAGGGGCATTTGTGGTGGTCAGGGCGGTTAGAGCATAAGCCAGCCAAAAATACCCGGCCCACTGATATCGTAGTTCCTCTATCCCCCGTAATTTTCTATTCCCATTTATGTTATTTGTGATTGTCTTTTTGATTTCGATATTTTGCGAAAAGAGATTTCGATATTTTTCTAATTTTTCATTTCACAGGAAAGTCATTAAATCGCCCAATCAAAATTAACTCTTTGAATTTATTACATCTATAATGTCCATGACAGGATGGTACACTTTGTGCTGTATGAAATATTAAACAAAGCGAACAACATGCTTAATTGAGAAACTATTTATCAATTAACACCGCAACTTTGTCTGGAAGGTCGGACAAAATTAAAGGAGATGATATAAATTGTTTGCTGATAGCATTTATTATCACAATTTGGCGTCACCTTGATTAAATGCCCAAGAACACAAATACAAGGAGATTTTTAAAATGAAGGTAGCAGTGAGTGCAAACGGAAGAGGCCTGGATGCGCCGATTGACCCACGTTTCGGTCGGTGTGCCTATTTTATTATCGTGGATACGGACGACATAAGTTTTGAGACTTTTGATAATGAGAGTATCGCCTTAGGTGGAGGAGCAGGGATTCAATCTGCCCAGTTTGTGGTTTCTAAAGGGGCCAAGGTTATTATAACGGGAAACGTTGGTCCAAATGCTGTAAGTACACTCTCGGCAGCAGGCGTTGAAGTGATCACTGGCCAAACGGGCACAGTAAGAAAAGCCATAGAGGATTACAAAATGGGAAAGTTAACCGGTTCGAAAGAGGCCGATGTTTCTAATAAGTGCGGCACAGGCGGTGGAGCCGGTATGGGTCGTGGTATGGGGAGAGGGATGGGCCGTGGTGGAGGTATGCGCCGTGGAAGAAGCAAATGAGTTGCGCAAACAGATCAAGCCCATTGAATCCGGAGTCAGGGATTTAAACAATAATAAACAAGAAAATTGAAAATAGGGGGTAACATCTCGTGTTAAATAAAAAGCAAAACATCAGTGATGAAGCCCGTAAAAAAAAGAGGAAGTTACAAGAGCGTAAAATCAGAAAAGAGGAAGGGGCATGGAAAAACAACATAAGTTTTCCATCTGGTACGTCTTATTAGGAATATGGTTCGTCCTGCTCATTCAAAATTACATGGCCTCTACCTTTTCCATTCGGACAATTCCATACAGCGAATTCCTAAAGATGGTGAAGGAGAACAAGGTGGTTGAAGTGGCAATCACCGAAAACCAGATTCAGGGCAGGATTAACGTGGATGGGGCTGCCCAGGTTAAGGGAGAACTGTTCAAGACCGTCAGGGTCGATCCGGAAATATCCAGACTCCTGGAACAATACAATGTCACTTTCAAGGGGCAGTTCGAATCCACCTTTTTCCGGGACCTTCTCTCATGGGTCTTTCCCATATTTCTCTTTGTAGGCATCTGGTATTTTTTCATGAAACGGATGGTAGGTCAGCAACCGGGTTTCATGAGCCTGGGAAAGAATAAAGCCAAGATCTATATGCAAGATGAGCTGAACATTGCCTTCGAAGATGCCGCAGGGGTGGATGAGGCCAAACAGGAACTGGTGGAGGTAATCGAATTTCTCAAAGAGCCGGAGAGATTCACCCAATTAGGCTGCAAGATACCGAAAGGGATATTGCTTGTGGGGCCTCCAGGAACAGGTAAAACGCTTTTAGCCAAAGCCGTGGCGGGGGAAAGCGGTGTGCCCTTTTTCAGTCTGAGCGGCTCCGAGTTTGTTGAGATGTTTGTGGGTCTGGGTGCGGCCCGCGTGAGGGACCTTTTTGATCAGGCAAAACAGAAGGCCCCCTGCATCATCTTTATCGATGAACTGGATGCTCTGGGCAAAGCCAGGGGTTTCGGAGCAATGGGTGGACACGATGAGCGGGAACAGACCCTCAACCAGCTTCTCGTGGAAATGGACGGCTTTGATCCCCAGGTGGGTGTCATCCTGATGGCAGCTACAAATAGACCTGAAATCCTTGATCCTGCTCTGCTCAGGCCGGGCCGATTCGATAGACACATCTTGGTGGACCGCCCTGATAAAAAAGGCAGAGAAGAAATCTTGAAGGTTCATTTAAAAGATATCAAGGTCGTAAAGGATCTGGATGTAGAAAAACTGGCTAATATGACCCCCGGTATGGTGGGTGCTGATCTCGCCAATCTGGTGAATGAGGCAGCCCTCCTGGCGGTTCGAAGAAAAAAGAAGAAAGTCGGCATACCTGAATTTGAGGAGGCCGTTGAAAGGGTCGTCGCCGGTCTTGAAAAAAAGAATCGCCTGATCAATCCAAAAGAGAGGGAGATCGTTGCATATCATGAATTGGGCCATGCCATCGTTGCTCTCTCTTTACCCGGAACGGACCCGGTTCATAAGATCTCCATTATTCCTCGTGGGATTGCGGCCCTGGGCTATACCATGCAGGTGCCCACGGAGGATCGTTTTCTTATGACAAAAACAGAATTACTTAACAAAATCACTTCCTTGCTTGGAGGCCGCGCAGCAGAAGAGATCGTATTCGAAGATATTTCCACAGGCGCCCATAATGATCTGGCAAAAGCCACAGATATTGCCCGAAGCATGGTCAAGGAATACGGTATGAGCAGCAAGGTGGGACAGGTCTATTTTGCCCGTGAGAAAAGGGCACCTTTTTTCCAAACAGGTCTGGAAGGTGCTGTGGATTATAGCGAGGCCACTGCCGAGATGATTGACAATGAAGTCAGAGAAATCATCAGTGAGCAGTATTCAAGAGCTCTGGAAATACTTAGGGAGAATAAAGAAGTCCACAAGAATGGAGCCCGGTTATTGCTGGAAAAGGAAAAGATCGAAGGTGAGGAATTGAAGGCCCTTATGGATAAGGTTTCAAAGAGAATCTCGGATAAAGATCAATGACTTGTTTTCAAAACCATACTTTATCTTTATAATCATGAAAAAGAAGAAGATGGATCTGTTTAACAAACAAAAAGGTATGAAAATATTATTCATAGACGATGACAAGTGGATCAGAAATTCCCTGAGCCTATTCTTTTAATATCAGGTATGGGAGGGATGTTATGAAGGAGGCCATGTTTTATGAATCCATGACTGAAAACAGGGTGCGCTGCAATCTTTGCAACCATCAGTGCAAGATCAAAGAGGGGAAAAGGGGTATTTGTGGAGTGAGAGAAAACCAGAGCGGAAAGCTTTACAGCACCGTGTACGGCAAGATCATTGCCGAGCATATCGATCCCATAGAGAAAAAGCCATTATTTAACTTTTTGCCTGGTTCAAAGGCGTTTTCCATTGGAACCGTGGGTTGCAATTTCCACTGCAAGCATTGCCAGAACTTTGATATCTCTCAATATCCCCATGAACATAAGGGTAAAATCATCGGCCAGGATCGTACACCCGATCAGATTGTAACCGCTGCAAAGGCTGCCGGTTGTGAAACGATTGCATACACATACACCGAGCCAACTATATTTTACGAATTTGCTTATGACACGGCTGTTCTGGCTCAAAAGGAAAGGATCAAAAACGTATTTGTCAGCAATGGCTATATGAGAGCTGAAGCCGCACGGCAGATTGCGCCGTATTTAGATGCGATCAATATTGACCTAAAGGCATTTACGGACAAGTTTTACAAAGAGATCTGCGGTGCCCGCCTCAAGCCTGTTTTAGAAACAACACAGTTGATGAAAAAATTGGGTGTGTGGGTTGAAACGACAACACTCATTATTCCCGGTTTAAATGATGATGAGGGAGAATTGCGGGACATCGCGCGGTTTGTGAAAACCGTAGGCCCCGAGGTGCCGTGGCACGTTACCGCGTTTTTTCCTACCTATAAGCTGACAGACCATCCGCCAACGCCGTTGTCCACGCTCCGCCGCGCTCGTGAAATCGGCATGCAAGAAGGGCTTCGCTATGTGTACGAGGGCAACGTTCCCGACGAATCGGGTGAAAATACTTATTGTTATGACTGTGGGGCCGTAGTCATTGAGCGCTCTGGTTTTGGGTTCATACGAAATCACTTAAAAGATGGAAAATGCTCTGAGTGCAGGGCTAAGATTGACGGCGTAGGTCTATGAACACATGATGTCAATTCTTGAAAAGGGCGGCCCAAAGGCCGGTTGCGCCCTCTGGAAACGTGAAGATATGGATAGATATCCCTTTATCAGGCTGGACTATAAGTCCTAAAAACAGCGTACCTGACGGCAAGTTTGACAAGCTTGAGATCGATAGTGAGGTCTGCTTTGTCGAGAAGGCGGGCGAGAAAGGTCCGCAGGCGTACATTTTCAAAGGGTGCAATGACTACAACCGATCGAACCAAAATATCCGTCAAGGAGCTCAAGAGGAGCCAGCTCTATTCCGAGGAACTTGACATCGAGCTGAAACGTTGTGACGATGCGGGCTATTTTGAGTGGTTCTTGGCGAGCTTGTTGTTCGGCGGGCGCATTTCTGAAGGGATTGCTAAGAAGACCTATCGGGCCTTTGAAAGGCACGGCCTATTGGCTCCCGAGAAGATCCTGGCTGCCGGATGGGAATTTCTCGTGAACCCCATTATGAGGGAGGGCGGTTACGTACGCTACGACGGGAGAAAATCTACCCAGATATTGCGCGACTGCGAGATGCTTCTAGACAAACATCAGGGAAGCCTGCAGGATATCCACGACGCGTCGCGAGACAAGGCAGATCTCGAGGCATGTTTTCTTGCCTTTTATGGTGTGGGTCCGGTGACGGTCAACATCTTCTTGCGCGAACTTCGGCCTTACTGGCGGAAGGCTGATCCTATGCCACTGCCGATTGTCCACGACATGGCGAAAAGGGTTGGAGTGGACCTTGACAGATTCAACAGAAAAACGGTTACCTTTACACGCATCGAGGCCGGGCTCATTCGTCTAAAGAGGCAGCTAAAGTAATATATGGAGTTGGCCTGCCTCAGAGACCGATAGCCAGGTTCGTTTTATTTTACTATTCGAAAATAAAATTTTCTGACGCCTCGGAGCTTTAACCATTTTAATCAGCAACAATTATGCCAAGAGTAAAAAGAACAGCTTGAGTGTTTTAACAGGTTGTAAATATAGGAGAATAAAATGGAGGCTTTGAAGAAGTTGTTTATAAAAAACGAAACCCGGCTGTCGAACATTTTTGCAAAGTGTAAAGACAAAGTGGCATTTGTGTTCAAAGTAAATAGCAGCTGTTTTTGACAATGCGTTGCCGACACGGCTAAACCTTAGTTAAAACAGGCAGTTAATAATCTGTAAGGGCGGGTTGACGCCTGGTACAATTCTTGCTGTTTTATAACTTAGATTGCTGCGCTCATCTCCAATTCTTGAGCGGGAATAATAACGAAACAATGGAATCGTGAAGGAAAAACCAAGATGGAAAAGAGCTCGAAATTTGATTTGGAATACGATTTGTTTTCAGCAAAAAAACTCGAAGATGTAATCATACTCCGTTTCCAATCCAAAGAAAACCTGCTACTTCGAGCAACTGATTTGAATTTCAGAGACAAGGTTCTGGCCTATCTTAACCGGGTTTCCGAAACCGATTCAATCAAGGTTGCTGTTATCATTAACTCCTCAGGGGAAAAGGGGAGTGAGGAATACTTTGATTTTTATGATCACGCCTTAAAGCAAAAATGGGACCGCTTTCCTATTCACAGAATCCACAATGTATTTGCGCAGCTCATTATGAGAATTATTAACTTAAATAAACTCGTTATTCATGCGAACAGCGGAAGCGTTATTTCGCTATTTTTGAATGTGAGTCTGGCCTGCGACTACAGGATCGTCACCAACGACACGGTTTATCAGAATCCTTACCTCAAACTGGGGCTGCTGCCGATTGGCGGTGGGGCTTTTTTCCTTTCTAAAATGCTGGGATCGAGCAAAGCATATGAAATACTGCTTTCAGAAAATGATATCACGGCCCAGGAGGCCATGAGGCTCGGCATTGTGGATGAGGTTGTTTCAACGGACAAAATTGAAGAAGCTGCTTTGAATGCAGCCCGTCGTTTTGCTCAAAAACCGTTGCATTCTCTGGCAGGGATAAAAAGACTCATCAACTATTCCATGAAAGATCTAAAGGACTACCTGGAACTCGAATATCAGGAGCTTATCAGGATAGTCGAGGCAAGGAGTTATCAAGATTCTAACCCGAATATTTCATAAGCAATAGCTGGATATTTGAAAAGGAGATATTCAAATAATGTCCTGTCCTACATCAGGGAGCATTGCTCCGTATTCTAATAAGTTGCGGTGCAGCTCAAAGCAGCGCCGAAGATCATGGCAAATATGGCCAAAACGGGCATTTTGTATATATTGCTGGAGATAATCCCTGTATATCGGATGGGCACAATTTTTTATAATTATCTCAGCCCTTTGTACGGAGCCCAGTCCCCTGAGATCCGCAAGACCCTGTTCGGTGACGACAATCTGAACAGAGTGCTCGTTGTTGTCTATATGTGGACACATGGGAACGATTGAAGATATCCTACCGCCTTTGGCAATAGAAGGTGTCATGAAAGTGGAAATACAACCGTTTTTTGTAAACTCCCCACTACCCCTATGCCGTTCATGATATCCATGCCGTAAAGATGTGAAGAATTTACATTGCCGTAAACATCTATTTCCAATGCGGTATTCATGGCAATCACACCCAATCGCCGGATGATACCCGGGTTGTTTGATATTTCCTGCGGCCGCAGGACAATACGAGGAATGAAAACATCTATATTATCTATGACCTGCTGCAATTTAGCAGATGTAATCGTCAAGCTGGTGGCACTGGAAGCACAAAGGAACTATAGAGGTGGAAAGCAAGGTCGGCAAAGGAACGACCTTTGTCATATGTCTGCCCGTAAAACCGGATTTGGAAACAGACCAAAACTAAAAGTGAGATGTCCGGTGGAAGTGGACGGATTTGAGTTGTATCAAATCGATCTGGAAGAGCATGTGAATGTGCTTGCCTTAAAGGGTTATCGTGCCTTTTGAGTGGCGCGGACAGATAAGGCTGGAAACTGCGTTCTTTGTGTGGGGTTATGCCTTGGCCTGGTTTGTTTTTAACGGCTTCATTAAATTGGCAGCTTATAAAGTATTTGAATTTGAGCGGGAACTGTATGGCAGAAAGCATCTTCAAAAAGCCCGACATGTAATAGGTAGTTAAAGATATTCAAGCCCCTTATTTTTTCTTTTTTCTGCAACAATTCTCTTGGGTTGATAGCGGGTGAATTATCTTCGAGTTTCGAAAATTTGCGAAAACAGATTTCGAAATTTTTCTACATTTTGCAAGCCGGCGAAATGAATTGCGAAGAGCCACAGGAATAACTTGCTGGAATTGAAGTAGATATAATTCCCCAACAAAATGGCATGCTTTATGCTAGTTTATTTATCTGAATGTTAAAAGGGTCTGTTTGTTAGGTTGGTAATTATTATAGCCTGGGGAGGATAGGATAAAAAGGAGGGCTATTATGGAATTAGTACCCTGGAGACCATTTGGAGGATTGAGTTCATTTCGAAATGAAATGGACAGACTTTGGGATCGATTTCCAGGCGAGTCACCATTTGCCAGGACATTTACCGAATCGTGGCTGCCTTCGGTCGATATTTCGGAAACCAAGGATAACTTTGTCGTAAAGGCTGAGTTGCCTGGTCTGGAAGCAAAAGACGTGAACGTCAGTATCTCAGGGGACATATTGACCATCAAAGGTGAAAAAAAAGCGGAAGAAGAAGAGAAAGATGAACATTATCATCGTGTTGAGAGGTATTCAGGATCTTTTCAGCGGGTATTCCAGCTGTCGAGCGGGATAAAAGCCGATAAGATTGAGGCGAACTTTGATAAGGGCGTTTTAAAAGTAACTCTGCCTAAGGTAGAGGAAGCCCAGAAGAAAGAAATTGAAGTCAAAGTTAAATGAATACGTACAGACCCTCCCCGGGTTTCGTTATTGGTACTTAAGTTATGAGATCTTGTTTTCGGCAAGAAATTTTATCTGAAATTTGATGCTCGACGCTCAATTGAAAAATGCAGAATCCAGAATGAAAGGGAGGTAAATAAAAAGCCAAGAGGCGATGGAACAGGTTCAATAAGCCAGGGACCGGGCACAGGAAGCGGCATGGGCTCGCCCAGATGGGGTCACGGTCATGGTTTTGGTTTCGGCCCCGGCGGGTCATGTAATAGAAAATTAATTGCTAATCTTTTAGGAGTTAGGGAAAGGAGAATAAAATGAATTTTTTCGAAATCATCAAAGCAGAAAAAGATGAAGGAAACGAGAAACATGTCCCTCATATTGAAATTGACAGGGGGCATAAGATGGAAATGGACATCATTCGAGTGGTTGTAGGCCATGAGGTTTTCCACCCCAACACAATGGAACACCATATTGCATGGATCGAACTTTACGGAGTGAAAAAGGATAATAATCAGGTAGTCAATTTGGGCCGTGCTGCCTGGGCTCCCGTGTATTCCAATCCGAATGTTCGTTTTCAGGTTAATCAGATAGAAGATTTTAAATCCTTCCATGCCCTGGCTTACTGCAATATCCATGGGCTCTGGACGAATTCACTGGAGCGGTAATGCATCGAGCAATTAAGATGTTTTACTATAGGCTTTTTAGGAAATGACCTCTTCCCAAGGGGTATATTATGAAAAATTTTAAGAAAATTTTGTTCCCGATAGATTTTTCGGAGGTGTCTCCAGAAATCGTTCCTTACGTAATCTCCATGGCAGATAAGCTCAATGCCGAAATTCATATTATCTTTGTTGTGCGCCAGCTTGAAAATTATCGAAGCATTTTCGTATCACATTTAGCTGTAGAAAACTTTGAAATGGAAATCGTTTTAGGAGCTGAGACAAAGATGGATGAATTTGTCGAAGCATTTTTTAAAGGTATTATTAGGCCTAAGACAAAGATATTGATTGGCGATATTGTCGAAGAAATCATTAAGTACATAAAAGCTAAAGGGATTGATCTGGTCATCATAGGGACGCATGGCAGAAAAGGTATGGACCGGATAATTCTCGGGAGCATAGCGGATAGGGTGATCAAGTCAGCACCTGTTCCGGTTCTGAGCGTGAATCCCTACGGGGCTCTATAATATTAAGCAGATATGGCCTCACCGAGGAACAGATTGCCATTATGGAATCAATTTATTTAAATTTATTTAACTTGATGGAAACGCCCCATCTGCTAATTTACATAGGACTCCTTCTTCTCTTGAGCTATGCGGGGGGCAAAATTGCCAACTATCTTAAAGCCCCTCGAGTAACTGGGTATCTTGTAATCGGGATGCTTATGAGCCCTTCACTTCTTGGGCTTTTCCACGAGAGGCTGGTAAAAGAGGATCTGACTCTGATCACCGATATAGCCTTGGCGATCATTGCTTTTTCCATCGGGGGTTCCCTAAGGATAGCACAATTAAAAAAACTTGGGAAGCAGATCGTCTGGATCAACCTTGCCGAGGCTATAGGGGCCTTCTTTTTGACCACAGTGATACTCGCTCTCTTCTTTCCCCTGGTTCATGGCTCAAGCACTATTTTACCTTCTTACTGGACTGTTTATTTTCCTATGGTACTTGTAATAGGGGGCATCTGCGCTGCAACGGCCCCAGCCGCCATTCTATCTATCGTCCATGAATACGCATCTAAAGGGCCATTCACGACCATACTTCTTGGTGTCGTCGCCCTGGATGACGCGATGGCGATTCTTTTTTATGCCTTTACCAGTGTTATAGCCCATAGTCTCGTCAATCATGAAGCCATCACCTTGCAGCACTTCTTGCTCACTCCAAATATCTCTATCCTGATCTCCCTGTTTGTAGGTGGAACGGTAGGTGTGTGCCTCCGGTTTCTGATTCGTTTTTTAGACAGGAAGGAAGCAATGCTCGGGGTAATGGTCGGAGCTATCTTTTTGACCAGCGGGCTGTCTGCCAGCCTCAAAGCATCCCCCCTGCTTGCCAATATGATGCTAGGATTTGTGGTGACCAATTTTGTGGTTCACCATGAAGATCTCTTTGAGGTTATAGAGAGAATAGAAGAGCCTATTTTCGGAATGTTTTTTACTTTAGCAGGGGCTCACCTGGATCTCGGGGTAATGAAGGCCGCAGGCTGGCTGGCGCTACTTATTACATTGGGACGATTTGCCGGAAAGTTTCTGGGAAGCCGCCTTGGGGCCGAGATCTCTCATGCCCCGCTGGTAGTCAAGAAGTATCTGGGCCTCGCGCTTTTACCAACAGCGGGAGTAACCGTGGGCCTGGTTCTGGAAGCCAAGGAAATATTTGGTCCTACCCAGATCTCAGAAGTAATGGTGAACGCGGTTTTAGGATCTGTAATCATCAATGAACTTCTGACACCATTTTTTGTTCGTTTTTCCCTTAACAAGGCGGGCGAAGCAATGCAGATATAATTATCATAGGTAAAGCCGACTATTTTAATGAACAATGACTATTTATCTAATGATAGGAAGTTCGGCTGAAAGGACATGAAATGAGGGAAAGTGAAAAAATGTTAGGCGGCAAGATGGTTGCCGAGTTGGTTGCCTTTCTCAAGGAAAGAAGGTTGCCGCTCATCGACCAAAAAGCGAACATTGAAGAAATCGTTACCGCTATGACCCACTTTGAGCACAGCCGTCTCCTTTATGTAGTGGACAATAATGAGAAACTCACCGGTACAATTTCTTGGGGGCTACTGGCCCGACATGTCTTTTCTTCAAGCCATGATCCTCAGATTCACCCGAGGTTTATCATGAGCATGATTACCGCCGAAACCGCAAAGGACATCATGCAAAAAAATCCTGTATTCACCACTGAAAATGAACTAGTGGAGACATTGCTGAAGAAAATAATCCAAAGGAAAGTGCAAGAGATCCCCGTTCTTGATAGGGAGAAAAGAGTGATTGCTAATCTGACCATCGTCGATTTATTACGGTTTCTTATCAAATCAAGGAAATATTAACTTTTTATTTTCGAAATTTTACAAAAAGAGATTTCGAAGTTTTTCTAAATTTGGCTGTATGGCAAAATTGTCTTCAAATGTGAAAAAGGTTAAGCAGCTGATTTTTTGCCAGTTATTTAGACTATAATGTAATGGCATACTTTATGCAGCCAAGAAATTAAGAAAGAGGAGCATAATGGTTCGATATTTTTTTGCAGATTCTCTGCTCCTGTTGATAAAAGCAAACCAGCAATCTTTCGTCTACTTATGAAAGGAGGATAACCATGGCAGAATTTCATAGAAGGCAAAACAGCGATAGGTGGCATTGGAGTAAGGGATGTTCCGATTATCCGACAGAAGGGGATGTCATCATCAGTCACACCATACCTGATTATGGGTTTTTGTGTGAGGAGTGCGAGGAAAAGGAGCCCTTAGAAAAAGACAAGTAAAAAGATGGTACGTATTCACGGGGTGCGCTGTAATCTTTACTATCATCGGTGCAAAATCAAAGTATTAATTTCATAGTTGTTAGCTATTTTATAAATCTTCATGAGCATAACGAGAAAAAGGAGGATGTTATGGTGAATGTGAACGATTTGATAATATTCTATCTATTCAGTAAATTTTCCGAGGAGCAATTGGAGGAACTCGCTGAAATCACCGAGAAAAAAACCTACGAAAAACACGCTCATGTTTATGAGCGTGGTGACGCCGCTAAGCACCTATTTGTTGTGAGCAAAGGTCTCATAAGTCTAAGCAGATTTGACCTCGGAGATCAGGTGGGCATTGCCTTTGAGAAGCGCGAGAGCGGGGAGTTATTCGGTGCCGCTTCCTTCATGCATCCTCAGCATTATACGCTGACAGCTGTTTGCATTGAAGATTCAGAGGTAATGGCGATAGACGCCGACAAGCTGTCTGATTTGTGCGAAAAGGACCCGGCTGTGGGATACAAGTTGATGCTCGAAATCGCTCAGGTCTATTTTGAGCGCTACAAAAGTGCCAAAAGAAACCTTCATGAGATGGTTCGAACGCCAACGTTGATAACTGCTCTTCCAGGTTAGTCGATCCCCCTCACCACAGCCCTCTCTCCTGGGAGAGAGCAAAGGTCTGACCCGTACCTTATTCGGAGGTGGGGGGATTACACTTTATGAATTATACAGAAGGAGGTTATTAAGTTCATGTGGAATGTAGAAGTTAATGCGGAAAAATGTGTTGGCTGTGGCGAGTGCGTCGATGTTTGTCCCGTCGAAGTCTTCGAGCTTCAGGATGAAAAAGCAGTGCCGGTTTATGCAGAGGAATGCCTCGGATGCGAAAGCTGCATAGAGGTCTGCGAAGAAGAGGCAATCACTGTAGAGGAGATTTGAGCAGCCGACCACTAAACCCATGAAAAAAAAGGCAGCGGACGCTCTTGCGGTTATCCCTTATCTGGCGCAATGATGTGAGAGAGGCGTTGATGAAAGCAGATTGGGTTTCATTGAAGATAGACGCCGCACAAGATGGGCTTCAACCCAATTCAATAAAAGAAAAAACAGTTATTTTAACAATCTTCACAGTGAAGGAGGATATAATCATGGGTGTTAGAGAGAATGATGTCATGGTACCATTGGATGTACCAAAGGCAGAAAGAGAAAATTATATCAACAATTATTTGATGATAACCCAAAAAAGCGGACGATTGATGCTGTTTGCAGGCGATCAAAAAGTTGAGCACTTAAATAACGATTTTTATGGTAAAGGGATTCACCCGGATGACAGTGATCCGGAACATCTCTTCAGGATTGCAAGCCAGGCAAAGATCGGTGTCTTTGCGACGCAGCTGGGGCTGATTGCCAGATATGGTATACATTATTCTGATATTCCTTATCTGGTAAAGCTGAATTCCAAAACAAATCTTGTTAAAACGCCCCAGTCCGACCCATTCAGTAATCAGTGGTTGGATATTCAGCAAGTAGTGGATTTTCGTGATAACAGCGGACTAAATATCTTGGCGGTGGGCTATACGGTCTATTTAGGGAGTGAGTATGAATCCGAGATGTTACATCAGGCAGCCCAGATTGTCTACAATGCGCACCAACATGGGTTGATAACCGTATTATGGGTCTATCCCCGTGGTAAGACGGTGGCCGATGAGAAAGATCCTCATTTGATTGCCGGCGCCACCGGTGTGGCTGCATGTCTTGGCAGTGATTTTGTTAAGGTGAATTATCCCAAAAAGGAAGGTAGTGAATCAAAAGAGATATTCAAAGAGACCATCCGGGCAGCCGGTCTAACCAAGGTGGTTTGCGCCGGGGGTTCAAGCGATGATGTGGAGGTCTTTCTGAAAAGACTTCATGACCAGATTCATGTGAGCGGAGCTTCGGGGAATGCTACAGGAAGAAATATTCATCAGAAATCCCTTAAAGATGCAATCGCTATGTGTGATGCCATTTATGCCATTACCGTGGATGGGGAAACAGTAAATGAAGCTATGAAAATCTATATGAAAGCATAGCGGAATATTCGCATGAAATGGTTAATTTTATTGCGGCATGGACAGAGCCTGTGGAATTTGGAGAATGATAAAAACATTAGAAAGACGAGCCATGTGGGTATTCTACTTCCCTAAAATCGTCGGTTGAAGGTAGAGCTTCCCTATAAATAAATAAAATACTTTCATATGCGTTTTACCACTGAAAAAATTAGGCTTATTATTCAAGTGCTGGAACAGGCTGTCACCGAGCATCTCGGATGGCTTAATGATTGGCATCGCAGCCTGATATTCGGTCAACCATTAGCAAAAATCTGTTTTTCCAAGGATTCTTACCTGCGATGCGGTTTTGGTCAATGGCACTACAGCCAGTCTTCCCCAATCTTGAGTGATCATTCGGTTTTTATATTGATTGGTCAACTCCACCGCGCTTTGCATAATAGAGCGTTTGTCTTAGCTGAGAAAATAAAACATGATGGAACTATTTCCATCAAAGATTACGATGGGTTCATAGCTAAGGAACAGGATTTCTCCAAAAGGATTTTTGACTTAAGAGATGAACTTCGTGAAATCCTATTTGAATTTGATCCTCTGACAGATATTTTCAACCGCCAGGCTTTCTTTCGGATTCTCTCCTACGAATATGCACGAGCACTACGTACAGGTCAACCATGTTGCATTTGTATGGTTGACCTTGATCATTTCAAAACCATAAATGACACCTATGGCCATCTGATTGGCGATAAGGTGTTGCATGCCGTTGCACACTATTTAACCAATAAACTGCGCCCCTATGATTCGATGTGTCGTTACGGTGGTGAAGAATTTCTTATCTGTTTACCAAGTACGAAGCTGGACAAGGCCAAGAAAATTGTGAACCGGTTGCGGATTGGGTTATCCTCGCTACCTATTGACTTGGATAAAGACAACCCGTTGAACATTACCGCTTCTTTCGGTATTGCAAAAATGGCGACCAACATCCCTATATACGGCAATATTGACCGTGCCGATGAGGCACTATACGCTGCGAAGCATGGCGGACGTAATCAAGCTATCGCATATGAAGAGATTAGGCCGGACTCGAAAAATGGTCGAAGGAAAGTAAAGTAGGTAAGAAACAAGCTCTTTTGTTCAATCGTGCTTTGGTTTGAAACCAATCCTGTCAAAGGGATTGACAACGCTGGATGAAATATTCCTCAAGTGGGAACTAATCCGCTTAAGCCATCGGAAATACAAAGCTAAAGAAACGGCGTCGCCGCTGCCAATGTTCTTATCATCTTCTTTTATCAGCCGGAAAAGACAATCATCGCAAACGCGACTCACCCATTCGTACTCTTTCAACAGTTGGAGGGCGGTCTTTTCATCTGCGGATTCAAAACAGCTTTTCGTACGAATGAAATTGTCCTCCACCGCAGTTTCCACTCGTTGAAGATCTGTCTCAAATTTTCCCCCATGTAATCTGCGTGAGTGATTCATGGCCAGTTCTATCATATTTTTTGTATAATCACCGATTCTTTCAATATCGATGACGATGCTTACCAGGACCAATCCTGATGGCAGCCTTTCCACTCCGCGCATTGTTAGATGCTTAAAGACATGCCGTCGCACTTCGCGCTGGTAACGGTTCACTTCGGCATCTCTATCATAAATATCAATGTCTACTTGATCACTGTCGGTGTATCTGAGTGAAGTCTTCGCTTTCAAAAACATAGATAGAGTGATATCCAACATCATAGAAGAGCGCCGGTAAGCCCTATCCATCAGTGAATCTTTTCGGAAAAGATGCAGCCATTCTTTGAACATTGTCCAGCTCCTTTATCTAAAAAAATAAATACCCAACAACGGAACGATAAAAAACATAATTATTATATAGCCAAACGGAATAATCTTATTTCTCATCGAATATTGAGAAAATGAGCGGGCCACAAATATGGGAGCACATTTTAGAGGCCACCAGATAATCATACCAGAAATATTAAAGAGTAAATGAGAAAAGGCCACGGTGATCGCAGCCAGATTTCCAGTGACGAGGGCAGCTAGAATGGCAGTTACTGTCGTTCCTATATTGCTACCCAACGTATATGGGAAAACTTGCTTCAGCGTGAGAACGCCCGCAGCGGCCATCGGTACAACCAAAGATGTGGTTATTGAACTGCTTTGCACCATCACTGTTAACAGTAAACCAACGAGAAAGGCATGGAAAGCCGTTTTGAATAGAAATCTGTCGAACCAAACTTCGGCTTTCTTTACAACCAGAACTCTCAACGCATCAACCATCATTTTCAACGAGAAGAGGAGCAACAACAGTGATAATATAAAGATAATGAAGGGATAACTTCCAAGATGTTCTTTCAGAAAATCAACCAGCGGATACGTTAACATTTTTACAGGACTAAGCAAAGTCAGGGCACCGATATATTGAAAAGTCTCTCCCATGAAAGTGGCACTTATATTTAGAAAATTTGTAGCAATCTGAATCGGAAATAAGACTAAAACTGCAAAGATATTAAAAACGTCGTTAACGATAGCAGCGGAAAATGCTCGATTGAATTCATTACTGCGATTAATGTGTTGCAGGGAAACCAGGGTGTTTGTAACCGATGTGCCGATATTGGCACCCATCATAATTGGAATAGCGGATGAAATTTCCAAAGCACCGCCGGCCACCATTCCAATCACAATAGAGGTGGTTGATGAAGAGGACTGTATTATGGAAGTTGCCAATATTCCGATAAAAAGACCAGCAACGGGATTTGTCGTAGTGTAAATGAGCGACCTGGCGAATTCCTTTCCGAACAGCTTCAGGGAAGCGCCCATCAATTCCAGGCTGAAAATAAACAGATAGAGGAAAATAATTAACAAAATGAGCCGGAGAAGGGGCTCGTGTCGCGTATTCCACTCTCTTATTCTTTCTGCAAGGGTGACATGCATACCGTCATCCTTCGAGGAAGTCCCCTTGCCTTGTCTCCATAAGCACATACTCATGTCACCAAAAAACGACGGTAAACTCATAAGTCGACTCAACCCTCAAAAGTGTCAACTGGCCTTTATAATCATTCCACTACCCAAACCGTGCAGTTGCGCGCATGATTGACAATCTTGCTGGAAACACTGCCAAAGAGGAACTCTTCACTCCGTGAAATCCCCTGTCTGCCAACCACAATGGTGCTATATTCCGTCTCGTCCCGCTCTGCTAAAATACACTCCGCCATGGAAGGACAGTAACGAAGGGTGGAACGTACCGATACATCACCCGGGTCAAAGTCTTCACGTATCAACATTTGACGATAGTTCTCCAACATGACATCGACTTTCAGCTTATACTTCCTGAGCCATTTCTCTTTTTCAGCAGATGTGGGAAAGTAATCCTCTTCCGGTTGGCTAATGACATGCAGGATTAAGACTTTAAAACCTTTCACCCCTGTCAAAAGCTGGCTCACATAGGAAACTGCCCGGCGGGCGTTTTCTGACTCGTCCACGGCAATCAGGATGTTCTTGTTATAAATTTTGTTCTTATCGGTCATGCCTTGGCCTCCTTAATCTAAAGTTTTCTTGGGGTAAATATTTGTGGAAACATTCAGGTCAACGTTTTGAATTCTCTCAAATCATCCAGCAATTGTGTTGTATTCTCATAAAACCAATTGGCACCTTTAGAAAAATGCATCAACACCCGGTTGAGTGATTCGGGTATGTAAGGGTAAATCTTTTTGAGATTGGCAACGCGGTTGTTAAACACAATATTCAAATCTTCTTCNCGTAGCCCATCCAGAGCAGGATGATCCTGTTTCTTTAGATCCAGAAGCAGCACATCTCCCATGCCGACCAAAAACACCAAAACATTACCCAGACCAAAAAGATCGTAACCGTATATGTTTTCCCGATGGCGATAGTTAAAATCAAAATCAATCCAGCGATATCGCTCGCTATCACGGTCGATCAATATATGATCGCGCCGAATATCGCCGTGTTTTTCAGCATGTTGGTGGAGAAAGCGGATCGCCTCGATACATTCCATAAAATTACATAAAATGCCGGGGAAAAGATTGTAAAAATAGGCGCGGTGATCCATCTGTAAACTTCCAATATAAGCATGGATAGATTTCCCATATATATAATCAAGCACGCGAACAATATTACCCTCTTTATCCTCGATTGAATATCCATGCATGAAGTTCCTATGACCGTCGATCACATCCAATATACGGGCCTCCTTTTTGGGGCTGCGAAAACACTCGAATTCGATTCCCCCGATCTGGGTTTTAAACGTTTCATAAAATACAAGCTTGATGATTTTCAGGCTACCAGTTTTAAGATCGATGGCACGTTTTACCCAAAATTTAACTTCATCATCCAGCCCAAAACGCCCCTCCTTGGCATTATGACGAATAAGATAAGGTTTGCTGTTTAAAACGACGACATCGTTATATTCTATTTTAAAAAAGTCCGTGGTGTCCGTATGAATTCTTAAAGGATGGTGGCTCTGGGATTCGGGAAGCCATCGGGAAGCCATTTGCCGGAGAACCTTGTGAGATAGGATTGCTGTCATTTTGCCCTGTTTCTATACGAAATGGGGAATAATATAGTAGTTCCAAAGATGATGAACTCGTAAAAAGTCTGATTTTGCTCGCTCCGCAAGCAATTTTGGGATTCATGACTCGCCTGGCTAAATTGCAAGAACTCGGGCTAACGCCCTCAAACAGCTTGCAATTTTTAACGCCAGACTCATCATGAATCTTTCTCCAAAATTGCTCGATGTCGCTCACAAAAGACTTTTTACGAAACCATCAACATTGACAAATTTGTAAAAAGAACAACGTTATGCTTTAAGTGTCACGGTTAAAAAATTGTGTCTACCGTTTTAAGAGAACCCTAAAACCTTCGATTAGTCTCCTGCCGATACCTTAAATTCCAAAAAAACTTTCTGATTTTGTCCTTCTATTTCAGGTGTGCTTTTTTCCCAACTGTGAATCCTGCAGGCATCCGCCTGATCCGATGGAATGATACAGCCGATAAACGGCATAACAGGATCTCCGGCATATGATTTATAGTTTAATATCATGGCTTCGGTTCTGGGTAATTCCTCGAATTCCAGCAGTTGAGCGAAAAAAATTGAACAATCTCCTGTAAAAAAATCTCTCAATTCTCTCAGGGCCAAGATCCGTGATCTGAACGTATCTAAAGCAACTTCGGCACTGTCTGCCTCAATCATCAAGTTGAATTCACCATGCCTTCTGTTGGCATCCAACGCTTCTTCCTGATTCGAAACATAATAAAAATTTCCGATAAATAACATAAAACCTCCTAAATATAATGTGTTGCAGCAGCACCGCCTCCTGGGACAGGCCGCTCTGGGCTGGAAAGGTCTGATAGACACAAATCATGCATCATCGCTCCATCGGGATTGTATCATCGTGAGTTGTTGCGTCTACTATTCCGTACAACGCTGAACGGCCCTGGGCACTTTCGAAAGAGGGCCTTTAAAATCCGGCTTCGGAATATCTTCAAGTCGAAGCCTTTTTAAAACCTCACCGACGTCTATCTTCACCCTTCCGGCACCTTTGCTGTCGTCGGTCAGATAGGTTTTCATGCCGGTGTGTGCGGCGATCATGTCATTAACGGGGTCGTTGCCGACCATCAGGCAGGCTTCGGGCGGAAGATCGATTTTTTGACAGATCTCCAGAAAATACTCGATCCTCGGTTTACAAAACGACATGTTTTCGATGTGGGTGAGCAACTCGAACGGCAAATGGTCTAAATTGGCCCAGGCCAGGCGTTTCATCTGAACATTCAGTGGGAATATCGGGTTGGATGCCAGTACCAGTGTTAAACCGGTCCGGACGATGTTGTCCATGGTTTTATGCAAATGGTTCGGCAGTGTAATATTCACTTCCAGTGTGTCGTACTCCGTCTCGTAAAAGTATAAAAAACGGTTCCACAGTTCATCCCGCCGGTCCGTATACCCTCGAGCAAAGGCTTCCTTAAAATATTCGGCGTTTGTCATTTCACCGTTGTTTTGCACCATGGTCCGGGTGGCGCTGATCAGCCGCCCCACGAATTTATCTGGAGGTATGATATCCACAAACAGTTTTTCTATCCTCTGAAAATAGCCCTGATAAAACCTGTCTTCATCAAATAAAATCAAAGTGTTGTCTAAATCAAACAGAATGGCTTTCAACATGGTTATACTGTTTAACCTAAATACCACCGATCCGTCAACCCGGTAAATAAACCCGGTTCTTCTCCAATTTAGTTGTAGAAGAGGGTTCGATTCAAGGGGGCAACCAGCAGTCCGGTACTTTGAGAATTTTTTGAAAGGAGGGTGTCACCCTGGTGAATGGAATCGTAAAATGGTTTAACGGCAGTAAAGGTTCTCCATTTTCCAACTAAATTGGAGAAGCCTCCTTTTTTTTATTATTGTGTTCCATTGCAGCAAAATAATTGAAAGCTGCCAGATCAATTAGGTCTTTGGTGAGCCTGGGCTGTATACGCTGGTATGCCGAGGCATTTACAATCTGTTCGAGNATGTCTCTTGGATGGCAGCTTCTGAATGGGCGTTTCCCACGAAAATACTTATCAATTAAATAATCTACCATGGCTTCATCATACGCTATGTTATATTGGGGTGCCACAAACTTCATGATGTGCCGAAACTTTTCTTCGGANGGATCCCTGAGCTTAACTTTATAGGGGATCCGTCTTAAAAAAGCTTCATCCAACAATTCTTTGGGATCTATGTTGGTGCAAAAAATTAGCAGCTCGTCAAACGGGACTTGAAATTTAATCCCGTTGGACAGGGTCAGAAAATCGATTCGTTTTTCCAGAGGAAGAATCCATCGGTTCAACAAATCCCGTGGACTGATCCTCTGACGGCCGAAATCATCAACCACAAAGGTNCCGCAATTGGCTTTCATCTGGAGCGGAGCTTCNGAGATTTTGGTCTGGGGATTGTACTTGATTNCCAAGGAATCCAAATCCATTTCTCCACCGACGATAACGGCCGGCCGNTCGACTTTAATCCATCGTTTATCGTATTGAAGTCCTTTATCTTCGACAGAATGGTGCCACTGGGGATCGTAGAATTTCAGTAATTCACCGCCGATAAGCAGTGTTTTGGGTATATAGATGGCATCTTTAAAGCATTTGTGAACTCTCTTGGCGATGGACGTTTTACCGTTCCCCGGTGCGCCATACAAGAACACGCCTCTGCCGGAATTAATTGCCGGTCCCAACGTATAAAAGACATATTGTTCCAGAACCAGGTCGTGGAATGCTTCTCGCAATTCTTCAAACCCGGGAGTTTCATTTTGAATGGATTGGCTCTCGACGCTTTTCAAATAGTCCGTGAAAGGAATTGGAGCAGAACCCACGTAGGCAGAAGTTTCTGCAGCGATGAGCGCTTTTGCTCGTCCCTGCCCAGTCAGCATGTATGCGAAATCATTGATGCCGGCATCGGATCGGTAGGCCAGAAAGAGTTGTTTTTTTAAGTCCGAGAGGATCTGTTCAATTATTTTGAACTGGAGACAGATTCCATCAGCAATTTGTCTGCCGGTCATTACCCCGCGACTTAGGAGGAGTTTAAAGATAAGATCTTCAATAAGTTTTTCGCTGAGTCCGGTTTGATTCAGATTTTCCAAGACATAAGGATAAAACTTTTCTCCTGGAAGATTCCCGCTGGGACCATTCGTTTTGTCAAAAAGTTCCGTATATGTAGAACCTTGGCGTGTAGGACTCATGTTTTATTCCTTTTAAGTCTTGCTAATTAGTTGTGGTATATCATTCAGATACCAGCAATCGATCAGGCAGTCAACCCGCAATATTTACAAGATATTACCGAATGCCATAGATTTTTAGCCAGTTTGTACGTATGTTTGATCCTGGGTTTTTATTATGATTTTCAGTACGCCATCCGCTCGTCAGAGTACGGCGGAGATTCCGTTCATGCGGGGCGGTGGGGAGCTTCATTGGAGATACGCGTGTCAGAAGTCTGGGCCGGCGGCGTCGCCATCTGTCAAGGATGATGGTGACTCAGGATTTTTTTCAAAGGTATCAATGGTGCGGTTGATCTTAACGATGCTGAACCATCCGTGCCAACGCTTCCAAAGCCATCGGGTAACCTTGGACACCGAATCCTGAAATCTTGGCGGTTGTCACATCGGATATGACGGATTTGTGTCTAAACGGTTCCCTTTTGTAGACGTTGGAAATATGTATCTCGATGACAGGGATATCGAGGAGAAGCAGTGCGTCTCGGATGGCGATACTGGTATGGGTATACGCAGCAGGATTGATAATAAGCCCTTTTTGTGTAACTGCGGCTTCCTGGATTTTATCGACAATGGCCCCTTCATGGTTGGATTGAAAAGCCTCGACGGCAAGACCCAGTCTTTTCCCAAGTTTTTCAAGGGATGCGTTAATTTCATCGAGGGTCGTCTTGCCGTATATTTCAGGCTCCCTTTGTCCCAGCATATTCAAGTTGGGACCGTGAATGACCAATACATTCAATTTGTTTTTTTCCTGATTCATCTGATTATTAACTCCTTGGTTCATGTTAACCTGTCCTGTTTCACATAGTAGGAAAGAGAAAAGAGGAAATAGGATAAGGGAAACCACGGATGAACACGGATACACACAAATATTTTGAAAAATAAGAAAGTAAGAAGGTGGAAGAGCAAGAAGGTGAGAAGGTTGGCATGTCTCAGAGCCTTCGACCTTCTGATTTTCTAACCTTCTTAACTTCCTGTTTCCCGCGACCTTCTCATCTTCTAATTACATTTGCGTCTATTTGAGATTATCTAATTCCTATATTCTAACAGGATTATTATTCGGCGATCAGCTTTCGAAATGTTGCAATGGTTTTTTGGTAGTCCGGACTTTTGAAAATTGCAGACCCGGCCACAAAGACATCTGCTCCGGCATCCGATATGTTTTTAATGGTTTTTTCGTTGACCCCACCGTCAATCTCGATAAGGGGCGTCAGCCCCCGGTCTTGTAACATTCCCCGGAGAGTGCTGATTTTATCCAAGCTGCTGGATATAAAATTCTGACCGCCGAATCCCGGGTTTACGCTCATTATCATAATAAGATCAACATCTTTCAAGACCCACTCGATGGCGGAAAGCGGGGTGGACGGGTTCAATACAACACCGGCACGAAGACCGGATTCCTTTATCATTTGGATCGTCCGGTTCAGGTGGGTGCAGGCCTCTACCTGAACTGAAATCAAGTCGGCTCCGGCTTTTGCAAAATCGGCGATGAAGCGTTCCGGGTTTTCAATCATCAGATGGACGTCCAGTGGAAGTGATGTTGAACGTCTCGCAGCTTCAACGATCAAAGGACCGATGGTGATGTTCGGCACAAAATGGCCGTCCATGACATCGACATGAATCCAGTCTGCTCCGGCGTCTTCAACAGATTTAATTTCAGCGCCCAGTTTTGAAAAATCAGCAGACAGTATGGATGGTGCAATATATTTCATCATTAAATCTCCTATTCCGACCCGTCGGAAATCCGATTTAAAGGTTGATTTATTTTAATTGAACATAAAATACAAGTAATATCAAGCGGTTTTATTCGAACCTTCCAGCGATATGTATCTCATGCCAAGTATCAAGAGCACTTACCCGGCTTCGTAAACCTGGGTCTTAATCAACTCACCATCCTCATAAAGGAAGACCGTTGCATTGTTGTGTTTGGGGATGATCAGCCAGATGTCCTCTCCGGGTTTTATGAAATTGTCGAATATAACGTTTGAAACTCCGTAACTGTTTAAGACGACCCGTATATGTCTTTTTAAAAAGCCGTCTTTAAGCCGGTATCTGAACAGGCTCCCCCCTTGAGAACCGGGAAGATATCCCGGGTCTTTTGCACCGGGTTTTCGGTTGATAACAAGGTTGACAGTGGAACCTTCGGTGACGCGATGTCCGGATAACGGTTCCTGACCGACAATGGTATTAAGGGTTTTTTCTTTGTGAAAAAGGGAGGTTATTGCGCCAAGTACCAGATTTCTGTTTTCCACCAGCGGAATTGCTCGGTCAAGGGAGAGCCCTCTTAGGTCCGGCATTTGGTAAGCCCGTGGCCGGATTCCCATACTGACCAGGAGATTGACACACCCGTCCCGGATTGTCACGGTTTCCGGAGAAGGCACTTGTGCAATGACGGTCTCTTTTTTTATGATATTGTTGTACGTACTGGATATTTCCCCCAGACACAAGCTGTTTTCTTCCAGAATGATTTGAGCCTGTTGAACCGAAAGCCCTTCAAGATTGGGCATCAAAATAAATTTTGGACCTTTTGAAATTATAATCCTGACATCACGTTCCTTTTTTATTTCCGAACCGGGCTCCGGGTCCTGCAAGATAACGTTGTTTTTGGGGACTTCGGCGCTGTACTCGGATCCTTCGACTTTTGTATTCAATCCCAAATCTGTTAACAGCTCGAGAACATAGACCACATCTTTTCCAATCAGATCCGGGACCACAACCGTATCTTCACTTTTGATGATGAATGTGAGAGTCAAATACGCACTTCCAGCAACAATAAAAATAAATACAAAAAAAAGCGCAGCGATTTTTAATACGCGTGGGATCACATTATACGTTTCATGGGGATGGAAAAAAAACCATCCATGTTGTGAAGATGCGGAGAAGTTTTAAAATATCCATCTTCTGTTATCAGAGAACGTGCTTTAAAGGGCAATCCATCCGGACTTTTTTCTATAGCAAACTCCGAATGTTTATTCAAAAAACCTTTTATTACCGATTCGTTCTCTTCGGGTTCCGTGCTGCAGACCGCATATACCAGAACGCCTCCCGGCTTGACAAGATCTGCCAGGTTATCCAGAAATTCCGACTGTCTTTTTTGATGATCGAACAAATCCAGTTCCGACATGCGCCATTTTGCATCCGGATTTCTTCTTAACACACCCATTCCCGAACAGGGCGCATCTAAAAGAATGCGGTCAAATTTTTTATGATCTTCTCTGTTGAAGGGTTCGTTGAGATCGTGGGTGCGGGTCGTCACAATGGAAATTCCCAGACGATACATCTCGGATTCCAACCGGCCCAGCTTTTTTTTGTTTTTATCCATGGCGATGAGTCTGCCGTGGCTGTTCATCATCTGGGCGATATGTCCCGTTTTTCCGCCAAGACCGGCACATGCATCTAAAACCGTTTCACCCGGCCGAGGATTCAGAAGAAGCGTCACCAACTGTGCGGCTTCATCTTGGACCTGGAACAGCCCGTCTTTAAAAGCCGCCAGTTCCGGAATAGGTTTCTTTGGGCTAAAAAAAGAGATGCCGTTCGGAGCGTAGGCGGTGACCTCAATCTTTTCCACATATTCTTCCAGGAAAATTTTGAGTTTTTTACGACGGGCCTTAAGGGTATTGCATCGTACGGTTATGGGGGGAATGGTGTTGATTGCGTCGCAGATCTGTCCGGTCTCTATCGATCCGAACCGATCCAACCATCTTTTTATCAGCCATTTCGGATGTGACTTTTTTACCGCCAGTGCCGATACAGGATCATTTTCAGGATCCGGAAAAGGAACGTGTTCATATTCTCTGGCGGCACGTCGCAGCAGCCCGTTTGCAAAACGCACAACGTAAGGTGCGGCGACAGATTTTACCATTTCAACCGATGTGTTCACTGCAGCCGACACGGGAATTCTGTCCAAAAATATGATCTGAAAAAGTCCGAGCCGTAAAATATTGAGAACCCTGGGATCGATTTTGTCCAAACGTGTTTTTGAAAAATAGTCGATGATCCAGTCGAGCCGCCCTTGCCACCTCAGAACGCCGTATACCAGGGCATGGACCAATGTTCGGTCCTTTCTTGATAAACGGGTATCTTTAGAGAGGAGCTCATCTATAATGCTATCGAGGGTTATATGCCCTTTATCAAGGGTGTCCAAGATGTATAGCGAGGTTTTCCGCGCTGTGTCGGCCATAGGCATAAGTCCTTGGATATCCGGTCGATTCGAGGCTGACTGTATTTAGATATCAGTGCAAAATTGTTCCGGGAGTCAAAGGGTATCCGCGCAGGAAATCTTTAATCAAAAGACGCTTTCCAGACGATCCCTGAATCTCCATAATAGACAAAACGCCTTCTCCGGCGACGACCCGAAGTTCATCGGGAAATCCCCTGATCACGGTACCGGGAGTTTCGGGCGTATCCATAAAAATGGGCCTGGCCTTGAAAATTTTAAGGCGTTTGTTTTCATGAAAGGTGAAGGCGCCGGGCCATGGGGTGACCCCACGAATGAGCGCTTCCAGGGCCCAGGCCGTCATCGTCCAATTCAAACGGCCGTCATTTTTTTTAAGAAGGGGTGCGTATGTGGCTTGGGAATGGTCCTGTGGAATAGGATGTATTTTTTCGGTTTTAAAAGAATTAAGGCTTTGGATCAAAAGGTCTGCGCCAAGTTCAGCCAGACGGTCATGAAGGGTCCCTGACGTGTCGTCCGGCATCGTTACAATTTTTGAAGAAAGGAGGATGTCACCGGTGTCCAAACCTTCATCCATTAAAATAATCGTGATCCCTGTCTCTTTTTCTCCGTTTATGATCGCCCATTGGATCGGTGCAGGCCCGCGATATTTCGGGAGGAGTGATGCATGAATATTTAGGGTCGCAACCTTGGGGATTGCCAGGATGTTTTTGGGAATTATATGACCAAAAGCAACCACGACAATGAAGTCAGGTTGGTGTTTTGCCATATGGTCTGAGAACTCGGCCGTTCGGATTGATGGCGGCTGAATGACTTCATATCCAAAATTTATCGCAGCCTCTTTAACCGGTGGCGGGAAGACTTTTCGGCCGCGTCCTTTTGGACGGTCCGGTCGGGTTACCACCAACGCCACGTCTTGGCCGTTATTGTGAAGCGCATTCAGGGTGGGTACTGCGAATTCCGGTGTTCCCATGAAGATTATTTTGGTCGCTTTGTTCATCTGTTTTTTAAGTTCTTTTTTACCTTTCTTTTGTATATCCCTCTTTTTAAAGCGCTGATGCGGTCTATAAATAAGATGCCGTTTAAATGGTCAATTTCGTGCTGGAGGACCACCGCCAGCAACCCTTCCGCTTCCATACGCAACGGTTTCTCATTTCTGTCAAAACCTTCGATCAGAATAGAAGCCGCGCGTTTGACATCGGCTCTGAAATCAGGAACACTCAAACACCCTTCTTCTTCTGAAATCGTCGTTCCTTCCTCCGATACGATCCTGGGATTAATCAGAACTTGTAAAGATCGTTCCGAGTCTTGGGGTGAGACATCGTAAACTAGGAAACTTTGGTTAATGCCTACCTGTATGGCAGCCAGACCGATGCCAGGTGCTTGGTACATGGTGACGGCCATGCGCTCAATCATGTTCTGGAATTCACCGTCGATGTTTTTAACCGGATGGGTCGGCTGACTGAGGAATCCGTTCGGATATGTTAGTATTTCCATCGTTGCCATATGTAAAGTTTTATTTGTTTCCGGTTTGTCCGGGTTAACTGTATTATTTTCTTCGTTTTTCATAGGAAACCTGTAATACATTTACGCTGGTTACCATTGCGGAAATAAAACCGGCAATAATAACAGGAAATATTTGAATTGCATGATTTACCAGGGTATAGCCGGCGGCATCTTTTGAAGAAACCCCGAAAAGCAACAGGGCAAAGACACCGCCTGCCTCCCAAATTCCCCAGTAGCCTGGAACAGAAGGGAGGGCGATAAAAAAACAGATTATTATCATAACAGCGGTGATTTCAAGAAAAGACAGTTCTATACCCGGGCAGCCGAGTGCCATTAAGTAATATGAAAAGGCCGCAAGACCCCATATGAAAAAAGATAGAACGATACAGATGCATATCTTTGCGGGATATTTAACCAGGGTAAAACCAGATGCAAAATTGTCGACAAATCTCACCATGGGTTCGCAAATTCTTTTTAGAAAATTGTTTTTAAGATCCGGTCCTGCAAAGAAAAGCATCGACGGAATTCTTGTGATTAAGCCGTTTATAATGTTTCGGGTTTTGCTGAAGCCAACCAGGGCCATCCCGGCAATCAGTACTAAAAGGAGTTTAAACGTCCCCTCACCGGCTGCCACCAGCGTTGCTCTGTTGAGATGGTAATCGCCGAATACAATATCAAGATCGGGATCTATTTGAACCGTGGCGAGCATTGCTGCGAAAAGAACAATCAGTATGCTGACATCAAAAAAACGTTCAGCAGCTACCGTCGCAAGCCCTGTAGAAAATGGAATGTTCTCCTTTTTTTGCAAAACGGCAGGCCTCGCCACTTCCCCAACCCTTCCCGGCAGGATGCAGTTGATCATAAAACCGATCATCAGCGGATGGAACGCCCCCCAGAAACTTATTGTGCCGGTCGATTCGAGTATTATCTTCCATCTGTAAGCTCTTAAGGCAAAGCTGATTAAAATCACCAGAACTGCCGGTAGTATCCAAAAATAATTGATCGATGCCAGATAGACTAAAAGCTCATCAAATGGGACATTTCTAAANGCCAGATACANCGCCAGAACAGATACCGCCCCTCCCAAAATCAGGGATATACGGATATTTTTTTTCATATGAATATCATTAAAGATCGGAGTTAAGGGCGCNCTCAAAAATAATTCCACATCTTGGTGCNCCGATCCATCCNGCACGGCAACATTGGGCGNCGATTAAATCGGCAGGATATGGGCTCGCCTCGAGCCTTACCATGGGGGCGGGTCGGTTCCTGAAAAATGTAAATTTATTTCTTCGCGAATCTCGAACAAAATGATCGAGGGTTATTAAGACAGGATTTTGCGTGCCTTTTCAATATCTTTTCTGATCGCATCGGACAGTTCGGTAATATCCGAAAATTTTATTTCGTCTCTGATGCGCTGTACAAAATTTACACGGATTTTCTTTCCGTATATGTTTTCATTAAAGTCGAGAATGTGGACTTCTACGGAGAAGAGACCATCGTCAAAAGTGGGGCTGTAACCGATATTGGCAACACCCTGGTATTTTTTCTCCATGCAATCTACCGTAACAGCATAGACCCCGTTTTTTGGGCACAGTTCATCATGCAGCGTAATGTTTGCTGTGGGAAATCCAAGAAGTTTTCCGCCCCTGTTGCGGCCGGTGGTCACGACCCCTCTGATCTGGTAATATCGGCCCAAAAGTTTTTTAGCATCGGCCACCTCGCCCGCCATGACGAGTTCACGGGTCCGAGTGCTGCTGATTCTGTCCGGCAAGCCCCTTGATGTCTGAACCCAGTCGGCGACGATGACCTCAAATTCGAGATTGTCGGCAAAGGTTTGTAAAAGTTCTAAATTCCCCTCACGATTTCTGCCAAATGTATAATCTTTTCCAACAACAATAGCCTTCATTCCGATACATTTTAACAGGAGATTTTCAACAAATTCTTTCGCCGAAATTGCCGCAAATGCTTTGTTAAATTGGATACATATAAGAACGTCTATGCCTGAGTTTTCAATAAGTTCAATTTTCTGTTCGTTGAGAGTTATGAGCGGCAAATGGCCATTTTGTTTTAATACACGAACCGGGTGGGGGTCGAAGGTCATCACAATGGAGGTGCCGCCGATGGTGTCTGCCTTTTCTATCACCTCATGAAAAAGCGCCTGATGTCCAATATGGATACCGTCGAAATTGCCGATGGTAATCACGGCATTTTTATACGGTTTTTCAATCTTATCGATATTTTCAACGAGTTCCACTATAATTTTTTCCAGTAGGTAATATGGATCTTGACAAAATTAAAGAAAGGTTTATATAAAATATCCTTTATATAAAATCAATCCTTTTAAACGACATTAAACATGCCGAAGTGGCGGAATTGGTAGACGCGCTAGGTTCAGGGTCTAGTAGGGGTTTCCCTGTGGGAGTTCGAGTCTCCCCTTCGGCACCATAACAAAAAAGGATTTATTGGGCCCTTCTTCTTATATTTGTAAGGAAGGGCTTTTTTTGTCTTAACCAATCTTTATATAACAAATTTGTTAAGTTCTAATCTAAGCCCCTTTGTACGATTTTCAAGGGCTAACATATTTTTTTTCTTTATTTTTTTGGCCCTGAAATGCTAATGATTAAAATATGGCTAAAAAGTTATGAAATTGGGGGGCGGATATGATAATGCCCTTTAATATCATGAAGATATGGAGGTGACTTCTGAAATATTCGAATAGTTTCTGGAAATTTTTTGTGTCCGTGAAGCTTACCGTGGTACTTTTGCTGTCGATTGCCGGCACGTCGATATTAGGAACGATTGTTCCCCAGAATGAAGATCCTGCTGCATATTTAAGGGCATACGGAGAATTTGTTTACAGACTTTTCGATGTGCTCGGCATTTTTGACATGTATCATTCATGGTGGTTTCAGTTTCTGTTGCTTTTGCTGACCATCAATATCGTTGTATGCTCAATAGACCGTATATCTGCTACGTGGAAAATTGTATTTGTCAAAAATCCTTCGTTCAATCTTTCAAGGTTCAGAAACCTTTCTCAAAAGGAAACGTTTGCCGAAAATCATCCCCCTAACACGTTGGAAAAAATATATAAACCGATTGTATCAAAATATTTTGGATATACCAAGGTTGAACAGACCGGCCGAGGGTTATGTATCTTTGCCGAAAAATGGCGCTGGACCCGACTGGGGGTTTATACGGTACATCTGAGTGTCATTTTGTTGTTACTTGGCGGCCTGATGGGCTTGCATTTCGGTTTTGAAGGATTTGTCAATATTCCGGAAGGTGAAAGAGTTGACAGCATTCAGATCAGAAACACCGGGGAAATCCACCATCTGGGGTTTGAAATCCAATGCGAAGATTTTAATGTCAGTTTCTACAACAACGGCGCGCCCAAAGAATACCGATCGCGTTTAACCATTATTGAAAAGGACAAACCGGTATATCAGAAAGATATCATTGTAAACGACCCGCTTCGTTATAAAGGGGTTAATATTTTTCAATCCAGTTACGGCAAGATGCCCTCGAATTCCACTTTTAAAAAGAAGACCCCGGCGATGGATCCTTCCGGAGAGATCACATTAAATTTTGCCAACCGAAAATCAGGGGCGTCATACCGGATAAAAACCATCCTGGGTAAGCCGGTGGATCTCCCTGAAGGTTTTGGTAAATTCGTTATCGTGGAATACATAAAAGGGGCTGAATTCCGTGGCCAGAACATTGGGGAAGCCTATAAGGGGATTCTGACTCCAGCGGACGGAAACCCTTTGGACGTCCTATTGCCTTTGCATTTTCCGAATTTTGATCGTATGAGAAAGGGTGCTTTNGTTATTTCTGTGGCAGATCAAAAAACAGAGGCGTTTGACTTTGATGAAAGATCCGACCAGCAGTATTATACCGGTCTCCAGGTGACAAAAGATCCGGGAGTTTGGTTGGTGTATGCAGGATTTATCATGATGATTATCGGGTGTTATATCACTTTTTTTATGTCTCATCAGAGGGTTTGTGTCGAAATCATAAAAGGAAAAGCAAAAACCAGGGTCGTCGTTACGGGTACGGCCAACAAAAACAAAATGGGAATGCAACAGCGGGTGAAAAAACTTTCGGACAAATTGGCCAATTTATGATGGTGCTCCAGAAAACGATATGGATCTTAGAGCNTCAATTATCAGGGGATAAACAATGAGCAGTTCAAATTTACTATCGATCACAACGTTTATTTATGGAGCGGCGGCGTTTTTTTATATTGCCAATCTGGTTTTCAAGAAACCCTTGCTGGGAAGACTGGGCACATGGACCGCTTTATTCGGTGTTGCCGGAAATGTTGCCGGCTTTATCATGAGGTGGGTGGAATCCTACCGTTTGGGTATCGGACATGCCCCGATTTCTAACATGTATGAATCTTTGGTTTTCTTTTCCGGGACCATTATCATTATCTATCTTGTGGTGGAAAAACAGTACCAAAACAGGATCATGGGCGCCTTTGCCACACCCATAGCGTTTCTTACCATGGCCTATGCTTCCATGTCTCCCAACATCAATGATAGCATTCAGCCCCTTGTTCCGGCATTGAAAAGCAACTGGCTGATTGCCCACGTTTTCACCTGTTTTTTGGGGTATGCCGCCTTTGCGGTTGCCTTTGGAATGAGCCTGATGTATCTTTTCAAGCAAAGAGAAGTCAAGGGAAAGAGCAGTTTGCTCGCTCGTTTTCCTAAATCCCAGGTCCTGGACGAGTTGAATCATCAAATGGTTATGTTCGGTTTTCTCTTTTTGTCCATCGGTATCATCACCGGCGCTGTCTGGGCAAATTCGGCCTGGGGAAGTTACTGGTCATGGGATCCCAAAGAGACCTGGTCTTTGATTACCTGGTTTGTTTATGCAACCCTGCTTCATGCCAGGATGGTGCGGGGATGGTATGGCAAGCGAATCGCTTATCTTTCAATCATTGGATTTATGGCGGTTTTATTCACGTATTTTGGTGTTAATCTTCTGCCCGGCCTGCATAGTTACGGATCCGTATAACCCTAATTGATCGTAAACAAACGGGGAGAAAAATTATAAGGGCCTAAACTTTCGCTCAATTAAGGTATAAAAAAGTGAACAGGGGAGTGGGCAACCATGAAGGTATTTATTACCGGCGGATCCGGTTTTGTCGGCACCCGTCTGATACATGATCTTATAGACAGAGGGCACCGTGTTATTGCGGTGGGGACATCTTCAGCCCATAAAAATCCCCCGAATGAAAATTTTCGTTACATCTCAGCGGATACGACTTTAAAAGGGCCATGGCAGGATGCTCTTGAAGATGTTGATGCAATCATCAATCTGGCCGGCAGAAATATTTTCAAACTGTGGAGTGATACGTATAAAAATCAAATATATAATAGCCGTATTTTAACCACTCGAAACCTGGTTGAAGCCGTGCCTGAAAGCAAAGGGGTTATACTTTGCAGTACATCCGGTGCAGGATATTACGGAAACCGGGCCGATGAGGTGTTGACGGAGGATGCTTCATCCGGAAGTGATTTTTTGGCCAAAGTCGGCATCGACTGGGAAAAAGAGGCTTTTTTGGCCGAAAAAAAAGGTGTCAGGGTTGCTGCGATGCGTTTTGGCGT